>Ga0307479_10002419_pt1 | contig 16978 bp, 11 predicted proteins | sample atmos_gasesECM4C_FD_203743 | JGI IMG/M metagenome (GOLD analysis project Ga0307479, IMG submission 203743) | Hardwood forest soil microbial communities from Morgan-Monroe State Forest, Indiana, United States - atmos_gasesECM4C_515 | ecosystem: Environmental > Terrestrial > Soil > Temperate... | reverse complement strand
TTCGCCAGCATCCCAAACAGCAGCACAACGCCCTGCTCATTTGCCGGTTCATAGCGCAGCCCACGGAAATTGGTGGGATTGCCGTAGGTAGCCCGGCCCTTCAGCGGCGGGTGTAATTGCTTCGGCGGAATTGCGGAAACGGAGCCTCCGTTCGTGCGCGAGCGTGCGGCCTTTGCTGCGAAGCCGCGTGCTACGCGAGCAGGAAGCAGCGCCAGGACATCGGCCCACTCCCGCTTGCCTTTAGCGAAATTGCGAAAGGCACTCGGCACAGACGACCAGCCGCCGAATCGCCTTTCCAACGTGCGCGGCTCGTATTTCCCAACCAGCCGATAGGCTCGGCGCGAAGGCAGGTCTCGCCTTTTTCGCACCATTTCGCCCCAGTCTTTCAGCAGTTCATTGTCTACCGGCCGCACATACAACCTACGCGGCTGTAGACCCGCAGCCCTGACGGCGTCATTCCATCTACGGAACACTCGGAATACCGAATGCTTGGAGATGCCTGCGTGGGCGACGAATTCTAAGAGCGAGGGCGCGTGGCCGAGCCGCTTGGCAACCGCGGCAATGGAATTTAAGATGTGTCGTTTGTCCAGCATGGTGCTGGGGACCTGTTGAAAGACACCCGTCCTGGTCATTCCGGGGAAAACGAGGGTTCTCTGAGCGAATGTGCCCGCTTGGCGTCGCTTTTTTCGTTCTTATTTGGAGTGCGGCGGTCTTGCCGCCGCTTTTACGGTGTAATGTAAGGCGCTTTTTCGATCCGGTGCTGCGCCAGTCCTAATTGTAGCGGCCATCTTCAGGTGGCCGTGGCTACAAAGGCGTGAGCGGGCGCGGAAGCGGGCGATGGATGGCCTAAAATAAAAAAAGCGGGAGTAATCTCCCGCTGCCGAGACGCACTTTTGTACCAAAAGAGTATACCCGAACCAGTAAGCTTCCGTCGAGCGAAAACTTCATCCGATTTGGAGTGCGGCGGTCTTGTTTATCCTGAGCCTGCCGAAGGGCCGCCGCCTTTACGGTGTACAGCAACTAAATTGAAGTTGCGTGCGTGATCGCACAACACATCAGCACCAGAATGACGATGCCGGCAATGCAGATGCGTGCCTGCCAGGACGTCCTTCATGCGTGTTTTCCATCTGAAGATGGTCCCGCGCAGCCGCGGTTTCAGACGCTGCTACACCTTGATCTGGTTTCCGTCCCAGGTTACGGCGCTCTTGCGGAAGTAAGATTCATTCGCCATGTGGCACGCTAGCGCCGCGTGATGCCCGAACACGACGTCCTCCACGTTCGGCTGGCGCGTGCGCACCGCTTGGAAATAAGTCCACAGATGCGGCTTCTCTTCGTCCCAGGAAACGCTGCGATACGTGAAGCCTTCCAGAGCCGGCTCCTTCCCCGGCGCGGCGTCGTGTTCCTCGTGCCATTTCTTGAGGTACTCCTCGCGCAAAGCTCGCGGGTAGCTGAAGGTGTAGTAGCTGGGCGACTCATCTTGCCCGGTCTGCGGGGAGTACGTGATCCCCGTTTCGGTGACCTCCAGAATGCCTTTCGAACCCTGGAAGCGGTAGACCTCCGGCGTCTCGGTGCCGAGATTGAGGCGGAAATAAACCGGCGCCGGGTTGCTCGCATACTCGAACAGCGTAGCGTGCACGTCGGGCATGTTGCGGCCGTCTTTAAAGCGCAAAATGCCCCCCATGGACATCACCCGCTTCGGCGCTTCATCCAGTCCGAGCATGAACATCATGCCGCTGACCAGGTGCACGAGGAGGTCGCCGGCGACTCCGGTGCCATACTCTCTCCAGCAGCGCCAGCGCGCGAAATATTTCGGCGAAGTCTGTGGGTCCCAGGGACGCTTGGGCACATCGCCCTGCCAGGTATCCCAATCGAGATTTTGTAGCGACAGATCCGGTGGCGGCGGGTACTCCCATGCGCCGTTGGGATCGTTGCGGCCCAACGAGCCTTCCACGAGCATAAGGTCGCCGATGGTGCCCTTGGCGATTAGCTCTTTAGCCTTTGCGCAAAGCACCGAGCTCACCCGCTGCGACCCAATCTGGATAACGCGCCCCGTTGCTTTGCCGGCCTTGACCATTTCCAATCCATCGGCGGGCGTATGCGACATCGGCTTCTCGCAGTAGATGTCTTTTCCAGCGCGCACGGCGTCCACTACCACTTGCTTGTGCCAGTGGTCCGGAACCGCCGCGATCAGGCAATCGATTTCTTTGTTGTCGAGCAGGTCTTTGTAGCGCCGCGTGACCGGAAGGCTGGCGTTCCCGGTGATTTCTCGCGACAGCGTGTGGCGTCCATCGTACAAATCGCAAGCGGCCACGCACTCGATGCCCGGCAACTGAATGGCGCTGGTGAGCAGACCCGAGCCTTGCATCCCGATGCCGATCATCCCGAAGCGGACACGGTCGCTGGGCGCCACTTTCGGATAGCTTGCAGCTTCCAGTCGTGTGTCATGTAAGAACAAACCGTTCGCGGCGGCGAGCGCCGCAGCGCCGCCGACCGTCTTTTGCAGGAATTTGCGACGCGATAAATCTTGTTTCATCGGAAGCTCCTAGTGAAACTCGAAATGGAAATCGAAACCGAAACTCAAAAGTCAAAAGTCAAAAGTCAAAAGTCAAAAGTCAAAAGTCAAAAGTCAAAAGTCAAAAGTCAAAAGTCAAAAGTCAAAAGTCAAAAACCCTCACAGGTTGAAGTTCGCTAGTGCAGCGACTGAACGGCAACCTCTTTGAAAAAGACGATGTCATTGTCGCTGTGATTTTGCAGGCCAATATACCCCTCATTGGGGCGCCTGCCGCGCTCCGGCTCAAAATTGAATTTTTTCGGTGGAACGGGCTGCCCTTCAGTGTAGTCGGTCACCTTCACGCCGTTGAGCTCGACCACGGTATGCGGTCCGTCCAGGGTGATGAGCATCGTGTTCCACTCCGGACCGGGCTTGCCCGGACGCGCCAGCGGCTTGGTCAGCGAGTACAACGTGCCGGTGACGTGATAGTCGTCTTCCTTGGAATCTTCGGGCTGATTATCGATTTGCACTTCGTAGCCGTAGTGCACCGGCATCCAGGGTTCGCGCGGCTCGACGGGAATGCGAATGAACACGCCGGAATTGTCGTTATGGTCGCGCATCTTATACAGGACACGAATCCGCGAATTGCTGACCTTGCTTTCCGTCCAATACAGCAAACCCATGCCGCCGTGCGTGTGGATCAGTCCGTCCTCGACGGTCATCTCTCCGGGCCCCACATGCTTCCAGCCAGTGAGGTCTTTGCCATTGAAGAGTTGCCGCCACGCCCCGGAGCCGCCACTGGTCTGACCTTGCCCGGCGAGCGCCAGCGCTCCGGCGCCGCCCAAGATTGCACCCAGAATCAACAACAGGTTACGCATAGTCCCCCTTTTGCCGGTGCATATCCTACCGGATTACAACCGCACGATTCAATTTGAAGTGCGGCGCGCAACTCCTGCTTGCCCTTGTTGAACGTTCATGAAGATCAGTCGCGGTTCTCATCGACGGCAAGGGTGCTGGCAGCATCTTCTATCCCTGCCGGGCCGAGAAATGCGACGCGGGGAGAGGCGCCTGGCCGTCCGCGCTGTCAAGGGCGCGTGGTTTTCGCGTTCATCGGAGCGAAGCGGAGACCCTTGATCAGAAGAAGCGGGCGGCTAGGCGCAGGTTTTAGCCAGGAAGGGATTCAAGAAGAGGCACGGAGAGTCTGGCTAGCCATGCAACAACGAAGTAGGAATGCGGCGCCCCCACGTAAGTGAGCGGACAAGGGGCATCGCAAGACGATTGAGCTCCTGCGAAGATCCTTGATGCTACGACTCATTCAATAACAGTAGAACCAAAGTTTGTCGGTTGTGGCGTGGTGCTGCGAATCTGCTCAACGAAAAGCGGAATTTCCTTTTTGATGAGGTCCGCGCGATCGAGCTGAACATAGTGTGTACTGCCCTTGGCGATAATTCTCCGGCTATGTGTGCTGAGCTTCAGCAGGTCGCTTTGCATCTGGTTCCAGACGTTTGCTAAGTCCACCAAATACTTGGGTGAATTCGGCTGAGAAAGCGTCGTGAGCGGATCCTGAGAGAAGATCAGAATCGGAAGTGCGCCGTACGGGCCAGTGTGGACAGTCTCCTCGCCGGAGCGGGTGAAACTGTCCAGTTCCGCGGCCTCGGCGCCGAATTGCTCGTGACAGTTCTCTTCGGCAAGCAACTTTCCAGCGTGGGCATCAAAATCCGGAAATGTTTGCGAGCATTCCCCCCGGAGGCGTGGAACGCCTGCAATAGATTCCAGTCGCATGAGCAGGGGCGATGGCAGCTTGGTGATGAAGGCCCGGAATGCCGAATTCTGGTTCTGCAACGGTGTGCTGCTGTCCACAAAGACCAGCCCCGCTACATCCGCAGGAAATCGCGTGGCGTAATCGCGAATGTAGATTCCAGCGATCGAATGACCCATCAGAACAATGGGAGCGCTGATGTTGGCCTGAACCAGAAGTTGGTGCAATTCGCTGGTAATGTGCTCGGCGTCGCGCGGGGATGGCAGAGCGTCACTCCAGCCGAATCCGGCGCGGTCGTATGCACAGACACGAGTAGTCCGTGAAAGCCAGGGCTGGACTCCGCCCCAGACGAGCGCGTCATTTCCAAGTCCCGCATCCAGAACGAGCGTTGGCGAGCCGCTCCCCGTACAAATCACATGCATCCTGTGACCTGCGATCACGTACATGTCTCCAGGAGGGAGATTGTGCGCACGGAAATAGAGGAGGGATACGGCGTTAAAGCTCGCGCTTGCTGCTACCGCCGCACAGGCCAGAGCGGCCACTGATAGGGCGATTCCTTCCGTGACCTTCCGCCACGTCGGGCAATTCTTGGTGGAAAGGGAGAGAATGCGGCGAAAAGACAGCCAAACTAGCAAAGCGCCGACGAGCAAAACGAGCGCCGGAATGACAACGTAGTCGAAGTCCATGCGACATCTTCACGCGATTGCCGTGGAACTAATTGGGCGGAAATTGTACCCCGCCCAATTTAGAAACTGTACTTCAACGCGAACTGAATGATCCGTGGACTTGCTACGCTAGACGTAATCACTCCGAAGGTCGACGGCGTTGAAACGTCGACCCCTGGGAAGCCGAACTTGGGCGTATTGGTGGCATTGAAGAACTCGGCGCGGAACAGCAAACTCGACTCCCTGAACACTGGAAAACTTCTCTGGATTGCCGCGTCCAGATTGAGTTCACTCGGGCCGCGCACCGTGCCTCTGCCACAATTACCGAAACCGGTCGCCGCGCCATCGTCCCCGATGACCGGCGCTGGCGCAAAGGCGGCACGATTGAAGTAGTTATTCAGGCGGCTGGTGACTGACCCTGAAGTGGTTTGAATCTTCCCAGTGCACTCGGCTGTCACGCCGCCATTTTCCGCAGACCCGCCATAAGCAGTTCCTCCTACAGAATCAATGATGGTGATGGGAAGCCCCGATTGAAGGACGGTCAAGCCCGAAAATTCCCATCTCGACAGCAGAGATTGCAATGGGCGCGGCCCATGTTGAAAGGCGGGCGGCCGGTAAACAAAACTACCGGAGAAGCGGTGAGTCCGAGAAAAATCAGACGGGCCATAGCTGTTGCGCAAATTCGCCTGATCGTTTACGGCCGATGAAACGTCGGAAAAATTCGTGGAGGGTGTGCCGCTGTCGGCAAAACCGCCTGAAAAATTGTCCAGGCTCTTTGACCAGGTATAACTGGCGAGGAAGACAAGTCCGTGGCTCAGTCTTTTAGTTACGCTGGCCTGGAGAGAATTATAGTTGGAAAAAAACGGCGTCGCTAGCGCGGTGGATGTCACCGGATCAGCGCCTAGAAAAGGAGTCCTCTGAAGCACGTTGGCCAGGGTCGTAGTGGTTTCTCCATTTACCGGGTGCTGGGGCGTTGCGATTTCTGCCTGGTTGTACCCAACTTGGCCTGGAAGATGCGTTCCTTTCGACCCGACATATCCCACCTCCAAAAGAAAGCTGGGCGCGAATTCGTACTGAAGGTTCAGACCGTACTGCTGAACATACGGGGTGTTCATATTTTGTTGAAGCACAATTTCGCTGAGATCGCTGTTAGGGTTGCTGGTGCGGGGAGTGAAAAGCGGGAAACTTGAAATCGGCGGCGGGGCGGGATTGAACGGTACCTGAAACGTGGGCGCCGCAGGCGCCACTCGTATGAAAATCGTGTTGAAGGGCAAGCCGATGCTTGTCTGCAGGGGAACCGCCGCACTCAGCACCGAGTAGAAGATGCCATATCCCCCGCGAAGCACCAGGCCAGGCTTGTCCCGAAGCCGGAGCGCAAAGCCCACGCGAGGGGCGAAATCCTTGTAATTCTTGTCCCAGGCGGCCGAGCTGCTGCGCTTCGTTACCCCCGCTGGAAGCTGGCCCGGGTAGTTCCCGACTACCTCAGTCCCGGTCAGAGTACCCCCCGCTGGAGGTACAGGTGTGGTGAGAGCGGGATTGAAGAACCCGATCAGGCCATGAGCTTCGCTGGGAGGCCCGAAGAATTCATGCCGCAGCCCGAGATTGAGCGTGAGCCGGGATGTAACCTTGAAGTCGTCCTGAACAAAGGCGGACGTGTCGATGTAGCGGACAGTCTTGGCGAGCGGACCGTCTTCGAGGAGAGTCAAAAACACGTTGCTCACCCCAGATCCATTTTGCGCTCCGCTTTGGCCGAGCAAGAAATCTGGAAAGCTCAGAAAAAGCATAGCTCCCGACCGAAGTTGGGTCAGAGCTTGCTCATTCTCAGCATGCTTTACCTCCGCGCCGAGGCGCAAGTTATGCCTGCCAGACGTAAACGCGACCGTATCCTGCGCGATATATGTGTTGGTGATGCCCTTAGCATCCTGCCATGCGCCAATGCTGAAAAGCCCGTTAAGCTCGACTACAGGTATTTGTGGAAAACCCTCGGCAGAGGTGATCCCCACCTGCGCGGCTTGGATGGGTTCACCTGCGGTCTGATCTCCGAAGAAACGCGTATACCCCAGGCGAGCAACGTTAACGAACTTGGATGCCGTGTGCGTCTCGGACAATATCGCGATTATGTTGTCATTCTCTACAGCGTTCGGCCAGCCCGGTAGATTGGTCGCGAAGCCAATGAAGGGTGCCACCTGCGGGGCGCGTGACTCGAAGAATTTGGCGGAAAGTTGGTCCTTAGAGGAGAAGTAGTGGTCTAGGTTGACCGTATACTGGTCCTCGCGGTATTTGACAGGCGCCGAATATATGAATTCCCCCACCGGCGGCCCGCCACCAGGTTGGATGATCCGCTGAGGCGTAGGAATTGCGTATTGTCCGTTTGCAAACTTGAAATTCAGAAGGCTGAGCGCCACGGGATTGATGTTCGAACCATCAGGCGCGACGGCCGTGCCGCCAAACGCTCCACTCTGTCCTCCGAAAGCGGCCCCCAGCGCGGCTGCCGAGCGGTCGTTGGTTAGTTGGGGTGGGAGAAACGCAGTCTGAAAACCCAAGCTCGACTCGCCATTCCGCTGGATTGTGCCCTGATAGCCTACGAAGAAAAAGTCTTTGTCCTTGCGAACCGGGCCGCCCAAAACGCCGCCAAATTGGTTTTGCTTCAGGACCGGCCGCGGCAGCTTAGCCGCGTTCAGGAAGAAATCGTTGGCGTTGAGAACATCGTTGCGGAAGAATTCCCACAGCGTGCCGTGCCAGGAATTCGTGCCGGATTTACTTACCACATCCACAATCGCGCCGGGACTTCGGCCTTGGCTGGCATCATATAGGCCGGTCTGCACCTTGAATTCTTCGATCGTATCCGGCGCTGGCACCGCCATGCCCGCCGCCTGTGGTCCAAAGACGGTACCCGAGGCCGAATTATTGGCAATATTGTTGGCGTCTATTCCATTGAACTGAAAATTGTTCTCCGTTACCCTCGCCCCATTGTCCGAAACATTTTGATTGTTTTTGCCGACTGCTCCAGCGTCGGGCAAGTCCACAGAAACGCCGGTCGAGAGCGCCAGGATCTGCGTGAAATTACGATTAGCGAGGGGCATCGCAAGAATCTCATCCCCCGAAGTTGGGTGTCCCAGGGCCGCACTCTCCTGTTGAAGCAACGGCTCCGCGACGCTAACCGTGACCTCTTCAGAGGCACTTCCCACTTCCAGCTGTATATTGAGTGTCGCCGTCTCCGTGACGGCGATTCGAACGCCAGGCCGGGACCCCACTTTAAAACCGCTAATTCTCGCCTCAATACGATAAGAGCCGGGCGGTAAGAGAGGGATTCTGTAAACCCCGTCCGCTCCGGTTTTCGCTGTTCGCTGCGCGCCGGTAGCTTCGCTAATGGCAGTCACCCCCGCATTGGACAGGACTCCGCCCGAGCGGTCCGTAACCGTACCCGTGAGGGCCCCAGTGTCGGCTGTCTGGGAGTGCAGCAGTGTTGCAGCGCTCAACGTGGCCATGAGAACAAATAACACGACAAACAGGTCTTTCAACGATTCTCGTATCATGGCTTACCTCCTTAGGTTCGCAAGCGGGGAACGATTTGCGTATGACGAAGACTCAAGAACCCCGATAGGCTGATCCCGGCCAGCCTATTCCTAAGTTCCATACTGGTTCTCCTACCGAGCGCCCGATGCAGCATCACCTACGCTCTTCTCCTGGCTGAAAATCTCGAAGCCAGAACTTTCCAGGCGATGCTATGTACGGTGCAACAAGCGTTGCATATCAGGCTTTGACAGAGTCACCCCAGTTCTTTATCGACCTTATAACGATTACAAAACCCTTTGTCAACGCCGAATTATGGATAGCCCCCAAGAATTCGAGTTGAATCATTTGTTGTTTCATGGCAGAAGAGCATTTGCAAAGGCGGTTTCGTATTATTCTTGGGACGCACGAGAGTGCCCCAGCGACTGAGGAGACCGATTCATGCGAGCACAGAAAAAGACGGCGAGCAATGAGTTCGGGTTCCGGTCGGACTTAAGGCCGATTAGCGTTCTGCTCAAGCCCCTGCGCGATAGCAGGCGAGAGTTGATGCGGCGCGTTCTTGAACATCCCCGGGAGCATGTATTGTCGAGCGTGAGGATGCTCGCAAAGAAGGTCAAAGCAGATCCTGCAACCTTGCTCAGGGCCGTGCAGGCGATGGGGTTCACAACATACAAGGATTTTCAGCATTATCTTCATGAACTCTCAGTCATCGGCGCAACGCCCCTTGATTTAATGACGCAATCGGGCACGATGAATTCGGGGATTGCGGGCCATGCTCGTGAAGCGCTCGATGCAGCGGCAAAGAATTTGCAGACTCTGCGGAACACTCTCGACCTCGATCAGATGGAGCCCTTTGCACGACATATCTACGCAGCCGATCGGGTCCTGGTCATAGGCGGAGATTTGGCATCCACGCTCGTGTGGTTCATCGAATACAGCTTGCGATTGATAGGTCTCACGGTGATCGCAGGCACCAGCTACGGAGAAATTATTCATTTGACGCGCACGGCCACGCGAAGGGACGTTTTGATTGCCATTTCCTTCCGGCGCGGATTGCGGCAAACCGTCGAGGGTCTATTGCAGGCGCGATTGAAAAAAGCCTACTGCATAGGTATTACCGATAGTTGTGTCTCCCCCATCGCCACGAAATCCGACCACTATTTCCTCGCCTCAATTGAGAGTCCTTCTTACGGTGGCTCATACGTTTCTCCCATGGCGTTGTTGGACGTCATCATGGTGGCGTGTGCTCACTACCGTCCGAAACGTACGTTGCAGTTATTGAAGGAAGCGGATCGTGAGTCGCGGTCGGGAATTAGGTGGTACGCGGACAAGTGATGCGCGACGTTTCCAGAACGAGGCGGACAGTCTTCCTTAAAGCAAAAATGCGCAACCACGATGAGGAAACGGGGGACAGACGGGAAGTTTCCTTTACTCTGAAAACCTCCATTCGTTACGAGCCAAACCCATCTTGTCACAGAAATATCAGAAAACGTTCAGTCTGTCCCTGAGTTCCCTGAGTTCCAAATCTTTCTAGCTGGCAGATTGTCCTCTCGGTTCACGGCCATTGCTTGGTCGAGTGGAGATGTTGGAGCCGCTTTAGGTTCCGCGGTTGCGGCACGTGGGCAATAAAGTGATAGTGATTTGGAAAGACTGACCACGCTTGTAGGTCCAAGGTGTACCTTTCGCAGAACTCTATTAATGAGTTGGAGAGGAACGTGAGACGTTCTGACGTTTGGAAGAACGGAGCTTTCTGATACGTTCTCGACGTGACCATGAAGACGCCGGCTTCGGTTAGCTGGTGAATGGGCGCGTGAGGCCAGTCGCGCAGGCGGGTTAGGCGTGAATCAGTCGCCTCAGCGCTCCGGTGGGGGGAATCATTGCGCGTCGTTAACTGTAAGGTGTAATACCGCAACCGTAAAAGCGGCGGCAAGACCGCCGCACTCCAAATTATTTCAGTTCGCGGAGCCAGATGTTGCGGTAGCGCACGAGCGTGCCGTGGTCCTGCAGCGACAACGGCAACTTTTCCGGACCTGGGGTGTACGGTGGGCGTACGTGGTGGCCGGTGGGCCCGGTTGGTTCGACGTTGTCTTGGATCAACACGCCGTTGTGCAGCGCGGTAATGCGTGCGGGACGCAGCAGCTTGCCGGACGACTCAAAACGCGGGCCGTGGAAGACGATGTCGTACGTCTGCCACTGGCCCGGCGGGCGCGAGGCGTTCACCAGCGGCGGAAACTGTCCGTAGATGGCGCCGGCTTGGCCATCGGCGTAGGTTTTGTTCTGGTAGGAGTCCAGCACCTGAACTTCGTACAGGTTGTGCAGGAAGACGCCGCTGTTGCCACGCTCCTGGCTTTCGCCTACGGCGGGCAGCGGCTCGGCGAATTCCACGTGCAACTGGCAATCGCCGAATGGCTCGCGGGTGTAGAGCTGACCCGTTTTGGGCACAACCTCGAAGTAGCCGTTCTCTACTTTCCATTTTGCGGCGCTGCCGTCGTGATGCTGCCATTTGGAAAGATCTTTTCCGTCGAACAAAACCGTTGCGTCAGACGGAGCGCGTCCTGGCGTTTCCGGCGTGCTGGCTGTTCCCGGGTCGACCACGGCGGGGACCGGGCGATCCATGTCGTGAATCTTCCACTTGGTATCAACTTGCGTTTGTGCGAGCGAGATCGCGACTGAGCCGGCTAATGCGATGGTCAGCAGAGCGAGAGTTTTTTTCACGAGCACCTCCGAGGAAGATTTCGAGTGCGGCGGTCTTGCCGCCGCTTTCACGGCTTAGTGATAGCCACCTTCTCGATCGGATCGTTAAGGTGCCAGCTCCTACGCCTCAAAAGCGGGAGCAAGACTCCCCGCACACCAAAAATTAATGCGCTTCGCTGCGAATGCGCATGCCGTAGAACGACCGGTACACGAAGAAGAATGACACCGCGAAGAACACGGCCGCTAGAACATGCGCCAAAACCGAACTTTGCGCGGTCAACTGCACGGCCAGCTCTACGGCCAACAATCCAAACAATGTGGTGAATTTGATGACCGGATTCAACGCGACGGAAGACGTATCTTTGAACGGGTCGCCCACGGTGTCGCCAATCACGGTAGCGTCATGCAGCGGCGTGCCTTTTTGCTTCATCTCGACTTCGACAATTTTCTTGGCATTGTCCCAAGCGCCGCCGGCATTGGCCATGAAGATGGCTTGATACAACCCAAAAGTGGCGATGGACATAAGGTAGCCAATAAAGAAAAACGGCTCGACAAACGAAAACGCCAAAGTGGCAAAGAACACGGCGATGAAAATGTTTAGCATGCCCTTCTGCGCATACTGCGTGCAAATCTGCACGACGCGCTTGCTGTCGGCGACGCTCGCGGCGGTGGCGCTGTCCAGCTTGATGTGGGCTTTGATGAACTCCACAGCGCGATAGGCCCCTGTGGTCACCGCCTGCGTAGAAGCTCCGGTAAACCAATAGATCATGGCGCCCCCGGTAATCAAGCCGAGAACGAAGGGCGCGTGGAGAAGCGAGAGTTTCTCGACGTTGACAGTCAGGCCGTGCGTCAGCGCCATGATGATCGAGAAAATCATCGTGGTTGCGCCAACCACCGCGGTTCCAATCAGCACCGGCTTGGCGGTGGCCTTGAACGTGTTTCCGGCGCCGTCATTGGCCTCCAACAAACTCTTGGCGCGCTCGAAGTTCACGTCAATGTTGTATTCCTGCTTGAGCTGGCCTTTCACGCCGGGGATTTGTTCGATCAACGAAAGCTCGTACACCGATTGCGCGTTGTCGGTGACCGGTCCGTAGGAATCGACGGCGATGGTCACCGGGCCCATGCCAAGGAACCCAAAGGCCACGAGGCCGAACGCAAATACCGCCGCGGCAACCATGATGTTTCCGAGTCCCGAGTTGCTGATCAAATAGCCGATGGACATGAGCATGACGATGGAGAGCCCAATGTAGTATGCGGAGAAGTTGCCGGCCACAAAGCCCGAGAGAATCCCCAGCGAAGCGCCGCCTTCTTCCGCGGAGGCGGTCACTTCGCGCACGTGGCGCGATTCGGTGGAGGTAAAAACTTTGACCAACTCCGGAATCAGCGCGCCGGCCAGCGTGCCGCAAGAAATGATGCTGGCCAGCTTCCACCACAAGGTCGGGTCATTGCCCAGATTGGGGATGATCAGCCAGGACACGAGATAGGTCAGCGCGATGGAAACGAAGGATGTAATCCAGACTAGCGAAGTAAGCGGCGACTCAAAATTCATCTCATCGGCGTTGCTGTAACGCGCTCGCGCGATTATGCCGTTGATGAAATAAGCCGCAGCGCTGGCGACCAACATGATGATGCGCATCACGAAGATCCACACGAGGAGTTGTACTTGTATCGTAGGATCTTTCACCGCCAGCAGGATGAAAGTGATCAGCGCGACGCCGGTCACGCCGTAGGTCTCGAAGCCGTCGGCTGTAGGTCCGACGGAGTCACCGGCATTGTCGCCCGTACAGTCGGCGATGACACCGGGATTGCGCGCGTCGTCCTCCTTGATCTTGAAGACGATTTTCATCAAGTCCGAGCCGATATCGGCGATTTTGGTGAAGATGCCGCCGGCGATACGCAGCGCCGCCGCGCCCAGCGATTCGCCAATCGCGAAGCCGATGAAACATGGCCCCGCATAGTCGCCGGGAACAAACAGCAAAATTACGAGCATCATAAAAAGTTCGACGCTAATCAGCATCATGCCGACGCTCATCCCCGCTTCCAGGGGAATGTGCGAAATTGCGTAGGGTTTGCCGCGCAGGCTGGCGAACGCGGTGCGGGAATTCGCAAACGTGTTCACGCGGATGCCGAACCACGCCACGCCATAGCTCCCCGCCATGCCAATCACGCTGAAGAGCAGAATAATGGGCAACGTCACGGCGATGGGTTTGTCGGGAACCGGGGACAGCACGCCAAAGTAAAGGACGATTACCACGGCGATGAACAGCCACAGGAGAAGCAGAAATTTGCCCTGGGTGATCAGATAGGTTTTGCATGTTTCATAAATCAGCTCGGAGATGTCGCGCATGGATTTGTGGACGGGCAAGCCTTTAAGGCGCGTGTAGATCACCAATCCAAAAATCAGTCCAAACACGCAAAACAGGATCCCAAACAGCAGCAATTTGTGGCCGTCGACACCGAGAAACTGCACGGTCGAGAGATCGGGCAGCTTCAGGCTGGCCTCGCCGCCCGCTTCCTGGGTGGCTTGGGCGAATGCCGCGACCGCACCCAATAGGGACACTGCCACAGCGGAGAGGCCAAATTTCACGAATCGACATGCTAAGGACAAGGCACTTGGTGACCAGGTGCGCATCAAAAACTCCTCCATAAGCGGCATCAGATTCCGTTTTGAACTTTTCCCGCACTTCCATCCCCGGCACACGCCTTCTTCCCCTGATTGCCAGAGCCGGAAGGATGCCTTGCGGATTGGCAAGGCTCCCACTTCAGGACGGGACAGAAACTTACGATCCTAAGCGCAGAAAATTTACCTCAACACTACCCACGGGCAGGACCCTACGAGCTCAACGCGATGAGCTCAGAAAGAACCGGATTTATAACATTTTGCTAATGGCCGGTCAAACCGCAGAATACCCTGCAAGCAGCACGCGCCCACCACAGCGCTAGATCGGGCACCTAACGAAAAGGCACTGCGGGCGCAAATGGCAGCGCCGTCGATTTGCTATCCGATGGTAACATGCCTGTTCACTTTGGGTTCGAGGCAGGTAGACGGGGATCATGGACAATCTTTGCGTGTCGGTGGCAGCGCCTAACGCCGCCGCAGGGTTCAACGTGCAGACGCTCAACGGGCATGTCATCTAAAATTAAATGTTTCTGGCGGGGTTCCGCGGAAACCAAGAAGCCACGGCATCCCTTTGCGATCGCACCAGGCGTTCACGTGAGTAAAGCGCCGGCGGTCAGGGAACGACACGCGTGAGGAGTCATTTCTTCATTACCGGTACGGACGCCGGCGTGGGCAAAACCACGCTCGCCGCGTTGCTCTGCGCCGCGCTCGATGCCGTGTACTGGAAACCCATCCAGACCGGCACGCTGGAAGGGTCGGACCGCGTCACGGTAATGCGCCTCGCGGGCATCGGAACGGATCGCACGCTCGATGAAGTCTACAAATTTGTGCCGCCGGTTTCGCCGGATCTGGCGGCTCGCTGGGCTGGAACGGAAATCGACTTGGCGCGCATCAATTTGCCCAGCAGCGTCAATAATGACTGGCTGGTGATTGAGGGCGCCGGCGGTGTGCTTGTGCCCATCAATCAAAAACAGTTCATGCTGGACATGATGGTGAAATTCAAGCTGCCAGTGATCCTGGCGGCGCGCAGCAACGTCGGCACGATCAATCACACGTTGCTGACGCTGGCCGCGCTTCATGCCGCGGAGTTGCCGGTGCACGGCGTGGTGCTCATCGGCGACCAGAACCGCGAGAATCGCGAGACCATCGAGCGCTTCGGGCACGTGCGCGTCATCGGCGAAATTCCGCGTCTGCCGAACCTGCACCGCACCGCGCTGATGCAAGTATTCATGAGCCATTTCGATCGCGCAGCTTTTTCCCAGTGATCTGTACGAGATGCAGAGCGTTCTCCATTGACAATTTGCAAGACCCACGCGCAAAAACGGCGCGTGGGGCACCCGCTTAGCGGTGATTTGCTGCTTTAGAGTGGTTTGCCGCGGGGGTCGCACTGTAATCGCACATCGGGTATCTTTACGCCGCGACGAGGAGCCGTGCTTTGCCCGGGAAATGGGATGTTTGGAAGCACAAGGTTATCGCCTTTGCCGGTGGACTCGGCGCGCCGGGGCTGCTGCTGATTTCCTTCCTGGATTCCTCGTTTCTGACTTTCCCAGTCATCAATGATTTGATTTTGATCGAGCTTTCGCTGCAGCACCCCGCGCGCATGCCGCTGTATGCGGCCATGGCCACGGTTGGATCGGTTCTTGGTTGCATGGTGCTTTTCCTCATCGCGCGCAAGACGGAAGAAGCGGTTTTTCATCGACGCGCGGGGCGGCACGGAATGGCCATTCGCCACTGGGTAGAGCGCAACGGCTTTGCCGGGATGCTGGTTGCGGCGCTGCTGCCTCCGCCGACTCCTTTTAAGTTTTTCGTTCTGGCCGCGGGAATTTTCGAGGTGCGCCTGGTGAGTTTCGTTTCGGCGGTCAGCCTGGCGCGCGTGTTCCGCTATTTCGGCGTGGGGTACCTGGCGATTCGCTACGGCCACGACGCTTTGCCCTATCTGGGGCAGCACAAGTTGCAGGTCGCGTTCGCAGCGGTCGCGCTTGTCGCGGTGAGCTTTGTCCTATCGAAGGTGATTCTTAGACATAAGGAAGAGACAGGACACGACAAAGCCTAAAATGGGGGCGCTGTGCTTGCGTCTGACGTGTTTCTTTGTATGGCAGAGCATGCTGTGCCAATACAAGTGAGGGCGAAAAATCGCTTGCTCTATTTGCCTTGCGTTTCCCAGATGATTTCTTGGCTGGTTACATTGGCGTTAGCGTCCGTCTCTACCACAACCATAACGGACCTGGCGGTGTGCGCTTCTCTTTGGGACGAGAATTCGCGAATCTCCACGCGGTAACCAGTCGGCGTTTTCTCCACGGTGGCTTTGGGGAACCTTGCGGCTTGGAGAAATCGTAGTGCGGCATCTGTCTTTTCCGCGGCGTTTAGCGGCGGCGAAGACTCGGGCTTGTAGGCGACAGTTCCTCCCTCGGGGTCAAAAGAGCCGCCGGGGCCGACGCTCAGTTCCAAATCGTGGAGAGCGCGTTCCGTTTCCACGATGCCGTGCCAGTGCAACGGCGAGTCTGATTCGGCTAAGGCTGCAATTCTTCGAGCCGATTCGCGCTGGTAGGTGCGCGATTCCATCATGGCTAGGGCGTTTCCGTGCAGCACAAAACGGCCGCCGATGTAAGTCATTAGCGCGATCAGGGCAAGGATCGCGCCGATGCGGCCCCGCGGTGCCTTGGATTTCGCGCCAATCTCTTCGGTGACGAGCGCAAAGAGCTGGGGCAGAAACGCTCCGGCAAGAAGAAGGAGCAAGATCCACAAATCGAAATGGGCCACCAAATCAGCGGAATATCGTTGCTCCCGAAATGGCCATAGAAGCTGCACCGGCACGTTTTGGCAAAAATCCATAGCGATGTGCAGCAAAGAGGCGCCGAGCGCCGCAAGCAAGATCGTCGCGAAGGCATCCTTGTTTTGCCGACCCCGCAATAAAAGAAGCACGACGAGCGACACGACGACGGCGAACGCTACCGCAGCGACGGCTGAATGTGTGTATGTGCGATACCACTGAAGAAACGCGGCCGGCCCAAAGCGGGCGCTCGACACATCGACGTCCGCGACGATGCCGGCGACAACCGCGCCTGCCATCGCCACGCGTGAAATACGAGGAAAAACCGCTCGCGCCAGCGCATAGGACGCCAGGCCATGGCTGACGACGTCCATCGCTAATTTTTGGAGGGAACTACCGGGTCTATCTTTGCCAGCGTCTGCGGAACCAGGAGTTTCAACGCGCGCGGCACAATCTTGAACTCGAC
>Ga0307479_10002418_pt1 | contig 16983 bp, 14 predicted proteins | sample atmos_gasesECM4C_FD_203743 | JGI IMG/M metagenome (GOLD analysis project Ga0307479, IMG submission 203743) | Hardwood forest soil microbial communities from Morgan-Monroe State Forest, Indiana, United States - atmos_gasesECM4C_515 | ecosystem: Environmental > Terrestrial > Soil > Temperate... | reverse complement strand
GCTGGAACAACGGCTCAACACGCTACAAATCCCAATTGGGGAAAAGACAACCACGGCCGAGTTTCTCGACGCCTTGCGCGGGGCTCAGGTTGAAGTGCGTAGCGGTTCGGTTGTTACTACGGGCAGATTGCTCAGCGTCGAAACCAACACCTCCTCCGCGGACGACGAGGATAAGAAAGAATCGAGGACTCAAACCCACACTGAGCTCTCGGTGGTAACCGACACCGGCGAACTGCGCACCTTCCGACTCACGCCTGCCACCAGCGTTCGGCTGCTGGAGCACGACGTGAACCAGGAGGTCGGTCGCTACCTTTCGTTGATCTCCTCCACCCGTGCCGCCGACGTGCGCAAGATGACGATCGCTACCGAAGGCAGCGGCGAGCGCCAGCTCATGGTCAGCTATATCAGCGAAGTGCCGGTCTGGAAGAGCACTTATCGAATCGTGCTGCCCTCACAAGCCAACCAGAAGCCGCTTCTGCAAGGCTGGGCCGTGGTGGACAACACCGTTGGCGAAGACTGGGATAATGTCGAGCTCGCCTTGATCGCAGGCGCGCCACAAAGTTTTGTGCAGGAGATCTCACAGCCCTATTACGCCCGCAGGCCGGTTGTGGGTCTTCCCGAATTGGCAATGCTCACGCCGCAGACGCACGAGCAGACCATGGATCGACTCGAGGAATTCGCCAAACTTAACGCTCCGCCGCCGGCAGCTACTGGCGTTGTGCAAGGAACCGCCCACGATTCTCTCCTTAGGTCAGGTACGAACGGCGTCGGTTACGGCAGCGGTGGTGGAGTGGGCTCGGGCTACGGTGCGGGACTTGCCGGCGGCACCTTGCGCAGGGAGTTGAAAGTTTCGAATGGAAGCCCGGCGACAATCGATGCGATGGAGCGCCAGCAGAACACCGCCAGCACGCAAGATATCGGCGACCTCTTCGAATACAAGATCAAGCAGCCGGTTACGATTCGCAAGAATCAGTCCGCTCTGGTGCCAATTCTGCAAGCGCGAGTTGATGCTGAGAAGGTGACGCTATGGAGCCCGCGTGAGCCGCATCCGTTACGTGCCTTGTGGCTGACGAATTCCAGCGGCCTCACGCTCGACGGTGGCAGCTTCAGCATTCAGGAAGAGCAGACCTTCGCCGGAGAGGGATTGATGGAGGCCATTCGTCCAGGCGAGAAGCGCCTTATCTCCTACGCTGCCGATCCTGCAGTGCAAATCAAGTCAGAAGTCAAAGGCGAAGGTCAGCGAGTCACGCTGGTGCGCATTCATCGTGGCGTGATGTTTCAGGAATCGCAGGAGCGCGAGCATCACATCTATACCGTTCGCAATCAGGACAGCAGTGGACGGGCAGTCGTAATCGAGCACCCTCAGCGCAAGGGATGGGAACTTGCAAGCGGCGCAAAGCCCGAAGAAACTTCGCCCTCTGCGTATCGATTCCGCGTGAAGGTCGATCCAGCAAATGCCGCATCGATGGAATTCGATGAAGTCCATTCCTTCGGGATGAACTACGCGCTCACCAACATTACTCCCGAGCAGATTACTTTGTTCGTGCACCAGGGCTGGATGAACGACCAAATTGAAGGCGCACTGAGTCCCATCATGCAGCAAAAGGACCAGGTGGCCGGATTCGCTTCGCAGATTGAGTCAACCAATCACAAGATCAGCGCGCTCTTCGACGATCAGAAGCGCCTGCGGGAAAATCTTGCCGCTCTCAAGGGAGGCGCTGAGGAGCGCGCGCTGGCCCAACGCTACACCCACGAACTCGATCGCGAGGAAGACGAGCTGACTGGACTGCGCAAGGATCTGGCGCAATTGCAGACCAAGCAGGAAGCTGCAAACCAGCAACTGAACGAAATGATGGAGAAGCTGGAGCTGGAAGTGAAACTCTAATTCTGAGCGGCGGCTTTGTCGGCAAGACGGCGGAGCAGGAGCAGGCGGGGATTCAAGTGTCTGGCCACGTCGGGCAGAAACTCCGTCATAAGATTCCATGCTGCGTCGGAGCCGATGCTGACGAATATGCGCCCAGAAGTTGCCGGCGCGTCTCTCTCCCATTCGGGATGGAGTCCGCCTTCGACGATCGAGGAAGACGCAGTGCCCAGAAACTCCGCGAAGTTAAACATCGGCTTTCCCGAATCGGATCTCGTAACCACGACGTACGACAGCGCATGGACAACGCGCTTGCCAACGGGCGCGTCCGGATCGCGGTGATAGTGCGGATCCTGGCGAAAAATGCTGGAGAACAGGAACGTAGAGAAGAACTCGCTGGTCGCTTCGCCCGCCATGGCGACGCCAAACCGCTGTCCGAATCCGGCCGCTCCTCGTGGCAGACGGGAAGCTCCTTCAGTGGCGTTCCCTAGTTCCGAGTCGAGCGCTGTGGTCACAATGGCAAAAGGATCCGAAATATTTGCCACTGCCAGTCGAAACTTGCCCGAGACCCCCAGCGGCGGCCCTTGCTCTGGACCCTGAATGCGCTGAAGGTCCAAAGGCGTGAGGCCGCCTTCGAACTCCTCTTCTATGACTGAAATCCGCGAGCAATTTTCGCTGGAGGAAACCGCAGACGTAGGAATAATGCCGGGATCAGCGTTGGATTCGGAGAATGAGGATTCGATGCCGGTTCCTGAATCAGGAATCTTGGCCGCCACAGCGCCGGCCAGACAGAAAATCACCGCTAAGAGGAGAAGGCTCGACTTGCCGTGAGGAGAAATCATTGTCTCACCCCTGCGGAGCCCTTGGGGCGGGGCAACTGAGACGCGCTGAGTATCTTTGATGCTACGAAGGCTTTGACCGGCACGAAACATGCCCAAAGTCCCTGGACACACGAGTATCGCCAGTAACTATTAGACGCTAAAGCGTTTAGAGAGTTGCAGGCGACAAGAAAACTTAACATTTGGCGAGTAAACAAACGGGATTGTCGCCTTTAGGAGGTCATCTCCTTCAAATCGGGCGAGATGTGCAGGCGAGCTTCGGTAGCCTTTTGCAAGTCTTCGGGTGTTAGGCCGGGAGCAACTTCTTCCAGGACCAACCCTTCGGGGCGAACGCGCATGAACCCCATTTCGGTCACGATCGTATCGACGACTTTCAGGCCGGTCAGCGGCAGCGTGCATTTTTTCAGGATCTTGGGCGCTCCCTCACGGGTCGTGTGCTCCATGGCTACCACCACGCGACGGGCGCTGGCAACGAGATCCATAGCGCCGCCCATGCCCTTTACCATTTTGCCGGGGATCATCCAATTGGCAATGTTGCCCTGCTCGTCCACTTCCATGGCGCCGAGAACGCTGAGATCGATGTGACCTCCGCGAATCATGGCAAAGGAATCCGCGCTCGAGAAATAGGCTGTGCCCGGAATTTCGGTGATGGTTTCTTTCCCTGCATTAATCAAGTCGGGGTCTTCCTTGCCTTCGAGCGGATAAGGACCGATCCCCAGCATTCCGTTCTCGCTTTGAAGAACCACTTCCATTCCTGCCGGCACGTAGTTGGCGACCAGAGTCGGCATCCCGATGCCCAGATTGACGTAGAAACCGTCGCGCAGTTCACGGGCGATGCGTCGCACGATCCGTTCGCGTTTGTCGGCATCTTTAGCCATAGGAAGAATTGCGTAATCGGGTAAGTTGAAAACTTGATCTCGAATCTGAGTTTTCAAATTTCGAAATTACCCAATTTCGAAATTATTCCAATCTCGCCGTCCCGATACAATCGACCTCAATGCGTAACCCCCAGTTCGCCAGCTTGTTATTTCTTGCTCTTGCAGTGATTCTGTTTCTATTTTCGCTGGCGCTGGTTCCTCCGGTTGAGTTGTACTGCCGCCTTCAACGCCCGGCAGTCTTGCTTCTGATTCTCCAGGTCGTTCTGCTCTCAGTCCGCATCAGTCGCCGAGAGCCGCCCGCAGAGCGGCCTCTGGTGATCGCAAGCTTCGTCTTTATCGCTCTCGGCGTCGCATTTAATTCCCTTTTACTCCTGCTGGCGAGAGGCCGATGCTAGCCGGCTTTTTTCCTTACTGTCCTGCGCTCAATCCGGTTCTCGTAGCCTTTACCCTGGAAGATGCGTTTCACGTAAATGCTGGGCGTCATCACCTGATCGGGATCGATCTCGCCCACTTCCACCAAATGCTCGACTTCTACGATCGTGACCTTCGCTGCAGTTGCCATCATCGGCGAGAAGTTGCGCGCCGTCTTACGAAAGACCAGATTGCCCCACTTATCGCCCTTCCACGCCTTGATTAGCGCGAAATCGGCGGTGAGTCCTCGCTCCATAACATAGGTTCGGCCCTCAAATTCGCGCGTCTCTTTTCCCTCAGCGACCATGGTTCCCACTCCCGTCGGCGTGTAGAACGCTGGAATCCCGGCGCCTCCGGCGCGAATGCGTTCGGCGAAGGTTCCCTGCGGCACCAGTTCCAGATCGATCTTTCCCGTCAGCACCTGGTCTTCAAGGAATTTATTTTCACCGACGTAGCTTCCGATATGCCGTTTGATCTGTCCTGCCTCTAATAAAAGACCAAGCCCCCAGTGATCGACGCCGACATTGTTGCTGATGGTGATGAGATTCCTGGCGCCCTTGCGCACCATCGCCGCGATCAGGTTCTCCGGGATACCGCATAATCCGAAGCCCCCGAACATCACGGTGGCGCCGTCCTGAATGTCGAAGATGGCTTCGTCGGCGCCCGCAAAGACCTTATTCATAAACTCGGCAGGATACCAAAAAGGCTCACGGTAAGTGTTTAAGTGAGCATGCATCGCTGCTCAGCGTACTGGCGTTTTTTGGAGTGATCCCTCGTTCTAAAGGACTTAACTTGGAGGTCCCATCTTAAATCCCCAGGGATACCGGCTTGATCCCCGGGGATATCCCTGCTCGATCCCTAGGGATACCGGCGGGATCCCTAGGGATATCGCAGCACGGTCGCTGGGATCTGTAACGCATTCGTCGGGGTCTTGGCCGGGATGGGCGCGCCGTCCGCTTCGGAGTGAGAGCGTCGTTCCCGAATTGGAACTCCCCAGGATCATCACTTCCATGATGCGCAGAATTGCGGCGAGAAGCAAGCTTCATCCGTTGCTCTAAGATTTTTTTGTCCTAATAGGATCAAGGAGTTGCAAGCGCCGGAAAAAATATTTTTGCTATCCGTTGTTCTAAAAATTGTCACGGGTACACCGCGAGTCTGTCAGGCCGGAAACGAATCCCGCTGCGCATCGCGCTTCCATGTGCCTGATTTCAGGCGTCGAGGTCATTTAACTGGATTCGTAAGCAGGACAGGTAATGAGCGGCTCGTCGAACAGTGCCATTTCTTCGAGAGTCGGTGGTTGAAATATTTTGGACCACCGAGACAGTGCATCTGGTTCTATTGGTGGGGATTCCATGCCGCGCCGTTGAATCCTCTCCAACAGAACATCCATGGATGCGTGAAGATAGTGCAGCTCAACAGCAGCCCCAAGCTCGCGGGCTCGCAGCCGCAAAGCGTCCCTCTCAGACCTTCCCCACGTGCCCCACTCGATGATCACTGTGACGCCATGAGCAAGCAGTTCCTGAGCTAACTTCCATTGCACCGCCTCGATCCTCCCGCGCCGTTCTTCGTCGTAGAGGTCCAGTGACAGAGCGCGCATCCATTCGTCGGGAGAAAAACGAATGGCGCGCAGCCTGCTTTCGAGAAGCCGGGCAAAAGTCGTCTTACCTGAGCCGGGCAGGCCGCACAGGATGATCAATCTCGGCCCACCGCTAGATCCTTCCATAGAAAGATTATTCCTCGAAACCTCGACTGCTAGTCTTGGTATCTCTGAACCACACAGAACCCTGATATTCACAATTTATTTACAGGCCGACTTCTGCCATAATTGGTCGTGCACCCCTATGCGGTTCAATCCGGCCCTGCCTGGACAGGCATGGGGCGGAGCCTCCGAACTGCAAACCTTCGAAAGTCGCGGCCAAAAGCCAGTTCCACTCTCAATTTCACTCAAAATCAGGCGAGGAGCGAATGTCCGCAAAGTACATCTTTGTGACCGGTGGCGTGGTGTCGTCGTTAGGCAAAGGACTGGCAGCGGCATCGATTGGCTGCCTGCTGGAGAGCCGTGGGCTGAAAGTCAGCCTGCAAAAATTCGACCCGTATCTGAACGTCGATCCCGGGACGATGTCGCCGTTCCAGCACGGTGAGGTCTTTGTGACCGACGACGGCGCCGAAACCGATCTCGATCTCGGACATTACGAGCGCTTCACCCACGCCAGGCTTAGCCGTGACAATAACCTCACCACGGGCAGAATCTACGAGCAGATCATCACCAAGGAGCGCCGCGGCGACTATCTTGGCAAGACGGTGCAGGTAATTCCTCACGTGACCAATGAGATCAAGGCGGCGATGAAAAAGGTCTCCCAGGATGTGGACGTATCCCTGGTCGAGATCGGCGGCACCGTTGGCGACATTGAGTCGCTGCCCTTCATCGAGGCTATCCGCCAGATGCGTCAGGAACTCGGCCGCGAAAATACCATCTTCATGCACGTCACGCTCGTGCCCTGGATCGCGGCCGCCGGGGAACTCAAGACCAAGCCTACGCAGCACTCGGTGAAAGAACTTCTAAGCGTAGGGATTCAACCCGACATCCTGCTTTGCCGCACCGACCGTTTCCTGTCCAAGGAGCTAAAGAGCAAAATCGCGCTGTTCTGCAACGTCGAAGAAGAGGCCGTAATCACGGCTAAAGACGTGGCCTCGATCTACGAAGTTCCGCTGGTCTTCGCCCACGAGGAAGTCGATACGCTGGCGCTCAAATACCTGCATTTGAACGCTCCCGCACGCGATCTCTCAGCCTGGGAAGATCTGGTGCATCGCGTCTATAACCCAAAGGATGAAGTATCGATCGCCATCGTCGGCAAATATGTCGAGTATGAGGATTCCTATAAGTCGCTGAAAGAAGCGCTCACTCACGGCGCGGTGGGACAGAGTCTGAGGCTGAACGTCACCTGGGTGGAAGCCGAAGGACTAGAGACCAAAGATCCCGCAGACCGCTCCTACGAAGCCCAACTCGAAGGCTACGACGGCATCCTGGTGCCCGGCGGATTCGGTAAGCGCGGAATCGACGGCATGCTCAACGCGATCCGTTACGCTCGCGAAAAGCGCGTTCCCTATTTCGGAATCTGCCTGGGGATGCAGACGGCATGCATCGAATTTGCGCGCGACGTCTGCGGCCTGGAGGATGCCGACTCGAGCGAGTTCGATCCCAGCACGCCGCATCGCATCATCTACAAACTGCGCGAGCTGAAGGGCATTGACGAGCTCGGGGGCACGATGCGCCTGGGCGCGTGGGAATGCAAGCTTGAGCCGGACTCCATCGCGGCCAACGCCTATGGCCAAACGGAAATCAGCGAACGCCATCGCCACCGCTACGAATTCAACCGCGAGTACGAAGCTCTGCTTACCGGCGCGGGCTTGCGCATTACCGGATCTACTCCCGACGGAACCTACGTGGAGATCGTCGAAATTCCGGGACATCCATATTTTCTTGGCTGCCAGTTCCATCCTGAATTCAAGTCGAAGCCACTTGAGCCACATCCGCTGTTTCGTGAATTCATCAAAGCTTCGTACGAAAATCGCCGAAAACGCCGCCATCAGCAGGCGGAGGTGGAAGAAGAGCTGTTCTTAAGGCCGAGACGGTAGTGCAGAATATAGCTGCGAAGCTTCGCAGCTCCGAAGCTACGTAGCTATGGAATTCGAAATCGGCAACGTGCACGTCGGCTCCGGCGAGCTTTTTCTAATCGCCGGCCCCTGCGTGATTGAGAGTGAAACTCACGCTCTGAAGATGGCGGAGGCGATCTTCTCGATCACGCGTGAGCTCAACATTCCTTACATCTTCAAAGCCTCATACGACAAGGCCAATCGCACATCGCTCAAGAGCTTTCGCGGACCTGGGGTCAAAGAAGGCGCGCGCATTCTGCGAAAAATCGCGGAGACAATCCGCGTGCCTGTTCTTACCGACATTCACGAGCCGGAACACGCCGAGCCTATCGCTGAAGCCGTGGACGTGCTCCAGATTCCCGCGTTTCTCTGCCGCCAGACCGATCTGTTGGTTGCCGCCGCAAAAACTGGCCGCGCCATCAATGTCAAAAAAGGACAGTTCGTCGCTCCCTGGGACATGCGCCATGCGGTCGAGAAAATTCGCCAGAGCGGAAATGATCGCGTGTTTCTCACCGAGCGAGGATCGAGCTTCGGCTACAACAACCTGGTCGTGGATATGCGCTCACTAGCCATCATGCACAACCTTGCACCTGTGGTCTTCGACGCCACCCATTCAGTCCAGCTTCCCAGCGCGGGAACAAGCGAAAATGGCCAGCCACAACAAAGCGGCGGTCAGCCAGAATTCATTCCGGTTCTCTCGCGCGCAGCGGTTGCCGCGGGCGTGGATGGCGTCTTCATGGAAGTGCACGATAATCCCGCGCAGGCAAAATCCGATGGCGCGAACGCGCTGCCTCTTTCCGAGCTCAAGGAAATGCTGCAACAGCTCCTGAGCATTCATCGGGCGGCGCGGGCTTCGAGCGCCTCCAAGACGCGATGACATGTGGCGGCGAACAGGCAGCTTCGATCTAAAGCGATGAGATCTTTAACGCCGTGTCATCCTGAGGCCCGATTTTGGCCGAAGGACCTTGCGTTTGCTTTTGCTGTTGATGTTGCCGTCTGTTACCGAATTCAAAACGCAACACCAAAAACAACCCCAACCGAAAGGTCCTTCGGCGAACCGCACGCCTCAGGATGACACGGCGTTTAAGTTGCAACAGTTGTCTTGCTCTCTAACCTGGACACGCTCCCTCACCGGGTGTCCGCGATGGATACAGTCGCGAGACTACCGTAAGCGCGGTCATTTGCAGATTTCCGATTTGGCCCCTTACAATGCGACGCGTCGATACGTTGTGGATCGATATTGAACGGGAGCCTGCCAATGAGAGTCCTTCATTCCGGAATTGCAACACTAGTCTTCGTCTTAAGCGCGGTTATAGCACTGGCACAACAGCCGACCACACGAAGCCAAACACCGGCCACCGGCGAACCATCGCCGCAACAGACCATTCCTCAGGCGCAGCGAACGCCGCAGCGTCCGTCGCTCACTCAGGTCCCTAGAGAGCAGCAGCCCGAAACAGAACCTCAAGAGAGCGCAGAACGCTCGCAAGCCCGTCGCGGACCCGCTCCTGAAGAGAAGAGCTCGGTTACGCATCACAGCGCTCGCGTCGGCGGACAGCAAATCAATTACACGGCGACCGCCGCCACATTCGTGATCAAGGCCGACGACGGCACTCCCAAAGCCACGATGTTTTTCGCCGCATACACCAAGGACAATGTGTCCGACATTGCCAAGCGACCGGTATCGTTTGTCTATAACGGCGGTCCCGGCGCCGCGTCGCTGTTTACTCACATGGGCCTGGGTCCGAAACGTGTGGTGCTCACTCCCGACGGACACGGCATGCCGGCGCCATACACCGTCGTGGATAACGAGGATTCTTTTCTGGACGCCACCGATCTGGTATTCATCGACGCCATTTCGACCGGCTACAGCCGTCCGGCGCCAGGCGAACGTCCGACGCAATTCCACGGCATCATCGAAGACGCCAACTGGTTTTCCGACTTCATTTATCAGTACATCACCCGCAACCAGCGCTGGGCCTCGCCGAAGTATCTGATCGGCGAGAGCTACGGTACAACCCGGTCTGCGGAGTTGTCGGGCGTTCTTCAGGAGCGGCATCAGATCTATCTGAATGGAATTGTGTTGCTGTCAACCGTGGCCTTTGCCAATTGGGGCGCCGACGATCGCTTTGAATTCTTTCTGCCGACCTACACCGCAACCGCCTGGTATCACAAGCTGCTGGCTCCCGATCTCCAGAATGAAAGTGTGGCGCAGGTAGCACAGCAGGCGCGCGATTTCGCTCACAATCAATATGCGGCAGCGTTGCAAAAGGGAGACCAGTTAAGTCCCGAGGAATATCAGAAGGTAGTCCAGGACCTCGCGCATTTCACCGGCCTGTCGCCGAAATATATCGAACAAAGCAATCTTCGTGTCAGTTCGTTCCGCTGGTTCAAGGAACTGGAGCGCGACAAGCGGCGCACGATCGGCCGCCTCGATTCCCGATTCGAAGGCATGGATGTGGATGCAGCGGGCGAGCGTGATGAATACGATCCCAGTGAAGCCTCATACGAAGGAGCCTTTGTCGGGACCTTCCACGACTATGTCCGCCGCGAGCTGAAGTGGGATAGCGACGGCTACTACGCAGTCAGCGGCAATGTCCGTCCCTGGGACCAGACCGGCAACACCGCGGTCGCCGAAGTGCTGCGCGCAGCCATGACCCAGCAGACCCATCTGAAAGTCTTAGTGCTCTGCGGCTACTACGATGTCGCGACGCCATTCGACGGCATCGAGCACACCGTCTCGCACATGCAACTGGAGCCCCCGGTGAGAAAAAACGTCAGCTTCGCATACTACGAATCCGGCCACATGGTGTACATCGACGACAACGCACGCCACAAACTTCATAGAGATGTGGACGACTTCATTAATGGGAGCTTCTCGCACTGATTAGGACCGATTAGGACCGACGCGCGCCCTCGCGCGGGTTTGGTTTGAAAGGAAAAGGAGCGACGCCCCCCACGGGCGGGTTTTTCGCAGTACTACGATCGTTTGGGCTATCAACGAGAAACCCGCGCGGGGCGGGCGTCGCTCCTTTTTCTCGGGCTTCCTGTAATCTTGAATGTGACCTATACAACCGCTCCTCTGGAAGTCGCCAAACCACTCTCGTCTCTCCCCTCCCCTCCCGTCGCCAGAAAAATTCCCAAGGTGACAGACATCCACGGCCAAAAACTCGTGGACGACTACTTTTGGTTGCGCGACAAGGAGAATCCCGAAGTTAAGGCGTATCTCGAGGCCGAGAACACTTACACCGACGCAGTCATGAAGCCAACCGAGCCGCTTCAACGCAAGCTCTACGATGAGTTGTTGGGGCGCATCAAGGAAACCGATGTCGAAGTTCCCTACCGATATGGAGAATACTTCTACTACTCGCGGACGGAGGCCGGAAAGCAGTATCCGATCCGCTCTCGCCGCCGGGGCAGCATGGATGCGCCCGAGGAAGTCGTCCTCGACGTCAACGAATTGGCAAAGGGACAAAGCTTCATGGCCGTCGCCGCCTATCAGATTAGCGACAACGGCAACTTGCTCGCCTACTCCACTGACAACACCGGATTCCGGCAATACACGCTCGCCGTGAAAGATCTGCGCACGGGAACTTTGCTCTCCGACCACATCGAAAAGACTGGATCGGTCGCCTGGGCCAACGACAACAAGACGATCTATTACACCGTCGAAGACTCGGCCAAACGACAGTATCGCCTGTACCGCCACGTTGTCGGCGCGAGCAGTCTGGATGAGTTGATCTACGAAGAACCAGACGAGCGATTCAACATAGAAGTCTTCAAGACGCGCAGCAAGGCTTACATCTTCCTCATCTCAGCCAGCCATACTACAAGTGAAGCGCGCTACATCCCTGCCGATCAGCCCGACGCAGAGTGGAAGGCGATGGAAGCGCGCCGGCAGGACATCGAGTACTATCCCGATCACAACGGCGATGCTTTCTATATCCGCGTAAACGACATGGGACGCAACTTCCGGCTGGTTAAAGTTCCTGTGGACACCCCGGGGCAAGCGAACTGGCGCGAGATGATCTCGCATCGACCGCATGTAATGCTTGATGACGCCGAGTTCTTCAAGAATCACTATGTCCTGCACGAGCGCGAGAATGGACTTCCCCAGCTATCCATCGCCGACCTGGGCGGCGGCCAACCGCGACGGATTCCCTTTCCGGAACCGGCTTACCTGGCCTCGCCCTACATCAATCGTGAGTACGACACCACCAAGTTCCGCTACAGCTATCAGTCGTTCGTCACGCCGCTGTCGATCTTTGAGCACGACGTAATCAGCGGCACTTCGACGCTGTTGAAGCAGAAAGAAGTTCCTGGCGGATTCGATTCATCTCGCTACGACGTAGAGCAGCTCTACGCGCCGGCGCCGGATGGCGTCAAAATTCCCATTTCGGTCGTTTACCTCAGAGGCGCAAAGCTGGATGGCTCTGCCCCACTGTATCTCTATGCCTATGGCGCGTACGGGCATTCGGTCGATATCAGTTTCAATTCGAATATCTTTAGCCTGGTGGATCGCGGCATCGTGTATGCCGTTGCGCATCCGCGTGGCGGCGGTGAGATGGGCAAGGCATGGCACGACGACGGCCGCATGTTGCGCAAGAAGAACACTTTTACCGACTTCATCGCATCGGCCGAGTATCTGTTGAGCAAGGGCTATGGCGCGAAAGACAAGCTGGTCATCGAAGGCGCCAGCGCAGGCGGCCTGCTGATGGGCGCGGTGGCCAACATGCGTCCCGACCTTTTCCGGGCCGTGGTGGCGAAGGTGCCATTCGTCGATGTGATCAACAGCATGCTCGACGAATCCCTGCCGCTCACCGTTGGCGAATTCGAGGAGTGGGGTAATCCCAAAGAGAAACCCGCATTCGATTACATGATTTCGTACTCGCCCTACGACAATATTCGAGACCAGACTTATCCCAACATACTGGTGAAGACCGCGTTCAACGACAGCCAGGTTATGTACTGGGAACCGGCAAAGCATGTGGCTAAGATGCGCGCCGTTCGCGGCGATGAAAGGACGCTAATCCTCAAAACCAATATGGGGGCTGGCCACGGCGGAGCCTCGGGCCGCTACGACCGCCTGCACGAAGCTGCATTCGATTATGCCTTCATATTGGGGCAGGCGGGAATTGAGGAATAACTCCCTGCCCGTGTAGAGACGCAGCATGCTGCGTCTCTACAGGTCTGAATCCATTCGAACACAACCAAAACAAGAACACGGATCGAACGGATACAACGGATCGGACAGATAACTCAAAGGTCTGCTTCGTTTAATCCGTCTGATCCGTTCAATCCGTTTAATCCGTGTTCTGCATTCGGTTTTCCCGCGTTACTATATCGCGGTAAATGCTATATCTCACGCACATTCCGAAAGCTCCGCTTTGCGAGTTCGTAGAGCTTTTCTGGTACTACGAGGGCTATACCCAGCCTCACGCCAAAGAGCGCATCATGCCGGATGGTTCCATGGAGCTGGTAATCAATCTGCGTGAGGATGAATCCAGAATCTACGATACAGAGAATCCCGAACTCTTCGATCGATACTCCGGGTCTATTCTTGCCGGACCACGATCGGGATTCTTTGTGATTGATACCGTCGGCCAGGCTTCGGTGATCGGCATCCACTTCCGGCCAGGGGGAGTCTCACGATTTCTCAAATTGCCCTTAAACGAGCTTCAGAACCAGTGCGTTACGCTCGACTGCCTCTGGGGGAGAGCGGGCGCAGATTTCCGCAATAGAGTGCTGGAAGCGCCAACTCCGGAAGCCAGGCTGCGCGTTCTGGAGCAGTGTTTGTTGGAGCAGACGGCCAGACCGATGGAACGGCCTGCTGCCGTACGCGGCGCTCTGCATTACATTAGCCACCAGCTTGCCGGATTATCGGTTGCGGACTTAGCCGGCCACATCGGCCTCGGCCGGCGCCGGTTTATTCAAGTCTTCAGTGAAGAGGTCGGACTCACTCCCAAGCTCTTCTGCCGGGTTCGCCGCTTCCAGCAAGTGCTGCACAGCATTCATGGCCGGGACGACATCGATTGGGCCGACGTCGCGCTCGGGTGCGGCTACTTCGACCAAGCGCACTTCAATCACGACTTCCGCGCCTTCTCCGGCATCAATCCGAGCACCTATCTCCGACATCGCACCGACCACCTGAATCATGTTCCCCTTCTCGACTAGGTGCGCATTTTTACAAGACGCATCGCCAACCGCCGGTGCAAACTAAACGTCAGACTAAGGAGGCTTCTATGGCTGTGAATCCAGTTCCTGCCGGATACCACACGGTTACGCCGTATCTCACCGTTCCCGACGCGCGCAAAGAGATTGAGTTTCTGAAAAAGGCGTTTGAGGCCAAGACCACGGAAGCGTTGCACGAGGATTCCGACGGCGCCATTCGTCACGCGGAACTCAAGATTGGTGATTCGATGATCATGCTGGGTCAGGCGCGAGATCAGTGGAAGGCGAGGCCGGCGAGCTTCTATCTGTATGTTCCGGACTGCGATGCCTGGTACAAGCGCGCGCTTGAGGCGGGCGGGAAATCGATCATGCAACCTGCCAACCAGTTTTATGGTGACCGCCACGGAGCGGTGGAGGACGCAGCAGGAAATCAGTGGTGGATCGCCACTCACATCGAAGACGTTAGCCCCGAGGAAATGGAGCGGCGGGCGCAAGTTGCATTTGCCGCCGAGTCCAAATAGCGGGAGGACTCAGGAACGCAATCCTTCGCGGGAAGACTCGTTCCTGAGGTCCTGCTCGCTGTTGCGAATCACCTGCTCGGCCAGATTCAGGTACCGCCTTGCTTCGCCCGGCATCTCCCGCTGGAACTTGCGATGAAAGGTGTCTTCGATGTTGCGGAAAAATTCCTGAAGCTCGCTGTCGTCGATGCGGTTTTGCTGTCTTCTTTCCATTGACCCTCAGATTGATGCCAGCCGCGGTTCTACGGTTGAACCCCGCCGGTTTTGTCTTCGCAATGCTCCCCGTGGATTCCACGATCCTGAGCGGAAGCTCCACCATTCTATTATTGTTTCTCCAGCCGCTTTGCATGAACTGAACAACTCGCGGAGAAGCTGACATGATCGAGGTGGGATTGGTAGGGTTCGGCTTCGCTGGACGGGTGTTTCACGCTCCTGTGATCTCCGCAGTGCCGGGACTACGACTGCGAGCCATTGTTCAGCGTACCGGCTACGACGCCGCAACTCTTTATCCCGACGCCCGCATAGTAAAGAACGTTGAAGAGCTGCTGGCACTCGCCGACATCAAGCTGGTCGTTATCGCTACTCCGAATACCTCGCATTATCCGCTGGCGAAGCAATGCCTGCTCGCCGGCCGAGACGTAGTGGTCGATAAGCCTTTCACCACCACATATGCTGAAGCTGCGGAATTGATCGAACTGGCCAGGCAGAGAGGCCGCCTGCTCACTGTCTATCAGAATCTGCGTTTCAATGGAGACTTCCGCACCATTTGTCAATTAATCGAGGCAGGTCGTTTGGGACGTATTGCGCTTTACGAGGCGCATTTCGATCGCTATCGCCTGCAGTTACGTCCCGGCGCGTGGCGCGAAAAAGCTGAACCGGGAAGCGGGGTCTTCTTCGACCTCGGCGTACACCTGATCGATCAGGCGATGGCGCTGTTCGGCCGGCCAGAGGCAATCGCCGCAGACATTCGAATCGAGCGCGATGGAGCTGCAACCGACGACGCCTTTGATGTGATCCTGCACTATCCACGAATGCGGGCCATGGTACGAGCCAGCATGATCGCGCTTGCGCCGGACGTGCGCTTCATTGTTCGTGGTGAAGGCGGCGCATTCGTCAAGTACGGTATCGACCCGCAGGAAGAGGCTTTGAAGCGCGGTGAAGTACCGCGCGGCGACGCTTGGGGAAAAGAATCTCAATCCAAATGGGGGACTCTGTATTCTCCGTCAGCCGACGGTGTCGCAGCGGAGATTGTGCCCACACTGCCGGGAGATTACCGCCTGTTCTATGCAAATGTTCGCGACGCGATCCTCGCCAATGCCTTGCCCGAGATCACTAACGATCAGATGCTCGATGTAATGCATGCCTTGGAACTCGCGCAGGAGAGCAGCCGCTCCGGGCGCACGCTGGCATGGAGTCGCGCCTGACGAAACTCTATGCGCCTTGATAAGCTGTGTGCATCATGCTCAAGCACACTGCGTGGAAGGATGTTGAACTGGAGCAGTTGAATCCATTACTCGATCGCCAAATGATTACCGGCGACAAGATTATGCTGGCGCGTGTCTTACTCAAGAAAGGCTGCGTGGTTCCCGAGCACAGTCATGAGAACGAGCAAGTAACATACATTCTCGAAGGCGCTCTGAAATTCTGGATCGATGGCAAGGAGATCGTAGTTCATGAAGGCGAGGTGCTTTGCATTCCTTCCAACATGCCGCATAAAGCCGAAGCGATGAAGGATACGGTGGATCTCGACGTCTTCTATCCGCCCCGCCAGGATTGGCTCAACAAAACCGATAGTTACCTTCGCGGCGCGTCAGTCCGCAAATAATGTTACGGGAAAAGGGTGAGCAGGCCGTTCAGGTCTGCGTAAGTGTTGGTTTTCAGTATTGCGGCTTCAGCCGCTGAAGTGAAGCAGACATTGTTAGGCCCGAGGGGCTAAGGCCGAATCCATTGTTGCTCCAAATCGCAGGCCTGAAACGGCCTGCTCCACCTTGACCTGCTGCGCCTTTAACAGTGTGTGAGGCGATCTTATGAAAGCAATTCGTGTTCACCAATTTGGTGGCCCCGAGCAGTTAAAGCTGGAAGAAGTCCTCGATCCTCAGCCCGGACCGGGACAGGTAGCAATCCAGATGCGCGCTATCGGCGTGAATCCCTTCGAGACTTATCAGCGAACGGGAACCTACGCCATCAAACCTCAACTTCCATATACTCCCGGGGCGGACGGCGCGGGAGTGATTTCCAAAACGGGATCAGACGTGCAACGGGTAAAGACCGGGGACCGAGTCTATGTAGCCGGCAACCTCAGCGGAAGCTATGCCGAGCAAACGCTATGCCTGGAGTCGCAGGTGCATCCCCTTCCACAGAATGTATCGTTTGAGCAAGGCGCGGCCCTCGGTGTCCCATACGTAACTGCCTACCGGGCATTGTTCCAAAAAGCCAATGCTCTGCCGGGAGAGACGGTGCTGGTTCATGGCGCAAGCGGTGGGGTTGGGTTAGCGGCGGTGCAGTTGACGCGAGCCCATGGCATGATCGTGATCGGCACCGCCAGCAGCGGCGCGGGACAAGAGCTGGTAAAGCAAAACGGAGCGCATCACGTTCTCGATCATAGCCAGCCTGATGTTCCCGAATCGGTAAAGAAGCTCACCGATGGCCGGGGC
>Ga0307479_10002417_pt1 | contig 16986 bp, 9 predicted proteins | sample atmos_gasesECM4C_FD_203743 | JGI IMG/M metagenome (GOLD analysis project Ga0307479, IMG submission 203743) | Hardwood forest soil microbial communities from Morgan-Monroe State Forest, Indiana, United States - atmos_gasesECM4C_515 | ecosystem: Environmental > Terrestrial > Soil > Temperate... | reverse complement strand
TACCTGGCGGGTGACACTGGACTGTTCCGCTCCGGCGATAACGGCGCCACCTGGCAGCGGCTGGCCAACTCGCTCCTCTACGACGGCGCGCTGTCGGTTGCGGTCGACCCTCTGAGCCCGAGGCAGATCTATCTCGGGCTCCCCTTTGCCCACCAGGGCGCCGGCCTCTATGTCAGCCATGACGACGGCAAGAGCTGGGCGCGCGTCGAGCACGGCGGCCCTCGCAGCATCGTCATCAGTCCGGCCGATCCGGCGGTCGTGTGGTCGGTGCACATCGGCAACGTCGAGAAGAGCCAGGACCACGGTGCCCACTGGTCGGACGTGCTCTACACGGGTGCCTACAGCTCGACGACGAGCCTGATCGCCGATGCGCGGGACGCCCAGACCGCTTATCTCGGCAGCGAATCGGCGCCCGGGCTGCGGGTGTCACGGCTCGTCAAGACCAGCGATGGAGGGCGACACTGGATCCCGCTGACGCAGGGCTTGCCGCGCACTCTGGTCGTTGAGGGTCTCACCCAAAGTCCGCTCCATGCCGAGCAGCTGCTGGTCGCCGACGAGGTCCACGGGGTCTACTCGAGTCGGGACGGCGGCAGCAGCTGGTCGCAGGGGGGGTACGGGCTTGGCCGGACCGCGGTGATCGCGCTCGCCGTCGCTCCGGACGGGACCCTGCACGCCAATGCCAACAACGTCCTCTTCCAATTCGATCGCGTGCAGCAGATCTGGGTGAACACGACCTTCGGGCCGATCTTCCACCCGCCGCAGCTCCTCGCCGGCGCGCTCACCATCGACCCCCGACATCCGCAAACGATCTATGCGGGCACCGTCAGCCCTCCCGACGGCGTCCTCTTCAAGAGCACCGACGGTGGGTTGACCTGGGACGATCTCGACTTTCCGGCCGATTCTTCCGTCGCGGACGTGGTCGTCGATCCCCACGACTCGTCCATCCTCTACGCCGCCGCCCCCGGCTCGACCGCCTCGCCCCTCGGGGGCGTCTTCAAGTCGACCGACGCCGGCGCCACCTGGGCGCCGCTCGGGTCCATCGCGCAGGCGAGGGAGCTGGCGCTCGATCCGACCACCGATCCCGCCACCGTCTACGTGGCCAACGGCAGCCTGCTCAAGAGCGTCGACGGTGGTGCAAACTGGATTACCTTGCCGGTTTCGGATCATGGCCACGAGGTCCACCACCTTACCCATCTCGCTCTCGCTCCGAGTGCCCCGCAGGTCGTCTATGCCCTTTCGGAGGAGGGCGGTGGCCGCGTCTTTCGCAGCCTCGACGGCGGCGGGACGTGGACGAGCGTGGGAGGCCCGCTCACCGCCGGGCTGCCGCCGCCGAGCGTCTGTCACCATGTCCTCGCCGTCGATGCGACAGACCCCGCAGTCCTCTACGCGGGCTGGGTGGGTGGGGTGGCACGCAGCGAGAACGGCGGGCCCTGGACGTTCCTCAACGACGGCCTGCCGCCCGATGCGGTGCTGACCGTGGCGCTGAGCGGTCAGCGGCTGCTGGTGGGGACGCTCAACTCCGGCGCCTTCGCTCTCTCCCTCGCCGCTCCGCGCTGAGCGGCCGGTGTTGGCGCTAGCCTGAATCCGTCGAACTCCGATCGTCGCGTCGGCGGCCGCCTCGCATGAACATGCGTAGCGGCGGGTCTGAAAACCCGTTCAACTCTCCTTAGCTGGCGTGCGAGATCGCTCGCCGCGCCACCGCGGCGATCATCGTCGGCCCAGGAACCGCGAAGGAGCGTGGGCCGCTCCGCCGGGCGCACGTTCATGCTCTTAGCGCCGCCCTTGCCGCGCTCTAACGTGGCTTCGGGCGTGGCGGCACTGCCCCACGGGAAGGAGGTCCATCTGATGCTGCTCTGGCCGATACGCGATCTCGTTGGGCGCGCGCTGCTCTGGCTGACGCGCGCCCTCACCGGCGCGGCCGGCACCGGCGGCCCCGCCGCCAGCGCGCCGGCGGCGCCGGCGGCGCCGGCGGCGCCGGCGGCGCCTCCCGCGGAGTCCATCCGCCTCGAATTCGGCTTCCCGCCATGTCGGAGGGCCGCCGCGGCATCCGGCGCCGCCGTCTCCGTCGTGCCTGCCGTGCGCGCGGACCGCGCCGCCGAAGCCGCGGCCGGCCCCCCGCTCTGCGCCGATCGCGCCGGCGCCTGCGTCGTCTCGGTCTGTACCCGCAACTACCTCTACCTGGCGCGGACGGCCATCGCCGCCTTCCGGCAGCATCACCCCGGGATACCGGCCTTCCTCGGCATCGTGGACTGGGACGGGAGAGAGCGCCTCGCGGTCGAGGGCACCACGCTGCTGGCCTGCTGCCAGCCCGAGATCGGCGGCGACGGCTTCGACTACATGGCGCTCAAGTACACCGCGCTCGAGATGTGCGGCGCCATCAAGCCCTACGTCCTCGATCACGTCCTCCGGCACACCCGTTTCGAGAAGCTCGTCTTCATCGATGCGGACGTCTACACCTTCGCGCCTTTCACCCAGCTCCTCGCCGCTCTCGACCACCACGACTTCGTGGTCACGCCCCACACCCTGTCGCCACCGCCGCACCCCGACCGCTTCTGGGAGCGGCCGACACTGGGAGATATCGCCTTCGCCGGCCCGCTGAACTCCGGCCTGTTCGGGCTGCGAGCCACTGCCGAGGCCCAGGCTTTCCTGAAGGTGTGGCGAGACCTGGTTACCGCACCCGGGGCCTTCTTGCTCGAGCTCGGCGGGCAGACGGAACAGAACGCGTTCAACTGGGTGTCGAGCTTCGTGGACAAGGTACGCATCCTTCGCGATGCCGCTTACAACGTCGCGTACTGGAACCTCCACGACCGCTCCCTGCGCTTCGCCGGACTCGACGATCCCACCCGCGAGGACGCCTGGACGGTGGACGGCAAGCCGCTCGTCGCCTTCCATTTCAGTGGCTACTCCCTCGCCGATCCCTACACCTTGTCCCGGTACGACCGGCGCCATTCGCTCTACGTCCTGCCCTCCGTCGCCCGCTTGACCGAGCTCTATGCGGAGCGGCTGCGCGGCAACGGCGCGGCGGAGGACTTGAGGCGGCGCTACCGATTCGATGCCTTTCCCTCCGGCATCGCGGTGGACGATCGCATGCGTGGAATATGGAAGCAGCACGAGACGCTGCTGGCCGCGGAGGTGAGCCCCTGGACCGCGGAGGGTGAGGCGCACTATTGCGAGGCCCTCCTCTCGCCCATCGCCTACACCGGAAGCCTCCTGCCGGCGCTCTTCGACGCGATCTACCGCGAGCGGCCGGACGTGCGGCGGAGATACCCCGACGCCCAGCTGCAACCCGAGGGGCTGATGAGATGGATCTCGCTGTGTGGGATCGACGAGCACGGCTACCAGGACCTCTTCGACCGCTACCGCCCCGTCTTGCCGTCCCGCCATGGAGTGGTGGCGCTCGCCAAGGCCCGGCGAGAGCGCCCATGGCTCTTCTCCGGGCTGGAAAGCGCGCTTGGCGCCGACCGGCCCCGGCTGCTCGCCCGCCTCGACGATGCCGGCCTGTCCGCGCTCGCGGCGTCGGTGCGGGCGGGGGAGATCGAGCACTATTACGTCTCGCCGATCGCGCTCATCCGGCGGCTCCTCGAGGAGCGTCCGGACGTCTGCAAGGTTTTCCCGGACCTGCTCTTCGGAGACGCCACCGCTTTCTGCCGCTGGCTCGCGGTCGAAGGCGCGCGCGACCACTGCCTGCCGGTTGGCGCGGCGGCAGCCTTCGCGGCGCGAGCCGAGGGGCGCTCCCTGGCGCGGATCTTCTCGTTCCTCAGCCGCACCCGGCACTTCATGGACCGTTGGCCGCTCGGCCTCGTCGGCGAGGGATGCGCGGAGCTCGCCCTTAACCTGCTCGCCATGCTGCGCCACGGTGCGGAGTACGACGCCGACGACGTGCTCATGTATCTCTGGGTCATGGAGCGGCAGCCGTGGGCCGGCCTCGCCCTTACCTTCGAGCTGCCGGCGAACGCCTGCCGGACGCCATCGCCCCTCTTGCACGAGGGGCAGGAGGCGCTCCTGGGCCCTCTGCTCGAGCGTGACCGCAGGTTCCGCACCGCCCTGGCGGGATACCGCCGGGGCTGCCGCAAGACGCTCGATCACCGCCAGGAGGAGCAGATCCGCCGCGGGCAGCGGCCGCGCGGCGCCGCCAACACGGTGTTCGAGGTCCTCGAGCTCGCCGCGCTGGCAGGTGGCGCCGAGCGGCGGCAGGCGGCGGCCCGCCTCAAGGCTCCGTTCCCGGAGTGCCGGGGAGTCAACCTCTTCGGCTACCACAAGAGCCCGATCGGCCTCGGCACCCTCACCCGCGGTCTCGGCCTGGCGCTCGGCGCCGCGGGAGTCCGGGTGCAGCCCAACGTGCTGGGCGACTCCGCGATGGCGGCCGACCTGTCGATGGCGGATTTCGTGCGGGCCTACGACCACTGCCTGGACACCAACGTCTTCGTGAGCTATCCGCACCAGCACGAGATGCTCCTGCCGCGGTATCCGGAGCACGTCACGCGCAGCCGGCGCAACGTCGTCTATCTCGCCTGGGAGCAACGAGACGGCAGCCATTACTGGCCGGAGGTCTACAAGGATTTCGATCAGGTGTGGGCGCTCTCCGAATTCGCCGCCGCGAGCCTGCGGCGCTTCATGCGGTGGGAGGTCGCGACAGTTCCTTGCGTCTTGGACTGCGACGCGCTGCCGCCGGCCGGCGCCAAGCCTGACTTCGGCCTCGAACCGGGGAAGCTCACCTTCATCTTCGTCTTCGACGCCAACAGCTCGATCGAAAGGAAGAATCCGGAAGCGGTGATCCGGGCCTTCGCGCAGGCTTTTCCAGGCCGGGATGACGTCTGCCTGGTGCTGCGCATCGCCAACGGCGACCGGCTGCACCACCGGGAGAGGATCAAGCGGCTCCTGGCCGCGGCGCCCCGGGGGCTCGACCTCCGCCTGGTCCTCCAACCGCTGGCGCGAGTCGACCTGCTGCGCCTGCTGTCCGCAGGCGACTGCTACGTATCGCTGCACCGGGCCGAGGGCTTCGGCTACACCTGCGCCGAGGCGATGGCCTACGGCCTGCCGGTGATCGCCACCGGGTACTCGGGGAATCTCCAGTTCATGAACCGCGAGAACTCCTTCCTGGTCGAGTACCGCGAAGCGACCGTGGCGGTGCCGGACGGACCTTACCAGCGCGGCGCCATGTGGGCCGAGCCGGACGTCCAGCACGCGGCCGAGCTGATGAAGACGGTCTACGACCGGCCCGATCTGGCGCGAGACAAGGGCACCCGGGCGCGCGACAGCGTGCGCCGCACGCTCTCGGCGGCAGTGATCGGAAGAATCGCGTTCGCGGCGCTGGGCTGGCAGGCCGCTGGCACCGCCGCCCGCGACGACGAACCCGCCAGCCTGTTCAGGCCCTCCGCCGCCGGCGCGGCGGCGAGCCGCGCGGGCGCCTTGAGCGCCAGCCTGGAGGTCACATGAGCGTCCCTTCGTGCATGCGCCACCCGCGGTGCCTCGTCTGCTGTTTTTCGCTCTTCACCGCCCTGGCGGCGATCCGCGCCGGCCGCTCGAGCGATGCGGATTGCGCTCGCTTCGATCTCGCCCGCCAGGCTCCTCAGGCCGCGATCGAGCCCGAAACGCGCTTTCTCGATCTGGGCACGCGCGAGGCGCGCCCGCATCTCGCCGCCGGATGGTCGATCGACGAGCTCTGGCGCGGCAAGACCTCGTTCGTCTGGGCCATGGGGAGCGCCGCCACCGTCCGCTTCACCCGCTTCGCCACCGACCCGTTCACCCTCTACTTCCGGTGCCGGCCCTTCGACTCTGCCGACTCCCCGCCCCAGGAGGTCACGATCCTGATCAACGGGACCCGGGTGGGGCTCGTCCGCCTGGACCCAGACTTCAAGACCTATCAGGTCGCGATTCCCGCCGCCGTCCTGCGCTCGGGGGAGAACCAGATGGAGCTCCGGTTCGCCTACTTCCGGGCCGAGCCACCCGGCCCCACCGGCGCCCCCAAGCTGCGCCGCCTCGCCGTCGCCTGGGACTGGATCGGCTTCGGCGTCAAGACCGCGCCGGCGCGACCGCTGCCCCGGCTCTCCCCGCGCGCCGGCTCGCTCCTGCTGCCTTTCCGCACGCGCGTCACCTTCTATGTCGAGGTCCATCCGGGGAGCAGCCTGCGCTGGCGGGCGATCCAGCCGTGGGGCACGCGCCGGCTCGGACCGGGCGCCGCTCTCGAAGTCAAGGTCGACTGGGATGGCGCCGAGAGCCACGCGCAGCGCTTCGAGCAGCGGGCTTTCTCGTCTTCGGCAAGCCTGCCGCTGACGAACCAGCAGACCGCATTCGCCCGCATCTCGTTCCTGGCGTGGCCGGGCAGGAGCCCCGACGCCGAGAACTCCGGGCTCCTTCTCGACGCTCCCGAGCTGATGCCCGCCGGCGGCTGCCCGGAGGCTGCCGGCGCCTCCCCCGCGCCGGCCCGCCGGCCGGCCGCATCGCCTCCTCCCAACGTGGTGCTGTACATGATCGACACGCTGCGCGCGGACCACCTGAACGTCTATGGTTACAGGCGGCCGATCTCGCCGGAGATCGACTCTTTCGCCGCGCAGTCCACCGTCTTCACCAGGGCCTTTGCCCAGTCGGGGTGGACGAAGAGCGCGGTCACCTCCATGCTGACCGGCCTCCATCCCCTCACGCATGGCGTGATGGAACGCATGGACGCCCTGGCCGCTCCGGTGCGAACGCTGCCCGAGCTGCTGCACGACGCCGGCTACGAGACGCTTGGGATCACCACCAATCCCGCGGTCTCCGTCGAGGCGGGCCTGGCCCGCGGCTTCGACCGGTTCATCGAGCTCTTCGACCGGGCGGCGGTGCCTTTCATCGCCAAGCCCTCGGAGAAGGTCGACGCGGAGCTGTTTCGCTGGCTCCGAGAACGCGATGGCAAGCGGCCGTTCTTCGCCTACCTGCACACGATGGACGCTCATGAGCCCTATCAGCCGCCGGCGGCGTACCGCCAGCGCTTCGCCGCAAGTGCCGACGCCGCCATCTGCCGCCCCGGCCCGCAGGAGGTCGCCGCCGCGCTCGCGGCCCGGCCCGGGCTCGGGAGGAGCGGCGTCAAGAGCAACTTCGAGGCGCTCTACGATGCCCAGATCGCGCACAACGACAGCCAGTTCGGCCTGCTCCTGCGCCGGCTGCGCGATCTGGGCCTCTACGACAAGACCGTCGTCGTGCTGGTTGCGGACCACGGCGAGGAGTTCCTGGACCACGGGTTCTTCGCCCACGGCCACAGTCTCTACCAGGAGATCCTGCACGTGCCGCTGATCATCCGCTGGCCGGACGGACGATACGCCGGCCGCAAGGTGGAGTCGCCGGCTCAGCACATCGACCTGCTGCCGACGATCCTCGCCGCCGCGGGCATTCCGAGCCCGCGGGCCTATCCGGGCCTCGACCTTCGCCTGCTGGCGCAGACGGACGCCCCCGTAGAGCGCGAGGTGTCCTCGGACCTCTCCCTGGCCGGGACCCGCATCTCGAGCCTCGTCGCCCGCGGCATGCACCTGCTGGTGAGGGAGCACCCCGATGCCGGCGCCGAGCTCTACGATCTGCGCCGCGACCCGCGGGAGCTGCGGAACCTGGCCGACCCCGCCAGCGTGCAGTTCGGCTTCCTCATGAGCCGGTTGCGCACGCTCAACCGTTACCAGAGCCGCGACGCCGCGCCCAGGAGGTTGCCGGTTCCCAACGAGCTCGACAAGCAGCTGCGCGCCCTGGGGTATGTGTAGGGGTGCCTCGCCGGCGGCCGCAAGCGCCTACTCGGTGCGCAGCGCCCGCACCGGGTCGATGCTGGCGGCGCGGCGCGCGGGAACGACCGCGGCGGCGAGCGCGCACACCGCAAGGACGCCCACCGCCGTGCCCAGGACGGCCGAGTCGTAGCCTTGCACGCCGTAGAGCTGGCTGGCGATGGCGCTTCCGCCGGCGAGCGCCGCGGGAACGCCGATCGCGAGACCGATGGCGATCGGCGAGGTCGCGCCGCGCAGCACCATGGCAATGACGCTGGCGCGGCGGGCGCCCAGGGCCATGCGGATGCCGATCTCGCCGGTGCGGCGGGTGACGGTATAGGCGGCAACCCCATAGAGGCCCACCGAAGCCAGGATCAGCGCCAGCAGCCCGTAGAGGGCGGTGAGCCGCGCCACCAGGCGCGGGCCGTTGAAACGCATGCCTACCTGTTCGTCCAGGCTCAGCACCTTGAGCACCGTCAGGTTGGGGGCGATCTCGGCCAGGGCGCGCCGCACGGCAGGCGCGAGACCCGCGGGATCACCGGCGACGCGCAGCTGCAGACTGTCGATGTAGGACGACCAGGTCTGGTAGGCGGCGGTGCGCGCGTCCTGATAGCTCTCCTTCTGCAACAGCGGCAGGAAGAACATGACCTCGCCGGAGGCCCGCTCGTCGCGGTACTTGGCGTCTTCGACGACGCCCACGATCTCGAAATCGCCGCTATGGCCCGCCGCCGCCGTGCCGAAATGGCTGCCAAGGGGATCGCCATGGGGGAAGAACCTGCGCACGAAGGCCTGGGTGACGACGGCAACGTGGCGCGAGGTCGTAGTGTCATGCTCGTCGATGACGCGGCCGCGCAGCAGGCGCGTGCCGAGGGTCTCGAAGTAATGAGCGCTCACCCGGTCGTACCAGCTCCTGTCGGCGGCGGGGTCGTTGGCGGGCGGGCGTCCGGCAATGCTCACGCGCGTTCCCCAATCCCAATCGTCCAGAGGAGAATGCAGGGCGATGCTGGCGCTCGCGACGCCCGGGATCTGGGGCAGACGTTCGGTGAGCTTCTGGTACAGCGCGGGCAGCTGGGCTGGCGTGTAACCGTCGAGAGCGGGGTTCAATCTCACGATCAGCCGGCCCCGCGTCTCGAACCCGAAGCGCTGGTTCTCCAGGTGGCGTAGGCTTTGCGTCAGCAAGCCCGCTCCGGCGAGCAACACCACCGACAGCGCGCCCTGCAGCACCAGGAGCGACTTCTGCGGCAGCGCCGATTGCGTCCGGGTGGAGCGCCCGGCACCGCGCAGCGGCTCCGTCGGCTGGGTGTGCGAGGCGAGCCACACCGGCGTGGCGCTCGCGACGACTCCCGTGAGCAGCGAGAGCAGCAACGCGAACGCGAGCACCGGCAGCGACGGGTTCGGATCGATGGGCACGTATTCCGCGCCGCGGAAGGCCAGCGCCAGGAGCGCCCGCGTGCCGGCGAAGGCGATGGCGGTGCCGGCGACGCCGCCCAGCAGGGCGAGGGTGACGCCCTCGGTCAGCATCTGCCGGACGATCCGCATCCGCCCGGCGCCCAACGCGACACGCACCGCCGTTTGCAGGCGGGCGGCCATGCCCCGCACCACCAGCAGGTTCGCGATGTTGGCGCAGGCAATTAGCAGCACCAACAGGGAAACCGCCATGAGCAGGCGCAGGCCGGAGCCGTAGGCGCTGCGGATGCCGGCGATGCCGCCTCCGGCCGGAGTGAGGACCATGTGGACCTTCGCCAGCCGCGGCCGGTCCCTCTCGGCAATGACGGCTTGCGCGCCGAGCCACTGGTGAATCTCGGCCGTCAACCGGGCCTCGACTGCCGCGGGCCGCGCTCCCGGCTTCAGGCGGCCGATGGCGTAGAGCCAGTAGATGTCGGGACGCCGCAGCAGCGGGTTGTCCGGGGCGAGGCTCGGCTCCATCGCCAGCGGCACCCAGAAATCCGGCGGATCGCTCTGCAGGGTCTCGCCGAAGAAACCCGGCGGCGCGATGCCCACCACGGTGACCGGCTGGCCATTCATGATCAAGCTGCTGCCGATCGCCGCGCGATCGAGCGCGAATCTCTGCCGCCAGGCGCGGTAGCTCATCACGGCCACCGGCTGGGCGTTGGGGCGATCGTCTTCAGGAGTCAAGCCGCGCCCGGCGAAGGCCTTCACCCCGAGCATGGAGAAGTAGTTCCCCGAGACGATCTCTCCCTTGTAGGGCTGGGCGAGGTCGCGGGAGCCGCTGCGACGGACACTCAAGTTCTGCAGCCATGACTGGAAGGCGACGATGTCGGAGAGCTCCGGCGTCTGAACGCGCAGCTGCTGGTACAAAGCATGGGAGTAGAGGGTGAAGCTGTCCTGGAGCTGGCCCGTGTCGCAACAGATCACGTTGTCGCCCAGGCTGTAGAGCTGCTCCGGCTTGTCCACCGGCAGCGCCCTGAGCATCACTGCATGGACCAGCGTGAAGATCGCCGTGTTGGCGCCGATTCCCAGCGCCAAGGTGAGGACGGCGACCGCGGTGAAGCCGGGGTTCCTGCGCAGCTGCCGCAATGCATGGCGCAGGTCCTGGACGGCGCGGTCCAGCCACATCCAGCCCCAAGCCTCCCGCACCTGCTCTTTGACCAGGTCCGTGTTCCCGAGGGCCCTGAGGGCGCCGTAGCGCGCTTCCTCGGGGGACACGCCCGTCTCCCGTCGCTCTTCCGTCTCGAGCTCGAGATGTCCGCGTAGCTCTCTTTCGAGGTCGTCTTCTGCCCGGCTCCTGTCGAGGCCGCGGGAAAGTCTCTGCCAAAGGCTCATCGAGTGCCTCCTCGATCTGCTGGAGCTCGCCTGGCCAGCTAGGCCGGCGACATCACGCGGGCGATGGCGCCGACCAGCTGCCGCCATTTCGACTCTTCCGTCGCGAGCTGCCGCCTGCCGGCGAGTGTCAGCCGGTAGTACTTGAACTGGCGGTTCCGGTCCTTGGCCGTCTCCCACTTCGAGACCACCCAGCCTCTCCGCTCCAGGCGATGGAGGGCCGGGTAGAGCGAGCCATGCTCGACCTGGAGCACCTCTTTGCTGGTGCGCTGGATGTGCTTGGCGATCTCGTGCCCATGGGCGGCGCCCAGGAGCAGCGTCCGCAGGACGAGCATGTCCAGCGTGCCCTGCAGCAATTGCATGCGGTCGGGAGTCGCTTTCGCCATGATGGTAGACAGTCTACCACGAAACCTCCGCGAGGGTAGACCTTCTTCCTCCGCAGGGTAGGTTCCGGCGTGGATGGAGGAGGTTCAAGCTGGGGCAGGGGCGCCCGAGCCGACGGCGCGGAGACCGCGGCGCCGCGGTCGCGCGGCCCGGGCCGAGTTGGTAGTCTCAGGCATGGACTCCGAACTGCGCCGCGCCTGGACGGAGATCGTGACCGCCGAGGACTACGAGGAGCACATGGCGGCCGTAGGGCAGGCGCAGGCCGCGGCCGAGTTGACACGCTGCCTCGTCGAATCGGCGGCGCCGCGCGCCGGCGGCCGCATTACGATCGCCGGAGCCGGGACCGGGCAGATGCTCGAGTATCTCGACCCGGAGATCTTCCGTCCGTACCGGCTCACCTGCTCGGACCTCAATCCGTCATTCCTGGCACGCTTGCGAGGACGCCTGGCCGGGCACGGCCTGGAGGCCGAGATCCTGGAGGACGACATCGAGTGGACCCGGCTCGCCCCGGGACCCGATCTGCTGCTGGCCACGCTGCTGCTGGAGCACATCGACTGGCGGCGCGGGGCCGAGGTCTTTGCCGCGCTGCGGCCGGGGGCGTGCGGCATCATCGTGCAGGAGAACCCGCCGGAGATGGCCACCGCCGTCACGCCCGGCCGCCGCCTGCCCCCCTCGTTGGCCAAGGCCGTGGAGACGGCCCACGCGACCCTGGTGCCGCGCGATCAGCTCATCGCCCTCATGGCGGCGCGGGGCTACCCTTGCCGCAAGAGCGCGGCTCGCGAGGTGGCCGATGGCAAGCGGCTGATCGGTCTGCTGTTTGGCAGGTCGGTTTGACCGCCGTCCGGCTCGCCCGGTAGCGGGGTTGCGTCGGCGCCTAGCACGTCTATCCGAGCGGCGAGAGGTCTTCGCGCAGGCGGGCCAGCGGGACGGCGCGGATGCGGTGGGCCAGCGGGAAGGACTCCGCCCCGGCGTGGATCACGACCAGCTCGGCGAGGTCCAGGGCCGCGAGCGCCGAGCGCATCGAGGGGGTCACCCGCGGGCTGCTCGTGAGCTTCAGCTCGAAACCGCGCCGGACGTTGCCGCGGCGGACCAGCAGGTCGAGCTCGGCGCCGCTGTGCAGCTTCCAGAAGAAGCACTCCTCGGGGCGAGCGCCGAGATGCGCCGTGACCTCGCCGATGGCTTAGCACGAAATCTCGGAGGCTTGATCCGAGAATTCAAGGAGATTTGTGGGCCGAGCGCAAAGGCTGGGAGGAGCCAATCCAGACCAGCTGCCGGCGGCGCTGCTCAGGCTGGTGCGTGGATATCCGGGCGCTGTGGAGCGTCTCGAGGAGCCCGGTCTTGGACCCAAGAACGCCCCGCCGCAGCCACTGCTGCCGTTTTGCATGTCGATGTAGGCCGGCTGCACCAAGATCGGCAGCACCGGCTGCAGCTTGCTGTCGAGCGCCTGGCGGGCGGAGAAGCGTAGCGGCGGCGGCCAGCATCCCCGGGGCCTCGAGTCGGGCGGTCTTGTATGATCGCGCGCGGTCTCCCGGGTGGTCTGGCGCGGAGGGCGATGCTTGAGATCGAGGACGCTGCCCATCTTCCTTTGCTTCTTCGTCATGGGCTTCGTGGATGCCGTCGGCACGCTGGTGGGCTTTGCCGAGAAGCAGTTCCACCTGAGCGGCGCCCAGGCGGGCCTGCTGCCCTTCTTCGGTTTCATCGCCTTCGCGATCTTCTCGGTGCCGGCAGGGGTGATCGCCGACCGGCGCGGCAGGAGGTTCCTGCTGCTGCTGTCGCTCGGCGTCGTGCTCGGCGGACAGCTGATCCCGAGCCTGTCGATCGCCCGTTACGGGCTGCTGCTCGCCGCGATCTTCCTCATCGGCGTCGGCATGGCGGCGCTGCAGGTGGCGGGCAACCCGATCATGCGCGACGTGAGCGCTCCCGGACGCTATGCCCGCAACCTGACCTTTGCCCAGTTCATCAAGAGCCTGGGCTCGATCTCGGGACCCTACCTGACGGCGCAGGTGATCGCCTTGGGCTTTGCGTGGTACCACATCTTCCCGGTGTTCGCGGCGGTGACGCTGCTCACGCTCCTGTCGGTGCTCGGCGTCCCGGCCGCCGAGGGCCGCGGCGGCGACGGCACGCCGGCAAGCGTGCGCAGCAGCTTCGCCCTGCTGGCGGAGCCGCCGGTGGCGCTGGCGGTGCTCGGCATCTTCCTCTACGTCGGCGCGGAGGTGGGGCTCAACTCCTGGCTCGCCAGCCTGCTCGCCGGCAGGTTCGGCATGGACCTCGGCTCGTCGGCGACGCGGTTGGGGCCGGGCCTGTTCTTCGTCGCGCTGGCCGCCGGGCGCCTGCTGGGCTCCCTGGTGCTGGGGTTCATCGGCGCCCGCCGCTTCTTCCTGGTCACCACGCTGCTCGGCCTTGCCGGGCTCGGGCTGCTCTTCGGCGGCGCGCGGGGGCTGGCGCTCGCCGGCATCGTCTGCTGCGGGCTGGGCTTCGCCAACGTCTGGCCGCTGCTCTTCTCGCTCACCGTCGAGAGCCGGCCGGAGCGCAGCGGCGCGCTCTCCGGCCTGATGTGCATGGCGATCTTCGGCGGCGCGGTGATGCCGGCGCTGATGGGCCTGGTGGCCGACCGCGGCGGCCTGCGCCTGGCCTTCCTGGTGCCGGTCGCCGCCTTCGTCTACCTGGTCCTCCTGGCGCTCGGCAGCCGGCGGCCGACCGCGGCGCCGGTCACTGCGTCCGCGCCCGCGCCCGCGGCGACCGCCGGTCAAGGATAGGTGCGGCGCAGGCGCAGCGAGGCCGGCGCAGTGGAGGCTGACCAGGGCCATGGCAAAAGGCTCGCGAAGATCATGACGGAGGACGCTGAGACAGCCATGGCGGCGGCAGGGGTGACACCGTACGATGAGGACGACCGCACCGTCCTGACGCTGGATGCCGGCGGCACCAACCTGACCTTTTCGGCCATCGCCGGCAACCGCGAGGTGGTGCATCCTCTCACCCTGCCCGCCTGTGGCGACGATCTCGGCGCCTGCCTGGGCCAGATCGTCGAGGGGTTCTCCCGCGTCCGGCGCGCCGCCGGGGGCAGCGCGGTGGCCCTGTCGTTCGCCTTCCCCGGGCCCGCCGACTACCCGGCGGGGATCATCGGCGACCTCTCGAACCTGCCCGGTTTCCGCGGCGGCGTGCCGCTCGGGCCGCTGCTCGAGGAGCGCTTCGGCGTGCCGGTCTTCATCAACAACGACGGCGACCTCTTCACCTACGGCGAGGCGCTCTGGGGGCTGCTGCCCGAGGTCAACCGCGCGCTGGCGGCGGCCGGCAGCCCGAAGCGCTTCCGCAATCTGCTGGGCGTCACCCTGGGCACCGGCTTCGGCGGCGGCATCGTGCGCGGCGGCGAGCTCTATCTCGGCGACAACAGCGCGGCCGGCGAGATCTGGCTGGTGCGCAACAAGCTCGACGGCGGCTGCTTCGCCGAGGAAGGCGCCAGCATCCGCGCGGTGCGCAGGGCCTACGCGCTTGCCGCCGGGCTGCCGCCCGAGGCGGCGCCCGAGCCGAAGGAGATCGACGCCATCGCCCGCGGCCAGGCGCCGGGCGACGCGGCCGCGGCGCGGGAGGCCTTCCGCCGCCTCGGCGAGGTTGCCGGCGACGCTATCGCCAACGCGCTCACCCTGCTCGACGGGCTGGTGGTGGTCGGCGGCGGGCTCGCGGCCGCCGCGCCGCACTTCCTGCCGGCGCTGGTCGGCCAGCTGAACGGCCGCCTCGAGAGTCTCGCCGGCGGCGAGGTCCCGCGCCTGGAGCTGACCGCCTGGAACCTCGATGACGAGGCCGAGCTCCGCGAGTTCCTCGCCGACCGCACGCGGACGGTCGCCGTCCCGGGCTCCACGCGCCGCGTCGTCTACGACCCGCGCAAGCGCACCGGCGTCGGCCTGTCGCGGCTGGGCACCAGCCACGCCGTGGCGCTGGGCGCCTACGCCTTCGCGCTCGCGGCGCTGGACGCGGCCGGCACCGCCTCCTGAAGGCTGGGACAGCTGCGCCACTGCCGATCCGGCCGGCACTGTCGCCACAATCCCGTCAGGAAAGAAAAAACCTGACTTGGCGGAGGCCGCGGCGGGAGCGGCGAGCTCGAGGCTTGACAGGCGCGAGGTCAGCTCTATAGCATGAAAGGATGTAAACGGTTACATCGGTGAGGCGGGTGCGGTGCTCGGATGGTGGATCGCGCGGAGCTCGGCGGCAGGCTCCGCCGTGCGCTGCCGTGACGGCGGAGAGTGGATGGAAGGCAGGTCCAGGGCAGGCGTGACGGCGGAGAGTGGAGGGACGGCACGCGCGGCGGCCGGCCTGCCGCGGGCAGGCGTGACGGCGGAGAGCGGAGGGAACGGCACGTGAGGCGACGGGTGAGGCGACGGCGATGACGGCGGCGCGAAGCCCGGTGTTTCCCGACGGCTTCCTGTGGGGCGCCGCGACCTCCGCCTACCAGATCGAGGGCTCGCCGCTCGCCGACGGCGCCGGCCCCAGCAACTGGCACCGCTTCACCCATACTCCCGGCCTGCTGCCCGAGGGCGAGACCGGCGACGTCGCCTGCGACCACTACCGGCGCTACGAGAGCGACGTGCGGCTGATGCACGAGCTGGGGCTCAACGCCTACCGCTTCAGCGTCTCGTGGAGCCGGGTGCTGCCGCGCGGCCGCGGGCAGGTGAACTCCCGCGGCCTCGACTTCTACCGCCGGCTCGTCGATGCGCTGCTCGCCCACGGCATCCGGCCGTTGATCTCGCTCTACCACTGGGACCTGCCCGCCGCGCTCGACGATCTCGGCGGCTGGCTCAACCGCGACAGCGCCGAGTGGTTCGCCGAGTACGCGGAGGTGCTGTTCCGCGCTCTCGACGACCGCGTCGAGATGTGGACGACGATCAACGAGCCGTGGGTGGTGATGGACGGCGGCTACCTGCACGGCGCCCTGGCGCCCGGCCACCGCAGCCTGTTCGAGCCGCCGATCGTGCTGCACAACCTGCTGCGGGCCCATGCCGCGGCGGTCCAGGCCTACCGCGCCGGCGGCCATCACGCGATCGGCCTGGTGGTCAACCTCGAGCCGAAGGATGCCGCCACGGACGGCGCCGAGGACGTCGCCGCCGCGGCTCGCGCCGAGGCGTACATGAACCGGCTGGCGCTCGACCCCGTGCTCCTCGGCCGCTACCCCGACGAGCTGGCCGCCATCTTCGGCGAGGCCTGGCCCGACCCGCCCGCCGCCGACCTCGAGCAGATCCGCCAGCCGCTCGACTTCCTGGGGATCAACTACTACACCCGCAGCGTCACTCGTCACGATCCGCGGGTGGTGCCGCTGCGCGCCAGCGCCGTGCGCCAGCGCCGCCACGCCTACACCGAGACCGGCTGGGAGGTCTATCCGCAGGGGCTCGCCGACGCCTTGCTGTGGTGCCGGCGGCGCTACGGCAGCCTGCCGCTCTACGTCACCGAGAACGGCGCCGCCTTCTACGACCCGCCGACGGCCGACGGCGGCGTCGACGATCCGCTGCGCGTCGACTACCTGCGGCGGCACCTGCGCGCCGCGGCGGCGGCGCTGGCGCTGGGCGTCGACCTCCGCGGCTACTTCGTCTGGTCGCTGCTCGACAACCTCGAATGGTCGCAGGGCTATGGCAAGCGCTTCGGCATCGTGCACGTCGACTACGAGACGCAGCAGCGCACGCCCAAGGCCAGCGCGCGCTTCTACGCCGAGGTGATCCGCACGCGCGGCGCGGCGCTCGCCGGCGGCGAGTGAGCCGCCGGGCAGCCGGGCGTCGCGGCCGAGACCTGGGAGCGGGCGCGCGACATCGAAATCCAGGACCTTCCCGAGAGGGGTGGCCCGGTTTCAAGGCCCGGCGTCGGCGGCGGGCGCCGGCGGCTGGACCTATGGCGCGCCGGACTGCACGAAGAAGGTCACCAGGGCGGTGCCGAGGTTGCCGGTGCTCCGCTGCGTCGCCGACACCACCGCCTGGAAGTAGCCCGCCTGCGACAGGTGGTAGGTGCCGGCGAAGAGGCTGGGGGCGCTCCCCTCGAAGACCAGGGGGACGACCGCCGACGGGGCCTGGCCGACGAGACCGATGGCGGCGGTGACCACGAAGTCGGACGGCACCCAGGGTTG
>Ga0307479_10002416_pt1 | contig 16988 bp, 12 predicted proteins | sample atmos_gasesECM4C_FD_203743 | JGI IMG/M metagenome (GOLD analysis project Ga0307479, IMG submission 203743) | Hardwood forest soil microbial communities from Morgan-Monroe State Forest, Indiana, United States - atmos_gasesECM4C_515 | ecosystem: Environmental > Terrestrial > Soil > Temperate... | reverse complement strand
GCGAGGGTTCGTTGCAGCGGGTGCGAGTCTACGAGACCGAGAAGAACTGGGCGGAGTGCAGTGAAGTCGACTGAAATGCCCGGCCGGTTGGCAACCGTGGTACCGCTCAGCCTGCGATATTCGAGCCGCGACCTGGATGTCCTGTCGGTCGACGAGCAGGTGCGCTTCATTGACGGCGGCCCCGCGGATCCGCAACAGAACTCAACGCTCGCCTGGGAATTGCTCTATCGCTTGGAGCCCACGCTTTACGACCGGCTGGCGCAAGCGGAGCGGCTTCATCCAGCGATCCTCGAGTGGCTGCCCGAGCACGTCGATCGGATCGTCGAGGTGGGCGCGGGCAGCGGCCGGCTGACGCTTCCGCTCGTCGGCCGCTGCAATGACTTGATTGCCATCGAGCCCGCCGGCGCCCTCCGCCAGTTGCTTTCAGACAAGCTTCGCGGGCGCGCCGCGAGTGTTCACCTTGTCAGTGGCTTCGTCGACGCCCTGCCACTGGCCGACCGATCCGCCGACCTGGTGACTGCCTGCTCGGTCCTCACACCCGAGCCCGCCCATGGCGGCGACCAAGGCTTGGCCGAGATGGAGCGGGTCTGCGCCCAGGCCGGCATGGTGGTGATCGTCTGGCCCAACCATCCTGAGTGGCTGGTCGAACGCGGCTATCAATATCTCTCGTTTCCGGGCGAGATGGCGATGGAGTTTGCCACCCTCGATGAGGCAATCGAGTTGGCGCGGATCTTCTATCCCGACGCCGTCTCGGAGATTCGGGCCAGCGGTCAGCGACGGGTGCCCTACGAGATTCTCGGCGTCAACCCCCCGCGCGACCTCGCCTACCGAGTCGTCCCCTGATGCGGATCGCCATCATCGCGCCCCTCGTCACGGCGATTCGAGAGCCGCAGCGGGGTGGCTCCCAGTCGGTGGTCGCCGACCTGGCGGCGGGGCTCTCCAGCCGGGAGCATCAGGTGGACGTCTACGCCGCATCTGGCTCGGCGATCCCGGGCGTCACCGTGATCGATACCGGCGTCGACCCAGCGTCGCTCGCCTCCCTCTTCTATCGCGCTGATCGGCCCTCGGCGGGCGACATTGCGATCGGCGAGGCAGCCTTTGCCACGGTCTATGCCGCCGTGGCGCAGGTCCCCTACGACGTGGTGCACAACCACGCCTTCGATCCTCCGGCGGTGCGGCTGGCCATGACGTTGCTGTCGCCGGTGGTGCACACGCTGCATCTTCCCCCTGGCCCAGCCATGGCCGCCGCGCTCGACGACGCCCGCCAGTCGGAGAACCGGCCGATGGTCGCCGCCGTTTCCACCGCGCAGGCGGTCGCATGGGAGACCTGGACCAGCGTCGACACCGTCTTGCCGAACGGCGTCCCGATCGCTCGCATCCCTTGGTCGGTGGATGCCGAGGACCACGTCGTCTTTGCCGGTCGGCTCAGCCCGGAGAAAGGCGCCGCCGACGCGATCACGATCGCGCGACAGGCCGGCGTTCCGATTCACCTCTATGGCGATCCCTACGATGTCGACTACGCCCAATCACTGATCGAGACGTATCGCGAGGACCTGGGCGTCTTCTTCCACGCCGGAGTCACGCGCAGCAGGCTCTGGCAGATCATGTCGCGCGCGCGCGCCGTGCTCTGTCCGTCGAAATGGGAGGAGCCGTTTGGCATGGTGGCCGCCGAGGCGCAGGCGGCCGGCGCGCCGGTGATCGCCTATCGCCGAGGCGCGTTACCCGAGGTCGTCATCGATGGGCGGACGGGATTCGTGGTGCCGCCCGACGACATCCCGGCCGCGCTCGCCGCGCTTTCCCGAGTGGGATCGATCCAGCGCCAGGAATGCCGGCGGCATGCGGAGGCGAACCTCAGCCTTGACGCCAGCATCGCCGCTCACCTGCGGCTCTTTCAACGGCTGGTCGCCCCGGTCACCCTTCAGCCAAATGCCTGAGCCGCAGCGCTGGCTGCGGGGACGGGTCGCGATCGTGACCGGCGCCAGCAGCGGCATCGGTCGCGCCACGGCGGAGGCTGTCGCTCGAGCCGGGGCACACGTCGTGCTGGCCGCTCGCACCGCCTCGCGGCTCGAGCAAGTCGCCCAGAAAATTCACGAGGACGGCGGACTCGCCACGGTCGCTCCAACCGACGTGAGCCGCTCCGATGACGTCGACCGGCTCTTCGAGGTCGCCGCCCGCATCGGGCCGCCGACCGCCTTGATCTGCGCCGCCGCCGTGCTGTACAACCTGCCGTTCGAAGAGACCGTGCTGGAGACCTGGGACGAAACCCTGCGCGTCAACCTGACCGGCACCTACCTCTGCTGCCGGGCTGCCTTCGCCCCGATGCGCGGCGCCGGCGGCGGCCGGATCGTCAACCTCGCCTCCCTATCCGGGGTTTACGCCACGGAGAAATTCCCGGGCCTGGCCGCCTACAACGTGTCCAAGTTCGGCGTGGTCGGCCTGACGGAGGCCATCGCCGTAGAAGGACGCCCGCATGGGATCGTCGCCATCTCCTTGAGTCCGGGCGCGGTCGACACCGAGATGCTGCGTCGCGCCAACCCAGCGCTACGGGCCGGCCTCACCCCGGCGCAGGTCGCCGACCTCATCGTCGGCCTCATCGACGGCCCGATCGCTCCCGCCAGCGGTGCCAATATCCCGCTCTTCTCCAATGCCTAAGCGACGCTAACCTGATCGTCCGCTGGATCGCGCTCGTCGCGCGCAACGTCGTCTCCCGGTGGAATCCGCAACAGAGGATAGGCCAGCAAGACCAGGGCGTAGCCGATAAAGCTGAGGAAGTTCAGCACCAGGCCGGGATTCGAGCCGAGCAACCAGGGTGACAGCAACAGGATCACCAACCAGGGCCCGACGGAGGCGATCAACGGGACGGCGCGAAACCGCTGGCGTTGGCCCAGTCGAATCAGCGCCGGCAACGCGAAGATCGCCGGATAGAGGCCTCCCAGGGGCGCGAGCGGCACGGTCAGGCTCAGGACCAGCCCGGCGCGTCCCGCATCGAGCGGCTTGCCGACATCTTTGCGCACCAACCAGAGCGCCGCTGCGCAGCCGATCACCATCAGCACGCCCAGGCCCCACGGCCCGATCGAATGGACGACCGCCTTGGGTGTGCCGTTGAATGGATACGCCGTGATGCCCGCGATGTAGTCGCTGACAAAGTTGCGATCCCAGAGGTAGCTGATGAGCAGCAGTGGAGCCATGAAAACGGCGCCGGCCCCAGCGGCAATGCCCAACTGCCTCGGCTTCCCCCATCCACCCAATAAGAGGATGCAGAGCACCGGGATGGCGTTGAGCGGCCGGATCAGCCCGACGGCGGCCGCGATGCCGACCAGCCACCAGAGCTGGCGTCGCTGCGCCCAGATGGCAAGGCTGAGAGCGGCCAGGCCCAGCGCCGCCTGCAGCTGGTCGATCCACACCACGGCAAAGACCGGCGCCGACATCAGGATCGGCCAGGCGACGCCGGATTGGCCGGCCCGATGGCGCTGCTCGGGCTCCCTCGACCACCCCAGCACCACCAGGACCATCAGCGCCGCGGTTAGCAATGCACTCGCCAGGTGGGCGCCATCGTAGGACAAGAAGCTGAAGGGAGCCAGCAGCACCTCGTGCGGGGGAGGCCAGGCGTTGCTGATGCCTGCGCCGTACCAGTGGGCATCGCCCTGGCCGCTGGTAAAGAAATGGTCATCGCGCCAGATCGGCCAGAAGTCGTAGCCCGCCGTGAACACTGTCCAGTGCAGGCCGGCGTTTCGCCCGACGGTCGCGACGGATTGATTCACCACCAGCTGACCGCCGAGCGCCAGCGCAGCGAGACCGGCAACCGCCAGCGCCGTCGTGAGACGGCGAAACCGTCGAGGCACCAGGCCCTTCAGGAAACGAGCTTGGGCCGGAATTTCGGAAGGGCGGTCTGGCGATCCCGCCAGCGTTTCCACGGCGCGTGGCCCGACGCCCATTGTTCGTTGAGAAGCACCATGTCCCGATAGGTATCCATGCACTGCCAGTAGCCTTCGTGCTTGAACACCGCGAGCTGGCCTTCCTTCGCTAGCCGCTCCAGTGGCTGCCGCTCCAGGATGGTCTGGTCATCCTCCAGGTAGTCGAAGACCCGCGGGCTCATCACGAAGAAGCCGCCGTTGATCCAGGCGTCGCCCGCAACCGGCTTCTCGGTAAATCGGACCGCCCGGTCGCCATCTACCACTAATTCCCCAAACCGCGCTAGTGGCCGAACCCCGGTCACCGTGACCGCGCACCCCGACCTCTCGTGAAAGCGCGCCAGGGCCTCGAGGTCGATGTCGGCGACCCCATCCCCGTAGGTCAGCAGGAATCGCGCATCGTCGCTGAGATAGGGTTGCAATCGCTTCAGCCGGCCCCCTGTCTGGGTCGCCTGCCCGGTGTCGACCAGCGTGACCCGCCAGTCCGCTTCCCCATGCGCGCCGTTGAGCGACGTGATCGCCTTGCGGCCGAGGTCGATGGTGAAGTCGCTGACCAGCGCCTCGTAGTTGAGGAAGAAGTCTTTGATCATCTCGCCCTTGTAGCCGAGGGCCAGCACGAAGTCGGTCATTCCGAATGCGGCGAAGGTTTTCATGATGTGCCAGAGGATGGGACGGTCTCCGATCGGCACCAGCGGTTTGGGGCGGTACTCGGTCTCTTCGCGCAGCCGCATGCCAAGCCCGCCGCAGAGGACAACCACCTTCGTCTTGGAGAGCTGGGAAGGCGCCATTTGACGGGGATGTAACGAGACCGGTGGCCGCAACCTTCTCGAAAGACTCGCCCCGCCACCGAGAGACGTCAGATGGAGCACTGCGGGTCATATGGCGAGGCAATTTCTAAGTTCGCTATTGACAGCGCTCCGGTTCTTCCTATAGTTCGGGCTGGGAGGACGTGGCGCCCGCGCCAAGCGGCGCTCTGTCCGGGGGGTTACTCGTGGGGGCACGTGGTTTTCGAACGTGGCAATTCGGTTGCCTCCTTAGTCGCGCCTGTCCTCTAAAGGAGGACGTCCCATGAATGGCCGGCTGTTGACCCATGCACGCTCGATCCGCACATCCCTGGTCCGGCGCGCCCTACCCGCCCTCGCCGCCGGGCTCGCTGTCGGAGGTACCTTTGCTGCGCCCTATCCGGCTCAGGCGTCGACGCCGCAGGCCGTTGGCGCGGCCAGTGCAGTCCCGCTCTCTGCCAGGCAACCCAGGCCAGCGGCCTACCCAGTGCACCACGTCGTCCCGTTGCGAACGCTGAACCCCAACGCCCTTCGCTCGGCGAAGGACAAGGCCAATCGGGCGTCCCATGGACAGTCGAAGACGCTCGTCACTACGGGGCTCAAGACCAGTCTCTACAACAGCGTCAACCAGCCTGGGATCAGCGCCGGCGACGAAGGGGCCTGCTGCACGCCGCCGGATACGACGGGATCAATCGGCCCGAACAATTACGTCGAAACCGTCAACAACCTGGTCCGCGTCTATGACCGGACCCTGAATCGGATCAGCGACATGGACCTGGGTACGTTCACCGGCACCCCCAGTGGCCTCAACACCAGCGACCCACAGATGCAATGGGACGCTCAAGGCAACCGCTGGTTCTACGCCGCCGTTGCCTTCGGCACCGGCAACAACTACCTGTTGCTCGGTTGGTCGAAGACGGCCGATCCAACCGACCTGGCGGGCGGTTGGTGCCACTTCGGGCTCTACACCGCGAACTTGCTCCAGGACTACCCCAAGCTCGGCCACGACAACAACTACATCATGGTCGGCACTAACGCCTATGACGACAGCAAGTCCGGCCTGCCTTTTGTCAGCGCCACGATCTGGGCGCTGCCCAAGCCGGCCGCCGGCGACGCCAGCTGCACCGCCGGGAGGTCGAGTCATTTTGGTGACTCGACCCACCTCCTGACCAATGCCGACGGCTCGCCCGCCTTCACGCCGATCCCGGCGAACACGGCCGACTCCTCGAACGCAGGCTACATCGTCGCGGCGCACTCACCAATGAACACGCCGCCCGGCCCGCAAACGAAGGTCATGGTCTGGCACATGGTCAAGGGAAGTAGCGGCCCGCAGCTTGTCTCGGATGGCGACCTGACGGTGTCGAGCTTCAACATCCCGCCGGCGATTCCGCAGCCCGGCCCGACGCTCGATTCCCTCGACGCTCGCCTGACCCAGGCCGTATCACATCAAGATCCGGACGCTGGCAATGCCGAAGCGGTCTGGACGCAGCACACGGTCGCCACGAACACCAGCCGCTCGGTGGTTCGGTGGTACGAGCTCGTGCCCAGCCAACACAAGGTCCGGCAGCAGGGTGAGATCTCGAGCCTAACCGACTACATCTTCAACGGCGCGATCGCGCCCTCGAGCCTGGGTAACGACGCCGGCCTTTTCTACGATCGCGCGAGCGCCTCGCTGACACCAGTGATCGGGGCCGTGAGCCGCACTCACACCGACCCGCTGAGCACGATGGGCTCGGAGCTGGTCATCGGCAATAGCGCAGCCGCCGACCAGGACCTGAGCTGCTCCGCACCGTACGGACCGCCATGCCGTTGGGGTGACTACTCGGGTGCCAGTCCCGATCCCACGGTTTCCGGCGTCGTCTGGGGGGCCAACCAGGTGAATGGTCCGGTCTTCTTCGGGTACCCCCAGTGGGCGACTCGCATATTTGCGGTTGCGGCCACGGTCGCGCCCGACTTCACTCTCGCGATCTCGCCCGCCGGCCGCGCCGTGGCGCCCGGTGGCGGCACGACTTACGCCATCACGATCACTGACCAGGGCGGCTTCTCGGGAGCCGCGACGCTCAGCGCCGGCGGACTCCCGGCCGGCGCCAGTGTGGCCTTCTCCCCCAACCCGGCGACGGCCACCTCCACAATGACCGTCACTACCGCCGGTAGCACGCAGGCCGGAACCAGCCTCTTCACCGTCACCGGCGTCAATGGCGCACTCAGCCATAGCGCCCAGAGCACCCTGGTCGTCAGCGCGACGTCGACCTACGCCTCTACCGTCATGGCGGATAGTCCGAGCGCCTACTGGAGGATGGGTGAAACGTCAGGGTCAGTCGCGGTCGACGCGACGGCCAACGCGAACAACGGCAGCTACAAGGGCGGCTTTACTTTGAACCAGCCCGGAGCCATCGCCGGCGATCCGAATGGCGCCATCGCTTTCAACGGTTCGAATGGCTTCGCCGTCATCCCGGCCTCCTCATCGCTAAACCTGACCGGTGCCCTTACCCTCGAGGCCTGGGTGAAATTCGCTTCCACCAACGGCATCCAGGCGATCGTCAACAAGGGCGATGGGGTGAGCGCCGCAGGCAGCGCCTACGAGCTGGCATGGATCCCAGGAACGGGACTCGGCTTCCAGACCTTCATCGGCGGGACGCGCGTCGATGCCGACCAGAACATCACACCCGCCACCAACCAGTGGTACGACCTGATCGGCACGCGCACGAGCGCGGGCATCGTCTCCTTCTACGTCAACGGCCAGCTGGTTGCTACCGCAAACGACGGCGGGGCCGCGCTCAACAATCCAGCCGTCAACCTCGGGCTCGGCGCCGCGGGGAATGGCAGCGGCCAGCTGCCCTTCAACGGCAGCCTGGATGAGGTGGCGGTCTATCCGACGGCACTCAGCGCATCTCAAGTCGCGGCGCACTGGCAGGCGGCGGGCCAGATGCCGGGGGCGCCGACGAACGTGACGGCGACCGGCGGCCTGAACCAGGCGACGCTGACGTGGACACCGCCCCCCGGTTCGGTCACGGCCTACACGATCACGCCATCGGTGGGGAGCACACTGCGAACGGCGACCACGATTTCCGGGCCGGCCAGCAGCGCCACCATCACCGGCCTCAGTGGCGGGAGCACCTACACGTTCACCTTGGTCGCCAGCAACAGCCTGGGCAGCGGGCCACCGTCCTCGCCATCGAATGCCGTGACGGTGACCGGACAGACCTACCCATATGCGGGCACGGTTCTGGGCGACACTCCGACCGCATACTGGCGGCTCGGCGAAACCGCCAGCACCCGGGCCGTCGACGCCACCGGCCATGGCTATGCCGCGATCTACGCCGGCGGTTACACCCAGGGGCAGCCTGGTGGTCCGCTCGGCGACCCCGACCCGGCGGTGGCCTTGAACGGCTCGACCGGTTGGGTTTCGGCCGGGAACCCGCCGAGCTTGCAAATCACCGGTGCCCTCACGCTGGAGGCCTGGGTCAAGTTCACGTCGACCTCGGCGATTCAAGTCGTCGTCAACAAGGGGGACGGGGTCAGCGCCGCAGGCAGCGCCTACGAGCTCGCCTGGATCCCCGGGACCGGGCTGGGCTTCCAGACCTTCGTTGGCGCTGCCCGCTACGACGCTGACCAGAACTTCACCCCGGCGGTTGGAAAGTGGTACTACCTGGTCGGCACCCGCACTGCGGGCGGTCAGCTCGCCTTCTATCTCAACGGCAAGCTCGCGTCGACGGGCAGCGACGGCGGGGGCGCGCTCAACAACGTCGCCGCCGGGGTTGGGCTGGGGGCCTCGGGAAACGGAGCGCTTCAGCTCCCATTGAACGGCACCCTTGACGAGGTGGCCATCTACCCCAGTACCCTGAGCGCCGCCCAGGTATCGGCCCACTGGCAGGCCGGTGCGCCGCTTCCGGCCGCTCCTATCAACGTGCAGGCCACCTCCACCGTCAACAACCAGGCCACCGTGTCGTGGACGCCGGCGACTGGCGGCGGGGTGGCGAGTACCTTCGTTGTCTTCCCGCAGGTCGGCTCGACGCTGCGCACGCCTCAGTCGTTCCCGGGTTCATCGAACAGTGCGATCGTCACCGGGCTGAGCGGAGGGGTGACCTACACCTTCACGGTCATCGCCAGCAACAGCGTCGGCAACAGCCCACCTTCGGCCGCCTCGAATGCCGTCACAGTGGCTGGGACCAGCTACCCGTACAGCGGCACCATCCTCGGCGATGGCGCGGTCGCCTACTGGCGACTGGGCGAAACCTTCGGAGCGTCCGCCACGGACGCGACTGGCAACGGCAATATGGGCACCTACACCGGTGGGTTCACGCAAGGCCAGCCGGGTGGCGTTCTGGGGGACCCGGACCCCGCGTGCGCCTTCGATGGCGCTTCTGGATTCGTGGGCGTTCCGAATGCTACGGCGCTACGACAGACCGGGGCACTGACGCTGGAGGCCTGGGTCAAGTTCGCCAGCACCAGCGGAATCCAGATCATCGTCAACAAGGGTGACGGCCAGACGGCGTCGGGGAGTTCGTACGAAATTGCCTGGATCCCCGGCACGGGTCTCGGGTTGCAGACGTTCATCGGCAACAGCCGCTTCGATGCGGACTTGAATTTCACCCCCACGATCGGCCAGTGGTACGACCTGGTCGGCACCCGCTCCGCTTCCGGTCAGCTCTCCTTCTACGTCAACGGCAGCCTGGTGGCCGCCGGTAGCGACGGCGGAGCCGGATTGAACGACGTCGCCGCCGGTGTTGCGCTGGGCGCGAGCGGCGACGGCGCCGGTCGTCTACCTATCAACGGCTCGCTCGACGAGGTCGCGATTTATCCGGTTGCGCTGACGGCGGCCCAGGTCTCGGCCCACTACCACGCCGCGGGCTATTAGTCGTGTCGAGCGTTACGCTGCCGGCCGCAGCACGCTCCAGAGCCGGCGCCCGACCAGAGCGGCCGGGCGCCGCGCCAGCCTGATCCCCGGCAAATCCGTCACCCGGATCGCCGCCCCGCCCGCGATTGCCAGGAAGCGTTGCTTGAAACCCGGGGCGATCGATCGAGCCCGCCGCGCCTGAACAAGAGCGCCGGCGGTGTCGCCGCGCTCGGCGCGGACGCCGGCATCGGCAAGGATTTCGGACGAAACGCCGGCAGCGATCGCCCGACGGGCTCCTGGGAACGGCTCGCCGGCGGCCCATTCCGTCTGGAGGATGCGCGCCATCCGTATCATCTCGTCGCCCCAGCGATTCTCACGCGTCGACTCGGCGGTCATGTTTTGCGCGTGGAAGCGGTAGTTGGCCAGCGGCTCGGGGCAGACCTCGATGTCCCCCATGGTCGCTGCGCGAATCCACATCAGCCAGTCGTTGACCAACGGTAACGATTCGTCGAAGCGCGGGAAACGCTGGTAAAGCGACCGCCGGGCCAGCACCGCCGGAGAGCGCAACCAGTTCCTCTGGACCAGGAGCCGGGCGGCGGTGGCCGCTGGGCAAGTGCCGCTCCCCTGGCTCCAGCCCTGATGCAGACCACTGAAACCGGGACCCGCCCCTACGCGGATGATTCTGGCCGAGCAAGTAGCGAGCAGCGACTGGGGGGCGGCCTCCAGCCGCGCGACCATGGTCTGCAGGAACACCGGCTCCCACCAGTCGTCGGCGTGCAGCACCGCGATGTACTCGCTGTCGACGTTCTCGGAAAGCAACGCGTTGACGTTCGCGACCCAGCTGACGGTAGTCAGCCGCCGGACCAGCCGGACACGCGGGTCGCCAGTCGACGTCACGATCTCGACCGATTCATCGGTCGAGGCATTGTCGCCGACCACGACGGTCCAGTCGGTGAAGGTTTGGGCGAGGACCGAGCTAAGACACTGCTCGAGATAGGCCTGCCCGTTGTAGTTGGGGACCAGGACGCTGACCCGGGTCATGCCGCTCGCTGTCCCATGGGCAGCCATCCGCGGACCCAGCCGCGCTCCTCGCTGCCGGCGCCCAGGCGTAGGTAGCTGGCGAGGAACACCACCGCCGCAGCGGCAGCGGCCGCAAATGCGCCGGCGGTCGACGGCCACCACCAGGTGATGGCCAGACCCACGACGGCCCCGCACAATCCCGGAAGGATGGCTCGGCCAAGGGTTGCCCGGGCGTAGGCGGCTGGGGCGATATCCAGCCGCCGCATCGCCCAGCGCGGCAGGTACCAGAGATTGGTTAGCGCCTGGGCCAGGACGGTGGCGGCGATCACCCCGGCGACCCCGAACCGGATCACGAAGACGATCGAGAGCCCGAGGTTGAGAATGGCCTCGGCATTATTGACGATCGCCATTCGCCGCTCGCCGCCGGTGGCGGCAGCCAGGATCGCCCCGGGGTGCACCACGGCCTCCATCACCACCAGGACGATGGCGAGGCCGAAGACCGGGAGGCTGGCAACGTTCGACGGCCCCACCCAGAGCGCAATCAGTTGTCGGCCAGCAAAGCCGAGACCCAGGACGACAACCGCCGCACCGGCCAGCTCCAGGCGGGCGGTCAGCAGGTAATTACTCCGGATTCGTCCCAGGTCGCCCACCGCTCGCATCCCGGCATAGAACGGAAAGAGAACGTCGGGCAGCTTGTGCAAGAACAGGGTCAACCCGCGGGTCAGGCGAAGGGCGATGGCGTAGGCGGCGACGGCCGCGGCTCCTTTGAAGGCAGCGATCACGATAGTGTCGGTTTCGAAGACCACCGCCGTGCCGGCGGAGATCATGAACATCACCGCGCTGTATGACAGGCTCTGCCGGAGGATGGCGGGATGGGGCCAACGCCACCGAAGCCTCGGGACCGCCCGCCACACCAGCCATGCTTGTCCAGCACAGGCCAGCGCGGCGCTGGCCGCCATCGCGCCGGCCAGGCCGACGATCCCCCAGCCGGCTAGCGCGGCGGTGATGGTCGAGGCCGTGAACAACAGCCAATACCCGGCTCGCACGGCATTGGCGGACGGCAATCGCTGATGCGCGTGCAGCAGACTGCCGAAAAAGCCCATCCAGAGACCAAGTGCGGTGGCCAGTCCGACCAGGATGGCCGCGGGAAGGATCAGCGGTCGATCGGCGGCACTGACGTTGATGAACCGGGGAAACGCGATCCCGATGGCGGCGGTGGCCAACAGCACGAGCCCAAATGCGACCAAGTAGGCAGCGCCGGTCGCCGCAATGAAACCGTTGACCATGCTGGGGTCGCGCCTGGCGCGATGCTCCCCGGTGAAGCGGGCGGCCGCCTGGCTGAAACCAAAGTCGAGCAGACCCGTGAAGGACACGGCGGCCACCAGCGCCAGCCATAGCCCGAAGCGGGTCGCGCCCAGGGCGTGCACCACCACTGGCGTGGTCACCGCGGTGGCGAGCACGCCGGCAGCCAGGGCCGCAAACCCGCTCAGGGCCCCAGCTCCGATCCGAGGCGCGTTCAGGTCAGGCGCTGGCCCGGACGCGCTCGCGAAAGAAGGCGTTGAAGCGCTCAATCACAAACTCCAGCATTTTTTCGGTGAGGCCCGGATAGACACCGATGAAGAAGGTGTCGCGCATCACCCGGTCGGTTTGGGTGAGTTCGCCGAAGACTCGCAGCGGCGCGTCCATGTAGGCGGGTTGCTTGAGGATGTTCCCTCCGAACAGGTCGCGGGTTTCGATGTTGGCATCTTCCAACCACTGCGCCAGGGCGCGGCGCGACACGCCTGCTCGCACCGTGATCGGAAATCCAAACCAGGATGGCTCGGCCCGAGGATCCCAGCGTGGCAGGATCAAACCATCCTCGAACGGCGCCAGCCCGCTGTACAGCGTCTGGAAGTTGGCCCGCCGCCTACTGATGAAGTCGTCGAGCCGGTCGAGTTGCGCCACGCCGATCGCCGCCTGCAGGTCCGTCGGTTTGAGGTTGTAGCCGATGTGGGAGTAGGAGTATTTGTGGTCGTAGCCCTCGGGAAGGGCCCCAAGCCTCCAGCCGAACCGCTTGCCGCAGGTGTTCGACTCGCCGGGTGCGCACCAGCAGTCGCGGCCCCAGTCCCGGACGGAGCGGACGATGCGTCCGTAGTGGGCCTTGTTGCTGACCACTGCCCCGCCCTCTCCCATCGTGATGTGGTGAGCCGGATAGAAGCTGATTGTCGCCAGGTCGCCGAACGTTCCCACCAGGCGACCGTCGTAGCGCGAGCCGAGCGCGTCGCAACTGTCTTCGATCAGATACAGCTGGTGCTTCGCCGCGATCGCCGTGATCCGCTCCAGGTCACAGGGATTCCCCAGCGTATGCGGGACCATGATGGCTCGCGTCCGGCTCGTGACCGCCTGCTCCACCAGCGCCGGGTCCGCGTTGTAGGTGCCGATCTCGCAGTCGACCAGCACCGGCATCAACTGGTTCTGCAGCAGCGGAGCGAGCGTGGTCGGGAAGGTGGCGGCCGGGGTAATCACCTCGTCGCCGGGGCGGAGTGGATTCTCTAGCTGCGCAGAGGTGAGGGCGGTGACCGCGGTCAGATTCGCGGACGACCCCGAATTCACGAGAGCGACGTCGCGTGCGCCGAGCCGCTGACGGAGTGTCTGCTCGAAGCGATCACCCCAGGCACCGAGCGTCAGCCAGAAGTCCAGACTGGCGTCGACCAGGTTGATGAGCTCGCTTTCGCCATAGACCCGGCCAGCGTAGGGGATGCGTGACGAAAATGGCTGAAATGGAGCAGCCCGGTGCGCGGCCGAATGATACTCGCGCACCTTCGCGAGAATCTCGCGTTTGAGCGTCTCCGTGCTGCTGCGGCTCACCGGCCCGGCAACCACGTGGGTATCCGAACGCCACTGGCGCCGCACGCGCTTGAGCGCCTCATCGAGCGCCATCGCTTCCGTCCCGAGGACACCCTGTAGCCGCTCGGTCCGCAGCCCGGCGTCGAGCGGTCGTCGCGCCCGCTGACCGAGCTCAGCCGTCGGCACCGCCTCGATCAACGTGCTATCGAGGGCGAAGGCCACCGCCAGCCGCCGGGCGAACTCGACCCGGCTGATGCGGTCGCGGCCGGCAACGTGAACCGTGCCGCCGACGCCTAGTTCCAGCAGCCGGAGGCTGACTTCGGCAAGGCCGTCGACCAGCGTCGGCGTGGAGACCTGGTCCGAAGCGACCCGCATTCGCTCCCCGGCCGATAGCTTCTGCCAGACCTGCATGGCAAAGTTCCGGGAAGCACGGTCCCAGCCGTAGACCCAGGTGGTCCGAATGATGAGCGCGTTCACTTCGCTTGCCTCGATGGCGCGCTCGGCGTCCAGCTTGGTTTGTCCGTAGACGTTGATGGGACACGGGCTGTCGGTCTCACGGTACGGACCCTGGCTACCGTCAAAGACATACTCGCTGGAGTAGAAGACCAGCAGCGAGCCGATCGCCCGGCAAGCCTGTGCACAGGCGCGCGGTCCCTCCGTATTGACGCGCCGGGCTCGCTCTGGATCCTCCTCGCAGCCGTCGACGTTGGTGAACGCGCCGGCCAGAAATACCACCTCCGGCGCAACCTCCCGAATCAGCAGGGCGATCGCGGCAGGGTCGGTCAGGTCGAGCTGGCGTAACCCGTGACGCGCACGGCTCGCCGCCGACCCGACCACCTCCCAGCCCTTGCCCTCCAGCGAGCGCTGCAGCGCGCCGCCGAGCAGGCCGGACGCGCCGATCACCAGGGCCCGCCTAGCCATGCTTGAGCTCCCACGAGTACGGGATTTTCGGACTCGCGGGGTCCATCCGCACGATCTCGTCGGGGTCGTATGGATGGGTGGCGCAGTTCGCCACGATCGCCGGCTCCCTGCCCATTCCCTTGAACCCGTTCCAAACCCCCGCCGGGACCGTGACCAGGCAGTAATTGCCGTCACCGACGAAGAGTTCCATCAGCTCACGCCTGGTGGCCGAACCGTCGCGGTCGTCGAAAAGCACCAGCTTGATGGAACCGCTGATGACGGCGTAGTTGAGCGTCATCCGCTGGTGGAGGTGCCAACCTTTGATGACCCCGGGATAGACCACCGAGAAATAGATCTCGCCGAAGCGGTCGAAATGGGGAGCGTCGGCGCGCAACATGTGCATCACCTTGCCGCGCTCGTCGGGAATCTGGCGCAGCGGTCGGACGGCGACGCCGTCGATCATGCCGCCGCCTCAAGGGCCTCGCTGTACCACTCGATCGTCCGGCGCAGTCCATCCTCCAGGGTGAACGCCGGCGTCCAGCCGAGCAGCTTCCGGGCTTTTTCGGCGGAGAGGACCTGCATGGCGATCTCGTCCTCTGCTTCGTTTCGGATCTCCGCGGTCAGCCGCGAGCCCATCAGCCCAAGGATCTGCTGCACCAAGCCGAGCACCGTGACCGGCCGCTCGTTGGAGAAGTTGAACGCCTCGCCGCGCAGCGACGGGGTATCGTGCAGCCGCTGCGCCAGTAGGAGATATGCAGCCGCACCATCTTCGACATAGAAGTAGTCGCGCACCGACTTGCCATCGGAGCGGATCACGGGCCGCTGGCCGCGCAACAGCGCGCGGATGGTGCCGGGCACGAGCCTGGTCCAGTTGAGGTCGCCTCCCCCGTAGAAATTGCCGCAGCGGGTGATCGCGACCGGCAGGTCAAAGACGCCGGCATAGGTCTGCGCGATCAGGTCGGCGCAGGACTTGCTCACGTCATAGGGATGCCGGCCCTGGAGCGGCATCCCTTCCTCATACACCCGGCCATCGTGGTCGCCGTAGGCCTTGTCCGATGACGCCGTTACGACCTGCTTGACCAGCGGGCTACGGCGGCAGGCTTCCAGCATGGTCCACGTTCCCGCGATGTTGCTCTCGAACGTGGAGACCGGGTTTCGGGCGGCAATCGGGACGATGGTCTGCGCGGCCAGGTGCAGGACGGTGTCGATCTCGTACTCGCCAAGGGTCCGCTCTAAGAGTGCCTGGTCGCGGACGTCGCCCCGCACCACCTTCACCCGCTCGACCTGGCGACTGCGGACGAGCTCGCTCTGCGGGACCCAGTCGCGTATCACGCAGACGACGTCCGCCTGCAACTCGCGCAAACGCCGCACCACCCAGCTTCCCACCAGACCGGTGGCGCCGGTCACCAGGGTGGGGCGGTCACGCCAGAACTGACCTGTCTCTACGGTCGTTACTCCTTGTGCTCGGGCACCCGGGCAGGGGTTGACCCGCTAAAGCCGTTAGCGCCGCCAGTTGTAACGAAACTGCTGCGGGAATCCGGCAGCCTCCCAACTCAGCTGCATCCCGCCAAAGGTCGAGTTGAACCCAGCGTTACCTCAGCGTGGCGCTGGCTGCGGTCTTTCCCGGGTCCGAACCGGCCCCCGGAATTTGTGTCGTCATCCCCTGCCTGAACGAGGCAGCCACCATCGGCACGGTGGTCGCCGACTTCAGGCGGGCGCTGCCGCGATCGACGGTGATCGTCTTCGACAACCGGTCGAGCGACGGGTCGGCGGCGGCGGCCGAGGCTGCCGGCGCCATCGTCATCCAGGTGCCGCGCCCCGGCAAAGGCTATGTGCTGCGGCAGGCCTTCGACCGGGTCAAGGCCGATCTCTACGTGGTGGTGGACGGGGACGACACCTACTCAGCCGATCAGGTCTCGGACTTGATCGCACCGGTGCTGCGCGGAGACTGCGACATGGCTGTGGGAGCTCGCGAGGACTTTGCCCAGCCGGATGCCATTCGGCCCCTCCACCGCTGGGGCAACCGTTTGATCGTGAGTTTCCTCAACCTGTGCTTCGGCGTTCGGCTCCGCGACATCCTTTCGGGCTACCGCGTGCTTTCGGGCGAGATGGTGCGCGACCTCCCACTGTTGGCGCCAGGTTTTGAGGTGGAGACCGAACTGACGCTTGAGACCCTGGAGCGTGGCTTTCGCCTTCTCGAAGTCCCGGTTCAATACCGCCGCCGACCGGAAGGCAGCCGATCCAAGCTCAGCTCCTTCAAGGACGGCTACCGAATCCTGATGACGATCATGACGCTGCTCCGGGACTACCGTCCGATGACCTTCTTCACCGCGCTCGCCAGTGGGATCGCGCTGCTGGGCTTACTCGGCGGTGGGGTCGTGCTCACCGACTACCTTCGCACCGGCCTGGTGCCGCGACTGCCGCTGGCGATTCTCTCCGCCGCCATGGAGATCCTCGCCGCCGTCTTCTTCGCCACCGGCTTCGTGGTCAGTGCCATCAACCGGCGCTTCGCCGAGGCGGCCGTGTTGACCGGTCGCTGGCGCGATGAGCGGCTTACCCGCGACCTGTCGGCATGAACCTCGCCGTTCTCTGCGACGCCATCTATCCCTACCATCACGGCGGCAAAGAAACGCTCCACTACGAGCGCTCGGTCCGTCTAGCCCGGCGCGGACATGAGGTCCGCATTCACACCATGCACTGGTGGCCGGAGCG
>Ga0307479_10002415_pt1 | contig 16993 bp, 13 predicted proteins | sample atmos_gasesECM4C_FD_203743 | JGI IMG/M metagenome (GOLD analysis project Ga0307479, IMG submission 203743) | Hardwood forest soil microbial communities from Morgan-Monroe State Forest, Indiana, United States - atmos_gasesECM4C_515 | ecosystem: Environmental > Terrestrial > Soil > Temperate... | reverse complement strand
TTCATACAATCCCTGGTTCGCCCCTTGCCGTTGCCCTCAACGCGCGAGCCCCGCTATTGAATCCATGCGCGTTGGGTTCTCGATTGGATGCTGGGAAAGCGCCCAACTATTCATGAATCGCTCGAAAATTATCTTACCCGATGTCCTCTGGAGACCAAAGCTCCGGGCAGCGGAATGGTTCTTTTTTTGCTATGCTTTTTCCATAGCACAATTCATTGAGCGCGCCCCTTGCCATTCTCGAAAAGGCGTGGGGCAATCCTGATTCGAGAGGTGCAATGATTTCGAAAGCCGCCGATTACCTGTTTCTTGTCCTGGCCGCCGCACCCTTCGTCTATTATTTGCTCGTTGTCTATAGTTCCTGGCTTTTTTTCCGGCATTCGAATGCCGGTCCGCCGAGGAACCTGGATTTTACGCCGCCCATCAGCAATTTGAAGCCCGTCCGCGGATTGGACCCCGAAGCGTACGAAAACTACGCGAGTTTTTGCCGCCAGGATTATCCGAACTATGAGCTGATTTTCTGCGTCGCGGACCGCCATGACCCAGCGGTCCCGGTTTTGGAGAAATTAATGCGCGATTTCCCCGACCGCCGCATCCGCTTGCTTTTTGGCTCCGGACGTGCCGCCATCAACGACAAAGTATCCAAGCTGGTGCGGATGGTGAACGAAGCGGAAAACGAGTTTCTGGTCATCAGCGACAGTGACGTCCGGGTTGAGCCGAATTACTTGCGCACCGTCATCGCGCCTTTGCGCGACCCTAAAGTGGGTTGTGTAACCTGCTTCTACGTATCCATCCAGGATCAAACACTCGTGCAACATCTGCAATCCATCGGCATGTATTCCGACTTCTATCCTGGAATTCTGGTTGCTCGACAGTTGGATGGAATTAAGTTCACCCTGGGGCCAACCATTGTTACCACCCGGTCGCATCTTGCCGGATTTGGCGGATACGAAACAATTGAAAACAAGCCCGCCGATGATCTTCTGGTCGGCCGTTTGATCGCGCAACAAGGTCTGAAAGTCGAACTCCTCCCCTACGCCGTGGGCACCGTGCCGGACTATGATTCGCCTCGCGCGCTATTCAGCAAGCGGCTTCGTTGGATGACGGTGATGCGGCACATGCGTCCCTGGGGACATGTAGGGCTTGCTTTTACGCAAGGCTTGCCATGGACTTTGGCCGTCGCGCTCACTCATCCGTCAACAGCAATCGCTCTCGCCTATCTTGGGGCCTATGCGGGGCTTCGCGTCGCGATGACCTGGCTCATCGGTGTTTGGGGATTGCATCAGACTGGACTTTGGAAAAAGATGCCGCTTATCGTCATTTGGGACGCCACTGCGTTCGTCATCTGGCTGCTGACCTTCGGGCGCAACAGCATACGCTGGCGCAACGTGGACTATCGGATTCGAGAAGGAATGCTCGTGCCTGTCGCCCCGAGTCCGGCGCAGCATTCCCCGCAATGACCGCCGTGCCGGCGGAAGTCCTACGCCTCTTTGGCCTTTGCCCCTGTTGAAGCTGCAAGATGCGCACGCGGCTCCGGCGTAGCGGATTTCGAAGGCATGCTCATCTGGATGCGGCGATCGTTCTTTGGCTCTCGCCAGTTCACCTGCGGCAGCATCAGGGAGACATCCACTCGATCGCGGTATTTCATGGCGATGTTCATGAGCGAATCCAGCAGCGCGTCCGACAAATTATGCGGCCGCAGGCCCAGATCGACCAGCTTCGAGTGTTTTGCGTTGTAATAATGCTGCTCGGCCTCCACGCGCGGGTCGGGGATGTGGTCGATTTCGACGGCGAAGCCGAGCTTTCTTGCGGCAGACTCCACCAGATGCGCCAGGTCCAGGACGGAAAACTGTTCCGTGAATTGGTTATAGACGCGGCACTCGCCCCTGGCTGCTGGATTTTGGCAAGCGATCTCGACGCACCGCACTGTATCGCGGATATCGAGGAACCCGCGCGTCTGCCCGCCCTTGCCGTAAACGGTGAGCGGCTGTCCAATGGCCGCCTGAACGCAGAAGCGATTCAACACGGTGCCGAAGACATCGTCGTAGTCGAAGCGGTTAATTAGCGCCTCATCGAGTGCGGCTTCGTCCGTCATCGTTCCATAGACGACGCCCTGATTGAGGTCCGTGGCACGAACGCCCCAGATCTTGCACGCGAACATCATGTTGTGGCTGTCATGCACTTTCGAAAGGTGATAAAAGGATCCGGGTTGCTTCGGGAAGGGAAGTACGTCCTTGCGGCCGTTGTGTTCGACGGTAATGTAGCCCTCTTCGATGTCAATGTTGGGGGTACCGTATTCGCCCATGGTCCCCAGCTTGACGAGGTGACAATCCGGCAGGAATTCGCGGATGGCGAAAAGAACGTTCAGCGTTCCGACGACGTTGTTCATTTGAGTGAAGACCGCGTGCTTGCGGTCGATCATGGAATAGGGAGCCGAGCGTTGTTCCGCGAAATGCACCACTGCTTCCGGTTCGAAGGACCGAAACGTGGAAGCGAGAAAGTCATAGTCGACAACGTCTCCGACAAACATCTCCATGGTTTTGCCCGTCAGGTTCTGCCAGACCCTGACGCGATCCGTCAGCGGGCGAATCGGAGTCAGCGTCTGCGCGCCAAGTTCGTGGTCCCAAAGGCGCCGCAAGTAGTTGTCCACGATGGCAACCGAATGCCCCCTCTGCGATAAATACAGAGCCGTCGCCCAACCGCAATAGCCGTCCCCACCAAGCACGGCAATCTTCATGTACCCTCCTCTGGGGTAAATCTCCTTATTAAATTATACGGCAATCCGAACTGCGGCGAACTCTCGCTGGTGTGCGCAGTCCTCAAAAAGGGATACCGGGCAAAAACCTGTTTGAACTGGGCTTTCTTTTTCTACCTGTATACCGGGGGCTTTGCAAGCGGGTTCTTGGAAACTGCTGACAAATGGTGCATCTCCTCTATCAGGCTTGCGTGCCCCAAAGGATGGTTCGTAAGAATGAGTTTGCCTCCCCCTGCAGCGACGATTTCAAGATGCTCCTGCCCAACCAGCTGCCCGAATTCCTGGAGTTTCGGCTGGAAGGTTGCCAGATAGTAGCGCTGCGGGTCCAGCCAAAGCCTCTTGAATCGGGCATCGTCAATGAAGACGTCCGGAGCTCCCGGAGCATAAGAGCCGTATTCGAGATTGAAATAACGCCCATTCAAAATCAGGACGTCGCGGTCTACATAAAAGGTTATGGAAGACAGCGCCCAAAGATTATGGTCCACGATCAGTTTTCCTTCAGGCGACTTCAAGAGTACTTCGGCGAGCGGCCGCGACGATAAGAACGGATCGAATACCACCATCGCCAGCCGCGCGGCGTGGAAGAAGGCCACCATCATGAGCGCTATCGCAAGGAACGCTCGCAAATCGGCCAATCTAAAAATCGCGATCGCGCCTCCCAGCAAGGCGATCGCCGCGACCGCCAGTGGCAGGCGAAGATACGCAAAAGAATCGAAGGTCAGATCCATCATGTGGCCCAGGGAAAGCGAATAGACGCTGGGATGATGGCCGAGCGCGGAAGAGATGTCCCCCGGCGCGGGAACGTTGCGCACCAGAAAGAATATGGTGATGCAGGCGATGCCGGCGCAGGCGGCAACCCCGAAGAGAACGCGAGTTCCGCGCCGGATCCAATCGCCGCCCTCAGCCATCGCTGAGCCGAGGAGCAGGGCCAGCGCGGGATAGCATGGCATGGAGTAATACTCCTGCGTCGTGGAAAGCGTGAAAAACACCAGGATAAAGCCAACCCAGCAGATCGCCAGCAGCCGCGTGCGGCCCGCGCGGTCGACGGGCTTGAAGGAAAGCTTGGCGACGGCAGGGAAGTACGCGCTCCATGGGAAAAGCCACAGAAAGTGAAAGAGCCAGAACCACAGCCGGGGGACCGTATTGTAATCGCGTGGATAGCGCAGGTTGAGGAAGCGAAGGACCTGCTCGTTGATCAAATAAAACCAGAGAAACCCGTGGTATTCGCCCGGTCCGCCGTGAAACGAAAGAGAAAAATACGGCGGATTATCCCGCGCGGCTAGAATGTGCCATGGTGCTGCGACGACGAGCGAAATGAAGAATCCGCTGATGGGACGAAGCCGCCTCCAGGTTCGAGCGACAAAAAATTGCCTGGTCAGGAAAAGATAGAGAACTCCGATAGCTACCGGGAAAACCGCGCCGATCAAACTTTTCAGCAGAACCCCGGTCCCTATGCTGGCAGCGAGAACGAATGCCCAGAACCGCGGGTGCGGCTCCTCTTCGTCGAGGGCGCGCAGGAAGGCCCACATCGCTAACGCGATGGTCAAAGTCAGAGTCACATCAGGAATGACGATTCGGGTGAATAAGAAGAGGCCAACGCAGGTGGCAATGCACAACCCCGCACACAACCCTGCTATCCTCCCGAACGCCCAGACACCGAAAGCACACGTGAGGCAGGCCAGTCCGATCGCCGAAAGGGCAAAAGGGATGCGCGCCGCCCAGTCATGAATTCCGAAAATCTTGAACGAGACGGCCATCGGCCAGTAAAACATCGCCGGCTTCTCGAGAAAGGCGATGCCAACAACGCGTGGGGTCACCCAATCCCCGGAGGTGACCATGTTCCTTGAGACTTGCGCCACGGCCGCATCCACGTCGTCCATCAACGACGGCGGCGACACGCTACAACCCAAATAGACCGCTCCGGCTACCAGGGCAACGATCAGGTATATGAGCCAGCTTTTACTTCCAAGAACGCTTGCGCCGTCGAGCTGGACGTCGCTTGTATTCGCCATCTTTTCATCCATTGAAAGAGGATCATCAAGCCCCAGAGGTGATACCCGACGTTGGCTTTTCTCTCCAGATGCCGGGCCAAAAAGTTTTCAACGGCCTCTCCCCGAAAAAGGTGCCCGTATTCCGCGATTCCGTCCCGCAGCGAATCAACCAGCATCGAACGCAGAGGCCCGCGGAGCCATTCATGCGCCGGAATGTCAAAGCCGGTCTTCTTGCCGGACAGGATGGAGGCTGGGAGCTTGTCCTTGCGCATCTCACTTAAAACGAGTTTCTGCTGCGATCCACGAATCTTCAGGTGCGCGGGCAGCTTTGCCGCGAATTCCACGATGCGATGATCGAGGAACGGCGGGCGCACTTCAACGGAATGAGCCATGCTCATGCGGTCGCTTTTCACCAGAATGTCGTCGGCCAGATAATACTTCTGATCGAACCACAGAAAGGGCGCCAGCGCATCGCCGGTCTTCGGCAGTTGGCTTACTTCATCCAGCAGCTGGTGAAAGGCGCCGGGAAGCGGCGGCCGAAGCAGCGATCGCTTTTCCGCGTCCGAGAAAGTCCCGTTCCAGTAGACGTGGGCGTGACGCGGTTCCAGGAGACTGCCCTCCAGGAATCGCTTGACCTTGTATTCGAAACTGATTTTTTCGTCCGAAACGGGCCAATGGCGCATTCCCGCCAGTGCCGCCTGCAGCACCGGGCGCGGCATCCGCCGGGCCCATCGGGCAAGCATGTCTGCGCGGCAGGTGATGTATCCACCAAATAGCTCGTCGGCGCCTTCGCCGCTCAGCGCCACAGTCGTCTTGGACTTGCACAATTTCGACAGAAACCAGACGGGCAGCGAGCCCGCATCCGCGCTCGGTTCGTCGGAATAGCAGGCGAATTCCTCGATCGCGCCGCACAGGTCTTGCGCCGGCGTTAAATCCAGCGCCTCGTGGTCCGTTCCATACTGTCGTACCGCGCGATCGATGAATTTCGTCTCGTCAAAACTTCGTCCGCGAAATGAAATCGAAAATGTTTTCAGTTGGGAAGTGGTGGCTCGCGACGCGTAATGCAGGATGGTCGTCGAATCCATTCCGCCGCTCAGCCAGATTCCCAGCGGAACGTCCGAAATCATGTGCTCGCGAACCGATTGCTGCAGCAAGCTGTCCAGTTCTTCCTTTGCGGTCTCCAGCGTGTAATTCGAGGCCTGGGTGAAAGGCAGTTTCCAATAAGCGTCCGTCGATATTTTCCCGTCGCTCCACTCCAGCCAGTATCCCGGCGGGAGTTTTTCGATTCCTTCCACGAGAGTCCAGGGACAGGGCACATAGTTCAGCGAGAGATAACAATCTAGACCAGGAAGACTCAGACGGCGTTCGATCTCCGGATGGATAAAAATGGCTTTCAGTTCCGATCCAAAAAAAAGATCTTCCCCTTGCCGCATGATGTAAAGCGGTTTGATTCCCATGCGGTCGCGCGCCAGAAGCAGGCGTCTGGCGGATTTTTTCCACAATGCGACCGCAAACATTCCGCGCAATTTCGCCAGGCATTCCTTGTCCCATTGCATGAAGGCGCGGAGAACGGTTTCCGTGTCGGAATGCGATTCGAATCGATGCCCGAGCTTTTCCAGTTCGTTCCGTATTTCGAGGTAATTGTAGATCTCGCCGTTGAACGCGATTCCGAAATCCCCGTCTTCGGAAAGGATCGGCTGGTTCCCGGAATCCAGGTCGATGATTTTCAGGCGCGCCGCGCCCGTTGAGAAAAGACTCGACTGAAATACGCCTTGCTGGTCCGGCCCCCGGTGGATCAGCGTGGCCGTGGCCTCCTGAATCCGCCGGGGAGGCGGGGTCCAGTTCTTATGCGTATATCCTACAATTCCGCACAACTCTTTGTACCTCGCGGAGCGCCGTTCGAAAGCCAAGGCGCTCTTCCCATCATCTTCATCAGCTTCAGGAGACTTGCGTTCCGCCGCTCACGGCCACGTCCAGCAACGCACGATTCGAAGCGTTGCCCCATTGTAACTGGCGAAACGCGGCCGGATCGCCCGCGATCCAGCCGAGATAAACGGAAGGATGCAATTAGTGCCCAGTTCGATTGTAGCCGTTGCCCTCGCGGTGGCGCAACGCCGGCAGCGCTGCGAATTTAAAATTTTCCATGCTATTCCGCGACCGCGGCTTTGGTCCGGCAGACGGTCGCAAGTCCCGTCCAACTGTAACCGCGATGCGAACGCAGCGCCGCATCTCGAAAGCCTGATTCGAACCAGGGACGAACTTCGTCTTCACGCAAATAGTAAGCCACTGGCGTCACCAATTGATCGAAAACGTTGGCGTGAATTTCGTCGAATGGGTAGTGATACAGCGCGGCGAAATAATCGCCATAAGGAAGTTTCGCGGGGCCCTTTCCATCGGCGCGCGGACGATAGAAAATTTTTATGATGGCCCAAAGCGCGGCCGCGGGCGGAATGGAGGCGAGCCGCAAAAATGCCGCGGGCAATCGGGAAGTGATCGCTTTGCGCACGGGATCAACGAAGCGCGTGATCCATTCGTTGCCTTCTTGGCCGTAAACCCAGAAGGCCACTCGTCCCCCCTCCCGCACGCGCGAGGCCAGGCTCGCAAAACCGGCGGCGGGGTCCGGCAAATGGTGCAAAACACCGACGGAAAATGCCAAATCAAATACGGGGCGGACGGGCGGGTTCAGCAAGTCGCCGATAATCACGTGAGCGTTTGGAAATTGACGCGTATGCGCGAAGGCAACGAACGCGCTCTCGCCCAAATCCAGTGAGACAATCGCTTTTGCTCCGTGCGAAGCCACGATTGCGGTGTGGCGCCCCTTCCCGCATCCCCCTTCGAATACGACCTGATCCGCGAAATCCCTGGCGGTCAGCGGAGCCACCCAGTCGAAAAACTCCTGCTCGTAATAGTCGCGAAGATCGCTCCAGCGCGTCCATTCCTCGGCAAAGCGCGAGGCAGTCTCGAGTTTGACGCTGGCGAGATTCGCGGGGAGAAGAAACGGCACGCCGTTGCGAATGGAGAATTGCGAAGTGCAGCCGCGGCAGGCGAGGCCGCCGGTCATGATGTGACCGTCCTCAGGCGCAAGCGACGCATCGGTGCTCAATGACAAGTCGCCCGCGCAATGGGGGCACACAATGAAATTCAGGGCTTCGGGTCGCATCTCGATGATGAGAAACCATGATACACCAAGGCCGAGAGAGCAGTCTTAGCCCGCGGCTCCGGGCAGAGTGCGAAGCAAGGCTCTTACGCCATTCCAAAGAATCTGGACGCCGATACAAACGAGGAGGAAGGAAGAGAGCCGCAGCACGATGCTCATGCCGGTTTCGCCGATGATCGCGGCGAGGCGATCGGCGAAGCCGTAGCACAGATAAATGCTTACGGCCACGAGCGCCGAGGCGATCACCGCAGCGAGAAGCGCAAGCAGATTTGGGGCGAGGTGGCGCGGTTCGTTGGCTCCGAGCGTGATGGCCATGGAAATCGAGCCGGGGCCGACGGTAAGCGGCAGGGTCAGCGGATAAAAAGCGCTGCGAGAAATGTCCTGCATGTTCACTTTTCTCTGAACGGCCGGGGCGCGATCCACTTCCTCCTTGCTCTTCAGCATAGCCCAGCCATTGGAAATGACGATAAGTCCGCCGCCGACTTGCACGACCGGAATGGAGATTCCGAAGAAATCCAGGATGTGCGAACCGATCATAACGGAAGCAATCAGGAGGATGAAGCTGTTCATGGCTACCTGGCGTGCGAGGATTCTGCGCGCGGAGGGGGGATATTCCCGAGTCAAGGCGAGAAAGATGGGGCTGCCGCCGAGCGGGTTCACGATGGGAAACAGGGCGGTGAGGGTCAGCAGGATGGTTTTGGCGACTTCGAGCAAGGCGCTTCCTCCGGAGGGGAAAGTATAGCCGAGACGAGTCTCTGCGGTGCGATGGCCTGATCGCCGCGGGAAGTGGCGCGGTTGCCAAAACCACCCGATTCAAGAGCCTGCCCCATCCGCCCGATTCAATTTTGGAGAGTGTTTCAAGCTGAAGGCTTGAGCAACGCGAAAAGTCCGCCAAGCCACCGCTGAAAGGAGCTTGCCAGATCAAATCCAGCTAGACGCGCCGAACCCGCCTCCCCGACTGCATTGTGTGCCGCAGCTGGGGAGCCGGCGGTTTTTTGCGCCACGTTGGGAGACGCCATGGCCAACCCGATCACCCCGCCTAACACCGTGCCCAAGAGGGCAGCCAGAATGTTCTGAAGTTTATATTTGAAGGCAAATCCTGCGATCCTAATTGCGTGCATCGAACCGGGAACAGGGCTGTGGTTCGCAGATCTGGTGGACCCCATGAGGGTGGGAACCAAGATGCCTGCAATGAACAATGTGACCAGCAGGACGCTCAACAGTTGAAACGCGCGGATAGCTGTCTGCTTCTTCATGCCATTACCCTCAGTAACTGAACTCTGCTAAATACGCAAAGTAGTAGGGCAAGGTGGATGCCATTCTGGCACAGCCCGTCGCTTCCGTTTCCAAAGCATAAATTATTGAATAATAGGGGCTTTATAATGCGAGGGGGAAGAGTGCGTAAGGCGTAAAGGGCTGACAGTCTCGTCTTAGCTATCGGAATGAAGGTTCCCGTCGCTTTCCAGTGACAGAATCCGTCACGAATCCAGCCCCATGCGCCTGAACGTCAGAATTTGCCCGGCGAAGCGTGCTTGCCTTCGTCGATACATCGCGGCAATTCGATTCCACCGCCTTTCTTCTCGAAGACTATGCGTGCATCCGCGCCCTTATGCGACTCCGTTCTTTGTAAGCAGCACCATGCGGAACCGTGCCTTGCCTTGCATCATGCGAGCGTAAGCATCAGCAGCTTGTTCGAGGGGAAGTGTCTCGATCATCGGGCGGATATTCTCGAGGACGCTGAAGGCAAGGGTGTCCTCGCTATCAATCGGCGTGCCGGTCAGACTCCCGTAGATCGAGCGCCCGCCAAAGACGAGCGGGAAGGCATTCAATTGGATCGGGTCCCCCGGTACACCCACCACGATGAGCTTGCCGCGCGCGGCAAGACCGGACACCAGTGGCCCCATCGCATCACCACTGGTGGCTGTTGCGAGAATCGCTCTGGCCCCGCCCATGCGCTGCAGAACCGCTGCGGCATCGTCGACGGCAGTATCGATGTAGACGTGCGCGCCCAAATCTTTCGCAAGCTTTTCCTTCTCGCGTCCACGCCCGATGGCAACAGTATGGAATCCCATATGCCGGGCAAACTGGACACCAAGATGCCCGAGGCCACCAATGCCCTGCACGGCGACCAGATCTCCGCCGCGCAATCCGGCGTTGCGAAGAGCGTTGTAGGTGGTGATACCCGCGCAGAGGAGAGGGGCGGCATCTGCGGAACTGAGCTCGTCAGGAATGGAAGCGAGGCCGCGAGCTTCAGCAATCATCACTTCCGCATATCCGCCATCCGCAGTCACTCCCAGTACCACGGGGTTCTGACAATTCACCACGTCTCCGCGTCTGCACGGTTCGCACACCCCGTCTTCGCCACCGATCAAGCCGACACCGACCCGCTGACCGATTTTCCATCTGGACACTCCGATGCCTAAGGCTTCAATGTGGCCAACCACTTCGTGGCCGGGAACGCGCGGCAGTTTCAAACCCGGGTAGACGCCGGTGACCGTGGCGGCATCGGTGTGACAGATTCCACATGCTTCTACCCGAATCCGAACTTGACCCGGTCCAGGCTCAGAGACTCGCCGTTCCACGACTCGAAGAATCCCGGGTGCGGAGACTTCCACGGCTGTGTATGTGGCTGTCATTTGTTTGTGGGTCTCATTTGAGTCCTGCCTGATGAGGGCCGTGCCCTTCGACGGTGAATTGCTCATGTTCTTTTCCTCCGATCTCGAGTTAAGTCTCCGCGTGCTTCATTGTGGATTTGTTGTAATCCATTGTGAGGGTTCGATTCACGTGATCCCGACTTGGTTAGAGCGTTTTTCTTGCAGGATGATGAGCATAGTTCAATATCCAGCACCTAGGATGCCGAGGAGACATCACGAGATACAGTGTTTTTTGCTAGCACGAGAGGCGTGCGGTTAAATGCCTCGTTCTGGGCAGCGGAGACTTCCTTCAACACCCCTTCACCTACGAATTCGGATGGTTGCGAGGGACCGCAGAAGGTCCTTGAAACGAACTGGATTTTGGTTGTGAAGGTCTTGTTTAAACGGATGGTCTCATGTACAGCGGCCAACCCTTCTTGCAACAGAGAACGCTCCCGACGCCCGTCACCTTGCCTCTGGGTACGACCGTGCGTTAGAGTCGCGGTGCCACGTGCGAGGGAAAAGATGCCGAAACGCAACAAAGCCGGGGAGCCAAGCAGCAGGCCGCCGCAGGAGCGGGTCCGAGTGTTGATTACGGGCGGCCGGATTCAGAGGCGGATTCATGCGCTGGCGAAGGAGATCCGGAGGGATTTTCCGGGGGAACCGCTGCATCTGGTGAGCGTTTTGAAGGGCGGGGTCTTTTTCCTGACGGACCTGGCGAGAAATATACCCGGGGAAGTTTCGTTTGACTTCATCGCGGTGTCGAGCTACGGGCAGAAGACGCACTCTTCGGGGCAAGTGCGGTTGACGCGGGACCTGGACTCGAGCATCGAGGGGAAAACGGTGGTCGTCGTGGAAGACATCTTGGATACGGGAATGACGCTGCACTACTTGCTGCGGCTGTTCGAGCAGCGCAAGCCGAAGCATCTGCGCGTGGCGGTGCTGCTGGATAAGCCGGAGCGGCGGATCGCGGCGGTACGCGCGGACTACGTGGGATTTTCCATTCCCAACGAATTTGTGGTTGGTTATGGGCTGGATTACGCGGAGCGCTATAGAAACCTGCCTTATGTTGGGGTGTTATTGCTTGGTCCGGGTTTGAAGAAAAAACCGGCGGAAGATTAGGGGCGGAGTAACGGGTGGACAGTGACTGGTGACTCGTGCCCCGCACACGGCTAGGATCGGGCATCGTCATCGGAAGCCCTCAAAATGACCATTCCTAACGATTTCAGCGGCACTCTACGACCACGCCCGAATCCAGCAGCCCGCAGGAGTCAGCCCGAGATTAGAAAACAATGAGAATTCGCATTGAGGAGCGACCCCGCAGGGCTGACGCTTCGCCGCCTGCTATAATCTAGACTTCATGAATCCGACGGATGAACATACGACCGTAGCTGCCTTGAATAGCGCCGCGGAGGTTTCCGCCGAACTGCTTTCCACGCTGGCGGAAATCGGCGAAGAAGTGAACGCGTCGCTCGATTTGGATGAGGTGCTGGCGCGGGCGGCGGCCTTGATCAAACGGCACATCGATTATGAAATCTTTGGCGTGCTGATGATCGAAGGGGATGGAAGTTATCTGCGGCACCGATTCGCCATCGGGTATCCGCGCGAGCTGGCGGACAATTTGCGGATTCCGCTGGGGCAGGGAATAACAGGAACCGCGGCGGCGACGGGGCACTCCGTGCGGGTGAGCGATACTGCAAAGGACGCGCGGTACATCAATGCGATCGACAGCGTTCGTTCGGAGCTGGCCGTGCCGTTGATGCTGCAGGGGAAATGCGTCGGGGTGCTGGATATTCAGAGCCGGCACCCGGATTACTTTACACGCGACCAGCAGAATATATTGACGCTGCTGGCGAGCCGGCTGGCGGTGGCGATTGAAAACGCGCGGCTGTTTCAAAGAGTGCGGACGCAGGCGGACACGCTTTTATTGTTAAGCGAGGTGGGGCGCGAAACCGGGGCGATCCTGGAGGTGGAGGAGCTTCTGCGACGCGCGGCGGAACAGACCAAGCGAGTGATTGATTACCAGATACTGAGCATCATGCTTTACGACGAGGAGCAAAAGATTTTCCGTCACCGAGTGGATGTGAAACACGGACATCGCGTGCAGGGAAGACTGCGCGCTAACGCGACGGATGGCATCGTTGGGGCGGCGGCCAGGTTGAAGGAGCCGGTTGTGGTTCCGGATGTGACGGTTGACCCGCGCTACATCATGGTGAATCCGGAGACGCGTTCGGAGCTGGCGATTCCGATGATGCACAAGGGAAAAGTGATTGGTGTGCTGGATTTGGAAAGCCCGCAACTGAATTATTTCACCGAGGATCACGTGCAGACGCTTTCGATCCTGGCGGCGAACCTCGCGGTTTCGCTGGAGAATGCGCGGCTTTACGAGCAATTGGCGAAGGACGAAGCGCGGCTGGAGCGGGATTTGCAGGCGGCGAAAAGGATTCAAGGAGCGCTGCTGCGGCCGGTTCCGACGGAGGATTATGGATTGGAAATGGCGGCGCGGTATCTTTCGGCGCGGGAAGTGTGCGGCGATCTCTACGAGTTTCTTCGCTATGGGCCTCAGCAACTGGGGATTGCGCTTGGGGACGTGAGCGGCAAGGGAACGGCGGCGGCGCTCTATGGAGCGGTGGCGATTGGAATCATGCGGAGCCTGTCGCCGCAAAAACTGCAGCCTGCGGAAATGCTGAAGCAAATGAATCGACTGGTGGGCGAACGGCGCATCGAGGGGCGATTCATGACGGCGTGCTTTGCCACCTGGCAAAAAGGGCGGCAGAAGCTGCGAGTGGCGAACGCGGGGCAGTCGCAGCCACTGCTTTACAAGGATGGGCGATGCGGGAAGATTGAATTGACAGGATTTCCGCTGGGGATTTTCGAGGAAGTGACTTACGACGAGTGGTCGGTGACGCTGGAGTCCGGAAACATTCTTGTGTTTCACTCGGACGGGATCGCGGAGACGATGAACAATGAGGCACAGTTCTTCGGAACCACGCGTCTTATGAGGCTGATTGAGCAGCACCATGAGGAGTCCGCAACGGAGATTGCCGACGTGATTCTGCGAGAGGTGGATTGGTTCACGCAGGGCGGTCCGCTTGCTGACGATCGGACGCTGGTGGTCGCAAAAGTCCGATGAGCCATTCGAAAGACTCGTCTTCACGGAAACTTGAATATGTGGATCCCGCTTGCTTCACGCCGCACTTCGCGTGGAGGAAGGGCGGGGCGGGCGAAGAAGTGGTGTGCGAAAGAGTGCCGCTGGATTCCGTCGCACAGAAATTTGGCACGCCGACCTATGTATATAGCCGCGCCGCGATTGATGATGCGTATGAGGAACTTGACAGGGGGCTTGGCGCGCTGCCACACACTTTGTGCTTTGCGGTAAAGTCCAACGGGAACTTATCCATCCTGAAGCATCTTGCCAAGCTGGGCAGCGGCTTTGACATTGTGTCGGGTGGAGAACTTCACCACTTGCAACGCATCGGCGTGCGCGGTGATCGGATCGTTTTCTCTGGCGTCGGCAAGGACCGGCATGAAATTCGTGAAGCGCTGAACTATCGAGCGCGTGAGCGAGGCGGACGCACGGGAATTCTGTTGTTCAACGCGGAATCCGAAGCGGAACTCGACATTTTGGTGGAGGAGGCGGCGCGACTGGCCGGACGGGGAGGCAGGGCCCCTGCGGCAGCGATTCGCGTAAATCCCGATGTGCAAGCCGGCGGCCACCCGCACATTGCGACCGGGCGGCACGAACACAAGTTTGGCTTGGACTGGTCTGAGGCGAAGCGACTGTACCTTGCGCATCGCGATTCGAAATGGATCCGCTGGCAGGGAATCAGCGCGCATATCGGCTCGCAGATTACGACGCTCGTTCCCTTTCGGCGCGCGCTGCAGCGATTGGCTGGATTTGTCGGAGAACTGCGGCGCGCGCAAATCGATCTGCGGTACTTGGATATCGGGGGCGGCTTAGGAGTGCGGTATTCCGGCCAGAAACCGCCGACACGGACGGAGTACGCGCGGCTTGTTTCGCGCCTGGTGCGCAAACTTGGAGTGCACCTGTTGCTGGAGCCGGGGCGATCGATCATCGCGCCGGCCGGTGTTCTGTTGACGCGCGTCGTCTATACGAAAACAAATCGGGGCAAGACGTTTGTGGTTGTGGACTCGGCGATGAACGATTTAATGCGGCCGGCGCTTTACGGGGCGATCCACCCGATTACGAAAATTGCGCGTGGAGAGAAGGAAGGCGAGACTGGCGGCAAACGAGCCGACATTGTTGGGCCGGTTTGCGAGACGGGCGATTGTTTTTTGCGGGATTGGCCACTCGGAGAAGTGAAGGCGGGCGAGCTGCTGGCGATTTGGGTTGCCGGGGCGTACGGAATGTCGCAGGCGTCAAACTATAATGCGCGATGCCGCCCGGCTGAAATTTTGGTGGAAGGGAGCCGTTCCCAGTTGATTCGCCGGCGGGAGACTCACAACGATTTGCTGCGCACGGATGTTCTGGCGGGTTAATTCGCCTTTAGCCAACACGATTCATTAAGAGCGGCACGAAGCAATCTGGTTGCGACCGGAAAAGCGGGAGCACGGCTCCCGCACTCCAAAGAGCTACACTTCGCCCCATTTCAGCTTGCTGCGCAAAATCTCGAAATACGATTTCTTAGGGGGCTGGATGAGCTTCAACAATTCTTTCGCGCGGGAGACGCGGACAAGATCGGTTGGCTGCAAGGGGATGCCGCGCTGTCCGTCGAGGGTCAGAAAAACCGACTCGGTGTTCCTGGAGAGTTTCATTTCGATGGAGGAGGAGTCGCGGACTACCAGTGGGCGGTCACTGAGAGTGTGCGGACAGATGGGAGTGACCACGAAAGATTCCACAGCGGGATGCACGATGGGCCCGCCGGCGGAGAGGGAATAGGCGGTAGAGCCGGTGGGGCTGGCCACGATCAGGCCGTCGGCGCGGTAGCGGCAGACGAAGTCGCCGTCAATGGCAAGTTCCAGCTCGATCATGCGGGCGAGCGCGCCTTTGTTGATCACCACTTCGTTCAACACGCGTTGATTATCGATCACTTTGCCGGCGCGCTCGAGCTCGACGCGGATCATGACGCGTTCGCTCAGCGAAAAACGGCCTTCCAGGGTGTCATCGAGGGCCGGGTGAAGCTCTTCAAGCGTGAAGCTGGTAAGAAAGCCCAGGCTGCCCATATTGATGGGCAGGATCGGAATTCCGCGTGGGGCGGCTAAGCGCGCGGCGGCAAGCATGGTGCCGTCGCCGCCAAGCACGAGCAGAAGTTGCGACTCATCAGCCACGCGCTGACGAGTCTGACCTTTCGAACCGTCCGGCAAACAGTTGGCCGTCTCTTCATCAAAAAGAGTATGTATGCCACGCGTTTCGAGCCATTTCAGCAATGGTGGAACAACAATGGCGAGATTCGAACGGCGAGGGCGGGAAATGATGCCAATGGTTTGAAAGGTCTGTCCGGGGTGCATGTGCGCCTGTGATTCTACTCCAGCGTCTTTTTGCTTGCGTGGAGAAAATACTCCTGATTGCCTTCGGCGCCCAGGAGATGACTTGGGCGGACTCCGAGGTAATCCAGGCCTACGGATTCAACGCAGTTGCGAACGGTCAGGATGGCCTTATCGTGCAGCTTTTGGTCTTTGACGATTCCGCCCGGGCCAATCTCCTCGCGTCGCAATTCGAATTGCGGCTTGATGAGGATGAGAAATGTGGCGCGTAGTTTTGCCAATGCCATTGCGGGCGCGATTACCTTCCGGACCGAGATGAAAGAAACATCAATCACTGCGAGGTCGACGCCTTCGGGAAGGTCTTCCACACGCAGTTCGCGGGCATTCCGCGCGATTGGGATAACCCGAGGATTCTGCCGCAGCTTCCAGTCAAGCTGTTCGACGTTTACGTCGACGGCGTAAACGCGCACGGCGCCGTGCTGGAGCAGGCAATCGGTGAAGCCTCCGTGTGAAGCGCCGATATCCAGGCAAACGCACCCGGCCGGCTTAATCGCAAAGTCTTGCAGCGCGCCTTGGAGTTTCGTTCCACCGCGACTGACGAATTTCTGCGTCCGGCTGATCACTTCGATGCGCGCATCTTGCGCGACGGGCAAGCCTGCCTTTTCGACTCGTTGGCCGTCTACTTGAACTTCACCGGCGAGAATCATGGCCATGGCTTTCTGAGGAGAGCCGGCGCAACCTCGCTCGACCAAAAGAAGGTCGAGACGTTTGCGGGCTGCCTTTTGTTTCATATGGCGTTCGATCAGGCGCGGCGAAGCACGAGAAATTCCGCGATTTCGCGAAGGCGCGCGGCGCGATCCGTGTATGGAGCTAGTTCCGCAATGGCTTTGGCCGTAAGATCATTGGCGATCTGGTGAGAGCGCTCCAGTCCGTAGACCGCCGGGTAGGTTGCTTTTTTCTGCGCCATGTCCTTTCCCGCGGTTTTGCCGAGTGCGGCGGAGGACTCCTCGACGTC
>Ga0307479_10002414_pt1 | contig 16993 bp, 12 predicted proteins | sample atmos_gasesECM4C_FD_203743 | JGI IMG/M metagenome (GOLD analysis project Ga0307479, IMG submission 203743) | Hardwood forest soil microbial communities from Morgan-Monroe State Forest, Indiana, United States - atmos_gasesECM4C_515 | ecosystem: Environmental > Terrestrial > Soil > Temperate... | reverse complement strand
GCGCGAACTTCAGCGCTTCGAGATGAACTTTCGTAACGAGAGGGCAGGTGGCATCAATGACTTTCAAGGAGCGCGATTTGGCTTCGTCGCGCACGGTGGGAGGCACGCCGTGGGCGCTGAAAACGAGGACAGCGCCGTGCGGGACGTCTTCGATGGACTCGACGAAGATGGCGCCGCGGCGGCGCAACTGCTCCACGACGTAGGTGTTGTGCACGATCTCATGGTGCACGTAAACCGGCGCACCGTAAGCTTCGAGCGCCAATTCCACGATGTCCACCGCGCGCACCACACCGGCGCAGAAGCCTCGCGGCCTCACCCTCAGCAAAACTTTTCCATTGGTTGCAGTCTGCATCGTCATCCTAGTGTATGGATTTAGAAGACTCTATCATACCTTACGCCGCGCCTCACCCGCATCCCGTTTCCTTGAGATTGCATTTCCCTTAACTGCGAGCATTCGATTGTCTTTACAGTGACGCGAGAGAAAGACAACAACAAGCGGCAGCAATTATTCCCTGATTTTTGTAAATGCGCCCGAGGTTCTTTTGTAGATGGCGAAGAGGGGCCGAAAGGAGGCAGGGAGAGCGTGCAACACCAGGTAAACACCGCAAGCACTATGAAAATTATTCCTAGCGCGCGACGGACTTCTCTGCGAGCCGCGCCGCAAGACCCGAATTCTTAGGCACTTATGCGGGCGCCCCGTTTGGCACTCCATGAGCATCTTGTATCGCTGCCGAGCCACCTCATCCCTTGACCCTTCCCGTCCCCGGGAAGCGGAGGGAGAACCTCCGAGAACAGGGTTTGGAGACCGCAGGCAACTCCAATCCTTCGCAAAACCCTATCTCTCGCGTGAGGAGTGGTGTGTCGTGTCCAATCCTCCTAGCGAGCAGAGGAATGACGAGGGACAAATGAACTCAGCAATTTTGCTTGTGGATGTTGCTTCGGCGAGCCGCGACTCTTGGAAATCATTTCTACAGAGTCAGAACTACGAAGTGTTTACGGCGGAAGACGGGGAATCTGCCCTGCGGGAGTGCGCCCAGCTTCAGCCTGATCTGGTTCTGCTGCATGACGCTCTGCCGGATGTCGACGGCTTCGACCTCTGCCGCCGTATGAAGGGGAACCCGCTCAATCAGCAGATCCCCATTGTGTTGATCAAGCCTTCGTCGGATCCAGCGGATGTCTCCCGTGGACGCGAAGCAGGCGCTGCCGAGTTCTGGGGAGCTTCCACCTCGCTTGGGGAGATTGTAAGCCGCATGGAGTCTCTCTTGCGGCTGAAGAGTTACATCGATGAGCAGGCTAAGTCAGTGGTGCTTTCACTGGCGCGCAGCATCGAAGCGAAACGCCCGGAAATGAACGGGCATTCGGACCGGATCGTAAAATACGCCGTGCAACTCGGGATGAGTCTGGATTTTCCCGAAGAAGATTTAGAGGAGTTGCGGATCGCGTGCGTGCTCCACGATATCGGAAAGGTAGCGGTGCCGGATGAGATTCTTCTCAAGCCCGCGGCGCTGAACACGGAAGAAACCGAAATCGTCAGGCAACATCCTGCCATTGGGGAGAGCATCTGCGCGCCGCTGAAGTCGCTGCGTCGCATCCTGCCGGTGATTCGGCATCACCATGAGCGAATGGACGGGAGTGGATATCCCGATGGCCTAAGCGGACATGAAATTCCGCTGATGGCGCGGATTCTTCAAATTGCGGACATCTACGACGCGCTTATCACGGATCGCCCTTACCGGGATGCGCTTTCTTCAGAGCATGCCTTGGAAACCCTCAACAAGGAAGCCGGGTGCGGCTGGCTCGATGCTCCTCTGGTGAGGAAGTTCTCGCAGATCTGCAGGAACGGCGAATACTTCCCGGTAAGGGGAAGATCCATGCTGGCCTCCTACTACACGTAGCAGCGCGAGCCATGGACGCACGGCGCGATGTGCATCCAGTAATCCCTCGCAGCGGCGTCGATCTGCCCGTCCTCGTTACAGGATGTTGGGGCAGTTCGCCGGGGCCGCTGCCTCAATGCGACGCATCGCACCTGCCGGAATGAGTTGCACCGCGATGCTTTTTGCCACTACCGTGCCTTCGTTCCGGACGACGTGCACGTGGCTACCACCGGAATCGACGAACGACATCCCCTGTGTGTACACGTGAGGCTTGCATTCGGGATCGTCACTTTCGTAGTTCGTGACCGCTCCATGCGTGACGATGATCAGGCTGTGGCCAGGGTGCGAATGCCAGCCGGTGCGTTCATACTTGGCTTCTCCTTTTTCGTTTGCTCCCGCTCAGCCGGGGGCCTAGAACCAACGCTCATCGGGACATCAGGACCGGGAGGCCCGCCTCGTACAGGACCGTCCGCGTGACGCCACCGAACGCCCACTCGGTCAGCTGGGAGTGCCCATAGGCGCCCATGACGAGGAGATCGGCGCCGAAAGCGTCAGCCTGAGACAGCAGAAGGTGGCCCACGTCTTTTCCGCCAGACGACAAGCGGCGCACCCCCACTTGCGCACCGTGACGCGCCAGGTGGCGTGCGATGTCGGCCCCCGGCTCCTGGCCGTGGCCCGAATGGCGCTCAGTGTCGACTACCAAGACTTCGACCGCCTCGGCCTTCGCAAGCAAAGGCAGGGCGTCCGCCACGGCCCGGATGGCTTCGCGCCTGGCGTTCCATCCCACCAGGATGCGGCGGACACGGGATACCGTGCCGCGTGGCGGAAACACGATGATCGGCCGGCCGGAACTCAGGACAAGGGACTCCGCGAGGCCAGGAGGGCCAGCCGTCGGGCCTGCGGGTTCCGGGCGGGTAACCACCACCAGGTCGGCATAGTGCGCATTCACGCCCACGTCGCTGCTCGAGTTGGGCGATGATCTCCACTCCGACTCCGAGCGGATTCCGTGACGACGGACCACGTCATCGAACAGGGTCCGGTACTCCCCCTCGATTCCCTCGAGCTGTGCTCCGTGAACCTCAATCACGTTGAGCATGCCCTTGCCGCGGGCGAACGTCTGCGCCGGGGTAACTACGGGCTCGGGCTGCATGAATACGCTGATCAGGCGCGCGCCATGCTCTTGAGCGAGTACGCCGGCAAACTCCAGGATGCCTGCCGCCTCCGCGTGCCCATCGATGAAGACGACGATTTCCCCAAGCTGGGCAGTGCCCGTCTCAGCGCTCAAGATGGCAGGTTCAGACAGCCGAGACGACGTCGATTGATTGCTGGCCATAGCTACTCCTTCTCGTGGGTTCCTACTTCTTTTGTTGTAGGGCTGAGCTCCTGATCTAATGCCCTCACCTATATTGATGCCGATACGCTGACATCGGTACACCGTAGTGAGCAGAATTCGGTGTCGCGGGTTGACCGTCTCTACAGCAAGGGGCTCGTGAGCCGTGTCGAGAGCGGCAAAGACCGACGCATCCGTCGCTAGACCGTCGAGAACGCTGATATACCTATGTTTTGTATTTGTGAGATAGGCATGCGCTGACTGCAAAGACTTGTAAATATGTTTGCATCGTGTACACTATGCATAACTTGCCAGCGATTTGCTTGTTCGTGCGCTCACGCCGCTCCGCGCCGCGAGCCTACACGGATAAGTTGGGAAGCCTCACGGTCCGCAGACCTGAGCGTTTATCCCGCAGAATTTCGCAGGTCACAAGAGGCAGAGAAAAACGTGAACGCTCCCCAACCCATTAACAAACGACGCAGCGAGCGTGTATTGCTGCATGTGCCGGTGGTCGTGAGAACCGAGACGATGGAAGGGAAACGCGCGCAGGAAGAAGCGCACACGCTGGTAGTAAATGCCCACGGGGGACTCCTTACATTGAAAATGGAAGTAGTCCCGGGGCAGCCGATGCTCCTTGTCAATCCGAAAAGCGGGCAGGAAAAGAAGTGCCGCGTGGTGCGAGTAGATAACCCGCCAGGTGGCGCGTTAGCGGTGGCTTTCGAATTCGAAACTCCAGCGCCGAACTTTTGGCCGATTGTATTCCCGCCTGCGGATTGGGGGGCGGCGGGATCCTAGGATCTTTCCACGGGAGCCCAAAAAGAAAGAGACCCATGGGGCACACGGGTAGTCCTTGGCGCAGGTTCACCCTCTAAAACTCTATTCACGCGCGCAACTATCTAATGAATTTGGGGTTGAAAGTAACAGGGCATGGTCTGGCCCTGGAGGACCCTGGCATGAAGTACGGGCTCTTATCGAGAAGAAAATCACCGCTTTTGGCAGCAGCGGCTTTTCTGAGTGTGTTCGTGCTTGCAGGCTGCGACGAGCACGTCAGGGTGGTGCGCGACCCCGATATACCGATCCCGAAGCACGCGACATGGGCCTGGCGCCCCGCGCTGCCGCCTAAGAACCCGGTGATCTCGCGCGATGTCATTTCGCGCAACCACGGCGGAGGCGAGACGGTGACCCGCGAACAAAACGTGGAGACCGATATTCTCAGCCGGCAAATCAAAATTGGCATCGAGCAGACCATGGCTTCGAAAGGCTTTGTCCGGGTTGAAGATCCCGAGGCGGCCGATTTCCTCGTCGACTATCACGTGGGCGTGCATCGCCACAAGGTGACAGTGGGATATGTAGAACCGGTTGGAGCGTACCCCGTGGTCGTCTGTGGGTATGCGGGATGCTGGGAAACGTGGAACGGCGGCTATTGGGGGCCTCCGGGAGTGGCTTACGAAACGATCCGGTATCGCGAAGGGACGATCGTGTTCGATCTAACGAAGCGCACGACGAACCGGCTGGCGTTCCGCGCGGTGGGATACAAGCGGATCGACCGCAGCACCTTTTCGCAGGAGAACGTCACTGATTCGGTGCACCACGTGCTGCACGATTTGAAGCCGGGAAGATGATCCGGCGCCTGCGCAGGCAGGTTTGAGCAAGCTGAAACGGCACTAGGGCAGCAGACCGAAGACAGCGACGCTGTTGGGCGTGCCGACGAAGACTTTTCCGTTGGCGATCAGGGGAGTGATGAACTTGTTGCCGCTGAACTGGTCGCGCGAGTTTGCGGCTTGATTCGAATTGTAGAATTCGGTCGCAAGGTTCGTGGCGTCATACGCGTGCAGCACCGCGGTTCCGCCATTCTCAACCGCCCAAGCGATTGCGTTCGCGGCGCCGTTTGCGGAAATGCTGGGCGTGGTCCCCGGATAGCCGAAGGTGCTTGCCGTCTGTGACGATGGCGTTGCCGCCAATTTTGCGCTTACGACGGGGAAGGCCTTCATGGAATCGCCCACGGCGCCATAGTACACCGCGCCATTGAAATATGCGGGCATCGAAAAGACGCCGCTGGCCAGCTGGTTGTTGATCTCCTGATAGATTTGATCTGCGCTCGCGTTGAATTTTCCCATGGCGTCGCGGTCCACCACGTAGATGATGGCGTCTTTGCCCGCGCCGACGGCGAGGTGGCGAGTTGTTCCGTTGCTGTCTTTTACGTCCGGGAGGGCGATGGCCCCGCCAGAGCCAAGGTCTTGATCGGCGTTCGATTCCGCCACGGTGTTTAGCGGGGTGAAATAATCTGCCAGAGTGATTTTTCCGCTGGTAGCAAGCTTCACGAAGCAATTGCCACAATTCCCGTTCGCCGGAAAATGGCTGGCATTGAGTGTGGTATCGAAATCGCCGTTACCCACCAGGAAGAAAATATTTCCAGTAGAATCCGCTGCCGGAGCGGAGCCCGCCATCCAGATGCCGCCATCGTTCCCGTTGGGGACAAGATTCAGGATGTTGCTTTGTGGAAGAGCGAACGTGTTGGCGAAATTGCTCGCCGCTATCGGCTGTCGTCGTGGGTGGTGTCGTGTAACTCGAAGACATCGCCCCGGTGATATTCGCGTCATTCTTCTGCCACTGATAGATCAATGGCGGCGTTCCCGTGGCGGTCACGGAAAAAATAGCAGTCTGTCCGGTTGAAACGATCTGGCTGGCGGGCTGCGAGGTGATTGCAGGCGCGGTGGATTGACTGCCGCCGGTGGGACTCTTCGTTCCGACACTCCCGCCGCAACCGGCAAGCGCGAACGCGGTCAACAACGCTGCGAACCTGGCGGTAAGAGGTTTTCGATACACAGGCACCATCCCAGAATCGAAGGAACGGTTGCTTTTGCCGGAACGCGCCCGGGGAACTATGCGGTCGCCCCAGCCCACCTTTGATGAAGATAGCTTACGCGGCGCGCCGAGAGATTACACCTGAACAGAGGTACAGTTGTGGTTCAGCCCGAGGGACGGCATTGTGCGGGAATACCGTCCTTGCGGGCGTGTTAGCCTCGATGATTCCTATCCAGGCGAATGGCGTTTCGGGCATTCTTCTTTTATTCTTGGCGTCCTATGCTTCTGCAAGACCAAGTGGCGCTCATCACTGGTTCGGGGCGCGGCATTGGCCGCGCCATCGCGCGGCTCTTCGCAACGGAAGGTGCGGCGGTGTTTCTCACGGCGCGCACGGAGAAAGAATTGGCGGCGACGGCGGCGGAAATTGTAAAGGACGGCGGGCGAGCAGCGTTTGTCGCTGCGGATCTTGCCGAGGAAACAGACTGCAAGCGGACGGTGAGCGCGGCGCGGGAAAAATTCGGGAAGATCCATATTCTCGTGAACAATGCGGGCCACTACGGGCCAGTCGTCCCGGTCGAGGAGTATTCCCTCGCGGAGTTTGACAAAGTCATCGCGGTGCATCTGCGCGCAGCGTTTTTGCTGAGCAAGCTGGTGCTGCCCGAGATGTACGCGCGCGGGTCGGGTGTGATTCTCAACATATCGAGCCTTTCCGCGAAGGCCGCGTTTTCCTGGGGATCCGCGTACGCCGCGGCGAAGGCCGGCATGCTCGGATTGACGCGGGTGACCGCGGCCGAAGCGGCGCGCAAGGGCGTGCGCGTAAACGCTTTGTGCCCCGGCCCCGTCACGGAAACGCAAATGTCGAAGGAGCTCGGCGCGTCGCTGGCGAGGAAAATGGGCGTCAGCCCGGAAGAGCAGTTGAGTGGATTTCTCAACAGCTTGTTGCAGGGCCGCGCGCAGACGGCCGATGAAATTGCTCGCGTCGCGCTGTTCCTCTGTTCGGATCAATCGAGCGCCATCACTGGCCAAGCGATCAATGTCGATGGAGGCGGCGCGTTTTTTTAAAATCCAGATTCAGGGAAAAATAGACTTCCAAAAAAGAAAAAGTGCCAACCGGTCTCAAGTCCGGACGGCCCTTTTCTTCGTTTTTCTTCTCAGAGCACCGAGGTCAACCGGAAGCAAGCAGGTTCACCTGGCTCTGTGTGTGCTCTGGCCAAAGCCAGAAAGTTGTGCCCTATATTATCGGGCTGGTTCTGAACCCGGGCGCCGCAACGGCCGGCGGGCGATGTCCTCGATAGCATGTACGCCCTGCCACACGGCCGCCATAACCGGCTGCCTGCTCTCAGCAAGGCGCTCGACTGCCACTGCCCAGACACTTTGAAGCATGTAGAGGCTCGCGCTCAGAAAGGCAACGACCGCGAATCCCACCGCAAACAGGGCAAACGCCGCGAGCAACTCTCTTACAAAATAGAGCTGCAGCGCTGCGATTGTCCCCAGGAACCACCACATCCATTTTCTGCTCTTGTCCACGTTCTTCATTGTTTCCCTGTTCCTCATCCCCTCTGAGCCAAACCCTCAGAAACTCACTATGTTGCGAACAGCTTCTTATTTCTCTGTTGATTGGATGCAGCAACCTGTACTTTGTGACGTGTTTGTTGCACCTGTCCTATTTGACACTAAGGGGCGTCCCAAAAGCGATGGTACCGAGGTCACATTTTTGGGCTAAAACGAGTGTCCTAGTATTACTGGATTCGGCTGGAGTCTCCCCATCTAGCTGAAAAATAAGTCCTTACGTCCCAATGGGCTTTCGCCACCATTTTCGCCCGTTTTTCCCTGTCCTTCCTGTGGAAAACCTGTCCTTTCGTACAGGGGTCCGACGCCCCATTCAACGAATCAATCCGCTCCTAACTCCTGCCTTTTATTCGCAATTGCTCCTAGACTCGTGCGACTGTCTTCTTCCCTAGGGTAGGTTTTTAGCTAGCGGTCGCCTTCTCTATGTGCATCCTTTATACTGTTTGCGCTCGGGGTGACGCGCACCGCCTGGACTGCCCCTCGCGTGGCATTCGGACGCCGGCTTGGATCAAGCTCTTCGGGCTTTCTGCCGCGTGCTCGTCAGGGTGAATTCCGCTGGTGTTCACCTGGGATTAGGCAATTCCTATTTTTGAGGAATAGTGATTCCGAATGAATCGCCGCGTTCGTCTATTCGCACTTTTCATTCTTGTTCCTGCGCTATGGTGTGTTTCTTGCTCGCGGGAGCCAGCCCAGAACGAAGCTTCGGCGGGTTTGCAGGCAGCCTCCGCACCGCGGCCAACGATTGTCTTCATGACCGATTTCGGTACGGCCAATGATGCCGTGGCCATCTGCAGAGCGGTGATTTACGGTATTGCGCCGGACGTTCGTCTTACGGATATCACGCATCAAGTCACGCCATACTCGATCGAAGAAGGTTCGCGGTTTCTCGCGGGCGTTACGCCTTACTATCCCCCGAGAACCGTCTTCCTTGTGGTGGTAGATCCAGGCGTTGGGACATCACGCAAAGCGGTGATTGTAAAATCAAAAAAGGGGCAGTACTTCGTTCTTCCCGACAACGGACTGATCACCCCGGTTATCGAACGCGACGGCTTCGATTCCGCCCGCGAAATTACCAATCCGGCCTGGATGATCCAGTCCGCCGTCTCCTCGACGTTTCACGGGCGCGACATCTTCTCTCCGGCAGCCGCGCATCTTGCGGCTGGCTGGGACTACCATCTCGCTGGTCCGGAGGCCGCGCAACTTGTGCAGCTCGCGCCGAAGAGCTCTACAACGACAGACAGGGGCATCGAGGGCGACATCATCGGCCTCGACGATCCCTTCGGCTCGCTTGTTACCGACATTCCCGGGGACGAGTTCAAGAAACTCGGCTACAGCCTCGGCGATAAAGTGCCGGTGCGAATCAACAAGAAACTTGTCGACCTCCCGTACGTCAAAACGTTCATGGACGTCCCGGTGGAGGAATCGCTGCTCTATATCGATTCGCGGGGTCGAGTCGGCATCGCCAACAACGAAGGCAATTACTCGAAGAAGTTCGGCATCACGCCGCCGGGCACGATCTTTATTCCGCGCAAAGGAGCGCCGGTCCAAGGCAAGTGATGAATAAGCTCCACACAACGGGATGCCCGTTTCCTCTTCGATGTATGAATTCCCGGCGATGTCGTAGTATTTTTGTTTTACGAAGCTGGTAATTCCGGACCGCTATTTCCAAATACCGCGCTGCAGCGCATGTTCCGCCGGGGAGCTTGTTCCAGGCGCAAATTTTATTTACAAAGGATGCATGAGATCCATTGAGGAAAAACTGATGGACACAAAAATCGTTCGATTTTCCCGCACTCTGGCACAAGCGCTTCTTGCTCTCCTGACTGGCTTCTCGATGGCTGTCCCGAGCTCGAACGCACAGTCCTTCCGCGGCTCGATACGCGGCACGATCACTGACGCCCATTCGCTCGCGATTCCCGGCGCCAAAATCACGGCTCGCAATCTGGGCACCAGCGAGACGCGGGAAGTGACTTCAGATTCCGAAGGCGTTTACTTTTTCTTGGAGCTCCCGACCGGCGAGTATGAAGTTGCCGCGATTGCGCCGGGTTTCCAAGAAGTGCGCGCTCCACATGTCATCGTGAATGTCGGTGAGGCGACCGTCGTCGATCTTAAACTTGCCAAGCCTACGGAGAAATTGGAACAAGTCGTCGTTTCCGAAAATCTCCCATTGGTGGAAACCGCCAGCTCGACACTTTCGCAAGTGGTCGATCGCCGGCTCGTCCAGGAGCTCCCGCTGAACGGACGCGACTTCGGCAAACTTGTCGCGCTTACGCCAGGCGTGACCGTCGAAGGCTCCGGAGTGGCGGGCTCGGAGAAGGGAACCGGCCAGTTCAACATCAACGGGAATCGCGACCGCTCGAACAACTACACACTGGACGGCACGGACAACAACGATCCTTTCTTCAATAATTCCGCGCTCAACCAGGTAGGCATTTCCGGGGCTCCTGCAACGCTCCTGCCGCTCGATGCGATTCAGGAATTCAACCTGCAATCACAATTCGGCGCCGAGTACGGGCGCAACACGGGTTCCGTCGTCAATATCATCACGCGATCCGGCACCAACAATTTTCATGGCTCGCTCTACGAATACAACCGCAATACCGCCTTCGACGCGCGCAACTTCTTCAACACCTCCCCCAATCCGCAGTCGCATCTCAACAACAATAATTTTGGCGGCTCGCTGGGCGGCCCGATTATCAAGGATCGCACTTTTTTCTTCGGCGCCTACGAAGGCCAGCGCGAACGCGTTGGCTCCGATTTCAATTTCCAGGTGCCCACGCCCGCCGACATCGCCGCAGCTCGTTTGGCGGCAGGCATCTCTCCGGCAACGCCTGCCACGCCGGCCGACAAAATCCTCGCTTTCTTTCCCGTGAGTAATAGCCGCACGCTGCCATCGACCGTGCATGATTCGAGCGACGACGACAACTTCATTGTCAAAGTGGACCACAAGCTGAACTCCAGCAACATGCTCACGGGCCGCTACGCCTTTGGCCAGGGCCATCAACGATTCCCCTTCGGCTCACTCGGCGGATTCGGCAGCGGATCGCGCCTTGCCGCCTTTGCGAATGATTCACCGACTCGCGTGCAAGTCATTTCCGCCAGCCTCCTGACCACTTTTTCTCCGTCGAAGCTCAACGAGCTTCGTTTCGGCTACTCCCGCTTCCGCACTAGCTTCCGCTCCATTGACGACACCTTCGATCCGTCCGCGAGTCTCGGACTGAATTTCGGCACCGGGAAGCTGGGTCTGCCGGAATTCGATTTCAACGGCGCGATCGAAAATCTCGGCGCCAGCGGCTTCAGCCTGCCTCGCGGGCGTCTCAGCGAGACCTTTCAGACGCTCGACAATTTCACCTGGATTCGTGGCCGCCACACCATCAAGTTCGGCGGCGAATACCACCGCTACGATATCCAAAGCTTCAACGACAACCTCGAGCGCGGCATCCTTGATGTGAACTCCACGACTATCACCGGCGATCCGGTCATCGACAACCTGATCGCTTTCTATCAAGGAAGCTTCTTCACATCGGCGGACGCTGGCAACACCCACCGTTTCACCTTCAACAACGGCCTGAGCTTCTTCGCCCAGGATGACATCCGCGTACGCCCGAATTTCACTCTCAACCTTGGCCTCCGTTGGGAATACTTCGGCCCGCTCGGCGAGAAGCACAATCTCCTTTCCAACTTTGACGCCAGCGGCAATCTTGTTCTGGTGGGCTCTTCTACGCTGCCCCACCTCTACAATCGCGACCTAAACAATTTTGGCCCGCGCATCGGATTCTCCTGGAATGTGTTGCGCAACACGGTGGTTCGCGCCGGTTATGGCTTGTACTACGATTATCTGCCGCAGAATAATCTCATCGCCAACTTCACTACGTCCGCGGGTGTGGCCACTAATCCCATTGGGCCGCCTTCCAGCTTCGTCGGCGGTTTGGACTATAATTCTGCCGCTTTCACCAATCCAGGCACTGCCACGACGCCCATCTTCACTCCCACCGTCTTCACGCAAAGTATCTTCATCACCGACCGCAATCTCCGCACGCCTTACGTCGGGAATTGGAACCTGAACATCCAGCAGCAGATCGGCGGGACCGCAGCGTTCGAAATCGGCTATGTCGGCAGCAAGGGCACCAAGCTTTCTCGTCTGTACGACGCAAACCAGGCCCGCTCGGCCACCGTTCCCTTCAGCGCTGTTGACGTTTTCTCCGACGGCGCCAATTCCACTTACCACGCTCTGCAAACTACCGTTCGCCTTCAGACCTGGCACCGCTTGTCGGGGTTCTCGACTTACACGTGGTCCAAGTCGCTCGACGGCGCTTCTGACGGCATCAACTTCAATTTTGCGAACGCCGCGTTTCCGCAGGACTCGACGAACCTGAAGGCGGAAAAAGGCCCGTCCACATTTGATACGCGCCATCGCTGGACCTCGGCGCTGAATTATCAGGCTCCGATGATCCCGCGTCTGCCGAAGCTTCTCGCCGATGGCTGGCAGCTCAATACCATCCTCACCGTGCAATCCGGCCGACCTATCAACATCATCACATCAAATGGGGGAATCAACGGCAACGCCGTGCAGCGGCCGGACGTGGTTCCAGGCCAGCCATTCATTCTTCCGCACTGGACGCCGAACACCGGCTATCTGAATCCTATGGCCTTCTTGAATCCAGCAAACGGGCTTTTCGGCAACCTTGGCCGCGACCAAGTCTATGGCCCGGGATTTTGGAACACGGATTTCTCCCTCAGCAAAATCTTTGCGGTCCGCGAACAACTCTCGCTGCAGTTCCGCGCAGAGTTTTTCAACATCTTCAATCATCCGAACTTCGCGCTGCCGACGAATGTCGTGAATATCGGCGCTCCGAATGCCGGATTGATCACGCAAACCCCCGACGTCGCCCAGGGCAATCCTGGCCTGGGAGGAGGCGGCCCGCGCGTGGTGCAATTTGGCCTGCGCTTGCAGTTCTAATCGAACGAAGAACAAGGAACTCCAAAGGGGCGGATTTCAGTCCGCCCCTTTGTTTGCCTCGGTCCGATTTGCTTTTTTGCTCCGAACCGCCCAACAATAAGAACGTACTCTCAATCCGCGAGGCCGCCATGCCCGAAGCCGTCATTGTCTCCGCAGTCCGCACTCCCGTTGGACGAGCCTTCAAAGGCTCGCTGCGCACCACGCGCCCCGACGATCTCGCAGCTCTCGCCATCAGGGAAGCTCTCTCCCGGGTTCCCGGAGTCGACCCCAAGGAAATTGACGACGTCATCCTCGGCTGCGCCATGCCCGAAGGCGAACAGGGCATGAACGTGGCACGCATCGCGTCGCTCCGCGCCGGACTTCCTGTGGAAACCTCCGCGATGACCATCAACCGTTTCTGTTCTTCAGGTTTGCAAGCGATTGCATTGGCGGCGGAACGCATTCGCGCGGGCTCGGCGGAAATCATCGTCGCGGGCGGCACCGAATCCATGTCCATGGTCCCGATGGGCGGCAATAAAGTTGCGCCAAACCCCTGGCTTGTCGATCACAAGCCCGACACGTATATCAATATGGGCTTGGGCACGGAAAATATCGCGCGGAAATTTGGCATCACGCGCGAACAGGCCGATCAGTTCGCCGCTGCCTCCCACAAGAAAGCGATTGCGGCCATCGCCGCCGGAAATTTCAAGGACGAAATCATTCCGGTGGAAGTGAAAATCACTTCGCTGCCGAACGGAAATGGCGCTTCGTCCAAAGCAAGGTCCGCACCGAGGCCGGCGACGCAAACTTTCGTCTTCGATACCGACGAGCTTCCTCGTGCCGACACTTCTCTTGAGATCCTCGCCAAGCTCAAGCCCGCTTTCCATTTGAAGGGAATGGTGACGGCAGGGAACAGCTCCCCGATGAGCGACGGCGCTGCCGCCACCGTGGTGATGAGCGACGCTCGCGCCAAAGCGCTGGGCTTGAAGCCGCTCGTGCGTTTCGTTACCTACACAACCGCGGGCGTTCTCCCCGAGGAGTTCGGCATCGGGCCGGTCACCGCGATTCCCAAGGCGCTGAAGCTCGCCGGTCTGTCGCTCGGTGACATCGCCGTCATCGAGCTCAACGAAGCGTTTGCCGCGCAATCGCTCGCCGTAATCCAGCAGGCCGGCCTCGATGCCTCGCGGGTCAACCCCAACGGAGGCGCCGTCGCGCTCGGCCATCCGCTGGGCTGCACCGGCGCCAAGCTCACGGCGACGATTATTCGGGAATTGCAGCGGAGAAATGCGCGCTACGGCATGGTCACCATGTGCATCGGCGGCGGCATGGGCGCCGCGGGCATCTTTGAACGCCTCCAGTAGCCCGGGCTTCACAGAGGCGAATTGGGCACTCTCGAGTTCACACTCATTGTCTGGCTGGGCGCCTTGCTGGCCGGCTTTCTCGGCGCGCTGACCGGGCTCGGAGGCGGCGTCATCATCGTGCCGCTGCTCGCCTTGGTGCTCGGTGTGGATATCCACTACGCGATTGGAGCCGCGCTGGTGTCGGTGATCGCCACCTCCAGCGGCGCCGCCGCCGCGTACGTGAAAGAAGGCTACTCCAACATTCGCGTGGGCATGTTTTTGGAAATCGCCACCACGCTCGGGGCGCTCCTTGGTGCCGCTCTCGTTTTGTACCTTCGCGCCCCCACCATCGCCATCATCTTTGGCGTCGTGCTGATTTATTCTGCCTATGCGTCGCTCACGCGGACTCATCACGAAGTCAAAGAGCAGAGCCCGGACCGGATTGCCACGTGGCTGCGCATGGACAGCAGCTATCCGACTCCGCACGGGTTCGAGTCTTACCACGTTCGCGGCGTGCCGCTGGGCTTCGCGCTGATGTTCGTTGCCGGCGTCCTTTCGGGCTTGCTGGGCATCGGCTCCGGCGCCGTCAAAGTTCTTGCCATGGACAAAGCAATGAAGCTGCCCTTCAAGGTTTCGACCACCACATCCAACTTCATGATTGGCGTGACTGCGGCGGCCGGCGCCGGGATTTATCTGAGCCGCGGGTATATCGATCCCGGCCTGGCGATGCCAGTCATGCTCGGAGTTCTCGGGGGTTCGCTCATTGGAGCCAAAATACTGGTGGAAACGAAGGTTCGCGTCCTGCGCATGGTCTTCAGCGCGGTGATTGCATTTCTGGCCATCCAGATGATCTACAGCGGCATCACCGGAAGGCTGTGACCGAGGAAATCAAAATGACGATGAGCGAATCGACACTGCAACGAACCGACCAACGCATCCATGAACTTATGGGCGCGCTGCTGCGTACCGGCGTGGTCCTCGCGGCGTCCTTGGTTTTCGCCGGTGGAGTGCTGTACTTGGCGCGCCATCGCGTGCCCGTAACCAACTACCACGTCTTCCAGGGCGAACCTGCCGAATATCGAACCATTAGCGGAATCTTCCAGCAAGCTTTGGCACTCCGCGGTCAAGGCTTGATTCAGCTTGGCTTACTGGTTCTTATCGCCACGCCGATCGCGCGCGTGGCCTTCTCGGTTTTCGCATTCTTGTACGAACGCGACTGGACCTACGTTGTAGTCACGCTCATCGTGCTAGGACTTCTGTTCTATAGCCTTTTGGGTTCGCATACATGACAATTAGGTGAGAAGCGGCCTTCGAGGGCTTGGCTGGCCAATCGCTGCGCCGGCTGCTGGCCAGGATTGCCGCGCCGACGAGGACCAGCGTAGAATCATAAGGGGATAACACGCCCCCCTTTCAAGTAAAGTAGAAACAGCAAAACGGAGAGACGATGGCTACTGCAACCATAACCAAGACCGCAGCCAAAGGCGGCAGCTTTCTCCTGGAATCGCTGCTACCCGGAGAGGTCTTCACCCCCGCCGATCTCAGCGACGATCAAAAGCTCATCGGCCAGACCGCCGAAGAATTCGTCGTGAAAGAGGTTCTGCCTCTCGTCAAAGACCTCGAAAACAAGAAGCCCGGCTTGATGTCGGCGCTGGTGAAAAAAGCCGGCGAGCTCGATCTTCTCAGCGGCGGCATCCCCGAGCAGTACGGCGGAGCGGGCCTCGACAAAGTCGCCACCACGGTGCTCACGGAGAAGCTGTCCCTCTACGGAGGCTTCGCGGTTACGCATGGCGCGCACTCCGGCATCGGCACGCTTCCCATCGTCTATTTCGGCACCGAAGAGCAGAAGAAAAAATATCTTCCCAAGCTGGCCACCGGCGAATGGATCGGCGCGTACTGCCTTTCCGAGCCTCAGGCGGGCTCGGACGCGCAGAATTCCCTAACCCGCGCGGAATTGAACAAGGAAGGCACGCACTACATCCTCAACGGCCAGAAAATGTGGATCACCAACGGCGGCTTCGCCGATGTTTACGTGGTTTTTGCCAAAGTCAACGGCGAAAAATTCACCGCCTTTATCGTCGAGCGCACTTTCCCCGGCTTCAAGCCCGGCAACGAAGAACACAAAATGGGGATTCACGGCAGCTCGACCACCCCGATCTTCCTCGAAAATTGCAAGGTGCCGAAGGAGAACGTCCTGCATGAAATCGGTCGCGGCCACATCGTTGCCTTCAATATTCTCAACGCCGGACGCTTCACGCTCGGCGCATCGGCCGTTGGCGCCACGAAGAATATTCTGATGACCTCGGCGAAATACGCGAAAGAACGCAAGGCCTTCGGCAAACAGATTGGCGATTTCGGGTTGATGAAGGAAAAACTCGCCGAGATGGCCATTCAAATGTTCGCGGTGGAATCGATGGTGTACCGATCCGCCGGCAACATGGAAGCAGCGATGGCGGCCGCCTCCGGCTCGGGTGATAAAATTCAAGACACCATGAAGGTTCTCGAGGAATACGCCATCGAGAGCTCCATCTCCAAGGTCTACGGCAGCGAAATGCTCGATTACGTTGTTGACGAGGCCGTGCAGATTTTCGGCGGCTACGGCTTCCACGAAGACTATCCCGTTTGCCGCGCCTATCGCGATTCCCGCATCAATCGCATCTTCGAAGGTACCAACGAAATCAATCGCATGCTCATCATCCAGATGCTGATGAAGCGCGCCATGGGCGGCCAGCTCGCGCTGATCCCCGCGGCGATGAAGCTCGCCGACGAAATCCTCGCCGGGCCCTCGTTCGAGGAAGCGCCCGAAGGCGTCCTCGCCGAAGAAGCCCGCGTCGTAGCCAACGCCAAGAAAATGTTCCTCCAGGCCGCCGGCGGCGCCGTCCAGAAATTCCGCGAAAAGCTCGCCGACGAGCAGGAGCTGATCGGCGCGCTCTCCAATATCGTGATGGAAATCTACGCGATGGAGTCCGCCCTGTTGCGCACGCAGAAGGCGGCTGCCGAAAAAGGAGAATCCGCCTCACAAGCCATGATTGACGCCGCCCGCGTCTTCATCGCCGATGCCGCCGAACGCCTCGACCATGAAGCCAAGCGCGCCATCGCCGCGGTTCACGAAGGAGACATGCTGACCACGCAAATGGCT
>Ga0307479_10002413_pt1 | contig 16994 bp, 19 predicted proteins | sample atmos_gasesECM4C_FD_203743 | JGI IMG/M metagenome (GOLD analysis project Ga0307479, IMG submission 203743) | Hardwood forest soil microbial communities from Morgan-Monroe State Forest, Indiana, United States - atmos_gasesECM4C_515 | ecosystem: Environmental > Terrestrial > Soil > Temperate... | reverse complement strand
GCTCGATTCCGGCTATTCGAGGCCGCATCAGCGGCGACGATCGCCGAGCAGTTGCATCAACATCAGAAAGAGGTTCAGGAAATCGAGATAGAGCGAGAGCGCGCCCATGATCGCCTTCTTGCCGGCGACCAGCGTGCTATCGGCTTGAAGATAAATCGCCTTGATGCGTTGCGTGTCCCAGGCGGTCAGGCCAACAAAGACGATCACGCCGATGACGGATATGGTCATCTGCAGCGCCGTCGAGCCGATGAAGACGTTCACGAGTCCGGCGATGACGATGCCGATGAGCCCCATGAAAAGGAACGACCCGAACTGCGCCAGGTCCCTTTTCGTGGTGTAGCCATAGAAACTCATCGCGCCAAAGGTGCCCGCGGTGATGAAGAACACGCGCGCGATGCTGGCGCCGGTATAGACGAGGAAAATCCCCCCAAGCGACAGACCCACCAAGGCCGCATAGACCCAGAAGCTGAGCTGAGCCACGCCGAGGCTCATCTTTTCGATGCGAAAACTCAGAAACAGGACCAGGCCCAACGGCGCCAGCAGCACGATCCAGAAGAGCGGCGTGCCAAAGATCTTCTGGTACAGGCCGCTGGTCGCTGCCATGTAGGCGACGATCCCGGTCAGCGCCAGGCCGCCGGCCATGTAGTTGTAGATGCCCAGCATGTACTGGCGCAGGCCGGCATCGATTCGGGACGGAACGGATCCCTCGCCCGCGTCCCGCGTGAATGGATTTGCCATGACGATCACTCCTCAGATTCGACAGCCATCAGCGGGGCCAAGTGTCCCCGATCGGTACGCATTGTGCGCCGCGACTCTGTAAAGATCTTGCAAAGGTCCGAAGTACGTCTATAACGTACTGAAAGATAAGGAAATCTTCCAGGGAGCCTCAAGTTCCACTTGCAACCTTGGGCCTGCGGCGCAAGGCTGATATGAGTCCCGCGATCGCCAACGAAACGAAGAAGGCTCCGACCGAGAAGCCGAGCGCTGCTCCGAGGCGGGAGCCCACTTTCGATGCGACCCATGAGACTGGCGCGGCGATGACATCGACCTGCGGCGGCATCCAATCCGGCCCGCGACCCGTCGAAATGAAAACGAACGCTCCAAATAGCCAGAAAACCCCGAACAAGAGGAATGCAACTGCCTGGAGCAATCGGCGCCTGACGAGCGAGGTACGACCCGTGTACTCGCCGGGGCTGAGTCCCGTCCAGCGCTTGAAAGCGCGGGAGAAGGCAGGCGCTTCCGGGAAACCCACCAGGTAGGCCGTCTCGTTCACCGAGACCTTCTTTCCGTTCAGATATTCGAGTGCCATTCTGTGGCGCAACTCGTCGAGTACCTTCTCGAAGGTCGCTCCTTCGGACTTCAGCAGAGCAAGAAGCGTCTGGCGGTTGAGCCCCATCTTCCGGGCGACCGCATCCACGCTCGGATCGCCCGTGTGCAGGATCGGCATCAGCAGCGTCTGGACGCGGCCCCGGGTGGACTTGGAGCTTTGCAGGCTCTTGAGCAGATCGTCCGCGCGCTCGCTCAGAATGCCAAAAACGTAACGCGACGGCAGCGGCGATCTTAATGTCAGCCAATCCTCATCGCCCAGCAACGCGTTCTTGTCGCTCTCGAAAACCACGGGCACCTGAAAAATCCGGTCGTACTCGAGTCGGTAGCCTGGTGCCGCGTGAGTGACATGGACCGCTTTCGCAAATTGTTCGGCCGTACCTCGGCGCGACCCGCAAACCATGCGGGCGAACGAAGACTCCGTGAGTTCAGGAAAGTCGTTGGGACTGCTGCGCGTATCGATCAGCCAGAACTGGCCGCCCTCGTGCGTCAGCACAAAGCGGTCGCCGGCGGCGACGCCGTCGATTTCGGCCGCCACCCGGCTGTAACGATTGATCTGCACGAAGGCGTCGGCCAGCGTCTCGCAAGCCTGACCGATCAGGCCGACGATCGACAACTCCTCGCTACCGAGCGATTCGCCCAGGTGAAGCGCGAGCGCAGGATCGTTGCACAGTTCCTGGCCGGCCCGTATCAGCGCAACGCACTTCGCCAGCGGGATACGCTTGTCCGGGTCTTGCAATTTCCGCGGATCGATTCTCGACCGTTCGAGCAGCTCCGTTCGGCTCGCGCCCTTCGACACGGCCAGCTCCAACAACGCCCGCGTGAAATCCGCCGAGATGGTGGTCCTGGCCATGGCTCACCAAGGCACAAGGCAATATGGCGATGACGCTCTGTCCATGCTTTGCATAGGGTTTGATCGCGATCTTCCCATCCATATCGGGGTCGCACCATCGGCAATTCAGGTGGCGACGTCCCCCGGCTTGGGAGGGGCAGTATGGGCGCTCTGATAGCCTTGGGTGCCTGCCGGTGAGCCGACCGCTTGCGCCGGCCGGGCAGAGCCGTGTCACCCGCGACGCGGGGATCGGGGGTCGGCGACCATCATGGACCACCAACAGGTCATCGATTTCTGGTTTGTCGAGATCAAGCCGGCACAATGGTGGGGTGACGACGTCGGCCTTGATCGCGTCATCGCCGGGCGGTTCGGTGCGCTGCATGCGCGCGCCCTGCGCTGCGAGCTGTACCCATGGCGCGCACATCCGCTCGGCCGGCTGGCCGAAATCATCGTCCTGGACCAGTTTTCGCGAAACATGTACCGCGGCACTGCGCAGGCATTCGCGGCCGACCCGCTGGCCCTGGCCTTGGCACAAGAGGCGGTCGCCGCAAACGCCGGTGCCGCGCTTGACCCGCGCCAGAGGGCGTTTCTTTACATGCCTTACATGCACAGCGAATCCCGCGAAATTCACGAGGTCGCGGTGCGGCTGTTTTCCGAGGACGGGCTGGAGGCAAATCTGCACTCCGAGTTGAAGCACAAGGCGATCATCGACCGCTTCGGGCGCTACCCGTACCGCAACCCGATACTCGGACGGATTTCAAACCAGGAGGAGAGGGAGTTTCTGAAAAGCTCGGGACCGTCGTTCTAACGTGATGCGCGGTCCGGTCATTCCGCCAACGGGCGACCACGAATCGCCCGAAGGGCGTCTTCATCAAACCGCGTCGTCAGCCAACTCCTCGTCCCACGCGTTACCAATCGCGGCCGAGCTGCTGTTGACGTGCTGAATTCGAGACAGCGGTGTAATCAGGCGGCCGGCTTCGGTGTTGCTCAGTGCCCGCGCGACCATCTGCCGGTGCGTCGCCGGGTCGACGAACTGAAGAAATGGATTGGCGGGCTCGCAAGGATCGGTGGGCGCCTGATCGCTTGCGGGCTCATCCGAACCGGCCATGCTGGGGTTGTAAGGCATGCGTGTCTCCCGTCAGAATTCAAAAGGCAGACTGCATGGTTCGACGCCGCTCGAATCCCGAGGTTCGCGCCGTTTCTTCCGCCCATCCTTGCGGACTGCACGTCGGTTGCGGCTGCCGCCGACGGGGTTTGCGTGCGAGAACGTAGGATTTTCCCTTACGCCCGGCGATTCGGGCAGCGATGCGCACCGCAGCAACCGTCAGTCGCTGCCCCGTTCTTCGAAGGTGCAGCTTCCGGTTTGGCCATACTGCTGCAGCACGATCGAGTCCCGGCAGCCCGACGACTGCTCCTTTTCGCACTTTGCGACCTCGGCAGGCGTCGGATCGTGAAGGTACATGACCGCGGCCGCGCCGGAGAACAGGTTCAGATCGAAAAAAGCCGCATCGGCCGGCAAGTTGCCTAGCCTGCCCCGGTACGAGACCAGCAGTTCACTGGCCGTGTGCCGCTCGATCTTGAGCTCCTGATGGCCTTCGACCCACAGGACCGTTCCCGTGCCGTGATCGAAGGCGAACGAGTAGCCGTAGTGCTGGTTCTTCGGCCCGGTCAGGTCGCACTCGATGTGAGTCTCGCGCGCGCTCGCGGTGACCTCAGGGACGAGCCCGGTTGCGACCATCGCAGCGGACATCAGCGTCATCTCGATCCGGCGTCGCACGCGTGCCTGCATCGCCCGGCGCCATCACGTCCGATATCGAAACCAGGCCGACCCCGGCTGCGAGAAGATGAAATACAGGGCGATCGCTTGAATGGTTCCCTGCACCACATAGACGGCCCCGGCAACCGGCGAGTGGCCGAACAGGACCGGCAGGCTCAAGAGCCAGGGCAGAGCTCCCAGCAGATACATGACGAGATAGACGACCCGGGCCCAATTGCGGCCCCGGTAGATGAAGACGACCAGCACCGCCATCAGGGCAAGGACGCCGGCGAGCACGCCGGCCATCAGGCCCACGAAGGCCGGTCGGGAAGCAACGATCGTTCGAGCAGGGCTCCTATCATCCAGCAGCAGGTTGATCGGCCCCAGCGCCAGGGAGATCCACAGCAGGGCAACGGCCAGTCTGACCTGCTGGGGTTTCTGCAGAGGACGACGGTCGGGATCGATGTCCCTGACTTGCGCGCGCGGCGGCGCATACGGGTTTGGCTGCGCGTCGCTCATCGCTGTTAGGCTAGGCGTCGTCCGATGGCCGGTCAAGCCATGCCAGGCGATCTTAAGCTCACCGACTTCGATTACGACCTGCCCCAGGCGCTGATCGCGCAGCGGCCGCTGGCCGACCGCGGCGCCAGCCGCCTGTTGCACCTGGCGGGCGAGCAGCTGGCCGATCTGCGCTTTGCCGACCTGCCCGGTCTGCTCGAAGCGGACGACCTGGTGGTGCTGAACGACACGCGCGTGATCAAGGCGCGCCTGTTCGGTTTCAAGCCCAGCGGGGGGCGCGTGGAGGCGCTGATCGAGCGGATCGTGGATCCGCGCACGGCGCTGTGCCTGCTGCGCAGCAGTCACCCGCCCCGCAGCGGCCAGCTGATCGACTTTGACGGCGCGCAAGCCCGCGTGGTGGGGCGCGCCGGCGACCTGTTCGAGTTGCAGTTCAGCACCGAGGTCGCCCCGCTGCTGGAACGCATCGGGCAAGTTCCGCTGCCGCCCTACATCGGGCATGCGCCCGACGCCCAGGACGAGGCCCGCTACCAGACGGTGTACGCGCTCCGCGCCGGAGCAGTGGCCGCGCCGACGGCGGGCCTGCACCTGACGGCCGGGCTGCTCGAGCAGCTGCCAGCGCGCGGGGTCGGCGTCGCCTTCGTCACGCTGCACGTGGGCGCCGGCTCCTTCGCCCCGGTGCGCGCCGAGCGCGTGGCCGACCATGTGATGCATGCCGAGCGCTACCAGGTGACCGAGGCGGCCGCTCGCGCCGTGAATTCGACCCGCGCCGCCGGAGGGCGGGTACTGGCGGTCGGAACGACCGCGCTGCGCGCGCTCGAGTCGGCCGCCCGCGACGGCATCGTGTACGCTGCCGACGCCGAAACGCGCCTGTTCATCCATCCCGGCCACCGGTTCCAGGTGGTGGATCGCTTGGTCACCAACTTTCACCTGCCCCGCTCCACGCTGCTGATGCTGGTGAGCGCGTTCGCCGGCGTTGAACCCGTCCGGCGCGCCTACCGGCACGCCATCGGCGCGGGTTACCGCTTCTACAGCTACGGCGACGCCATGCTGGCAGAGCGCGCCGCATGATGCGCTTTCAGGTGCAGGCGCACGACGGCGCAGCGCGCACCGGGTCGCTGCAGCTGCCGCATGGCGAGGTCGCCACCCCCGCCTTCATGCCCGTCGGCACCTACGGGGCGGTCAAGTCGCTCGCGCCCAGCGACCTGCGCGAGGTGGGCGCGCAGATCGTGCTGGGCAACACCTACCACCTGTGGCTGCGCCCGGGGCTGCAGGTGATCGGCGCCCACGGGGGACTGCACCGCTTCATCGGGTGGGATGGCCCGATCCTGACCGACTCGGGCGGCTTTCAGGTCTTCTCGCTGGGGGCGCTGCGCCAGATCAGCGAGGATGGGGCGCGCTTTCGCTCGCCCATCAACGGCGACCCGATGCTGCTCACGCCGGAGGAGTCGATCCGCATCCAGCACGTGCTCGATCCGGACATCGCGATGGTGTTCGATGAATGCACCCCGTACTGGATCGAATCCGACGGACCGGCGCGGCCGGCCACCGAGCGCGAGGCGAGCGACTCGATGCAGCTGTCGCTGCGCTGGGCGCGCCGCTGCCGCGACGAGCTCGACCGGCTGCAGTCTTCCCGTGCCCTGTTCGGCATCGTCCAGGGCGGCATGTTCGAGGCGCTGCGCGAGCAGTCGGCTGCCGGCTTGCGCGCGATCGGATTCGACGGCTACGCGATCGGCGGCCTGTCGGTCGGCGAGCCCAAGGAGCGGATGCTGGCGATCATGCAGCACACGGCCCAGCGGCTGCCGCCGCAGGCCCCGCGCTACCTGATGGGCGTGGGAACGCCGGAGGACCTGCTGGCCGCGATGGCGGCGGGCATTGACCTGTTCGACTGCGTGCTACCGACCCGCAACGCACGCAACGGGTGGCTGTTCACCCGGCACGGCGACGTGAAGATCCGCAACGCGCGCTACCGCGACGACACCTCGCCCCTGGACCCGCTGTGCGCCTGCCTGACCTGCCGCCAGTTCAGCCGCGCCTATCTGCATCACCTGCAGCGGATCAACGAGATGCTGGGCTCGCGCCTGAACACGATCCACAACCTTCACTACTATCTGGACCTGATGCGGCGCGCCCGCGACTCGATCCGTCAGGGCTCGTTCGAGGCGTTTGCCAGGTCAGAGCTCGCCGCCCGCGCCGTCGCCGGCCCGGCGTAGCCGGCCGGCTATACTTTCCAGTTGACCTTGCGAGCTGGACCCTGAAACCACAAGTCGGAGCTTTCGTAATGCCCTTGATCTCAGACGCCTTCGCCCAGGGAGCGGCCGCACCGACCGATCAGGGCATGCCGCTGCTCGTGATGATGGTGGCCCTGTTCGCGTTTTTCTACTTCATCATCATCCGGCCCCAGACCAAGCGTCAGAAGGAATTGAAGGCGATGATCGGGTCGCTGAACAAGGGCGACGAGGTCGTCACCACCGGCGGCCTGGTCGGGCGCATCACCGAGCTGTCCGACCAGTTCCTGACGCTGCAGATCGCCACCGTCGGCGGTCAGGCCGTGACCGTGTCGGTGCAGCGCTCCTCGGTCACCACGCTGCTGCCCAAGGGCAGCATGAAGTCGCTCTGAGCAATCCGGCTCAGCCCGCTGCCGCTCGCCGCCTCCGGGGCCGCCCCGCTTCCGCCGCCATCACATGAATCGCTATGCGCCCTGGAAGTACCTGATCATCGTCGTGGCCCTGTGCTTCGGCGTGTTCTACACGCTGCCGAACTTTTTCGGCGAGTTGCCCGCGGTGCAGATCGCCTCGATCAAGGCCACGGTGCGCGCCGACACGGGTCTGCTCACGCGCGTGCAGGAGATCCTGCAGGCGGCCGGCGTCGAGGATACGGGCCGCAAGCTCGAGACGGTGGGCCTGAATCCGGCCGTGTTCGTCCGGTTTCGGGACACCGACACGCAGAAGCGCGCGCGCGACCTGCTCGACCAGAAGCTGAACACCGATGCGTCCGATCCGACCTGGGTGGTCGCTCCCAACCTGGTGTCGCGCACGCCGGGCTGGCTGCAGAGCGTGCACGCGTTGCCGATGTACCTGGGACTGGATCTGCGCGGCGGCGTGCACTTCCTGATGCAGGTCGACCTGCAGGAAGCGATCAACAAGCGGATGCAGGGGCTGGAAGGCGACCTGCGGACCCTGTTGCGCGACAAGGACGTGCGGCACGCAGGCATCGCGCGCGAAGGCGAGTCGCTGATCATCCGCTTCCGCGATCCGGCCACCCGCACGCAGGCCTCCGGGGTGATCCGCGATGCCAACGCCGATGTTGCCGTGCGTGAGGACTTCAACGCCGGCGACCCGGTGCTGGTCGTGACGCTGACCCCGGCCGCGCGCAAGGCCACCCAGGACAACGCGCTGGCCCAGAACATCACCACGCTGCACAACCGCATCAACGAGCTGGGCGTGGCCGAGCCGGTGATCCAGCAGCAGGGCGCCGACCGCGTGGTGGTGGAGCTTCCCGGCGTGCAGGACACCGCACGCGCCAAGGACATCATCGGCCGCACCGCGACGCTGGAGTCGCGCCTGGTCGACATGTCGCCGGAGGGCCAGGCGGCCACGCTGGGCGGGGCGCCGGTACCGTTCGGCGACGAGCGCTTCACGGTCGGGCGCGGCGCCCCGGTCGTGCTGAAAAAGGAGGTGATCTTCTCCGGCCAGCAGCTGGAGGGAGCGCAGGCGACCTTCGACGAGCATCAGCAGCCGGCCGTTTCGATCAAGCTCAATGACTCGGCCGGCCGCTTCATGCGCAAGGTCACCCGCGAGAACCTGAACAAGCTGATGGCGGTGGTGCTGTTCGAGAAGGGGCGCGGGGAGGTGCTGACGGTCGCCACCATCAAGGGCGAGTTCGGCTCCCAGTTCCAGATCACCGGACAGCAGACCACGCAGACCGCCAACGACCTGGCGCTGCTGCTGCGGGCCGGCGCGCTGGCCGCCCCGATGCAGATCATCGAGGAGCGGCTGATCGGCCCGAGCCTGGGAGCGGAGAACATCGCGGCCGGCTTTCGCTCCACCGTGTGGGGTTTTGCGGCGATTTCGGTGTTCATGTGCCTGTACTACGTGGTGTTCGGCCTGGTGTCGGTGCTGGGGCTGGCCATCAACCTGATGCTGCTGGTGGCGCTGCTGTCGCTGATGCAGGCGACGCTGACGCTGCCGGGCATCGCCGCCATCGCCTTCACGCTCGGCATGGCGATCGATTCCAACGTGCTGATCAACGAGCGAATTCGCGAAGAGCTGCGCAAAGGGGCCGTTCCGCAGCAGGCCATCGCGCAGGGGTACGAGCGCGCCTTCGCCACCATCATCGATTCGAACGTGACCACGCTGATCGCCGGCATCTTCCTGTTCCTGCTCGGATCCGGCCCGGTGCGCGGCTTTGCGGTGGTGCACTGCCTGGGGATCCTGACCTCGATCTTCTCGGCCGTGTTCATCTCGCGCGGAGTCGTCAACCTGCTGTACGGCTGGCGCAAGCGACTGCAGTCGCTTGCGATCGGCCAGGTGTGGCGGCCCGGCGCCACGGTGGCCACCGCCAAGGGCTGAGTTCCGGCCCGCCCCAACCGACCCACGCAACGGACGCTGACGATGGAATTTTTCCGGATCCGCAGAACGATTCCGTTCATGCGGTATTCGCTGTATTTCAACGCGGCCTCGGCCATCACGTTCCTGATCGCGGTCGGCTTCCTGATCTTCCGGGGACTGAACCTTTCGATCGAATTCACCGGCGGCACCGTGATGGAAGCGTCGTACCGCGCGCCGGCCGATCTGGAGAAGATCCGCTCGGCCATCACGCACCTGGGATGGGGCGACTTCCAGGTTCAAAGCTTCGGCACCACCTCGGACGTGCTGATCCGGTTGCCGGCGCGTCCCGGATTCTCTTCCGGCCAGCAGGCCGAGATCGTGATGGCGGCGCTGACGGCCGAGCCGTCGCCCGGCGAGGCTCCCGAGTGCGCGGGCCTGCACGCGGCCTACGCCGAGTTCGTCAAGCACCCGGCGGCCGAGCGCACCACGGAAGCATCCTCGGCGCTGCTGGCGCGCCAGCGCGATCTGGCGGGGCGCTGCACCGAGCTGCGCCGGGTGGAGTTCGTCGGTCCGCAGGTGGGATCCGAGCTCGCCTACGACGGGGCCCTGGCGCTGCTGATGGTGTGCCTGGGCATCATGGCGTACCTGGCGCTGCGCTTCGAGTGGAAGTTCTCGGTGGCGGCGATCATCGCCAACCTGCACGACGTGGTGCTGGTGATCGGCATGTTTTCGATTTTCCGCTGGGAGTTCTCGCTGCCCGTGCTGGCGGCGGTGCTGGCCGTGCTGGGTTACTCGGTCAACGAGTCGGTGATCATCTTCGACCGGGTGCGCGAGCACTTCCGCACCATGCGCAAGGCCACCGCGACCGAGGTGATCGATTCGGCCATCACCGCGACCATCTCGCGCACGATCATCACGCACGGCTGCACGCTGATGATGACGGTCACGATGCTGCTGTTCGGGGGCCCGGCGCTGCACTACTTTGCGCTGGCCCTGACGCTGGGAATCTGCTTCGGCGTGTACTCGTCGGTGTTCGTGGCCGCCGCCATCGCGCGCTACCTGGGCGTGCGGCGCGAAGACCTGGTCAAGCCGGTCAAGAAGGACGAGTCGCAGGTCGTGCGCTGAGCGCGCGGCCCGTCAGCTTCTGAGCGCCAGATCCTCGGCCAGTCCCAGGTAAGTGGCCGGCGTCAGCGCCAGCAGATCCTTGCGGGCCGGCTCGGGGATCGGCAGCGTCGCGATGAACTGGTGCAGCCCCTGGCGGGTGACCTCGCGTCCGCGCGTGAGCTCCTTGAGCTTCTCGTACGGCAGCTCAACCCCGTGCAGCCGCATCACCGTCTGCACCGCCTCGGCCAGCACCTCCCAGCTCGCCTCCAGGTCGGCCGCCAGCGCCTGCGGGTCGACCTCGATGCGCGAAAGACCCCGCAGGCACGATTCGTAGCCCAGCACGCAATGGCCGAACGCGACGCCCAGGTTGCGCAGCACGGTCGAATCGCTCAAATCGCGCTGCCAGCGCGACACCGGCAGTTTCTCGGCCAGATGCCGCAGCAGGGCGTTGGCCAGCCCCAGGTTGCCCTCGGAGTTCTCGAAGTCGATCGGGTTGACCTTGTGCGGCATGGTCGAGGACCCGACCTCGCCCGCGACCGCGATCTGGCGAAAGTAGCCCAGCGACACGTACCCCCACAGATCCCGGTCCAGCGCGAGCAGCACAGAGTTCGTGCGCGCCAGCGCATCGAACAGCTCCGCCATCCAGTCGTGCGGCTCGATCTGCGTGGTGTGCGAATTCCATGCCAGCCCCAGCGACCCGACCACGTCGGCCGCCACTGCCTCCCAATCCACGTGGGGGCACGCCGCGCGGTGCGCATTGAAATTGCCGACCGCGCCGTTCAGCTTGGCCCGGGGCCGAACCGACTCGATGGCGTCGATGCCGCCGGCCAGCCGCACCGCGAAATTGGCGAACTCCTTGCCGACCGTGGTCGGCGTGGCGGCCTGCCCGTGCGTGCGCGCCAGCATCGGCTGGGCCGCGTGCCGGTGCGCCAGCTCGCGCAGCCGGGCGTGCAGCGCCCGCAGGCGCCGCACCAGCGCGGCCCGGCCGTCCTGCAGCATCAGCGCGTGCGCGCAGTTGTTGATGTCCTCCGAGGTGCAGGCGAAGTGGATGAACTCGGCCGCCTTGAGCAGCTCGGGCTCTTCGGCCGCGCGTTCCTTGATCCAGTACTCGACGGCTTTGACGTCGTGATTGATTCTCGATTCGATCGCCTTGATGCGCTCGCAATCGGGGACGCTGAAGCCCTGCGCCAGCCTGCGGGCGCTGGCCACGGCGGCGGCCGGCAGCGGCTGCAGCTCGGGCAGGCCCAGGCGGGTGAGCGCCAGCAGCCACTCGATCTCGACCCGCACGCGGGCCCGCATGTATGCGTACTCTGAAAAGATCGCGCGCAATTCGCCCGTGGTGCGCGCGTATCGACCATCCAGCGGTGAAATGGCGGTCGTTTCCGAAAGCGGAAGGTTCGTTTCGGGCGGCACGGGCGCGTGAAGTTTAGCATCGGCCCCGAAATGCTGCTTTGCACGATATACTGCACCAGGGCTTTATGCCGACGATCAACCTATCGGAGTCGACGCTCCGGATCGCGCATCCACCTCCCGCGTCGCGGCGGGACCTGCCGACGTGTTCAAGAATTTCAGACTGATCGCCTCGCCCACCAGCCCTTACGCGCGCAAGGTGCGCATCGTGATGGCCGAAAAGCGTATCGAGTGCCAGCTCGAGATGATCGATGTGTGGGCGCCGGACACGCGCATCCAGGATCTGAACCCGCTGTGCCAGGTGCCCTGCCTGATCACCGAGGAAGGCGGGGCCGTGTTCGATTCGCGCACGATCGTCGAGTACCTGGACACGTTGACGCCCGTGAGCCACCTGATTCCGGGCAACGGGCGCGAGCGGGTCGAGGTGCGCACCTGGGAGGCGCTGGCCGACGGCCTGCTGGATGCGGCCATCCTGGTACGGCTGGAGAACACACTGCGCCCGCCGCAGCAGCAGTCCTCGTACTGGATCGAGCGGCAGATGTCCAAGGTCCGGGCCGCGCTGCATTCGGCTGCGACCGGGCTGGGCGAGCGCGCCTGGTGCAACGGGCAGTCCTACACGCTGGCCGACATCGCAATCGGCTGCGCGCTCGGATGGCTCGACTTCCGCTTTCCTCAGCTGGACTGGCGCGGCGCGTATCCGAACCTGTTGCGCCACTACGAAAAGCTGTCCGCCCGGCAAAGCTTTGTAGAGACGGCCCCGCCTTCAGCCTGATCCGTCCGCCGGCGGCGCGCTCCACGGCCCGCTGGCTCCGCCGCTTTTTTCGAGCAGGCGGACCGCATCGATCCGCATCGAGCGGTCCATGCTCTTGACCATGTCGTACACCGTCAGCAGCCCGATCTGCACCGCAACCAGCGCCTCCATCTCGACCCCGGTGCGACCGACGGTCTCCACCTGGGCCGTGCACACCACCGAGGAGCCGGCCCGGTCGACCTGCAGATCGACGCTGACCCGCGTGATCGGCAGCGGATGGCACAGCGGAATGAGCTCCGAGGTGCGCTTGGCCGCCTGGATCGCCGCCACCCGCGCCACCCCGAGCGCGTCGCCCTTTTTCGCGTCGCCCGACTCGATGGCGTCCAGCGCCGCCTTGGACATCCGGATGCGGCCCTCGGCCCGCGCCACCCGGTGGGTCTCGGCCTTGTCGCCGACGTCCACCATGTGGGCCTGGCCCTGGGTGTCCAGGTGAGTGAGCCGGCTCATCGCGCCCCGCCTGACAGCGTCAATCCTATGTTGCAAACAGTTTCAAGTCGCACCTGGTCTGCCGCCGATTCGTCCGGAACCATCCGGCCACACGGATATCATACAAAGCGGCCGCCTCCGCAACGCGCACGCCCGTGAAAAGTTCCTCAACCTGCCGGCTCTCCGGGACATCTGGCCGCTCCGCACGCGCTCTGGTCCTGATGCTGGCTCTGGCGCTGGGCCTGCGCCCGCCGGCCGTGGCGCAGGAGCTGCCCACGCTGGGCGAGGTCGGCTCCGAGGACCTGACGGCGGCCCAGGAGCGGCAGCTGGGCGAGCAGATCATGGTGGAGGTGCGGGCCGACCCGAGCTACCTGCCCGACCCGGACGGCGCCGAGTACCTTAACCGGCTTGGCTACGACCTGGTCGCGGCCAGCCAGGCGCGCCACATCGACTTCGAGTTCTTTCTGATCCGCGACCCGATGATCAACGCCTTCGCGCTGCCCGGCGGCTTCATCGGCGTGCACACCGGCACCGTCCTGACGGCGCAGGGCGAATCCGAGCTCGCCTCGGTGATGGGGCACGAAATCGGACACGTGCAGCAGCGCCATATCGCACGGATGATCGCCAAGCAGCGCGAATCGACGATGATCGCGATCGGCTCGCTGCTGCTCGCGCTGCTCGCCTCGCGCGCGGGCGGCGACGCCGCCCAGGCAGCCCTGGCGGTCGGCCAGGGCGCGGCGATCTCGCGGCAGCTTTCTTTCTCGCGCGACAACGAGCGCGAGGCCGACCGGGTCGGCTTTGACATCCTGGTGAACGCCGGCTTCGATCCGCGTGCGATGGCCTCCTTCTTCACCCGGATGCAGCAGGGCACCCGCATCTACGAAGGCATTGCGCCCGCCTACCTGCTGACCCACCCGCTGACCGTCGAGCGCATCTCCGACATTCAAAATCGCCTGCAGGGCATGCGCACCCACCAGCACGCCGACAGCCTGGACTTCGAGCTGGTGCGGGCCCGGCTGCGGGTGCTGCAGGACGATACGCCGCAGGGCGCCATCGATGCACAAACGTATTTTTCCGACCAGATCCAGCACCACACGGCCGCCAGTGAGGTGGGCGCCTATTACGGACTGTCCATGGCGCAGTTGAAGCTCAAACAGTCCCGCGACGGGCTCGAGTCGGCGCTGACCGCCCGCCGCGGGACCCGGGTCCCGTCGGCGATTCTGGACAAGCTGGTGGCCGAGGCGAGCTTCCAGGCCGCCCGCGACGAGGACGAGCGCGGCGCCGCGCTGAAGCTGGCGCGCGAGGCAACCGTGCGTTTTCCGCTGTCGCGGCTGACCGCGATCGAGTACGCCGACCTGCTGCAACGCATCGGCCAGCACCGCCAGGCGATCGACTACCTGCACGACCAGCTGGCGCTGACGCATTCCGATCCGCGTTATTTCCGGACGCTGGCGCTCAGCCACGCGGCCCTGCAGCAAAAGACGCTGGAGCACCAGGCCACAGCCGAAATGTACGTGCTGCAGGGCGCCATGCCCCTGGCGGTCGAGCAGCTCAGGCTGGCGCGCAGCGCGGCCGACGCCGACTTTTACACGATGTCCGAGGTCGATGCGCGCCTGCGCGAACTCAAAGGCCGGATCCGGGAGCAGCAAACCGGCAAGAAGAGCTCGGGCGCGGACGACGAAGACAGCAACGCCAAAAAGCTGCAGTGGCGCAGCAGTTCTGATTGACCGCCCTCTTGGTCAGTGAACCGGCCCGTGCGGCGTTTCGATGTCGGCCGCGCGCCCCTGGGGGGCGGGCGCTGCGTGGTGCAGCACCATTTTCCAGCCCGAGGGCGTCTTGGCGAACGCGTTGGTGGCGATCACGTGCACCAGCTGCCGGCTGCCGGACTGCACCACGACCACCTCCTCGATCACGTTGGTGACGGCGACGGTGGGTGACTCGAAGCACTTGCGCGACACGGTGCGGATCTGCACCGGGCCGTTGGCCAGCAGCGCGGCCAGCGACGAGCGCACCGCCGAGTAGCCGACCAGGCGCGCCCCGCCCGGGTGCACGCAGACGACGTCGTCGTCATCGAGCCAGGTCTCGGCCACCGCCTCGATGTCGGCCGATTCGAGCGCCTCATAGAAAGCCTGCTCGCACTCCTCGGGGGACGCGAACAGCAGGGGCTTGGTCAATCGCTGCATGATCGAATACATCTAATGTGAACCCTGGGCCGCCTGGCCTGATTTCAATCGGTAACGAGTGCCGCAGTACGGGCACATCGCCTCTCCCTGCGGTCCGAGTTCGAGGAACACACGGGGGTGATGGTTCCATACCGGCATCGAGGGGTTGGGACAAAAAGCCGGCAGGCTGTCGGGCGACAGTTCGACAATCGGGGTCTGGACCTTGCTCATACCGGCGTCAGCCATTCGCGATACCGGGGCGTGCGGCCATTGACCGCGTCGAAGAAGGCGGCCTGTATCTTTTCCGTCAGCGGGCCGCGCACGCCGGCTCCGATCGGGCGGCCGTCCAGCTCGCGGATCGGCGTGACCTCGGCCGCGGTGCCGGTGAAGAACGCTTCATCGGCCAGGTAAACGTCGTCGCGCGTCATCGGCCGGGACTGAACCGACAGGCCCATGTCGCGCGCCAGCTCGATCACCGTCTGCCGCGTGATGCCGCACAGCCCCGAGACCAGCTCCGGTTCGGCCAGAGCCCCGCCGCGCACGATGAACAGGTTCTCGCCGGCGCCCTCGGCCACGAAACCGGCCGTATCGAGCAGCAGCGCCTCGTCATAGCCGTCGCGCGTGGCCTCCAGGTTGGCCAGGATCGAATTGACGTAGTGCCCGGCCGTCTTGGACCGCACCATCGACACGTTGATGTGGTGGCGGGCGAACGAGGACGTTTTCACGCGGATGCCTTTCTGCAGCCCGTCCTCCCCCAGATAGGCGCCCCACGGCCAGGCAGCGATTGCCACGTGCACGCGGGCCCCGGTCGGACTCACGCCCATCTTCTCGGAGCCATAGAAGGCGAGCGGGCGCAGATAGCACTGCTCGAGCTTGTTGGTGCGCACCACCTGGCGCTGAGCTTCCATCAGCTGCTCGGGCGTGTAGGGCACCTGCATCATGAAGATGCGGGCCGAGTTGAACAGCCGCTCGGTGTGCTCGCGCAGCCGGAAAATGGCGGTACCCGCAGCCGTCTTGTAGGCGCGAACCCCTTCGAACACCGCCAATCCGTAGTGAAGCGAGTGGGTCAGCACATGGGTCGTGGCGTCGCGCCACGGCACCATCTTGCCGTCATACCAGATCCAGCCGTCCCGGTCGGACATCGACATCGGCGCATCTCCTGCTTCGGTGCGCCGATTCTATCCCGCTGGCGGCCCGCTTAGAATTCGACCATCCCCGCATGCAAACCGAAAAGTTCAGCGCGCTGTTCGGGCGATCGCCCGCGCTCGCCCAGGCCCGCCGCGCCGCGTTCGTCGACGGCGTGCGCGCGTTCACGCCGGCCGCGATCGCCACCGGCGCCTGGGCACTGGTGACCGGCGTGGCGATGGTGCGGATGGGGCTGCACCTGGCGCCGGCGCTGGCGATGAGCGCGACCGTCTTCGCCGGCAGCGCGCAGCTCGCCTCGCTGCCGCTGATCGCAGCCGGCGCGCCGGTGTGGGTGATTCTTCTGACCGCCACCATCGTGAACCTGCGCTTCGTGATCTTTTCGGCGGGTCTGCAGCCGTACTTCCGGCATCTGAGCCTGCCGCGGCGAGCGCTGCTGGGCTACCTGACGGGCGACGTGAGCTACCTGCTGGTGATCCGCCGATTCGCCGCCGTCGCCCGCAACGCGGCCGAGCGCACCGAGCAGGTGTGGTTCCATGTCGGGCTGTCGGCGGCGAACTGGATCGTCTGGCAGTCGTTGTCGGTCGCCGGCATCCTGCTGGCGCACCGGATTCCGCCCAGCTGGGGCATGGATTTCGTCGGTGTGCTGGCGCTGATCACGCTGGTGGCGCCATCGCTGACCGATGCGCCCATGATCGTGGGCGTGCTGGTCGCCAGCGTCGTGGCGGTGGCGGCCAACGCGCTGCCGCTGAAGCTCTCGGTGCTGGCGGCGGTGCTGGCCGGCGTTGCGGCCGCCATCGCGCTCGAGCTCGCGCGCGAGCGCCGCGGAGCCGCCCCATGAGCGCCCTGGCCCTGGCGGCGGTGATCGCCGGGTTGACGCTGGTCACGGTTCTGACCCGGTCGCTGTTCCTGCTGCTGGGCGATCAGGTCACGCTGCCGGAGCGCATCCGCCACGGGCTGC
>Ga0307479_10002412_pt1 | contig 16995 bp, 17 predicted proteins | sample atmos_gasesECM4C_FD_203743 | JGI IMG/M metagenome (GOLD analysis project Ga0307479, IMG submission 203743) | Hardwood forest soil microbial communities from Morgan-Monroe State Forest, Indiana, United States - atmos_gasesECM4C_515 | ecosystem: Environmental > Terrestrial > Soil > Temperate... | reverse complement strand
ATCCATCTCTAAAGCGGGAATTCCGGAGGCCGTCGCCAAAGTCGAGCTGTACCGCTATCTCAACGAGCCGGAAGAGGCCGAATCCATCTGCCGCGACATCCTGGCCATCGATCCGGAGAACCAGTTCGCCCGGCGGCTGATGGGACTCGCGATTACCGACCAATTTATCGGGGCCACAAGCGATCGCTACATCGAAGCGCAATCTATTTTTCAGAGTTTGCGGGAGCCGTACGAGCAGCTGTATTACACCGGCTTGGTGCATGAACGGCGGGCGAAGGCGCAGCTTCTGGTCGGCTACTCGCCGCACGTCCTGCTGCCGTTATTTGAAGAGGCCATGCGGTGCTTCGCGGAGGCGGAGAAAATCCGGCCGGCGGGGAACGACGATTGCATTCTGCGCTGGAACCGCTGCGTGCGGCTGCTGGAAAGCCGTCCGGACTTTCACTTCGAGCGCCCGCCCGCGGTTTTTGATGCCGAGGACATGCCGCCCATCAGTTCGCCCGCGCGCCGTGCCGGCGGCCACCACTGACGTTTTTTTGCAAACGCCTGGAACCGTTCAGTTCTTGCGCGTAGCCGGTTTCCACTTGTTCAGAAAATCGAGAATGTCTTCCGGCGCCATGGAGCGCGCCGCTTCAAACTCTCCCCGTTTCTGGCTGAAGAGCAGCTTTCCGTCGCTTTCGAGCACAGCAAGGGCGGGCACGCCGCGGTCCAGCGGCACATCAAACTGTTTCGCGACGTCCAGATTTTTGTCCATCTTGCCGATATCTACGTGCACCACTTCAAAGGAACTTTCCATGGTGGGGGAAATCTCCGGGCTGTGGAACGCCTCCTCGAGAACATGGCAGTCGTAACACCAGTTGGCTCCAAAAACGACAAGGATGCGTTTGCGAGCAGCGGCGGCGGTGTGGATGGCCTCCGCGATTTCCGATTTCGCGTCCGCCGAGGCTGGATACAAATCCTTCTGCTCCATCGGCTGCTTCAATCGCGTGGCATCCTGTCTCTGCACGAAAACCAACTGCCACGCTTCGCCCACTTGAACCCACCCCTGAGCCATTCCGACATAATATTTCTTGGTCGCGCCACCGGATTTCACGAACAGGGTCACCTGCGCGATCACCACATGCGTCTTGGACTGGGGAGTCTGTTCCTGCATGATCTCTACTCGCACATCGGAGAGACCCTTGGCTTTCCAGCCCGCCCAGAAATTCACTTCATCCGGCAAGGCGATGTCTTTTCCATCGAGGCTTTTGATTTGATGCGGCTGCGAAGTTACGAATAGTTGAGTCAGCGCTGCGGCATCACCGCCGGCCACGGCCAGCCTCCATTGCTCAAGAGGTGCATAACTTGCGGCCGGCGATTCCTGGCCAACGGCCGCGCCCGCAAGGTAGCCGAAAGTGAGAAGCAGAAAAGGGAAGCGAATAGACAATCGGGACACGTGAGGCTCCAGACTGATGCACCACTGTAGCAGGAATTTGGCGGGTTTTACCGAGCAGCGCCGGCGGCCATCGCTGACGTTGCTGGAAATTCTTAAGCTGTCACCGTGTGCTGGAAGCGCCGGGCGAGTTTTTCCTGCTCTTCGCGGATTTCTCGCGGCAAACGGCCGCCGAATTCGGCGAGGAACTGTTTCGAATCTTCCATCTCGGTTTCCCAGTCGGCCGGATTCACGCGCAGCAATTCGTCGAGCGCTTCGTTCGAAATCTTCATTCCGTCGAGAGTCAGCCCGTTTTTCGCCGGCACATAGCCGATGGGGGTCTCCTCGGCGGCGCCACGGCCCTCGACGCGCTCCAGAATCCATTTCAATACGCGGACGTTTTCGCCGTACCCGGGCCACAAAAATTTTCCGTCGGAGCCCTTGCGGAACCAGTTCACATTGAAAATCTTCGGGGGCTTGGGGATTTTCTTTCCCATATCGAGCCAGTGGCGGAAGTAATCGGCCATGTTGTAGCCACAGAAAGGCAGCATGGCCATGGGGTCGCGACGGGTGACGCCCACGTCGCCGGTAGCCGCGGCGGTGGTCTCCGAAGCCATAGTCGCGCCGACGAATACACCGTGCTGCCAGTCGAAAGATTCATAGACCAAGGGAGCAACGCGCGATCGGCGTCCGCCGAAGATGAACGCTGAAATCGGCACACCTTCCGGAGCTTCCCACTTCGGCGAAATGCTGGGCGATTGCCGGGCGGGAACGGTGTAGCGCGCATTGGGATGCGCTGCGGCGCCCTTCGACGCGTCCCAGGGTTCGCCCTTCCAGTTGACCATACCCGCGGGCGGCTCGGATCCGATGCCTTCCCACCAGGGCTCGCGCTCTTTGGTCATGGCCACGTTTGTAAACAGCGTGTTCTTGTGCAGCGCTCCCATTACGTTCGGGTTGGAGTGCATCCCCGTGCCTGGCGCCACTCCAAAGAATCCCGCTTCCGGATTGATGGCGTGCAGGTAGCCGTCCTCTCCAATTTTCATCCAGGAGATGTCGTCGCCCACAGTCCATACGCGGTAGCCCTGGCTCTCGAGGGCGGACACCATCATGGCCAGATTTGTTTTGCCGCAGGCGCTCGGGAATGCGGCCGCCATGTAGGTTACTTTGCCCCCGGGCGATTCCAGTCCCAGGATGAGCATGTGCTCCGCCATCCAGCCCTGTTCGCGCGCCATAACGCTGGCGATGCGCAACGCAAAACACTTTTTACCCAGGAGCGCGTTTCCGCCGTAACCTGAACCGACGCTCCAGATTAGTCTTTCCTCCGGGAAATGCGCGATGTAGCGGCGGGTGGGGTCCAGGTCGCCCAGCGAATGGAGGCCGGGCACGAAATCGCTCGACGAACTCAGGCGGTCCATCGCTACTTTGCCCATGCGCGACATGATGCGCATGCTGGCCACGACGTAAGGGCTGTCGGTCGCTTCCACGCCTACTTTGCTGATCGGCGAACTTACAGGGCCCATGATGTACGGGACTACGTACATCGTCCGTCCGCGCATGGCGCCGTCGAAGAGCGCACCTATTTTATTTTTTGCGGCGCCGGGATCCATCCAATTGTTTGTAGGCCCGGCATCGTCCTTGTCGGGCGTGCAGATGAAGGTGAGATGCTCGGTTCGCGCGACGTCATTCACGGAGCTGCGGTGGAGGTAGCAATTCGGGAAGGAGTTTTCGTTGAGCGCTTGGGTATGCCCGGCGCGCAACATCTCCGCGATGACGCGCTGGTTCTCCACTTCCGAGCCGTCGCAATACACCACGCGGTTCGGCTTAGTCAGCCGCGCCGCTCCTTCAACCCAGTTTTCCAGCGGAGTTGCCACCCTGATCTCCCTGACGGTGCAGCGATTCGCCGCCACAAGGTCCAGAATCCAACGTCCCGACCACTTGGCTTGCCGGAAACTCTCTGGATGAAGACCCCGACAGGGTCGAGGCCGCGGAGCGAATGAATTTGGCCGTGCCAACTGACCAGGCAATGGCGGGAAGTTCCGGCCCGGCTGGCAGGCGTATTGTTTCTACCCGCCCCAGTCTATGTTAGGGCTCGGCACGCGCGCAAGGGCGGCCGGGCGCAAGCCTGCGGCGATGACCTGTTGTAGAGTGGTGCCCCTTGGCCATGCCACCTCAATTCGACCAGCTGCGTGTCGTCCTGGTGGGGACGCGCAATCCATTGAATATCGGCGCGGCGGCGCGGGCGATGAGCAATTTTGGCTTTCTCCGTTTGCGCGTGGTGAATCCGTACGAGGTGGCGTTTCGCGAAGCGCGTTCGGCTGTGGGGGCTTCGCCCGTTCTTGCCAATGCCGAAGAGTTTGCATCGGTCGCCGAAGCTGCCGCGGACTGCTCGCTCGTCGTCGGTACCACGGCGATTGGCAACCGCGATCCGCAACATCCTGTGCGGCGGCTGGATGAAGCGGCTCGGCTCATTCGCAAGCGGCTCGCTTCGTCGCGGGTGGCGCTGCTCTTCGGTTCAGAGAAGCGCGGCCTTTCGAACGAGGACTTGAGCCATTGCCACTGGCTGCTGCGTATTCCCACACGCGAAAAACATCGTTCGATGAACCTCGGACAGGCTGTGGCCGTGTGCGTCTATGAACTCGCGCGCGGCGCCAAGTCCGCGGCGCAACGCGGGGAACCGCCCGCAGCAAATGCAGGCGATCTCGATCGCGTCACCACGGTCTTGCTCGAAGCGCTGCGGGCTAGCGGGTACTTCAAGCCCAAGATCGACGCGACCGCCGAGGGGAAAATCCGCCGGCTGGTCCATCGTCTTAACCTCTCCTCCAGTGACACAGAAATCTGCCTGGGCATGCTCCGGCAAATCCTGTGGAAGCTCAGGTCTGGAGTGGAAAGCTGAGATGAGGTCCCAGGCGTGATTAGCGGAGTTGGTGATAACCCAGCGTGCGAGTTCGGCCGAGGGGTATTTGAGCGGCCGACTACGCCGCCCATGCTGCGCGGGAAAGTACGCGGCGCAACGTCTTGAGCCTGTTCACTTTTTGTGTTCACTCTTGAACAGTTTTCCATCGCACAGGCCCAGAAAATGGTATGTTATGACTGCCTAGCACGTTCTGCACACCAGGCATTCTCGCAGTAAACTAAGCGGATCGCCGGAGAGCACATGGAATTGACCGTAACGCAACAAGAGCGCCCCTGGGATCGGCCCTTCTGGAAACCCGTTCACGGCAAAGAAGGCGTATTTACTTTCCTGGTCCTCATTCACGTTCTAACACTGATCGGTCTGATTCTCTTTCCCGTGCCGAGCCTCAAAGTTCTTGGCATGACGATCCTGTTCATTGCGTTTGGTGGCCTGGGCACCACCGTCTGCTATCACCGCATGCTTGCGCACAAGACGCTCAAGACCAACCCGGTCATCGAGCAATTCTTGATTTTCTGGGCGGTCTTCAACGGTTCCGGCCATCCCGCGAGTTGGGTCGCCTATCATCGCCTGCACCACGCCGTCACGGACACGCCCGATGACATCTCCAGTCCCAAGCAAGGTGGTTTTTGGTGGGCGCATCTTCGCTGGCTCTATCAAACGCAGCCCGCCGACAAGAAGCGCTGGGCGCCCGAACTCGCCGGCGGCATCTACACGATCTGGGGCTGGGCAGAAACCCCCGTCATTTTGCTCTCGCTCTTCATTGGTCCGATTCTCGGATTTGGCTGGATGGGCTTCTTTTGGATGGGGGCTTTCCGCCTGGTCTACACGCTGCACATGCAGTGCTTCGTGAACAGCCTGACGCACCTGGACTACGCCGCGGACGGTGATTCCAGCAAGAACGTGTGGTGGCTCGGCCCTTTACAGATCACGGCTTGGGGCGAGAACTGGCACCGGAATCATCACACGCACGCCGGTTCCGCGCGGCTCGGCCTGCGCTGGTACCAGACGGACATCGGCTGGTATTTCATCTGGATGCTTGAAACGCTTGGCCTCGCGCATTCCGTGAAGCGCCCGCGCGAATCGTAGTGAAGCGCCCGCGATGCCGGGTCAACTGTTTTCAACTTGAGATTTCGAGGCGTGGCTTTGGCCGCGCCTCTTTTTCTTTATGTACGCACAGAAATTCAAAGTAGAGATTGTCATCCGTGGTGAGGCGCGAGCTTGCCCGCTCGAGTGGCTCGATCAATTCTGCATGCGCAACTTTACCAACTCTGCGGACTTTGATGACACGCTGCCCGTCGCGGAGGGCCGAGTGGAAGCCAGCTTCCGGCTCACTCCCGAGCGCTTCGCAGAAGGCCTATCCGCGTGGCTTACGCAGCGCGGCAAAGGCGAAGGGCAGCCGGTGACGGTGCACGCTTCCCGCGAATAGCGGGATCGTTCCAATTTTCAGTTGAAAGCTACGCAGGCACGAAGCACCCGCGCTACGCTGCAGAGTCCTGCTTCTCTCCGCGCAGCACCGAGCGGATTTTTGGCAAGGCAGCCAGCGCCGCGGTTTCTCCGGCGGCAATCATTTCCGGAGTTCTGCTGAAGTCATCCCACACAAACTGTTTCACGTCCGGCTCGATGATGACGTCCGCCTGCGTGCGCCACGCGAGGTCCGAATGCCGTTGAATAATGTTGAACGAGCGGCTAAGAATATCGGTGAACGTGCGCGGTTCCTCGGTGTTGACTGATTCGAGATACACGGCAATAACGATGTCCGCGCCCAGGAGCAACGCTCCTTCCACGGGTACCGGAGCCGTCAGGAATCCGTCCACGAGCGTGCGCCCTTCGTGTTGTATCGGCAGGAACAGGCCGGGATAGGCACAGGAAGCGCGAAGCGCCGGCGCAATCGCTCCGTGGGAGTAAAAGACGGATACACCTGCATTGATGTCCGTCGCAGCAATGGCCAAGGGCGTCTTTAATTCTTCGAACGTTTTGACCGATGTAAAGCGTCCCAAGTATTTCTCCATGCGTTGGTTGGTGGCCAGTCCAAGCCAGGAGGGTGTCCAGCGGCCGAAATCCGTGAACGTCGTGCTTGCGCCGACTTTTTCCATTTCTTCGAGTGAGGAGCCTGCGCAGTACCCCACGCCGATCAGGGCGCCGACGCTCGTTCCCGCGACACAGTCAATGGGAATTCCAGCCTCGCGCAAAACGCGCAGCACGCCGATGTGCGCAATGCCCCGCGCGAAGCCGCCGGCCAGGGCCAAACCCACACGCGGGCGCTCCGCACGCTGTTGCGGTTCTCCATACGCGAAGGAGCGAAGTTTGTCCTTCGCTGCTTGAAACCATCCGGGCAGGGGAAAACCTTTGTCGTCTTCGGCCATACCTCTATTGTAGTGCCATCGTCGGGGAACGACCGGCAGTTTGACCCGCACATGCCGGTTCTGTAACCTGTCCTTCCGCCTATTTCCCGGAATAAAGGCAAGCTATGAAACGTCACATCGAAAAAGCAGTGGTGCTGGGCGCGGGCATGATGGGCTCGCGAATCGCCGCGCATTTCGCGAACGCGGGGCTGCCGTGCATTTTGTTGGATATCGTTCCGCCCAATTTGCCCGCGGACGCACCGGCTGCGGAACGCAACAAGATCGTGCGCGCAGGACTGGACGCGGCGAAGAAGTCGAAGCCGGCGGCGTTTTTTACCGCGGCGCTGGCGGAAAAAATCGCCATTGGAAATTTTGACGACGACCTGGCGCGCTGCTCCGAAGCTGATTGGATCATCGAGGTGGTCGCGGAAAACCTGGACATAAAAAGGAAATTACTGTCGCGCGTCGCGCAGTTTCGCAAGCCCGGCGCCATCGTGACTACGAATACGTCGGGATTGCCGGTGCATCTGATCGCCGAGGGCACGAGCGAAGAGTTTCAGCAGCATTGGGCAGGAACGCATTTTTTCAATCCGCCACGGTACCTGAAACTCGTGGAAGTAATTCCCGGGCCGAAAACCTCGAGCGAGGTGATTGAGACGCTGAGCGAATTCTGCGACCGCAGGCTGGGAAAAGGCGTGGTGGTGGCGAAGGACACGCCGAATTTCATCGCCAACCGCATCGGAACGTTTTCGATGCTCAACGCGCTCCGGCTGATGGGCACGCTGGGAATGACCGTGGAAGAGGTGGACGCCTGCACGGGACCGGCGGTGGGCTGGCCGAAGTCGGCGACATTTCGCACGGCGGACCTGGTCGGCCTCGACGTGCTGGTGCACGTAGTGAAGAACATTTACGAGACGGCGCCGAACGACGAATCGCGCGAGAGCTACAAAGTGCCGGCGCTGGTCGAGGAAATGGTCAAGCGCGGCTGGCTCGGAGACAAGACCGGGCAGGGTTTTTACAAAAAGGTGAAGGGCACAGGCGAAAAAGAAATTCTGACGCTCGATGTGAACACCATGGAATACCGCCCGAGGCAAAAAGCGAAATTCGCTTCGCTCGAAATGGGAAAAGCGATTGAGGACACGCGCGAGCGGCTGCGCGCCCTGGTGGGACCTGTGTTAGAAGGGCAGAAGGGAGACAAGGCGCAACAATTTTTGTGGGACGGGCTTTCCGGGATGTGTTTGTACGCCGCGCGCCGCGTGCCGGAGATTTCGGACAACGTCGCAGATGTGGACCGCGCCTTGCGTTGGGGTTTTGGCTGGGAGCTCGGGCCGTTCGAGATCCTGGACGCCATCGGCGTCAAGGAATTCGCCGCTCAGTTACAAAAAGAGGGACGCGCGCTGCCTCCCATCATCGAGAAAGTGCTGGCGAGCGGGCGGCGGGGATTTTACGAATCAGAAAAGGGAATCACGACGGTTTTCGACGTAAGCGGCGGCGGCGCGAAGAAAGTCGAAGAGCCGAAGGGCGTCATCATCCTCAAGTCGCTCAAAGACGCGGGCCGGGAGATCGAGCGCAATTCCGGCGCGAGCCTGATCGATCTTGGCGATGGCGTGGTGTGCTGCGAATTTCACGCGAAGATGAATGCCATCGGCGCGGATCTAATCGCCATGCTGCACAAAGGATTGAAACGCCTGGAGACCGATTTTGAGGCCATGGTCATTGCCAACCAGGCTGTGAATTTCTCCGTTGGCGCCAATCTGATGCTGGTTCTGGTGGCGGCCCAAGAGCAGGAGTGGGATGAATTGCACATGGCCGTGAAACAATTCCAGAACATCAACCTGGCCATCAAATACGCGCGGAAGCCGGTGGTAGCCGCGCCGCAAGGCATGGCGCTCGGCGGCGGCTGCGAAGTGAGTCTGCACTCGGCGAAGATTCAGGCGGCTGCGGAGGCGTATATCGGCCTGGTGGAAGTTGGAGTTGGCTTGATCCCCGGCGGCGGCGGAACGAAAGAGATGTTAATCCGCGCGAATGAACACGCCGCTGGCGGCGAGGATTTGGATTTGTTTCATGCTCTCAAACCAATCTTTGAAGCCATTGCCATGGCGAAAGTCGGCACGAGCGCGGAAGAGTGCCGCGATTTGGGTTACTTGCGGCGCGAAGATGGCGTGTCGATGAACCGCGACCGCCTTGTGGGAGACGCAAAGGAAGTGGCACTGTCTCTGGTGCGCGGCGGCTACAAGCCGTTGGCGGCTAGCTGGCAAGAAGGCGCACAGACGACACAAATCAAAGTTCTTGGCGAACAATTTCTCGCTGCGGCAAAACTGGCGATCCACATGATGCTGCGCGGAGGGTACGCTTCGGAATACGACGCGCACGTGAGCCGCAAGCTGGCGAACATTCTGGCCGGCGGCGCGCTGACTGCGCCGCAAATGGTTAGCGAACAATATGTTCTCGATCTTGAGCGCGAAGCGTTCGTCTCCCTCTGCGGCGAGAAGAAAACACAAGAGCGCATTGCTCACACCCTTAAGACCGGCAAGCCTTTGCGAAACTGACGCGGGAGAGAAACTCGCAAGCCGGATGCTGGGCTGATGAGTTTGTCTTTAATCGTATAAAATCATATTGTCTTGACGCTTCAGGATGCGGTATTCTGCCGATTCGCAGGAGGGGACCGTGCAGAGGCTGCTGGCGCCGCGGGAAGCGGCAAATATCCTGGGCATCAGCTATCCCACCCTGAAACAGTGGATCTACCACGGAAAAATCAAATCCGTGAAGACCCCCGGCGGGCACCACCGCGTGCCGGAGAGCGAAATCGACAGGCTGTTTCCCCAGAAACTCGGGCGCGGCAGCATCGAGTCGCGCCGCAGTAATTTGCGCAAAATCAGCGGCAGGAACCAGTTGATCGGGCGCGTGCTGGAAGTGAAGTTCAGCGGCCTGCTGGCGCAGGTGAGACTGGCGATCGGCGAGCAGCAGATCACGGCGATCATTACCGCGGAGGCCGCGAAGGAGATGCGGCTGAAACCCGGCGAGCGCGCGGCGGCGCTGATCAAATCGACCGAGGTGATGATTTTGAGAGTGTGACCGGATTGGTGATTCGTGACTTGTGGCAGAACAGACTGGCGCACATGGTTCCGCGTATTCCCATTCATTCTCTTAGTTTTCCTTGCGCAGTGTGAAGTGCGAGCGCAGGGACATGAAATTCGAGTCGCGGCGGCGGCGGATTTGAAATTTGCCATGACCGAAATGGCCGCGGCGTTCGAAAAGCAGACGGGAACCAGCGCGCTTGTCACCTACGGCTCGAGCGGGAATTTTTTCTCGCAAATCCAGAATGGTGCGCCTTTCGACCTTTTTTTCTCGGCGGACATCGACTACCCCAGGAAACTGGAAGCAGCGGGGCTCGCTGAACCGGGTACCCTCTACGAATATGCGACGGGGCGGCTGGTGATCTGGACACCGGTTCATAGCAAGCTGGATGTCGCAAGATTGGGATGGCAAGTTCTGCTAGATGCGAGCGTGCAGAAAATTTCCATCGCGAATCCGGATCATGCGCCTTACGGACGCGCGGCGGTGGCAGCTCTCGAAAAAGCGGGCATCTATGAATCCGTAAAAGGCAAACTGGTATATGGAGAAAATATTTCGCAAGCGGCGCAATTCGTGCAGTCGGGAAATGCGCAAGCGGGAATCATCGCATTGTCGCTGGCCGTTTCTCCCGCGATGAAGGGCGGAAAACAATGGGAGGTCCCCGCGGACATGCATCCCGCGATTGTGCAGGGAGCGATGGTCTTGAAGAATGCGAGGGATAAAGTAGCCGCGCAAGCGTTTCTGAACTATGTAAAGAGTAGAAAAGGCCGCGCGACAATGGCGAGGTATGGTTTTGAGTTTTCGGAAGAAAAACGGGATGAAGAGAAAAGATAACGCAGAGAAGCTGAGAGTGCAGAGGGAACGATGAGAAGGCAAGGACGCGGGTAGAAGGGAAGCGAGGAGACCGAATGGAAGCGTTGTGGTTGTCATTCCGATTAGCAGGGTGTGTGGCGGCGATTTTGCTGGTAATCGGAACGCCCGTGGCGTACTGGCTGGCCTATTCGAGATGGCGAGGAAAATTCCTGCTCGAATCCGTGGTGGCTCTGCCGCTGGTTTTGCCGCCAACGGTGCTGGGATTTTATGCGTTGGTGGCCATGGGGCCTCGTGGGCCGCTGGGAAAACTCTGGTTTGCGCTCTTTGGCCACGGACTCGCGTTTACCTTCGGCGGCTTAATCATCGCGTCCGTGTTGTACAGTTTTCCGTTTGCCGTGCAGCCATTGGTCTCTTCGTTTGAAGCCGTCGATCGAAAACTTCTGGACGCCTCGGCTGTGCTCGGAGCGGGCGGCTTGCGAACGTTCTGGCGCGTGATCCTGCCGTTGTCGTTGCCGGGCGTGGTCACGGCCGTGGTGCTAACCTTCGCGCATACTATCGGCGAATTTGGCGTCGTGCTGATGGTCGGCGGAAACCTGGCGGGCGTAACGCGAACCGTCTCCATTGACATTTATGATCACGTGCAGTCGCTCGAATACGCCGATGCGAATCGTATGGCGGTGGTGCTGCTGGCGATTTCCTTCGGCGTGCTTTCGGTAGTGTATGCGGTGAATCGCCGTGTGTGGACTCCGTGGGCGGCGAAGTAAAAACTTCCATGCTGGCCGCTCAAATCCGCGTCGCGCGGCGCAATCCCCAAGCCTCGTCTTTTCTTCTGGATGTTTCCATCGAAGTTCCTGCGGGTATCACTATTTTGTTCGGGCCATCCGGGGCCGGGAAATCTACGTTGCTCGATTGCGTTGCCGGGCTGGTGCGGCCGGATGCCGGACGAATCGTGGCCGGCGACGATGTTCTGTTCGACTCACCAAACGGCATCAACGTCCCCGCGCAGAAGCGGCGAACCGCTTACGTATTTCAGACCCTGGCGTTATTTCCGCATTTGAGCGTGGAAGAGAATGTTGCCTACGGGTTGAGCGGCTTGCACGAAGAAGAACGGCAGCGCCGCGTGGGAGACATTCTCGCAGCGTTTCGCGTTGAGAAATTGCGCTGGGAGAAGCCCGGCGCAATTTCGGGCGGCGAGAGGCAGCGTGCCGCCCTAGCACGATCGCTGGTCACTGAGCCGCGCCTGCTGCTGCTCGATGAACCTTTGACTGGACTGGACGCCGAGTTGAAAGCCGCGATTGTGGATGATCTGCGTGCATGGAACGCCGCGAATCGCATCCCCATTTTGTACGTCACACACAGCCGCGAGGAAGTGGACGCGCTCGGCGAACGCGTGATTGCTCTCGAAAATGGACGCGTTGTGAGTCGCGGTGCGCCGATGGACGTGCTGGATGCGCCGCGCCGGAAAAGGCTCGCGCAGGCCGCGGGGTTTGAAAATTTGCTGAGGGGCACGGTTCGCGATCTGCGCGAAGCGGATGGCGTGATGCGAGTGCGGCTGGGCGAAAGCGAATGCGAAATCGAAGTACCGCTGGGTTATGCCGCAGCCGGTGACCGCGTTCAGGTGGCCATCCGCGCGGGATATATTTTGCTGGCCACGGAACGGCCGCGCGGGCTAAGCGCGCGAAACGTGATCGCCGGGCGAATCGTCTCGCTCGAACAGCGCGGAACGCTGGTCACCGCGCGAGTGGACTGCGGCGTCACGTTCGTCGTGCATGTCACCCCTGGGGCGGCTCGCACGCTGGAATTAACAACAGGGAAGGAAGTGTGGCTGGTTCTGAAGACACACTCGTGTCACCTGGTCGAATAAGAAAATCATCGATTTCCGTATTTCTTTTTAAGACTTTGGTTTTGCCGCAGCCGGAAGCGAAAACTTAATTTCGTCAGCTTCGAGCGAGTTGTCTTTGGGCGTCGCGTGGATGACGACAAGTTCGCCCGCAGCCAAGTCGCTGACTTTGGCCTGCTTGTCTTCGCTGGCGTCGGAAGGTTTCGCGGCCTTGTCGATGACGTGCAACAGATAGACGGTCGAAGCGACGAGCTTTACTTCTACGGACTTGCCATCCGGGGTTTTGATCAAGACGGAATCCGCGTTGACTTTCTCGATCGTTCCCCTGACGTGAACTTTATTTCCGTGCGCAAACGCGGAGCCCGCGAAAAGCATGGCCAGGAGCGCCAGTATCGTCATGCGAAGTTTCATAAATCTTTCCCCTTTGACAGAAAAGCCGCCATGTCATCTGCTCATTTCTGGTGATGATTCTGTGATTCCGGTTTTGCCGCTGGCGTTGCTCCGTTCAAGAAATCATTTTCTTCTTGTTCCTCGGCGCGGTCGCCGGGCCCTTTCGGATTGTATCGCTCCATCTCGAGCCGTTCCACGGCTGTGAGATGCGGAAGATGCCTGATGAAATGAACCAGCTTCCACGTTGCTTCCTGGCCGCCGTGATTTCCGCTGTTCGAGAAAGCGGGCATCCCCGTAAAACGCACCCCATTTTCAATGATCCAGAAAAGTTCGCCGTCCGTCATGTTTTGCGTTTGCTGCAGCCGCAGGTCAGGAGGCTTAGGGTAGAGCCCATCGCCAATCAGGGTGTGGCCGCTCCCGTCATTGGCGTGGCAGATGGCGCAGTGATCCGCGAAGTGCATTCGCGCGTCGCGTAAATCTTCCTCCGTGGCTAGCAAGGGATTCTGCGCAAGTCGCGCGTTCGAGGGAGTCGCCAGCCGGCGTGCGTTGCGCGCGACGAAAGTCTCGAGCCTGCCGGGCGTAGCGCGGGCGCTCAGTCCGCCATGCAGGAAAGAGGTAGCCACCGCTGCTATGAGGCCGAGCAGCGCAAGTCCGATGACGATGAGAAGCGAGTTGCGTTTCATAGCCGTCGAGATATGGTAATGGATGCAGGCCCAGGCAGCCAGCGCCGGATAATGCCGCGAGCGATGACCTCTGATAGGATACTCACGAGATGGCCACCCCCACGATGAACGCGAGCGCTTTGACGGCGCTTGAGATCTGTCCAGCCGAAGTCCGCGAGGTCTTGCACGCGGCGATGAGCGGCGAGGAGTTGACTTTTGAGCAAGGCTTGAAACTTGCCACCGCGGAAGGCGCGGCGCTGCAAGCCTTGCTGGCCGTCGCGGACAAGATGCGCCGCGATACCGTGGGCGACACCATCACCTACGTGGTGAACCGCAACATTAATTTTACCAACGTCTGTTTCGTCGGCTGCAGTTTTTGCGGATTCGGCCGCGGACCCGGCGCCGATGACGCCTATTCGCTCTCGTTTGATGAAATGGTTCACCGCGCGCGCGAAGCCTGGGACCGCGGCGCCACGGAAGTTTGTATTCAAGGCGGGCTGCCGCGCGACCTCGACGGTTTTTTCTACCGCGACCTGCTCAGGACCATCAAGCGCGCGATTCCCGCCATGCACGTGCATGCCTTCTCGCCCATGGAGATGGATTACGGCGTGCTGAAAACGGGAATGCCGCTCCGCGATTATCTGCAGATGATGAAGGACGAGGGCCTGGGAAGCATTCCCGGCACAGCCGCAGAAATTCTCGATGATCGCGTGCGAAGGGAACTGAGCCCTAACAAGCTGCCGGTAGCGCGCTGGGTGGAAATAATCACTGCCGCGCACGAACTGGGGATTCCCACGACCTCGACCATGATGTATGGTCACGTTGAAGAGCCGGCGGATTGCGTGCGGCACATTCTTCTGCTGCGTTCGATTCAAAAGCGCACCGGCGGATTTACGGAATTTGTGCCGCTGGGATTTATCCATGAAAACACCCGGCTGTTCCGTCACGGCGGCGCGAGGCCGGGAGCCACGCGCGACGAGCACCTGCGCATGCACGCGCTTTCCCGCGTACTGCTGCATGGCGCCATCCGGAACCTGCAAGTGTCCTGGGTAAAACTCGGCTTCGAAACTTCGCTCGCCTGTTTGCAAGCCGGCGCTAACGATTTTGGCGGCACGCTGATGGAAGAAAGTATTTCGAAAGCCGCCGGAGCGACGTTTGGCGAATATGTCTCTCCGGAAGAGTTTCGTGAAATGATTCGAACTATTGAGCGCACGCCGGCCGAACGATCCACGACTTATAAAATTCGCAGCACGTTCGATCAACCGGAAGATTTCGTCAGCACGCCGTCGCAACAGCTGCGAATCGCCCGGGTCCCGGGTCACGCAGCGTATACCGAAGGCTCTTACTGAGCGATTCCCATGCGCGCCCTCCTTCTGCCGGTCAAGGACCTGAAGAACGCAAAGAAGCGGCTGACGGGTGTGCTCACGCCGGAGGAGCGATTTGGATTGGCCGAAGCAATGCTGATGGATACGATTCGCGCAGCGCGCGGTGTCAGGCGCGTGGACAAAGTGTTTGTGGTTACGAACTATGCGCCCATGATGCGCATAGCGGAAGAAAATGGCTGGGAGCTTCTTCGCGAAGAACAGCAAGTTTCTGAGAGCGATTCCGTGGACGCTGCCTCTATTGTCTGCGAGCGGCGCGGAGTGACCAGGTTGCTGCGAGTTCCGTTGGATGTCCCGCTTGTACAAGCGAGCGATATCGATGATTTGCTGGCCGTCGAATGTGAAGAACCGGCCCTCGTCATCGTTCCGTCCCGCGATGGCCTCGGAACCAATGCGATTCTGAGAATGCCGCCAGCGCTGTTCCCGTCGCATTTCGGCATGGGTAGCTTTGCGAAACATGTTGGCGAAGCCGAACGCCTCGGTGCCGTGGTGATTTTCCGCAGGAACACTCGATTGGAGTTGGACGTGGATGACGAAGCCGATTTGCGCGTGCTTCTGAAAAATGATTTGAGCGGCACGGAGACTGGACGATGGCTCCGCGACAGCGGGGTAGATGCCCGGTTCCAGTCACACCTCAAAGCGGGGGCCATGGGCGCGTAATGAAACCGAAGATTATTGCGACTCTCGATGAAGCCGTGTCGGATATTCCCGATGGCGCGCGGATCATGTTCGGCGGCTTTGGAGGCGCAGGCTTCCCGAACAATTTGATTCAAGCACTGGCCCGGAAAGGCACGAAAAACATCACCGCGATCAGCAACAATTGCGGGACGCGCGAAGGCGAGCTTGGCCTGATGTTCAAGAACAATCAGATCAAGCACGTCATCGCTTCCTTTCCCGGGCCGCATGCCAACCATTTCCAGGAGCGCTTCGCTGCCAAGGAAGTGACTCTCGAACTCGTGCCCCAGGGAATTCTGTGCGAACGCATGCGCGCGGCTGGCGCGGGACTTCAGGGGTTTTTCACCACCGTAGGCGTGGGCACGGAGGTCGCTGAAGGAAAAGAAGAGCGCGTGATGGATGGCAAGCGCTGCATCCTGGAGAAACCCATTCATGCCGATTATGCTTTCATCAAAGCGCAGAGGGCCGATGAATTGGGGAATCTTACCTATCGTCTTGCGGCCAGGAATTTCAACCCCATCATGGCCATGGCCGCGAAGATGACCATTGTGGAAGCGGAGGAAATCGTTCCCGTGGGCGCAATTGACCCTGAAAATGTGATCACGCCTGCAATTTTTGTGCACCGCATCGTTCAAGCGAAAGGGCTCCGTTATGCCGGGTAGCGGCATTCAGGAAAAAGTTATGCCGGATAAACCTCGCTTGACAAGAGAACAGATCGCCCAGCGTGCGGCCCAGGAATTGCCCGACGGCGCATATGTAAATCTTGGCTGGGGAATTCCCAATCTCATCGCCGACTATTTGCCGAAGGGCATCACTGTTTACTTTCACAGTGAAAACGGAATTTTGGGAATGGGACGCCGCGCCAAACCTGGCGAAGAAGATTTCGACCAGGTGGACGCCATGAAAGTGCCCGTGACGCTGATTGCCGGCGCATCGTTTTTTCATCAGGCAGACGCTCACTTGATGACACGCGGCGGCCACCTGGACGTGGCCGTACTCGGCGGGTTTCAGGTGTCGGAAAAGGGCGACCTGGCAAACTGGAAGATTCCTGGCGCCAAAGGTTCCGGAGGAATCGGCGGCGCAATGGACATCGCCGCCGGTGCGAAGACTTTGATCGTCTGCATGGAGCACACCACGAAAGAGGGCGCTCCGAAAATCGTCGAGCAGTGCACCTACCCGCTTACCGGATTAAACTGCGTGGATACCGTCGTGACCGATCTGGCAGTGATTGACGTGAAGCCGCAAGGATTGTTCCTGCGGGAAGTAGCACCCGGCTGGACTGCCGGGGAGGTGCAGAAGCTGACCGGTGCGGACTTGATTGCCAAAGGACAGATTCCGGAAATTCGTTTCGTCTGAATTTACGAGGAGAACAAGATGAGCCAGGTCATTCCAGCAACCCATGTGGATCTTTTCGAAAAGCAGGCGTTCGCCAATCTGGGAACGCTCATGAAGGATGGAAGCCCGCAAGTAACGCCCGTCTGGGTGGATTACGAC
>Ga0307479_10002411_pt1 | contig 16997 bp, 14 predicted proteins | sample atmos_gasesECM4C_FD_203743 | JGI IMG/M metagenome (GOLD analysis project Ga0307479, IMG submission 203743) | Hardwood forest soil microbial communities from Morgan-Monroe State Forest, Indiana, United States - atmos_gasesECM4C_515 | ecosystem: Environmental > Terrestrial > Soil > Temperate... | reverse complement strand
GTCCGGCGCTGGCCGCGGCGCCCGACGGCGCGATGTGGATGGCCGGCTCCTTCGAAGGCGTGCTCACGAAGACCACCGCCTCCAAGGGACTCACCGACGTGTTCGTCGCCCATCTCAGCGACGCAGGCGAGATCGGCCTGGTGCGCGCCTTCGGCGGCAAGGGCCGCGACCGGCCGCGCGCCATCGCGCTCGCGCCCTCGGGCGAGGTGCTGGTGGCGGGACAGTTCGGCGGCGAGGTGGACGTCTCGGAGTCGGCGGTCGACTTCGGCAAGGGCCGGGTCAAGAGCACCGGCGACTTCGACGCCTTCCTCGTGGCACTTGCCCCCGACGGCAAGACGCGCTGGGTGGCGACCTTCGGCGACAACGGCGACGATGACATCGCCGCGCTTGCCCTCGGCCAGGACGGCGCCATCTTCGCCGCCGGCCATCACCAGCCCGCGGCCGATTACCGCGGCCTGGTGCCGCTCGAAGTCGGCAACGCCACCGCTGCGGTGGCGCGCTACTCCGCCGCCGGCAAGGGCGAGTGGGTGCGCATCTTCGAGGGCCGCAACTCCAACGCCACCTCGCTGGCCTTCGACTTCCAGGGCCGCCTCTGGGCCGCGGGCGACTACCTCGGCGACCTGCGCACCGGCACCGTCCAGCTCCGCAGCGCCGGCAAGCAGGACGGATTCGCGCTGGCCTTCGCGCCGGCAACCGGCGAGCCGCTCGGCTCGCGCAGCTGGGGCGGCCCGGAGTTGGAGCACATCGCCGCCATCGCGCCCGTCCCGGGAGGATTCGCCGTCACCGGCCACACGCGCGGCGAGCTGCCGCTGTGCAAGAAGGCGATCGGCTCCTCGGGCGAGAAGACCGGCTTCGTCCTCTGGCTGCGCGATCTCGCCGCGCCCTGAATGTTGCGCGCGTATTTCGCATCATTGACGCCGCGCGAGCGACGCCGTTACGGTCCCCTCCGATGAAAGTCGCCCGCCTCCTCTTGCTGTTCGCGCTCGCGGCCTGCGGCCGCAAGGACGCGCAGAACTATCGCCTGGAGCCGGTCACGCGCGGGCCGGTGAGCGAGATCGTCAACGCCACCGGCGACGTCTCGGCCATCGTGACGGTGAACGTGGGCTCGCAGGTTTCAGGGATCATCGACAAGCTCTTCGTCGACTTCAACAGCAAGGTGAAGAAGGGCGAGCTGCTCGCCACGCTCGATCAGCGCCTCTTCCGCGCACAGCTGGAGAAGGCCGATGCCTCGCTCGAGTCGGCCAAGGCCAACGTGGAGAAGGCCGAAGCCGCGCTGGCCGACTCCGAGCGCATCTTGAAACGCGACGTCGAGCTCCGCGCCGGCAACCTGATCGCGCAGGCCGACCTCGACACCGCGCAGGCCACGCGCGACGGCAACAAGGCGGCTTTGAGCGCGGCGAAGGCGTCGGTGCTGCAGGCCAAGGCCGACCGCGATACCGCGGCGGTGAACCTGATCTTCACCCGCATCACCAGCCCCATCGACGGCATCGTCGTCTCGCGCAACGTGGACATCGGCCAGACGGTGGCGGCGGCGTTCCAGGCGCCGACGCTGTTCTTGATCGCCAACGACCTCACCAAGATGCAGATCCTCGCCAACATCGACGAAGCCGACGTGGGCAAGGTGCACGAGGGGCTGGAGGCCAAGTTCACCGTCGACGCATACCCGGGCGAGACCTTCACCGGCACCATCCGCCAGGTGCGGCAGGCGCCCAACACCATCCAGAACGTGGTCACCTACCAGGGCGTCATCGACGCGCCCAACCCGCTGCACAAGCTGCGGCAGGGCATGACCGCGTCGGTGACCATCACCGCGGCCCGCAAGGAAGAGGCGCTGCGCGTGTCGAACGCGGCGCTGCGCTTCCGGCCCGAGGGCGAGCAGCCGGCGGTCGAGACCCCGGCGCCGCAGCAGCGGCCGGCAATGGCGCGCAGTCCGAACGCCGCGGCGCGCGGCCGGCCCGAGGGAGTTTCCCTGCAGCAGGGACCGGGACGGCCGGGCCGCGTCTACAAGCTGGAGAACGGAAAGCCGGTGCCGGTGAATCTGCGCGTCGGCCTCTCCGACGGCCAGCGCTCGGAAGTGATCGAGGGCCTCGCCGAGGGCGACAAGGTCATCGTCTCCGCCGAGGGCGGCGGCCAGAAGCCGCCGGGACAGCAGCGCCGTGGACCCTTCTAAGAGCCCGGTCGTCGAGACCAGGGACATCGAGAAGGTCTACGTCATGGGCGACGTGGAGGTGCGGGCGCTGCGCGGCGTCTCGCTCTCCATCGGCGCCGGCGAGTTCGTGGCGGTGATGGGCGCGTCGGGCTCGGGGAAGAGCACCTTCATGAACCTGGTCGGCTGCCTGGACCGGCCCACGCGCGGCAGCTACCTCCTCTCGGGCCGCGACGTGGGCAAGCTCTCGCGCGATCAGCTGGCGAAGGTGCGCGGCCAGCAGATCGGATTCGTCTTCCAAGGCTTCAACCTCCTGCCGCGCACCAGCGCCCTGGAGAACGTGGAGCTGCCCATGCTCTACCAAGGCGTGGGGTCGAAGGAGCGCCACGCGCGCGCCACCGAAGCGCTGGCCCGCGTGGGCCTCGGCGACCGCGGCCATCACACGCCGGCGCAGCTCTCGGGCGGCCAGCAGCAACGGGTGGCCATCGCGCGCGCGCTGGTCAACCGGCCCAAGCTGCTGCTCGCCGACGAGCCCACCGGCAACCTCGACTCGCGCACCAGCGTGGAGGTGATGGGCATCTTCCAGGAGCTGAACGAGGCCGGCCTCACCGTGCTCCTGGTGACGCACGAGGCGGACATCGCGCTGCACGCGCGGCGGGTGGTCACCTTCAAGGATGGCGTGCTGCTCAGCGACGAGCAGGTCCCCAGGCGCAGGCTCGCCGTCGACGAGCTGCGGGCGTCATGAATCTGCTGGCGTCGCTGCGGACGGCGCTGCGGGCGCTGCGAAAGAACAAGCTCCGATCGCTTCTGGCCATGCTCGGCATCGTCATCGCGGTGGGCGCGGTGGTGGCCACCGTCGCCATCGGCCAGGGGGCGCAAGCCAAGGTCGCGGCGCAGATGGAGAGCCTGGGCACCAATCTGCTGATGGTCCTGCCCGGAAGCATCGCCATGCACGGCGTCGCAACCGGCAGCGGCGCGACGCAGAACCTGACCCGCGACGACGCCACCGCCATCGAGCGCGATCTCTCCGCCACGGTCGCGGCGGTCGCGCCCATCAACCGCACCGGCGGACAGATCGTCTACGGCGACCAGAACTGGTTCACGCAGGTGCAGGGCACCACCGCCGCGTACCTGGCCGTGCGCGGCTGGCCGCTGGCCGAGGGCGAGGCCTTCGGCCGCGAGGAGGACGCCGCCGCCGCCAAGGTGTGCCTCCTGGGCAAGACGGTGGTGGACAAGCTCTTCGTGCCGGGCGCGCCGGTGATCGGCGAGCAGATTCGCGTCAAGCACGTGCCCTGCAAGGTCATCGGCGTGCTGGCGTCGAAGGGCCAGACCTCGTGGGGGCAGGACCAGGACGACGTCATCATCATGCCCTGGTCCACGGTGGTGCGGCGGCTCATCGGCACGCAATCGGACGCGGTGGGGCAGATGATGATCTCCGCCCGCGGGCCGTCGCTGGTCGACGAGGCCGAGCGCGAGATCACCGCTTTGTTGAGACAGCGCCATCACCTCGCCGACGCCGCCGAGCCCGACTTCCAGATCCGCAACCTGGCCGAGATGCAGGAGGCCGCCAAGCAGAGCACACAGACCATCGCCGCGCTCCTGGCGTCGGTGGCGTTGATCTCCTTGATCGTCGGCGGCATCGGCATCGCCAACGTGATGCTGGTCTCGGTGACCGAGCGCACCCGCGAGATCGGAATCCGCATGGCGGTGGGCGGCCGCGGGCGCGACATCCTCTTCCAGTTCCTCACCGAGGCGGTGGTGCTGGCGTCGGTGGGCGGAGTGATCGGGCTGACCATCGGCATCGGCGTGTCGAAGTGGATGGCTCTCAAGTTCGACTGGCCAACTCTGCTCTCGCCGCCGGTGATGTTGGGGACCATGCTGCTCGCCGGCTTCGCCGGAGTGGTGGCCGGGTTCTATCCGGCGCTGCGCGCCTCGCGGCTCGACCCGATCGAGGCGCTGCGCTTCGAGTAGCGGAGCTATTCCTCGCGCAATCCCTTGATGCAGCCGAGCTTGCGCGACTTGGCGTGCTTGAGCAGGTCGTCGCGCTCCGCCGAGCTGAAGTCGTTGCGCAATTCCCCGGTCATGCAGGTGCAGGTCCGCTTGTCGAGCAGCGCGGCGGCGTCTGGATTGAAAGCCACCTGCTCGATCTGCGACGCCAGCGAGGTGCAGGAGACGTCGGAGTCGGCGGCGAGCAGTTCGGCCGCGCGCCGCGCCAGCCGCTGCCGCACTTGTGGCGAGGTCCGCTCCGGATACGCCCGGGTGAGCAGCTCTTTCAGGTACCGCCAGGTGTACGCCTGCGCGCGCAACTCCGGCGAGAGGCGCGGCTCGAGGTCGAGCGCGAGGTCCGGCGTGCCGTAGCTGATCAGGTCCCAGTACGCGCTCGCCGGCTTGCGCTTGGACGGAATCGTGGCCACCGCCTGCAGCGCGCGCTCGATGCGGCCGCCTTCGTGCTGCGGAACTTGCAGCAAGGTGCGGATGCAGACGCCGCAGTAGTCGTGCTGGTGCGCGGCGAAGACCCAATCCCAATCGGCCTGCGTGATCCGGCCCTTCTGCGCGAAGAGCTTGGCCGCGCTCCAGGCGTCGTCCGCTTCTTCCGGCTTGTAGAGCTGCCGCAAGGCCTCGTCGAGCGGCGTGGTGTCGGTCTTCAGATGATAGAGGCTCCCGGCCGCGGAAAAGTGGATGTCCCAGCGCGTGCCGTACTGCTTCCCCGGCGGCGCTGCGAGCAGCGCGGCCCGCACGCGGGCGATCCCCGCCGGCGTGTCGAGATCCTTGGCGTCGAGCGCCTCGATCACGTCGAACACCAGCGCGCGGTTCTTCACGTAGTCGCGCGCGAGCCGCAGCCGCTCGACGAGCAATTTCGACTCCGCGATCTGCGAGTGCAGCCGCGGATCGAATCCCAGCCACCAGCCCCACACCGGCCGGTACTCGTCGTCGCTGAACGCCTCCTTCTCGTGCGCCGTCCACTCGAACGAGGCCAACCCGGCGCGCAGCTTCTCGTCGAGCGCGAGGATGGCCGGCGTGGGCCGCACGTCGATCTTGGCGCAGTGGATGAGCGCCCTATCAAGAGCGGCGGTGCGCGCGCGGAAGGAATCGGCGGTGTGGCCTTCGACGGCGCGGAATTCCTGCAAGTCCTTCTCGCACGCCGCGGGGTCGGTGAAGTCTTCTTTTGTATAGGTAGTACACTCCTGTTTCTGGTCGTCGGCCGAGTAGAAGATCTGGATCCACGCCGTACACCCGCCCGACGGATCGCAGTCGACCGACTTCGCCCGCAGCTTCGTCTCCGCCCGGCGTACGCGGCGGCAGCGCTCCACCACCTTGCGCAGCAGATCGACGCCGGTGAGCGTCTCGCGCGTCTCGGTGACCGACTCCACCTCCACGCCGCACACCTTGCAGATCTTGTCGTTGCAGATGCCCTGCGCGGTGGCGAGCGCGTCTTCCTCGGAGGCGCCCTGCCCCTCGCAGGTGAAGAGATGCCCGCCGGAGTCGGCGGTGTCGGGCCGGTCGGCCCAGCCGGGCCTGGCCGCGGCCGGGCCGGCAGCAGCGGTGGCGATAATGATAATGAGAATCAATTTCATTTCGCGGCCGCCATCAGCTCGCGCAGGCGCGCGGCGGGCGCGGTCATGCGCGACCACACCTGCAGCACCACCTCGTCGCCGCGCTTCAGCTTGCGCCAGCCGTGCTGCGGCGGAGCGAGCGCGGGCAGCAGGCCGCGCGCGACCTCGCGCGTGCGTACTTCGATCTCCTCGTTCGATGCTCCGCCCTGCGGCCTCCGCCCGTCGCCGGCGGAGCCGGCTCCTCCTGTCGATGCTCCGCCCTGCGGCCTCCGCCCGTCGCCGGCGGAGCCGGCTCCTCCTATCGTCAGCGTCGAGCGCGACTTGAGCGCGTCGGTGACAGTGGCGCGCACGAACTTCACCAGCTCGGCGCGCGCGTTGGCGTCGCTGAGCGCGAGCGCGGCCTGCAATCGCGAGCGCGGCGGCACTTCCGAAAATCCCCACGCCGTCACATCCTCGCCCGCGACCACCAACGTCTGCTCGGGAGGGCCCGCGAGCTCACCCCCCGCCGCCAGGACCGTGTCTGCCGCGAGAAGGAGCGCAAGCGCGATCATGCTGGTAGAGCATACGCGTTGTGTCCTCCCTGCGTGAAATCGCCTCGGCATTCCTGCGGCTGGGCTTCACCGCCTTCGGCGGGCCGGCCGCGCACGTCGCGCTGATGGAGCGCGAGCTGGTCGACAAGCGCCGCTGGCTCACACGCGAGGAGCTGGTCGAGTTGTACGGCGCCGCCAGCCTCATCCCCGGCCCCAACTCCACCGAGCTGGCCATCCACATCGGCTACCGCCGCGCCGGCGCGGCGGGGCTCCTGGTCGCGGGCGCGTGCTTCATCCTGCCCGGCGCGCTCCTCACCGCGCTGCTCGCCTGGGCGTACCTGCGCTTCGGCGCGCTGCCCGCTGCGTCTTCGCTGCTGGCCGGACTGCAGCCGGCCGTGATGGGCGTGGTCGCAGCGGCGGTGGCGCGGCTCGGCCGCACCGCCCTGCGCGGCGCGCCCGAGATTGCAGTGGGCATCGGCGCGGCGCTGGCGGGAGCGCTCGGCGTGCAGGAGCTGTGGGTCCTGCTCGGCGCGGGCCTCTTGCTCGCCGCGGTCCCGCTCGCCCGAAGCCGCGCGCGGCTGATGCTGGCTCCGCTGGCGGCGGCGGCGGCGCCGGGAGCCGGCGGCCTGTTCCTCGTCTTCCTCAAGATCGGCAGCGTCCTCTACGGCAGTGGCTACGTGCTGATTGCGTTCTTGCGCACCGAGCTGGTGGCCGGCCGCGGCTGGCTCACCGAGCGCCAGTTGCTCGACGCGGTGGCCGCCGGCCAGGTCACGCCCGGGCCGGTGTCCAGCACCTCCACCTTCGTCGGCTATCTGCTCGGCGGACCGGGCGGCGCGGCGGCGGCCACGCTGGGGATGTTCCTGCCCGCCTTCCTCTTCGTCGCCGTCAGCGCTCCGCTGCTGGCGGTCATGCGCCGCTCGGCCGTGGCGGCGGCGTTCCTGCGCGGCGTGAACGCGGCGTCCATCGGCCTGGTCGCCGCGGTGCTGGTCGAGCTGGGCCAGGCCGCGCTCGCCTGGCCGCCGGCGTGGATCATCCTCGCGCTCAGCGCCGCGCTCGCCTTCTTCACGCGCGCCGAGCCGACGCTCCTGCTCGCCGGCGGCGCCCTGGCCGGCTTGCTGCTGCGTCACTGATCTCATCAGCGCGAATCCCCATCCGCCGCAAGCTTGAATTGAATCGCTCTGCCCCGATGAGGCGCTCTTCGATCCGGCGCCTGCGGTGCCTCTACCAGTGGGGAGCTCGCTCAGTCACGTGGCGCACTTCGGGCCCACGCGACACAAGCCCCCTGGGCCCCCAACCTCCCGCCGTCATTTCAACTGAGGGCTGGGGACTCGCGCGTCGATCCACGCAGTCGCGTCGGTCATGACCTGCTCGCGCTCCGGCTCGTGCAAGAGGTCGTGGTAGAGGCCGTCGTAGATCTTCAGCGTCTTGTCGGAGCTGCGCGCCCGCCGGACCAACTCGCGGCTGCCCTCGGGGGGCGTGATCACGTCGGCCCCGCCGTGCATCGCCAGCAGCGGCACGCTGATCTCCTCCATGCGCGCGTCGATGTCGTCGATGGCGGAGATGAGCTGCCCCGCGGTCCGCGCCGGCCCGTTGCCCTGGTCGACCAGCGGGTCGGTCTTGCATTGCTGCACCACCTTCGCGTCGCGCGAGAACTTGTCGAGGTCGAGCGAGAACACCGCCAGCGTGGGGAACAACTTGCCCGTCAGCTTGGCGGCGCCCTTCTTGAATCCACCCGCGTCGACCTCGAGCGCCGCTCCGCTGAGCAGCATGCCCGACAGCGGCGGCTTGCGGGCCAGCACCCAGGAGGTCACGATGGCGCCGCCCATGCTGTGGCCCAGCACGAAGAGCGGCCGCGCGGCGCCCTCCTCCCGCTGCACCAGCTCGGCGAAGGTCTGCAAGTCCTGCACGTACTCGTCGAAGGAGCTGACGTAGACCCGCGCGCCTTCCGAGCTGCCGTGGCCGCGCAGATCGAAGGCGTGCACCGCGATGCCGTGCCGGGCGAGTCGGCCGGCGAACTCCGCGTAGCGCGCGCTGTGGTCCTTGAGGCCGTGGACGATCACCAGCACCGCGCGCGGTTCGCCCGAGGCGGGCCGCCACGACTGCCGGTACAACTTGAGGCCGAGCGCGCCTTCGAAATGCCCTTCGGCGTGCGCGACGCCTTCCGTCTGGAGCGGCGCCGGCCTCGGCGGCGCGGCGAACTTTCCCGCGGCGCAGCCGCAGAGCGCGAGCAAGAGAAGTCTTCGCATGGCGCGCGACTATACTGTGCAAATGCTCGCGCTCGTCCTCGCGCTGCTGTCGGTGGCCGAGCCGCCGCGGGTCCGCGCGGCCCGGACGCTCTCGCAGGCGCACATCGAGGAGGAATTTGCGCGAGAGGCCGTGCCCTACCCTCCCCGCCGGCTGCTCCTGCGCGCCTTCAAGCAGGACCGCGAGCTCGAGCTGTGGGCGGGCGGCGCGAGCGGGCTGCTGCAAATGATTACCAAGTATAAAATATGCGCGAGCTCCGGCGAGTTGGGCGAGAAGACCCGCGCCGGCGACGGGCAGGTGCCCGAGGGCTTCTACCAGATCAGCGCGCTCAATCCCCGCTCGCAGTTTCTGCTCTCGCTGCGCGTCTCGTATCCCAACGCGCGCGACCGCAAGCTGCGCCACGGCGGCGGTGACATCTTCATCCACGGGAGCTGCGTGACCATCGGCTGCATTCCCATCGAGGACGGACCCATCCAGGAACTGTACGTGATCGCTGCCGACACCCGCGCCGCCGGCGCGCGGCTCGAAGTCCACATCTTTCCCGGCCGCGCGTGGGACGCCCTTCTCCCGGCGGCTTCGTCTCCGCTGCGCGAGTTCTGGAGCAACTTGCGCGAGGGCTACGACTGGTTCGAACGCGAGCGCGTCCCACCCCGCGTGACGGTCGACGCCGCCGGACGGTATCGGTTCTCGCGTTGAAAGAGGCTGTTTCAGTCGGGCGATCCACTCTGAAAGCGATCGTCGCCAGGCGCTCCCGCCGGACGACAATCCGCTGGCGGGCCCGCCGCGGAAGGCCGCCCTGGATGTGCGCCCAATCAAGGCGGTCCCAACCACTACCCGCCTGGAACACGTTTCATCGCCCCATGGCGGCCGGATCAGGCTCAAGCGCAGTCGCTGTGCTGCGTTCCGCGGCGGGCTACTCGCCCCCTTCGGCGGCCGCGACTGGTCGAGTCGGGCGAGCGGGGACGGCCGCGATTTCAGGTTGTCCGCCCTTTCATCTTGGTTGGGCGGACATCGCCGCCGCCGCCTTCCGTGTCACCCCCCTCCGATACGATTGCTTCATGCAACCGAAACAACTGCAACTGCCTCTGCGGCAATGGGGCGGCGCTCGCAAGGGCTCCGGACGCAAGCCGAAAGGGTTGCGCCCCGGCGTGCCGCACCGGACTCGACGCCGCTTCCGCCGCGGCACTCTTCACGTCACCGTGCGCCTGCTGCCGCAAGTCTGGAACTTGCGGACGCACCGCTGCTTTCGCGCGCTGCGACGATCGTTCGCCGGCGGGTGCGAGCGTTTTGGCTTTCGCTTGATTCACTTCTCCGTGCAGTCGAACCACGCGCACTTCATCGTCGAAGCGCCCGACGCCGTGGCCCTCGGCCGCGCCATGAAGGGCCTGTCGGTGCGCATGGCGCGCTCGCTCAACAAGGTGATGGCCCGCCGCGGCCCGGTGTTTGCCGACCGCTACCACGCGCACCTGCTTTCCTCGCCCCGCGAGGCCGCCTACGCGCTCCGGTACGTCCTTGAGAACTGGGCGGTCCATGCCGTCCGCCTCGGGCTCGCGCCGCCCCGGGGCGTCGATCCCTGGTGCTCCGACCGGTGGCGCGATCACTGGCCGCCGCTGGTCGCCCGCGCGCGTTGCTGGATGCTCTGCGTTGGCGTGAGGTTGCACCGCCGCACGCGCGCCGCCGCGTAGACCCCGAGAGCCGTATGACCCAGCAGACACCCCCGCAAGAACTTGAAAGGGCGGACATCCGACCGACGCTCCCGCGCCCTGCTGGTCGCGGCCGCCGAAGGGCGAGTAGCCCGCCACGGAACGCGGCTTGGCGACTGCGCTCGAGGATTGATCCGGCAGCCGCGCGGCCGTGAGATGTGTTCTAGACTGCCGTGATGCTGCGCTTCCGCAATCTCGACGGGTCGGGCCCCAACCCTGGCTCGGCGGTCTTTCGCTGGGCGGTGCTCGACAAGCTGGCAGGCCGGCGGCGGAAGAGCCCCTCCAGCGCGCAAGTGCCATTCGTGCAGACCGAGCCCGCAACGGTGGCCAAGGCGCCGGCGCCCGGAGAGCCCGTGCGCCTCACCTGGCTGGGCCACGCCAGCTGGTTGGTGCAACTCGACGGCGCCTCGCTGCTCATCGATCCCATCTTCGGCAAGCGCATCTCCTACGTGCTGGCGCGGAATGTGCCCGCGCCGCTCACGCCCGCGCAGCTTCCGAAGATCGACGCCACTCTCGTCACGCACGGCCACTACGATCACTACGACCGCCCCTCGGTGCTCGCGGCGCGCGCGCGGGTGCTGCTCGGGATCGGCCTGGGCAAGGGCCTGCCGCTGCCGGTGCGCGAGCTTTCCTGGTGGGACGTGGAGCGCATCAACGACGACGTGCGCGTCACCTTCGTCCCCTCGCAGCACTGGAGCCGCCGCGGGCTCTTCGACACCAACCAGGCGCTGTGGGGCGGGTTCGTCGTCGAAGGGCGCACCGCCCGCGTCTACCACGCCGGCGACACCGCGTTCTTCGCGGGCTTCAAGGAAATCGCCGCGCGCGTCGGTGGACGCATCGACGCCGCGCTCCTGCCCATCGGCGCCTACGACCCGCCCTGGTTCATGGAGAAGCAGCACATGAACCCGGAGCAGGCGGTGCAGGCGTATCTCGATCTGCGCGCCGACCACTTCGTCGCCATGCACTGGGGCACCTTCAAGCTGACCGACGAGCCTCTCGACGAACCGCCGCAAAGGCTGCGCGCCGAGTGGGAGCGGCGCGCTCTGCCGCCCGAGCGTCTGCACGTCCCGGCCGTCGGCGAGTCGCTGCTCACGGGTGGTAGCGCGCCAGGTACAGATCGATCCCCACTGTAGCGGCGTTGGGGTCGCTGGAGACGTGCCCGGTGACGATGCTGAAGAGCGGCAGCCCGTCCGCGCCAACCGTGCTCCAGGCCGCGGTCACGTCGTCGGTGCCGCGAGGATGGAAGACCAGCCGGTCGCTGTCGCCGGACGCGCGCCGCAGATCGACGTGGACGTCGTTGACCACCGGCGTCCCTTGCGAGTCGCGAAAGACCATGAACGCCGACGCGCCGCCCACGCTCCCCAGCGGATCGGCCCGCGTCGCAGCGGCGAGGTCGGCCAGGTTGAAATGATGAGTTGCGTCCCAGGTGCCGGTGACCGGACCCTCCGAGCAGTTGATGCCCAGGAGCTCCGTCTGGGCGTCGAGACGCGCGGCCCGCGGAAAGAGCGGGCTGCAGGCGACGGCCGAGGCGGGCAGCGTCGCGCGATCGGGAGTGGCGGCCCCGGTGAACGCCAGGAAATCGTTGGTGCTCTGATTCGCGACGAACACCACCGGCGCGCCCGCCGAGAGCGCGGCGTCCCAGCTCACGTCGCTCCAGGTGGTGAAGCCGGTGTCGATGGTGGCGATGGGAGTCCAGGTCACGCTGGTGGCCGTCACGTCGCGGCGACGCAGGCGGATGAGCTGGTTGCCACCGGCGGCGATGCCGTCGTAGGCCGCGATCAGCCGGCCCTGGTCGTCGCGCAAGAGCCGCACCAGCGAGGTCGAGGAGACGCCGGGGTCGACGGCTTCCGGCCGCCCCACCTGGCCGCCGGGCGAGACCAGCATGCCGAACACGCCGCAGGGCGAGTTGGGCTGCGGCGCGCAAGGCGACGAGTCCGACACTCCGATGTTGTAGGCGAGCACGAAGGCGGTGGGACCGACGAAGGCGACGTCGGCGCCGATCTGGCCGCCGGTGATGCTGCCGAGATCGGTGAAGAGATCGACGGCGGTCCAGGCCCCTTGCGGCGAGCGCAGCGCGATGAAGAGATCGTTCTCGGCGTACCCGCTGCCGGTGGTGTCTTCGCTGAACTCGCCGAAGAGGATGGCCACCGCGCCGCCCTCGGAGGCGGCGACGGCGCGCGGGTTGCGGCCGGTCGCCGAGGCGACCATCGGGTCGACGAAGACGTGCTCGACCGAGAGCTGCTCGCATGCGCCGCCGAAGCAGGACCCCACCGCGCAGTCCGCGTCGGTGGCGCAGGTCGCTCCGCCCGGCTCGCCGCAAGCCTGGCTGGGGCCGCACACCTGGCCGGCGGGGCAGCGTTGGTTGGGGTCGGTGCCGGGAGTCGACGGCGCGCAGATGCCCTGGAAGCACGCGCTGCAGAGGCCGCAGTCCTTGCGCAGGTCGGTGTCGTCGAGGGCGAGGTGGCAGGTTCCGGCGGCGTGCGTGGCATCGGCCTGGCAGGTCATGCAGGTCCCGCTGCAGGCGTTCTCGCAGCAGACCCCGTCGGCGCAGTGGCCGCCGGGGCATTGCGCGTCGGCGGCGCAGGCGGCGCCGGCCGGACGAGGCGCGCACGCTCCCAGCTGTCCGGCCACCGCGCAGCTCTCGGCGGCCGCGCACTGCTTCGCGCAGCAGACGCCGTCGACGCAGGCGCCGCTGATGCACTGGCCGCTCTGCTCGCAGGCCGTGCCGGCGGTGCGGTTGGCGGCGGAGGGAATGTCGAAGCCGCGCGCGCAGGCGCACAGCAAGAGGATGGCCGCGGTTCTCATTGCCGGCAGCCTATCCTTTCACGCCCCCGGCCGTCAGCCCGCCGACCAGGTGCCGCTGCAGCGCGAAGAAGACCGCCATCACCGGCGCGGAGACGATGAGCGCCCCCGCGGCGAAGTGACCCCACTCGGTCTTGTACTCGCCGACGAATCGCTGCAGCGCCACCGGCAGCGTGAAGCGCGCCGCATCGTCGAGAAAAGTGGCGGCGAGGATGAATTCGTTCCAGGCGGTCATGAAGGAAAAGAGCGCCGTCACCGCGATGGCCGGCCGCGCCAGCGGCAGGACGATCTTGCGAAAGATCTGCCCGGGCGTCGCTCCGTCGAGGAGCGCGGCCTCCTCGAGATCGCGCGGAATGGTGTCGAAGTATCCCTTCAGCATCCAGACGCAGAAGGGAACGCTGGTGGTGGCATAGACCAATACCAATCCGGAGAGTGAGTTGAGCAAGTGCAATCGATTGAGGATGGCATACAAAGGCACGCTCATCATGGTGGCTGGAAACATCTGCGTGGCGAGCAGCGCGGTGAGCCCCAGCTTGCGGCCGGGGAAGGAGAAACGGCTCATTGCGTAGGCCGCGGTCATCGATACCAAGAGGCCAATCGCGGTGGTGAGCGCCGCGACCAGGATGCTGTTGGCCAGCTGCCGCGCGAAGAGCCAGTTGAAGAGCTCGTGGAAGCTTTGCAGCGAAGGATGCTGCGGCAGCGGCCACAAGCGGCGCGCCTGCGCTTGCTGCGGTTCCAGGGCCAGTCCCACGACCCACAACACCGGATAGATGGTCACCAGACACAAGATGACCAGCGCCGCGTGCAACAGACCGCGCTTCATGCGGCCTCCGCTTCGCGCGCGACCCGGCGGGTCAATGCGGAATACCCGAGCAGGAAAATGAAGATCAGCGTCGAATACGCCGCGGCGAACCCGAACTGCTCGTTGCGCTGGAATGCCCAGCGATACGCTTCGCTGACCAGGATGTCGGTGCTGCCGCCGGGCTCGCCGCCGGACACTAGATAAATGATGTTGAACATGTTGAAGGTCCATACGCTGCCCAGGATCACCGCCGGCAAGAGCGCGGGTTTCAGCAGCGGCAGCGTGATGTGGCGGAACTGCTTCCAGCGCGAGGCGCCGTCCACCGAGGCCGCCTCGTAGAGATCGTGGGGAATGGACTGCAGCGCGCCGAGCGCGACCACCATCATGAAGGGAAATCCCAGCCAGGTGTTGGTGACGACGTTGGCGGCGAAGGCGGTGGAGAAGTGGGTGAACCAGGAGATGGGCTGGATGCCCAGCGCGGAGAGCAATGCGCTGACGGCGCCGAACTGGCGGTGGAACATGCCTTTCCAGACCAGCGCGGTGATGTAGTTGGGCACCGCCCAGGGGACGATCAAGAGCACGCGATAGATCGATTTGAACCTGAGTAACGGATCTTTCAATAGCAAAGCGAGCGCGAGGCCAATGCCCACGTGCAGCGCGACGTTGCAGACGGTCCATAGCAACGTGATTGCCAAAGTGAAATAGAAGCTCATCGGCTCGGTGATTCGATAGTCGCGGCTGGCCAGGATGTCGGCGAAGTTCTGCAGGCCGACGAAGGTGTAATGGCCTTCGGAGTGATGAAAGAAGGAAAGCCCCATCCCCGCCGCGAACGGCACCACGACCAACAGCAATAGGCTTGCGAAGGCCGGAGAGACATATGCGTACGCGCGCGCGGTGCCGCGGAAGCTGCGGCCGCGCAGCCGCCGGCGTGCAAGCGCCGCGACGACCAGCGCGCCGGCCCCGAGCACAATCAAGTAGGGCGCCGGATTGCGCGTGGGCGGCGCGGCGCGGGTAGTGGCGATCAGCCGCCGCTGCGCTTGCGCCAGCGCAGCTTCCGGCCCGAGCTCGCCGCCCATCACCGACGCCAGCGCGCGCTTCTCGGGCTCCCACACCGCTTGCATCTGCGGTGAGTTGTCCATCGGCAGCGCTGACTGCGCCTGCCGGCGGAAGGCAGCGAGGAGCGGATCGGCCGGCGCGCCATCGGTCGCCACCACTTGTCCGCCTTGATGAGCGCGAACTGCCGCAGCCTCCGGCGAGAGCAGATACCTGGCGAACGCCTGCGCGCCCGCCGGCTCTCGCGCGCGGCCGGACACCAGCGCCGCCTCCACCGAAAGGAACGGCCGCATCGGCGGCGGCAACGGCGCCACCCCATAATCCACGCCGCGAATCTCGCCGATGAACCAGGGCCCGTTGATCACCATGGCCGCCTTGCCCTGGTTGAACAGCGAAGTCACCAGCACGCTGGTCGGCTCCTCGGGAATGACGCCGTCGTCGAGCGCGAGCCGGCGCACGAACTCCAACGCGCGCACTGCTTCGGGCGTATCGAGCGCGGGGCGGTGGCCCGGCTCCTCGAAGACCGCGCCGCCAAATCCGGAGAGGATTGCCTGGTGATAGTAGAAGTCAGTGACTGGATAAGCCAGGCCATAGACGCCGTCGTGAGTTGCCGCGCGCGCCGTGCGCGCCAGCTCATCGATGGTGGGCGGCGCCTCTTGAATCAATGCCCGGTTATAGAAAAGCGCGACTGACTTGACCGCGAGTGGATACCCATAGACGCGGCCATCGACGGTGAGCGCGTCGCCAAACGGCCCGGAATAGTCCGAAGGAGCGACGTATCCTTCGCGCGCCCAGCCGCCCAGCCGCTCGTGCGCAAAGATGAAGAGATCGGGGCCGTGGCCGCCCGGAATCGCGCTGGTGAGCTTGCTGGCGAACGCGTCGTAAGGAATCGCCAGCGCCTCGACGCGATATTCCACTTGCTGCGCGTCGAAGCGCTCGATCAATTGCGCGAGCGCCTGCTCTTCGGCTCCGCGATACGCGTGCCAGAGCAAGACCGGCGCCAGTGCCAGGACCGCGATCACAGCGCGCGCTCGTCCGCCGCGTCGAAGAGCAGGATTGAGTCCGGCGGCACCCGCACCGCCGCGGCATCGCCCACTTTCAAGCCGGGCGCTCCTTCGAAGCGCGCGATCACCGTGGCCGCCGGCGTCTTCAGATATGCGAATCCGTCCGAGCCTAGGCGCTCCACCGCCTCGATCTCTCCGCGCAGCTCGCCGTCGGCAGCGAGCGACACAGCCTGCGGCCGCGCGCCGGCCCAGACCTCGCGACCTTCCGGCGCGCCGGATGGGGCCGGGAGCGAAAAGCCGGCGCCGTCGATGCGGCCGCGCGAGATGCGCCCGCGGAGGAAATTCATCGAGGGCGATCCGAGAAATCCCGCCACGAATCGATTCGCCGGACGGCGATAGAGCTCCAGCGGCGCGCCGTGTTGTTGCAGCACGCCTTGGTTGAACACCGCCAGCCGCGTGGCCAGGGTCATCGCCTCCACCTGGTCGTGGGTGACGTAGACGATGGTGCTCTGCAATCGCCGGTGCAGCCGCGCCAGTTCCCCGCGCATCTGCACGCGCAGCGCGGCGTCGAGATTGCTCAACGGCTCGTCGAAGAGGAACACCGCCGGCCGGCGCACGATGGCGCGCCCCATCGCTACGCGCTGCCGCTGGCCGCCCGAGAGCTGCTTGGGCTTGCGGTCGAGCAGGTGCGTCAGCTCCAGCATCTGGGCGGCGTCGCCGACGCGCGCGTCGATTTCCGCGCGCGGCGTCTTGCGCAGCATGAGCGCGAAGGCCAGGTTCTCGCGCACCGTCATGTGCGGATAGAGCGCGTAGGATTGAAAGACCATGCCCACGTCGCGCTCGCGCGGCGGCGCGTCGTTGACCTGGCGATCGCCGATGAGGATGTCACCGCGGTCGGCCTGCTCGAGGCCGGCGATGAGGCGCAACAGCGTGGTCTTGCCGCAGCCTGACGGCCCGACCAGCACCATGAACTCGCCCGAGGCGATCTGCAGATCGACCCCGCGCACGATGGGGTTCTCGCCGAACGACTTGTGGATGCCGCGCAGCTCGACGGCGGACATCACGATCTCCAGCTGAGGTCGACGACCGCTGCGCCGGCGCCTTGGGGGACGAAGGTGTAGCGATTGCCGCCTCGCTCCCACTCATGCGAGCCGTCCTT
>Ga0307479_10002410_pt1 | contig 16998 bp, 15 predicted proteins | sample atmos_gasesECM4C_FD_203743 | JGI IMG/M metagenome (GOLD analysis project Ga0307479, IMG submission 203743) | Hardwood forest soil microbial communities from Morgan-Monroe State Forest, Indiana, United States - atmos_gasesECM4C_515 | ecosystem: Environmental > Terrestrial > Soil > Temperate... | reverse complement strand
AGCTGCCCTAGGCTAACCAGCGTCTTTTGCGTTTCCGCCCGCCCGATTCTCGAAAAAGCCAGAAGATCGTCAATCAGGTTGCCCATCCGCTTGGCCGACTCCAGCATCATCAGGATGTAGTGGTTGCCCTTTTCATCCAGGGCGGACGATGCCTTCTTTTGAAGTAGTTCGGTATAACCGGCCATATGGCGAAGGGGCGCACGCAGATCATGCGAGATGGAATAGGCAAACGCTTCCAGTTCCTTGTTGATGGATTCGAGTTCCGTGGAGCGCCTTGCGAGTTCCTGATTGAGATTTTCAATTTCTTGCTCCCGGCGCTTGCGCTCCGTGATGTCATTGTTGGTCTCCAGGATGGCAGCTGCTCGCCCCTGCTCGTCACGCCGCAAGGACCACCGGCTCGCCACGACTACCTGGGTTCCGTCCTCTCTGGTCTTTTTGAGTTCACCCTCCCAACGGTCGTTCCGCAATAATTCCGCGCGAATGTCGTCGACTGGCGCCGGGAAAACGGTTTGCAGGAGTTGTTGAGAATTCTTTCCTATTGCGTGTTCGGCCGCCCATCCGTACAACTCCTGCGCGCCCCGATTCCAGTAGGTAATGACATCGCTCATATCACGGACGAAAATCGTGTCGTGTGTGAGATTGAGCAGGCTGGCCTGCTGCGTTCGCTCCGCTACTTCGATCTGGAGGTCGTCGCGGGCTTGAAGAAGCTCTGCCTCGACGCGGCGCCGAACGGCGGCGAACCCGGTAAGAAGCAACGCAAATAGTAAGAAGATGACAAAGTGCGGGAGATCATCGCGCGTTATGTAGATACTGTAAATCGGCTCGATGAAAAAGTAGGTGTCGGCCAGGCCAGAGAGAACAACGGCGAGTATTGCTGGCCCGTTCCCTGCATACCAGACGGCAATGGCAATGGCAAACAAGAACAGCGGATCTGCCACGTTGCGGAAGTGGAAGCGCCCCAGGAGAAGCGACACGCCGAGCGCCACGGAGACGGAAACCACTGCAAGACCGTAGCGAAGGACGGGTGAGCGGGCGAGCTGCAATTGGAGGTTCGGCCGGGCCATGGCCCCCTCATTTCGACACTTTGCGTTATTATCGGCGCACAAGTATAACGCGCTTTCGTTCGATCCACGGGGTGCGGTCAGTTCACCACACACTGGCGGGCCAGCTTAGTTGTGTTTCAGGAACCTAGTTGTGGTTGATGAACTCGCCCTTCGTCCCCGTCAGTGAGTTGTATAGCGTCTCGATAAACGCGTCCGTGTTCACGAAATCGCCCGACCACTTGCTCCACGGATCGAGGATTTTCTCCCGCTTCATCTGCTCCAGCGTCTTGTGTTCAGCCAGCGCCTTTTGCACGACGGCTGAAGTTTCCTTGAGCATCTTGGTGAACTCGCGCACATCATCCAAATTCGATAGCGCGCCGTGCCCTGGAATCACCTTCACGTCCGCATCTTGTCCTTGCCCGCCCCACGCCCGCTGCGCCGCCAACGCCGCGACCGCCACCAGCATCAAACTGACTAGTACTTTCCGCATGCGAATCCTCCGCGCATTTTTACGCACAACAAGCGCCGGGATTCTACCACTAGATCTATCACACGCTTATCATAGGAAGGTCGCTACGCTGTCTCGTTCGGCCAACAAGGTGCCATCATGAAAATTCTCCAATCCTCAAACCGTCTTCAAATAGCATTGCCGATCGCGCTCCTTGGCGCCGGCCTAACAATCTCTCCTCTAGCCGCCCGCGCCGCGCAGCAACAACAGCCAGCGCCTCCACCTCACGACATGAATCACATGCAGCACAACCACGGCGGCTTCATGCAAGAAGGCATGCACCACGCTGTCGCCAAGGGCATCAAACTCGAGCAGCGAGTCGACCCCGCCACTCACACCATCACCGTGCGCGAAGGCCCCCTCACTCTCCCCGCCAAGACCAGTCACATGAAGATGCCGCAGCCTCCGGATGTCTTCTGGACCATCCCGCTCGACGCCTTTCTGCTTGCCTACACCCCGCGCCTCGTCGACGCCAATGGCAGCGCGGTTCCCGGCATCGTGCTCCATCACACCGCCTTCTGGAATACCGATCGCTCCGATTTTCTCTGCCCCAATAAGGAGGAGCACATTTTTGGCGCCGGTAGCGAGCTCACCAATTGGATGGAACTCCCCGGCTACGGCTATCGCGTGCAAACGGGCGACAAAATCCGCATCGAGACCATGGTTCACAATCCCACCGGCACTTCCTACGACAAGGTCTACCTCGAAGTGAAAATTCCCTACGCCGACTCCACCGCCTCCACTAAAGGCGTCTACCCCACGTGGATGGACGTGCAGTCCTGCGGCGACTCCGGCTACGACCTCAAGCCCGGCAAAAACGAAAACATCGGAACCGTCACCGTAAAATACAACGGCATCCTCCTCGGCGTCGGCGGCCACATGCACGACTACGCCAACCAAATCGTCCTCGAAGACGCCACCCGCAAAGACACAGTCGCCACCCTCGATGCCAGGCTCGACGACAAGGGCCAGCTCCTTAGCATGCCGGTCGTCACCTTCTTCGATCGCGGCGGCTACAAATTCTCCGCCGGCGACCAGCTTCGTATCACCGCCACCTACGACAACACCTCCGGCAAGCCGCTCCCCTCCGGCGCCATGGGCATCGTCGTCGGCTACTTTCTCCCCTCTGACGATTCCGCCATGTCCGCCCTACGCCGCAAACCCAAACCCGCCGCCCACCAAGTCGCCGCCACCCACGACATGTAGACGCGCCTGCCCTTCCGGACGGGCCGCTCCCGCGACGATTGTCGGCGTCGTGCGTATGCCTCTATCTAACTGTATTCACAATACTTAGCGCACTTACCCTCCCGTACCGGACGGCTGGCTTCCCGTACCATTGTTGCCCTATCCCGCCACCCTTAGTTTGTGCCTGACCGTTGCTCCGCAAGGAGCTGAAGGCACAATTCGTGACTGCTACACACAAACCGCACTCGGGCGAATCCCGCCCCCTCACGCTCAGCATCCTGCGCTGGTACGGCCTGGCTTTCCTAGTCCTAGCGGCCCTTTCCGCCGTCGCCGGTTTTCAGATCGGCCACCTCAAGGCCGCCTGGGCCCAACTCAAAGTGGGAGAGCCCGCAAACACAAGCGCAACGACACCATCGCAACCGACCGCGGACGCGGTAAACGCCGAATTTGCCGAACTCAGCCGCCTCGCCCCGCAGCAGCAAGCCGAGCAACTCCTCGCGCTCGCCATTCGTCGCCAGCCAGCATCGCTCGACCTGATTCGCCAGAACGCGGATAGCTGGCGCGGCCGCCTGCAAAACACCGATCGCTTGTTCGATCTCGTTCTTACCGCGATGAAGTCCGACGACCTGCGCGTGCGCGGCGCGGCCATCGAGGTCGACCTCGCCGCCAACAATCTCAGCAAATCGCCCAAGACCGTGGCCCACCTCGTCAATTTGATTCGCAAGGATCCCAATGAGCGCCCCTTCGCGCTCTGGCGTCTTGGCGCGCTGGGCAATCGCGGCGTGCAGCCAAAACTCGTGCTCACGCATTTGCTCGCGTTTGCGCGTGATCGCGACGAGCAAACCCGCTTCTGGGCCGTCGAAGGCCTCGCCATGCTGGGCACCGACGGCGCGATCGATCCGCTGCTCGATCGCTTCGCGCATGATTCCTCCCCACGCGTGCGCCAGCGCGCCGCCGTCGGTATCGCCGAATCCGGCATGCTCACCCATGAACAGCGCTTCGCCGCCGTTCCCGATCTCCTCAATTTTCTCGATGACGATGCCCTGGATTCAGACACCCGCGGCTGGGTCTACGGCGCTCTTCGCCTTATCACTGGCGAAGCTCTCGGCAACAATGCGCAAGCTTGGCAGCAATGGTGGGCCCACCACGACTCCATCAAGAAGTCCCGCTCCCCCAAAGGCGTAGCCTTCGCCTAATCTCCTTCTTCGAATCTCGAACTTCCATTTTCCAACCTCGGTTGTTGTATATTGACCGCCGCACTCATTAGGAGGCGCTATGAGCCTGTGGTCCCGCCGTAAATTCTTTCTCACCTCGCTCGCCGGCAGCGCCGCCGCCGGCGTAACCAATCTATTCGCACGCGCCACGCCTGCCGCGCAAGGCAAGCGCCCGCTCATCATCTCCAGCGCCAACGGAGTCAACGCCCTCGGCCGCGGCATGGACATCCTCAAAAAAGGTGGCGACACACTCGAAGCCGTCGTCGCCGCTGTCACTGTCGTCGAAGACGACCCCAACGACGATTCCGTCGGTTACGGCGGCCTACCCAACGAACAGGGCGAAGTCGAGCTGGACGCCAGCGTCATGCACGGTCCCACGCACCGCGCCGGTTCCGTCGCTTCCGTGCGCCGCATCAAAAACGTTGCGCGCCTCGCCAAAACCGTGATGGAGCGCACCAACCACGTCATGATCGTCGGCGACGGCGCGCGCCGCTTCGCGGTTGACGAAGGCTTCGAGGAGATGAATCTCCTCACCGAACACTCCCGCAAACTCTGGCTCGCCTGGAAGGCCTCCACTTCCTTCAACTGGCGCCCCGGCATCGACAGCCCGGAGTGGAAAGAAAAGGTTGCCTCGCTTTTCAGCGACACGCCCGAAGATGAAGCGCTGCTCGCTTACGCGCAGCGCATAATCGCCCATCCGCCCACCGGCACGATTCCCTGCATGGCCGTCAACGAAAAGGGCGACATCTCCGCCACCACCACCACCTCCGGCCTCGCCTGGAAGATTCCCGGCCGCGTGGGTGATTCCCCCATCATCGGCGCCGGCTGCTGCGTCGATAACGAAGTCGGCGCCGCCGGCTCAACCGGCAAAGGCGAAGAAAACATAAAAATCTCCGGCGGCCACACCATCATCGAAATGATGCGCAAAGGCATGTCTCCCACCAACGCCTGCCTCGAAGCCATGGCCCGCGTCTCCCGCAACTACAACAACGACAAAAAGAAGCTCGCCACCTTCCACATCTTCTTCTACGCGCTGAACAAAGACGGCGCGCACGGCGCCGCTTCTCTTTGGCAAAATGCCTATGACAAGGGCCATCGCGCCACGTACGCCGTCCACGACGGCACCGAAGCCCGACTAGTCGATTGCAAACCATACTTCGACGAAACCGCGGTAAGCGACTAGCTTTCCTATCTTCTCTGTGCTCTCTGCGCTCTCTGTGGTTAAATCTTCCTCTTCGCTCCCATGGACCAGGCCAACATCCTAATCATCGGCGGCGGCGTAATCGGCTGCGCCATAGCCCACGCCGTCTCCCATCGCACCCAAGACGTCTTCCTCGTCGAGCAAAATCCCAAGCTCGGCATGGCCACCAGCACGCGCAACAGTGGCGTAATTCACTCCGGCATCTACTACCCGAAAAATTCCCTCAAAGCCCGCCTCTGCATCGAAGGCAACCACCTGATGTACGAGTTCTGCGCCAAACACAACGTCCCCTTCCGCCACACCGGCAAGATCGTAGTCGCCGCCGCCGCCCACGAAGAACCCGCCCTCGCCGCGCTGAAGCAAAATGGCGAACAAAACGGTGTCGAAGGCCTGCGCCTAATCGGCCCCGGCGAAATTCGCGCCCGCGAGCCGCACATCGCCGGCGTCGTAGCCCTCGACGTGCCCTCCACCGGTATCGTCTCCGGCGAAGATCTCGTCCGCACCTACGCCCGCCTCGCCGCCGATCAAGGCGCGAACATCGTCCAGCGCGCAAAAGTGATTTCTCTCGAACCGAGCCCCGGCGCCATCCGCGTCGGCCTGCGCATCGGCGACGCCGAAGACTCGCAGGACGAAACCATCGAAGCGCGCTGCGTCATCAACGCCGCCGGCCTCTACGCCGACGAGGTCGCCGCCCTCCTCGGCAACATGTCCTGGAAAATCTATCCGGTCCGCGGCGAATACTGCGAAATTCGCGGCCCGCGCCGCACGCTGATCAACAATCTCGTCTACCCGCTCCCCCACGCCGACGCCCTCAGCCTCGGCGTGCACTTCACAAAGACTTTGTGGGGAACGGTGCTGCTGGGACCGACCGCAAGATACGTCGATGCAAAAGATAACTACGAGCGCGACCGCTTGACCATCGCCGATTTTGTGCGCGGCGCAAAACCGCTCTTGCCTGAAGTCGAAGAATCCGACCTGCAACTCGGCTACTCCGGCATTCGGCCCAAGCTCGTCCCGCCCGGCGGCAAAGGCTACGCCGATTTCGTAATCACTCGCGACCCCGCCGTCCCCCAAGCCATTCACCTAGTCGGCATGGAGTCCCCAGGCCTGACCGCCGCCCCGGCCATCGCCGCCCACGTAGCCAAAATGGTAGAAGAAATGATGGACTGAAGTGGCACAGGCTTTAGCCTGTGTCCCCGTGAACTTGAAGCGGGGCCGCCCGTCTCTGTCATCCCGACCGGAGCGGCCGGCTTTTTCTTGCGCTCGGTTTGTGAGCGCCGGCCGCGTAGTGGAGGGATCGCGGCAAAATCACAGCCCTACTCCACAACAATCCGCAAAAATTTCTTCTTCCCAAATCGCAAGCGATACGATCCGGGCTGCTCCAAATTCAATTTCGACGTCGGATCGCTAACCGGCAGTCCATCGATCTCAAACCCGCCCTGCTTCATCACCCGTTCTGCTTCCGAAGCCGAAGACACTTGCTCCAATGACGCCAGGATTCTCGACCACTTTTCCAATCCGCTGGAAGTCGGCAACGTCATTTCCTCTGCGACGATTCCCAATTTTGGCAGCGTGACATGCACACCTCCGGCAACGCGCTTCAAGCGAATCTCCGGTATCTCCTCCGGCGCCTCGCGATTGCGAAACACACGCTGGAAATTCTGCTCCGCCTGCTTCGCCGCATCCCTGCCGTGAAACTGGCCGATAATCTCCTGCGCCAGCCGCATCTTCACATCCATCGGATGCGTCGTGCCTTCTTCCACCGTCTTGCGTATCTCTGCAATCCACGCTTCCGTCCGGTCCGTGACCAGCTCCCAATACGTCCACATCAGCTCATCCGAAATGGACATCAGCTTGCCAAACATCTCGTCCGGCGCTTCCGTGATGCCCACGTAATTCCCCAGGCTCTTCGACATCTTCCGCTGCCCGTCGGTGCCAACCAGGATCGGCATGGTAACGCACACCTGCGATTCCTGCCCGTACTCGCGTTGGATTTCGCGCCCCATCAGCAAATTAAATTTCTGCTCCGTCGCGCCCAGCTCCACATCCGCCTTCAGCATCACGGAGTCATACGCCACAATCAGGGGATACAGCAGTTCGTGCATCGAGATGGGCAGCTCGTTTTCCAACCGGTTGCGAAAATCTTCATGCTCGAGCATGCGCGCCACGCGATATTTCGCGCACAGCCGCACAATGTCGTAACTCGAGAGCTTGTCCAGCCATTCGCTGTTGCGGCGCACCTCCGTTTTCTTCGGATCCAAAATCCTGAATACCTGCTCCAAATACGTTTTCGAGTTGGCGTCCACTTGCTCGCGCGAAAGCGGCGGCCGCGTTTCCGATTGCCCGGTGGGATCGCCGACCAGCGCCGTGAAATCGCCAATCAGGAACACGGCGGTATGCCCCATATCCTGAAAATGCTTCAGCTTCCGAATCACGACGGTATGGCCCAGATGCAAATCAGGAGCCGTCGGGTCCACTCCGAGCTTCGCGCGCAGCGGCTTCCCCGTTTTCCGTGATTCTTCAAGTTTCGCCTTCAGCTCGGTCTCGCGAATAATCTCCGCCACGCCCTTTTTCAAGTACGCAAGCTGCTCGTCCACCGGTTTGAATCCTGTCTTCGTCATCGGTCCCGTTCCGCAATCCAGTGCAAAGCTACAGTGGCAGCGCCGTTGGGGGTCGGAGCTTTAGCTCCGACATAAAAGCTGCCTGTATCACCGCGCTTTAGCGCCTGAGGAAAAGTCTTAGTTTTTCTCTACCTCACGCCGTCCTCAACACGCGCCGCCCCACAATCTTGTACTTCCCCTCTAACACAATGCGCACCGCCTCGGTATAAATCCGGTGCTCCTCCGCCAAAATCCGAGCCGAAAGCGTCTCCTCCGTATCGTCATCGCGCAGCGGCACCGTCGCTTGCAGCACAATCGGCCCCGCATCCAGATTCTCGTCCACAAAATGCACCGTGCACCCCGCGAATTTCACGCCATACTCCAGCGCCTGCCGCTGTGACTCCAGCCCGGGAAACGACGGCAGCAGCGAAGGATGAATATTCAGGATACGGTTCGGAAACGAAGCCACAAAAAACGGCGAAAGCAGCCGCATGTATCCCGCCAGGCAGACCAAATCCACTTTGTGTTCGTGCAAAACCGCCACAACTTGCCGGTCGTAAGTCTCGCGCTCCAGCCCCTTCGAAGGAATCACCCGCACCGCAATCGCGCGCTCTTTCGCCTTCGCAATCCCCGGCGCCCCCTCCCGGTTGCTGACCACCACGGCAATCTCCGCCCCCGGTATGCGCCCCGCCGCCACGCTGTCCGCCAGCGCCTCAAAGTTCGACCCGCGCCCGCTCAGCAGCACTCCGATTCGCTTACCCATAAACAAAGAAACCTAGCACACAAGCCCCGCCCCACAAAATCAGTGACAAGCTCTTGGATGTTGCTTTGCTCACCGCAGCCTCGCCTTTTCTCAGCTCTTCTTTTCCGCAGTGGTACTGTGGAGCTAAGGCCTGAAGAATCTGCGCAAGGGGCATAGATTGCAAATGGCTTTTCTTGACATCATGGCAGGTGCGAATTTTCGAAATGAAGCTGCCGGCCGGGTCGTCGTTTTTCCCATGGGGCGTCGCAATCGAGGCTATGTTGTAAGGTCCGAGTCTGAAGAACAGAGAATCAAATCTTTTCTAAAGATGTTTTATGCCGCTCATTTTTCCATCCTTTTACTCGGCTATTTCTTAGCCTCGGAATGGTCCAGGGAACTACGCTATGCCTTAGGCAGGCCGGCCGCGCATTTATTTAGAACTGCGGGAATTTCTCAAGGGATTTATTCTCTTGTGGTGGGGATCCCCTATTTCCTCCTTTGGCGATCCTACAAGAAGGCGTTCCTAAGTTTTATTTCGCCCCAGGATGAGGTTTTGGTAGGGAAGCCTCCAAGGCGCCCCGCTCTAATTGCTCTTGCTGTTGGCCTGCTCGCTGTGGCTATCTTGTTCTTTCTCGTAGCTGTTTACCTCATTCGGACCAAATAATTTAGTTCCAGAGGCCTTTTGATTTTGCCACATAGTGGAATGCGCGTATCGCGAGATTCGATCTTCCGACGAAATCACGCTCTTAGAATATTCGGGTCCTAAGGATCCGCGAGTGCCTACCAAGCCGGCGACATGAAGCGCGTCTTCCGGGGAATTCCTGTCTGAGTGCGGCTAGCGGGATTCTCGGATCTTGAACAAATTTGCCAGGCGCTGATGGAGGACTTCGATAGCTCGAAAAAGTTCCGCCGCCCCGGCGGTTCCGTCGCTAACGTCATGGGACTCCAAATCGGAGGCCAGCGACTTGCTGAGCTGCGTGGCGCGGCGGACACGTTCGTCCGTAAGCAGGGAGCGCACCGTGGCGGTATCGCGTTGATGCGCCTGGCGCTCCTGCAATTCTTGAAGAGCCCAGGCGGTCTTGCGTACATAGTCGACGGCATCGCGAAACTCACGAAGCACCCGAGTATCCATCCCACCCGACCTGCTGTCCTTCATGTCCTTTTCCAGTTTCAGCAGGTCTTCGATCGCCACCTTCAGTCGAAACGTCACGCCCCAAAATGTTTCGCTGGGAGTAAGAAGCTCGACGGCCACTCCCAATACCTCGCCCTTTTTAGAGGCACGCAGCGATATCACTTGCGCGGAGGCTGTTTTCGTTGAGCTAAGGTTAGTCAGCTCGATTACGCTGTTGACGGCCGGGCGGCCTTTCATGTCCAGCAGGCCACCGTGCATGTTGACTTCTTTGGCTTCCGCAAACTCGATGACGCTTGCGCCGCTAGGCTCTAGCCATTTCACCCTCACGGGGACGACGACGGGGTAACGGTCGCTTCTCCTGTTTTTTCCCTTGGATGTCGGTAGCTCCGCAGCCGACTTGTCCGTTGTCACAAGCCACTTCCGATCTGCCGTTGACGCTGCAGCTCACCGCGCATCTTGATCGTGGTCCAGAAAGCCATGGACATAAGAAAGCTCCGCAAGCCCACGGCGCGTCGTGAATGGGCTGCCCGGCATCCATTTTCGCCTAACTTGCTGTAATCGCATTGACCAACTAAGCCCACTACTATCCTAAAGAGTACCCTGTTGCGAGTACCCGCTCCTTGCCAGCCCAAATTGGTGCTTGCTGCGGACCGATACGCCCGCAAAATGGAAGGACGATGAAAATCAAACCTTCGCGCTCAAAGACAACGTCACGCCCGCGCGGTTCACAAACAAATGCGGTCCATGCCGGTGAGGGAAACAAGCACGGCGTTGGCGTCGGCGTGGGCACGCCGATCGCGCGCACCAGCACATTCACATTTTCCTCCACCGCAGAGATGAAGTTGTGGGCGGAGGGAAAAAGCAAAGCGTACATTTATACGCGCTACGGCAATCCCACGCTGGCGATAGCGGAAGGGAAAATTGCCGCGCTCGAAGGCGCGGAAGCCGCCGTAGTCACCGCTTCCGGCATGGCCGCAATTTCCCATACGCTACTGGGCGCGCTGAAGTGCGGCGATGAATTAATTTCCACCGCGCAACTCTACGGCGGAACCTACCGGCTGATGCGTGATGTGTTCTCCGACCTGGGAATCAAAGTCCATCACGTCGGAACCGATCTCGCCGGAATCGAAAAACTGGTGAATTCGCGCACCCGAGTTTTATACGTGGAAAGCCCGACGAATCCCACCGTGCGCCTGGTGGACGTCGAGAAAGCCGCGCAGTTTGCGAAAAAACATAAACTCATTTCGATCATCGACAACACTTTCGCCACTCCCGTGCTGCAGCAGCCGATCAAACTTGGATACGACATGGTGGTGCACAGCGCGACCAAAGCCCTCGCCGGCCACTCCGATGTGATTGCGGGCGTCGCGGTGGGAAACAAAAAATGGATGGACCGCGTGCAGCACATGGTGATTTACCTGGGCGGCTCCATGGATCCAGAAGCGGCATATTTGCTGAATCGCGGCATCAAGACGCTGGGACTTCGCGTGCGAAAGCAGTGCGAGAACGCGATGGCCGTCGCGAAATTCCTGGAGAAGCATGCGAAAGTGGGTCGCGTTTTCTATCCCGGTTTGCCTTCGCATCCGGATCACAAATTGGCGAAGCGGCAAATGCGCGGATTCGGCTCCATGCTCGCGTTCGATCTGAAAGGCGGCTTGCCGGCGGCGCGGCGCGTTTGCGACCGCGTGCAATTATTTTTGCTGGCGGCCAGCTTGGGCGGCGTGGAGTCGCTGGTGGTTTTGCCGGCGTATACCTCGCACTACGACATGAGCGACGAAGAATTGGCGCGCGGCGGCGTGACTCCGGGGATGGTGCGCGTGTCTATTGGCATCGAGGACGCCGAAGATCTCATTGCTGATTTGCAGCAGGCGCTGGCTTAGTTTTCTCCTTGGAGATTTTCCAATCAAAGGCGCCCGCGAAAATCCGCGGCCGCTACAAAAACCGTCGCTACGCCTTCGCCGGGACGGGAACGGAGGCGGCGTATTCGTCTTTTACCGGGAGCATGGATTTCACGATGTCTTCGAGCTCATGGGAGCTTTGCGCATCGTCCGGATAATTGTGGACGGTGGTCTCGAAGGTGCCGCCGTGCTTGGCGCGGACGCTTTGCAGCTCTTCCTGCAAACGGACGGCGATGCGCTTGGCATTGAGCGTATCGGTTTCGGGGAGCACCAGGCCGAAAAGATCGGGAGCGAGGTGATAGATGGAATCGGTGGGGCGCAGCTTGCGCGACATGGCTTTGGCGGCGTCGCCAAGGGCGGAGGCGTTGTCGCTGGCGTTGGAGGCAGCGCCGACTTTGGCGCGGACGAGCAACAGAGAGAGATTCTTCTGCATGGTCATGGCGCGGCGATACTCCATGGTGAGGCGATCCCAGAAATGGCTGATGTCCGGCATGGTCTGGAGCAGATCGGCGTTGGCTTGCAGGCGCAGCTCAATATTGCGCTCGAGCTCTTGGAGAATTTGCTGCTTGAGCTTGCGGACGGTGCTCTGGCGCTCGAGCAAGTACCCGATGAAGAGAAGGGTGAGCGCGCAGAAGCCGAAAAAGGCGACGCGGAGAGTCCACCTGTTGGCGGTGTCGGGGTGGACGAAGACCAAGGGGTACATGAAGACGGCCAAACCGCTGCCGAGCACAAAGACGAAGACGGCCGCCATGATGGTGAGCTGAAGTTCGCGGCGTTCGAGACGATCGAGTTCTTGCCGATTGATGGTTGCCATTGCAGTGTCCCCACCCAAGTTGAGAGACGGGCAGCGCCCGAAAAAGCGGTTCGGTGCGTCTCGGCAATGGTGGCGTGGAGAGATGCTTGGCGCAATAGGCGCGCGGTACTGGCGTGGCGGAAAGGATAACGGATTGCGAGAAGGTTGAAGGTCTGGGGGTCCAGAGGTGCCCCACCCCGGGTGTTTTTGGAAAAGAGGCTGCAACCGATTGAAAACAAAGGAAACGAATGCATAAAAGGGCGCAAAGAGACGACAAAGAGGCGGCAAGCCGATGCAGATAAGAGAGTTAGCATGCCGGAGGGTCGGAAAGTCTGTCGTCGGGAGTGATGGACGGTATCACTCCCGTGGCGACGGGAAGTATGCGGAAGCTGCTGAGAACGGGAGAGATATTGGCGCCACGTAATGCATATGACGCAGGCAAAAAGAGAGTGCGTAGTGAGTTGTGGGTAGTGAGTAGTGGCAGGGAGCGGCGGCGCAGTGGGGCGTCTGGTAGACGGGGACGGACCTCGAAATTTGTGCCGGGACGGGGGCGACCATGGGGAAGGGTAGCGCGGGTGTACGTGAGAAGGAAAGTAAAAAGCAGCGAACGGGCGAATTTCGGGGGTGAACGGCTATTAGAAGCAGCGAATGGCAACGAGCCGAGGAGGGCAGTCTGGGCCGGGCAGACCACAAACTCGCGGCGCGGATGGCAAGCCGGCTAACGATTATACATTCAGTGACAGATAGAGGTGTTTGGAGGTAGGCTTCTGGCAAGCTATCGAGTTAAAGGCGACGCGAGTAAATCGATGCAAGTCTTCTGTCCAACGTGCAGTCGAAGAAATTTTCTCAAAACTGGAGTACTGGCTGGAGCTGCGCTCACAATTGGCTCGGGGATTTCTGCTTCTGAATCACACGACGAGCAAATGACCGCGAACGGCGGAGCTGACCCGTATCCAATCCCGTGGCTGGACAAGAATGGCAGCCACAATCAGCCTGCCGGGGCGAACCTCGAACCTTCGCACATATTCCATTTCAAAGGGCGAGTGGCGCGGTGCAGCACGTTCACCGGGATGGGCACCGACAACAGCGGAAATCGGATCGCGTTTGGGAGTCCGACCACGGACTATGGCGTGATGCAAGGCGAGTATTGGGCGGCGCGCGCGATGCAGCAAGGCATCTTCGCTCACATATGACTGACGCTGTTCCGGGGACCGGCGGTCCCCGCCAGCCAGATTCATGACTTTCATCCCCCGATTGCACCTTCCGGACTGTATTGGGTTGTGCCGGTTTCCAAGGAAAGCCTGGAAATCAGTGCCGATCGAAACACCTTCATGCTGGAGATGAAGAATGTTGCGGTGGTGGATCAGCCGCGCTGGCCGGCGCTGGATTCCATTGCGACTCCCGCACGAATGACTTTCAGGATGGTGTGGAAATCAACCGGCGAAGCGATTGCCTACGAGGATGCTTCCAAACAGTTCCGATTCAAAGGGACGCGGGCTGACTGCCGGATGGAAGCGCAGGTCGAGGTGCCTTCGATCGGGTTTTCGTGGAAGTCTGATGCGCTGGAGAAGTCGCGGGCGGATTTTGCAGTCATGGGTGAGGAAGTGAATGGACGGTATTATGGATGAGGAAGGGTTGTGCCGCCTGCTTCGGCATCGAGGCAAACAGCGATGCTCCAGCCAAGGCCGGAGCGCTCGCTGGGCTTGCTAGCTGGGCTTAAGCCCAGCCCCTACACGAAATCTAAGCTCTGACAGCATATTTTCGTTGTTACGACAGCTTTAGCGTTGAAGTGGTCTAAGTCGTTCCTCGCTACGCTCGGCGGCCAGCCTAAAGGCCGCCGCTACGTTTGACTCGTCGCGGAACGGCGGGAGGCGAACGCATCCGCTAGCGCGGACAGAATCCAGGTCCAGCCTTCTTTATGCCGACGGCCGAGTTCGTCGTCGGGCACGCCGGAGTGGCGGAGGGTGACTTCGGTCTGCTCTCCACGTGGTTCCAGGGTGAAGGTGACGATGGACTCGGCGCCCTTGGTCGCTTCGGACATCCAGGTGTACTCGACCAGGCGTGGCCGATCCACCTGTGTGAAGCGACCGTAATGAGGCCAAATTCGTCCTTCATGCTTGAAGGCAAAATAAAAAAGACCGTCCACAACCGGATCGAGAATCACACGCTCCGCACCGAACCAAGGTCCACCAGGACTCTTTGGATCTATCCAGACGTCGAAGATTTTTTCGGCGGACGCGGGAATGGTGCGGGCTATTGTGATGTCAACAAAATTCATCGTCATTTCTCCTTTTGTTTTTGTTTGGCAAAGAATTGCTCGAGCCGATCGAGGCGGTTATTCCAAAACTCCTCGTATTTAAGGAGCCAACAAGCCACATCGCGCAGGGGCTCCGGGGACAACTCGAGGATCTTGTTGCGACCGCGGCGAGAGCGCCGGACGAGCCCGGCTCGCTCGAGCACGCGCACGTGCTTGCAAAATCCGGTGAGCGACATGGAAAAGGGCTCGGCAACATCGGAAATGCGTGCGGGACCGCGCGCGAGGCGCTCAACGATGGCGCGGCGAGTGCGGTCAGAGATGGCCGCGGTCACGGTATCGATGTTGGCGGTCGCGCGACACTGAACCATGTGGTTCAGTATGAGCTAAAGCGGAAGAGTTAGTCAAAGGGAATTCGTCAGAGACCGGTTCCATGAAGCGGAGCGCCCTTACCCAACTCGTCGAGAGCCGACTTGAACGCGATTGCCAGCTTTTCGGCCGAGCCTCGGCCCCAGTAATGAAGGAAGATCACCACAGGCCGCGCCTCGGTCATATGGTTGTGAATCGCGACGACGTCGATACCGTTCTTGCGAAGCGTCTTCAAGACGGGGGTCACTTCATTTTCTAGCATGGCGATGTCGCCAGCGACGACGGCGTCGTCTTGCGTGCCGACGAACGCGACCCAGGTGTTCAAACCCATGCGGGCGTTAATGGCCGCGCCGTGCTCTTTCATGGCGAGGTCGTCGCGACCGACGGTGATTTTGTAGACCGCGCCAGACTGCTCCCCCTCATGCCCGACGATTTTGGCCAGCTTCGCAGTATCCAGGGCCGAGCCACCCGCGGTGAAGGATTTGGCGGCCGCAGGAGCTACGTGACCGATTAAGTCCAAAGCAGGCTTGACGCGATGTGCCAGGTCCGCGGCTTTTCCCATGCCATGAACGTGCATGTAGTAGACGTGCGGTTCGTCCCAGAAGAAATGGTTGTGGAGCGCGGTCACATCGATTCCGTTGTCGAGGAGCGCGGACATTACCGGATTCACTTCTTCCTGGAGAAGGACAAGGTCGCCCATCATCACATCGTTGCCATCGGTGGTCTTAGTGAGAGCAAGCCAGCCGCCAAAACCAAAGGGCGTAGGCGTAGAGACGCCCTGAATGGTCATTTTGAGGTCGCTGCGCGGGATGTTGATCTTCAGCACGCCGGCTTTGAAATCGCCCTTGCGATCAAGGTCTTTCAGAGCCTCCTGATAGTCGCCGGGCATTTCTTGGGCGAAAGCAGCGGAGCTGGAAAGGAGAAGAAACGCGGCAACGAGCAACATGATTCTATTGCTAGTGAAACAAGACATACGGCGAGCCTCCCAAGTAAATTTTATGCTGGAAATCCTTTTGCCGTCAGCTGAGTGACAAAGAAATGACAAAGAATGGTCGTTGGGCGGAAACAGGGCAGGGGTGGCTTGACGGAAAGTCGCGGGAGCTTATACCATCGGGTCGCCGAAGTGATGTGAGTCCATTCTGGGTGCCGGGGGAAGTTGTCGGGGGAGCCGGGAGTGCGTTGCGCAATACTGGAACAGTCCGGGGGACTGGTCTGGTTCGGAGCGAACCGGAATCCCTATCGTCTTGCCTGTTGTTGAAGCCACGAACGAATTGTAACCTTCGTAACTTCAAATCCATCAACGAATTAGAGTGAGGTCCTGTCGATTGTTACGGGATATTCACATTCGATTGACGCAACAGTAAGACGGGACAATTACCTTCCTGCGGGCAGGGTGGTTCGCAAACTCACCGGTATTGGGTTGAATTCTGTTTCAAAGAGAGAGGCGATGAAAAAATTTGCAGCACTAACACTGTCGATTTTTCTGACCTACGGAATGGCGCTGGCGGATACACCTAAGGATGCTGATGCGCAACCCGCCGCGGCGGGGGGGCCCGCGAAGGCAGCTAAGGCTGCAAAAGCGGCAAAAGCGAAAGCAGCGGAAGCGTCGGAAGCAAGGTTTGCCGCCGAGCTGGAAGAGTTGCGGCAGACGTTGCAAGCGCAGCAGGAGCAATTGCAGTTGTTGAAGGAAGAGCTGGCCAAGCGCGACCGGCAGATCGATGCGACGCGGGATGCAGCGACGGTGGCGAACACTCGCGCGACGGAAGCGAGCAGCAGAGCCGCCGAAGCGGTGAACACGAGCGCGGAAGTGAAGAGCGCGACGAGCTCGCTGACTTCGACGGTGAGCGATCTGAAGGTAAGCAACGAATCGCTGCGCACGACAGTGGCGACGGCGCAGGCGGACGCAAAGAAGGATGAAGAGACGGGTCCGGCGACGATTCGCTATAAGGGAGTGAGCATTACGCCGGGGGGATTCATCGCGGCGGAAACGGTGACCCGCACGCGCGCGAATTCGGCGGACATCAATTCGTCGTTCACGAATATTCCGTTCCCGGGCAAC
>Ga0307479_10002409_pt1 | contig 17001 bp, 16 predicted proteins | sample atmos_gasesECM4C_FD_203743 | JGI IMG/M metagenome (GOLD analysis project Ga0307479, IMG submission 203743) | Hardwood forest soil microbial communities from Morgan-Monroe State Forest, Indiana, United States - atmos_gasesECM4C_515 | ecosystem: Environmental > Terrestrial > Soil > Temperate... | reverse complement strand
CTCCGCCGAAGCAATAGAAGCCCCTGCCACTGCGGCTTTGGCTTGGCTAGCCCGAATTCGGTCTCCACTACTGCTGAAGACGGCCTCCGTGATCCCCGCAAGAATGGACGCTTGCGCGTTTCTGCTTGTCAGCCAGTATAACGGCGTTGGGGTCCGCTAGGCAACGTTGCGGGTATCGCGGTTGGAAACTTCCGGGACGGGCTGCCTTCTCACCGCCTCCGAAAGCCGCTCCCGCACCGGCATGAAGATCAGACGATAGTCCCTCCGAAAACATTCCGCGCAGCGCACCGGCTGCAGAAGGAAAATCGGAAGGAGGTAACGTTCGGAAAACGAGCGGCGACGGGAACGAAAGCCCGAGTTACTGCCACAGTCGTCACAGTGAAATTCAAAATACCGCTGGAACCACAGCTGGTCGGGGGAATGGTTTGTCACACTGCACCTCAGATTGACGAACTACGAAGTGGCTCCGAGACGATTAACGCTATTTTACTCCAAAGCGAGGAGCGCGCAAGAGGTGAGTTCCCTGACCAGTACCCCAGGCTGGAACACTGTTTGGACAGTACCGAACCGGCGTCGCACTTGTAAAGTAGGCTGCCCGCGTGCTAACGTGCGCCGTTCCCGTGTTCCGAGTGAGTTACGGAACAACTTTGCTTTCATACCACGCCTCAAGAGGATACCGCCTATGAGCAGTCCCGCCTCCAACGAACCCGGAAGCAGCGTAAAAAAACACGTTCCCTTCGTTCCCGAGCACATGGAAATGAAGGAGTTTACCCTGCGGGCCGTACTTCTCGGGCTCCTGATGACCATCGTCCTGGGAGCGGCCAACGCCTATCTTGGGCTTCGCGCCGGAATCACCATCGCGGCAACATATCCGGCCGCGGTGATTGCCATGGCGGCGATGCGTGCATGGAAAGGATCGCTGCTGGAAGAAAACATCGCCCGGACGGCGGGGTCGATCGGGGAGTCGGTCGCGGCGGGAGCAATTTTCACAATTCCCGCTTTTCTGATTGCGAAAGCATGGCCTTCCTTCGAGCCTGGAGTCGCGTACTGGAAATCAACGGCGCTCATCATGGTGGGTAGCATTTTGGGAGTGCTATTTATCTCGCTGGTGCGGCGCGGCATGGTGGAAGATCCAGAACTGCCCTTTCCTGAATCGCTGGCCGCATCGGAGATTCACAAGGCGGGACAACGGGGAGCCCAAGCCGCCAAATATCTTTTTTGGAATATCGGCGTCGGTGGCGTGGTGTATCTGCTAGGGCGTTTTGGGCTGTTTGCCGCAGACAAGGACTTTCACTTTGGAGTTGGCGCTTTGGGGCGGAGTCAAGTCCGGCTGGGCGGAGTGGGTAGCACGAGTGTGCTCGCGACTGGAGCCGCGAGCATGGCTTCGGCACCGAGTGTGAGCCCGGCCTACCTGGGCGTGGGATACATCATCGGCCTTCGGCTGGCGGCACTTCAGTTTTCCGGGGGCGTGCTGGCTTGGGGTCTGATGGTGCCGCTACTGATGTATTTTCTAGGCCCGCAACTTAAACAATACATCCCTGCAGATACGCCAGATGACTGGGCAACGATGGCGACGGCAGTGTGGCGGTTTATTGTACGACCGATCGCCGTTGGCGGCATGTTGGTGGGCGCGGCGTACACGCTCTATAACATGCGGGCGAGCCTAACCGCGGGACTGGGGAAGGCATTCTCCGATCTTCGCCAAACTGCCGAACAGCAAGCCAAGCTTTCGCGCACTGAGCGCTACATGAGTTCGAAGATTGTGTTCGGATTGATCGCTGTGATGTTTGTGCTCATGTGCTTCCTGTATATAAATATTTCTGGGCTGGTTTGGCCGGCGGTGCTGGCTGCGGTCGTGATGCTGTTGGTGGGGTTTATTTTCGCGACGGTCTCGGGCAATCTGGTCGGCTTCATTGGTTCCTCCAACAATCCAATTTCTGGGTTGACGCTTTCCACTCTAATTGTTGCCGCCCTTCTAATGGTTGCTTTAGGGGTTCACGGAATAAAGGGCGTGGCCACTGTGCTGGGAGTAGCCGCCGTAGTCTGCGTTTCCGCGGCAGTTGCGGGCGAACTATTGCAGGACTTTAAGGTCGGCTATATTCTTGGAGGCACACCCAGCAAGATTCAAAGCGCCGAGTTAATTGCCGTGGTGGTAGCCAGTCTGGTCATGTACTGGCCGCTTTACCTGCTTCACACCGCGTTCGGTTTCGGCAGCCGGGAACTTTCGGCGCCGCAAGCGGGACTGATGGCCACCCTAGCGATAGGCATTGTAGGCGGCGACATGCCATGGCCTCTTGTTGTGGTCGGCGTATGCTTCGGGATCGCGTTGATCATGATGCAGGTAAAGAGCCCGATGCTCGTGGCGGTGGGGATGTATCTGCCCTTCGAGACCACCTTCGCAATTTTTCTGGGTGGGGTTTTCCGTTCGATCGGCGACTGGATGGCCAAACGCCGCGGCTTAAACGCGGCGCAAACGGCGCGAGCGGAAAATGCCGGAGTTCTTACGGCTTCCGGTTTAATTGCCGGTGAAGCCATCTGTGGGCTGCTTTGGGCGGGGGTCATCGCACTGTCGTTTGCTCAGCAGCCATGGTTGCACACAGCCTCAGCTTGGGCCACGAGAATCAAGGCCGGGCAGATCTTTGCGCATCCCCTGTATCTAAGTGGGGTTGTTGTGATAGCTTTGCTGGCCGGCCTGATGATCTTCTTGCCGCTATCCAGCGCAGGCGATCCGAACGAACCGGCTCCCCCGACCGCGATGATGTAATTTTCGTAACCACGAAGAACGCGATGATAAATGAAGGAAATCCGAGTTCCTTCGTGCAACTTCGTGTCCTTCGTGGTCTAGTATTTTTATGTCGATCGTCGAAAATCTTGCGGCGGTGCGCGAGTGCATCGCCACCGCGACCCGGCGCGCGGGACGCAGTTCCGACGACATTACCCTGATGGCCGTCACCAAGACGCAACCGCCGGAGCGCGTCCGCGAAGCTTATGAAGCGGGACAGCGACTCTTTGGCGAGAACCGGGTGCAGGAATTTTCCGCGAAGGCGGGAGCGCTGGCGGATCTGGAAGGCGCCGCATGGCACATGATCGGGCACCTGCAGACCAATAAAGCCACAAGAACGGCAGAGTTATTTCGCGCCGTGGATTCGGTCGATTCGCTAAAGCTGGCAGAGAAGTTGGACGCGGCCGCGCGCACACTCGGCAAGAAATTGGACGTTCTGGTCGAGATCAACGTCGGCGGCGAAGCGGCGAAGAGCGGAGTCGCGCCCGAGTCACGAGAGCTTGAAAAGATGCTGATGGCCGCGCCTCGGCTGGAAGCGCTGGTGCTCCGCGGACTGATGACCGTCCCTCCCTTCACCGGCGATCCGCTTGGAGCGCGTCCCTACTTTCGCAAGCTGCGCGCGTTGCGCGATGCGATTGCCGCACGCAAACTGCCAGCAGTAACGATGGACCAGCTTTCCATCGGCATGTCGCACGATTTCGAAGTGGCGGTTGAAGAAGGATCGACTTGCGTGCGCGTGGGCACGGCGATCTTTGGGGAAAGAACAAAGGCTTGACCACCGAGGCACGGAGACACGGAGGACAATTGAGGGGCATTGATTGGATTTGTGCCGTCAGTCTATTCCTCTTCGCAATCGTGGATTGCCTGCTCGTGCCGAGAACTTATACGGGCAGAATCTGGATCTTCGGGACGGGCTTGGCTCTACTTTTCACCGCCATGTTGAATGTGCTGCGTCTCCGCAACAGCCGTGACGTGCGAGGCCTGAGGTTGTTTTGCATCACTGCGAATGCAACGATGCTGGTTTTCGTGATTGCGTTGATGGCAAGCATTGGAAAATCGCGCACTCTACAGCACCCGCAAATACCGTTGGTGGGCGCATTGCTGCTGGCCGAGACAGCATTTTCGCTGAGAACAAACCTGTGATCCCTGTTCAGGAGTCTGGTGGGGGAGTGACGTTTGCGATCAAAGTTCATCCTCGGGCGAAAAAGAATGCAATCACCGGCGAACTCGGCGACGCGCTCAAACTTTCTCTAACCTCGCCGCCCGTGGAAGGCCGCGCCAATGAGGCCTGCATCGAATTTTTCGCAAAACTTTTGAAGGTGCCGCGATCTTCCGTTACCATTGCCTCCGGTCAGAGCGGACGCAACAAACTGATTCGTGTCTCGGGACTCTCGGCCGCAGAAGTACGTAGTCGCGTTGGAATATAGTGCCGTCCTAAGGGAGCCACTCTTGAGCTTTTCCGAACGCTTGCAGGAGATTCGCACCGGATTCGAGCGGCCTTTCTGGGTCGCCAATATCAGCGAAATTTTTGAACGGCTTTCCTACTACGGAGCCTTCGCTTCCCTTGCCTTGTACTTGCAGGAGAAACTCAATTTCTCGACCGAGCAAACGGGAACCCTGACCGGCATCTTCGGCGGCATGGTATGGTTTCTCGCCATCTTCGGCGGGGCGGCCGCCGACAAACTGGGTTTCCGCCGCGCGCTTTCGATGGCGTATCTGATCCTCGCCGCCGCGTATTTTCTGATCGGCTCCATCGGGTCATCGTGGCTGGCGCCCATACGCAACGCGGTGCCGCTCAGTTTGTTTGTCGGCTTCATCCTCATCCTTCCTGCACTCGGTATTTCGCTGGTGAAGCCTTGCGTCGTAGGAACAACCGCCCGCGCTTCCAAGCCGAATGTCCGGTCGATCGGGTATTCGATCTACTACACTCTGGTTAATATCGGAGGCGCAGCCGGACCTTACTACGCATCGTGGGCGCATCGTCATCTGGGCGTTGAGAGCGTCTATCGAGTGGCTGCGCTTAGCGTCTTCGCAATGTTTTTCTTTGTCCTGCTTTTTTTTCGCGAACCACACCAGCCTGGAGATGCTCCTCCGCCTTCGATTGCCACCGTCGCGCGAAATTTCTGTGTGGTTGTGGGGAATTATCGCTTGGTTCTGCCAGTTATGATTATCGCAGTGCTCCTCCGCGTCGCCCTCTGGGTACGTCCCGCGCTGACCGTACCTTGGTGGATCTGGGCCGGCCTGCTCGTGCTGGTGCTGGCCGGCATCAGCCGCTTTATGTGGTTCCTCGTACTCTTCACGGGCTACTGGGTTGTGTTCTGGCAGCAATACATCAGCCTGCCGGGATACATTCACGGCTACATCAACCCGCATGCGGATGTGGAGATTATTTTAGTTACAGACGGCCTCACGGTGATCTGCCTCACTCTCGCGGTAAATTTCCTGACGCGCAGAATTCCAGCATTTCAAGCGGTAATTCTGGGCACTCTGATCACTTCTATTGCGTGGCTCATACTTGCCTTTCGTCCCACGATCTGGGGGGCCGTTCTCTCGCTATTTGTTCTGGCGCTCGGCGAGATCACGCAGCAGCCGCGCTACTACGAATACATTGCGCTGCTCGCGCCTCCGGGACAGCAGGGGACGTACATGGGCTTCGCGTTCTTGCCAATTGGAATTGGGTCGCTGATCGGCGGATGGTTCGGCGGGACGCTCGTACATCACTTTGGAGAGGTCACACACCAGCCGGAGCGAATCTGGTGGACGGTGACTGCCGTAGGCGTAGGCACAACAGCGCTGCTTTGGGTCTATGACCGGTATTTCAGAGTCGTGGCCGTTCCTGCAAAATAGACGTGACGCTATGCCCACGGATTCGGCAAACCAATCGTCGGCAGTGCAATCGAAGATCGCGGCGGCAGAAATCGCGGAACAAATTCGCCGTGCGCTGAAGAACGGCGGCTCCGCCGAACACGCAGCGGGTGTGCAGTGGTTCTTCAAAGAAGAGATCAGGTCGCATGGCTGGTATACGGCGGACTTGCGCCGCGCTGCCGTGCACTTCCGGCGGGAGATCAGGAAAAAACGTGGCCTCGACTTTCTGGTTGAGGTTGCCAATCAGCTTTTTTCAGGATCGAACCTGGAAGAAAAAATTGCCGCTGTCTTTCTTCTGGAAAAACTTGATGGAGAATTTGGCGATGGTGAGTTTAAGTTATTCGAGTCCTGGCTCGACCGCATCAGCAGTTGGGCTGACCACGATGCGCTGGTGCATGATTTGATCGCTCCGATGGTCGCAGCCAAACCCGCGCGTGCAAAATCAGTTTTCCGCTGGGCAAAATCAGCGAACCGTTGGCGCCGGAGAGCCGCGTGCGTAGCGCTGATCCGCGGGACTCGAGCGAAAATGTTTTTCTCCGAGATCCAGCGCCTTTGCAACAGGCTTATCGCCGACAAAGATGACATGGTGCAAAAAGGATTAGGCTGGCTGCTGCGCGAAACCGCCAAGTCCGACGCCAAACGGACAGTTCCATATCTGATGAAGATTCGCGGACACGCGCCACACCTGGTATTGCGCACCGCCTGCGAGACCCTGCCAGCGGCCGTCAAGAAGCGGATCCTCTCCCGCACCAAGAGGCAGACCTGATCGTTTCGCCGGGCTCGTGACATTCGCGCCTGATTCGCCCAAATCCCCGCCATTGTTTACAATAGACGTTTGCCCATGGATCTGGCTGCCATTCAATCTGCGCTGCGCGAACGCAATATTGACGCGTGGCTGTTTTACGATCACCATCATCGCGATCCCATTGCCTACCGGGTGCTAGGCTTACCGGCGAATCTGATGGTCACGCGGCGCTGGTTTTATCTGATACCGGCGCAGGGTGAACCGGCAAAACTGGTTCACAAGATCGAAGCCGGACACCTCGACTCCCTGCCCGGCAGCAAGCGCCAGTATTCGGGATGGCAGGAATTGTTCGACAGCTTGAAGTCGATGCTCGCCACTTATCGCGACATCGCGATGCAGTATTCTCCAAACAATATTGTCTTCACCATTTCTCTGGTCGACGCGGGAACGGTGGAACTGTTGCGCGGACTCGGCAAGAACGTAGTTAGCTCCGCTGATCTAGTGGCACAGTTCGAGGCTACGTGGAGCGAGGAGCAGATCAAGACGCACTTCGCGGCGCGCGATAGCGTGGATGCAATCGTGGCCGCCGCATTCAAAGAGATTGGAAAGCGCGTGCGCAACGGTGGTACCACCGAACATGAAATTCAGAACTGGTTCATGGAAGCGTTTCGTCGCGAGAATCTGCTCACCGACGATCCTCCGATTGTGGCGGTCAATGCGAACGCCGGCAACCCGCACTACGAGCCGCGGGCCGACCATCCTGTTCCCATTCGCGAGGGCGATCTGGTTTTACTCGACGTGTGGGGCAAGAAGGACATTCCGAACGCGGTTTACTATGACGTCACCTGGATGGGCTTCGTCGGATCGGCCCCATCCGCCCGCATAGGCGAGGTTTTTGAGATCGTGCGCGACGCTCGTGATGCTGGCATAAAGACGGTAACGGATGCGATCGGCGCGGGACGCCGGATTGCCGGATGGGAAGTGGACCGCGCCACTCGCAACCACATCAAGAAAAAGGGTTACGGAGAATATTTCATTCACCGCACCGGACATTCCATCGGCACCGACGTCCATTCCAATGGAGCCAATATGGACGATCTGGAAATCCACGACGAACGCCAACTTCTCCCGAACTCCTGCTTCTCCATTGAACCTGGAGTTTATCTGCCGGAATTTGGAGTGCGAAGCGAAATCAACATGCTGGTGCGCCCAAAGTCGGCGGAAGTTACCGGCAATATACAACGCGAGATTGTAATCATCTGATGGCAAATTCCACGACAGCAAAGACTAAAGCGGTTGAACCGGCGCAGTCTGCGAGCATGATGGCGGTGATCGCGCCGGCCGTGGGTTGGCTCATTCCGGGGGCAGGGCACTTGATTCAACGCCGCTGGATTCGAGGCCTACTGCTGCTCATCTCCATCGGAACTCTGTTCCTGCTCGGACTGCTGATGCAGGGCCACATTTACAAGGCGAACGGCGGGGACATCCTCGATATTCTGGGATTCATCGGCGACCTCGGAGCGGGTGGAATGTATATTGCGACCCTCGCCATGAATGCGGGCCAGGGGGCAATCGCTTTCGCGATTGCTGATTACGGAACCAAATTTATGATCGTTGCCGGGCTGCTGAATTTCATTGCGGTGGCGGACGCCTACCACATTGCGATTGGAAAAAAGCAATGACGTTGCCTTCAGCTGTGAGCCGTCCGCGGTTAACATCCCGCCTCTTGAGGAGACAATGACAGTCCAACTTACTCACTTCAGTGCGGCTTTTGTGTTCGCGCTTTTTGCTTCCATCGTTTTCGGCATCACGCACCGCGAGACTACTCGCGAAATGGTCCGCTATGGCCTGAAATGTTTTGCGATGTTCCTGGGCGGCGCCTTGGCCGCGGGGTGGGCAATGTGGTTGGTCAGGAGATAGCTTTTAATCTCTAGATTTCCTTCTCATCCTTGCCACACGAACGCATCGAACACTCGCTTCGATTCAAAATTCAGTCGGCGGTAGAGAGCGACGGCTCCCGCGTTGGCCTCGGTCACGGTCAGCGAGAGCATGGAGAAGCCGCGCTTGCGGAGAGCGGCGGAGGTTGCAGCCAGCAGAGATTCGCCAATCCCGCGCGAGCGGTATTCCGGAAGCACGCACACTTGCGTCACGTGGCCAACGTCGCCGCGTACGCGCGAGCAGAGAATTAGTCCGATCAGATTTTTAGCTTTGCGATCCACCGCGGCGAATGACGACTCCGCGTCGAACAACCCGCATCCCGGAAAACGCACAATATTATTCAGAAAACGCAGCGATCCGCTCAGCGTATGGTACTGATCGTTGATCTGGGCGTCGACGTGGCCGCGATAGGCAGCAGTAATCACGGCCGCCGCGGGCTGGTAGTCGGCTTCGGTCCAGCGGCGGATTTCGACCTCTGGATGCATTGCTTTCCCCTGCGTCGCAGCACTGCCCAGCCCGAGAACCATGAAGAGACGCGGATGACGCTGGAATCCCTGATCCAGAAAGGGACGTGCCACGCTTCCCGATTCGTGCGCGAGCAACTGGGCCTCAACGCGGTGAATTCCAGGTGACTGCTGCAAGGTCTCGATGACGTGCGTGAGAAGTTTGAGTTCCACCTCATGCGCGTTCGGGAGACGGTTGCCGTTGGACACGAACAGATCCCCGACCACGCCCTTGCTGCCTTCATACACAAAAAAGGTGTAACCGAAAATGCGGCCGCGTTCGATGGCGGCGTAGCCGGGAAGGATTTTCGCGTCCACGTAGCGCAGGATCATCTCCGCGGAACCGTTGTAGTCCCACGAGAGCAGGTTGGCCCAAATGCGAGCCTCGTCATCGAGCAGGGGGCGCAAATCGCCGGACGAAAAATGTCTAAGGTCGAGAATCTCCACGGGACTCCTGCAAAGTCAGCGGCAAAAGCGGCAGCCTCGTTCGCGGCGGCAGAACTCCGAGTTTAGTGCGTTTCCAGCACGCGAGGCAAACCAGCGGAACATACGCAGCAACAGCGAGCTATCCCACTCTATCGAGCACCATGACCTGTCCCGCCAAATCGTCATTGCGGTGTTCCATGATCAATGTCCGCTGGTCGGACGACAATGACCAGCAGTCGCAGAAATGCATCTCACGCGCACCAAACCGAATCCAGGACTCAATGACTAGTTCCTCACGTTCCCACCTTACCCCTCCGCGAACGGGTATTCCGTTCAGCGAGTTTCTATCTTGGTCCCCATTGAGCCAGCATCTGAAGACTGCTCGATCTTCACTACCGTCAAGCTTCGTGACGACGATCTCCTGCTCCAGTTCAGAATCTGACTGCTCGATCTTCAACAAGATAGCCTTGGGTGACGCACCGAGGAATCTGCTCTTGCCTAAGTCTGCATTCCAAACCCCAGTGAACTTGACACTCATATCTTTTTCTGCAGCCTTCTACCGCGGCATGGAACTTGCCCCCGCTGCCGCCACCCAGTAGTAGTCCACATGCCGCGCCGCAAAGTGGCCGAGATAAGAGACACGGCGGCCAGCTAAGGCCTTGGCGATTTCCACTTGAGAATTTTCCGGAGCCACCAGCAGGTGTTCTTCCTGCGGAACTTTCCCCCACTCATAGTTAAAGGTTAAATGATTGCGATAGAACGTGAGGCCGTATTCCAGTTCGCGGGGAACATGGTAAACAGCCAGAGGCAAGGGATGAGCTTCAATATCTGCAATTTCCTGGGCCAGTGGACGCGCCGAAAGCGTCTGGTCGAGCGCTGCCGAGCCGAGTTTCAGAACGGCGCCGACCGTAAGCACGACGGGAATGAGAGTGACGAAACGTAGCATGCGCAGGCCGGTCTTTCGCACCAGCGTGAGCGCAATTCCGGCGCACAACACAAATGCGATGGCGACCGCAACCATCATCGGCTTGCCTCCGGGCAGGCGGTGTTGCATGACTAGATATGCGATCAGCAAAGCTGGAACAATCGGAGCCGCTGCGAACAGAGCGTGCAGAATTGCCAGCCACATGGGGACGGGGTCCAAATCGTTTCGCTCCGAGCGAAGCTTCAAATAATCCGCCAGCAGTAGCGCGCCGGCGGGAATCGGGGGCAGAATGTAGCCGGGAAGTTTGGATTGCGAGATGGAGAAAAACGCTACGGGGACGAGGAGCCAGCAGCCGGCGAAAATTCCGAGTCGATATTCGGGATCAGCTCCTGACGTGCTAGTCGATTTTTGTGAAGCCCACGCACGCACAGACCGGGCGAAAGCGTCGCCGGCGAAAACCGTCCATGGCAGCAACGCCAGAGTAGTTACTGGCAGGTAATACCAGAACGGCTCGGTATGGTGATAAAGATTTTTCGAGAATCGTCCAAGATTATGTTCGACAATAAACTCACGAAAGAATTCCGGATTCCGAGCCTGCACCGCGAAATACCAGGGCAGGGCAATGACACAAAATAAAAAAATTCCAGGTAACCACAGCGTCTTCAAGACCAGCCGCAGTTCTCGAACGACTGCCGCGTAGGAAACGATCACGACAATAGCCAGAAAGGGAGCTATGGGGCCTTTGGCCAGCGTTCCCAAAGCCATAAAGCCATAAAACGCCGCGAGGTAGATCCTCTTCCCGGTTTCGCGCCAAGTCCACCAGCTCAGCATACCCACGGTGAAAGCCGCAGCCAGCGCCATGTCCATGGAGGCGGCATGAGCGTATCCAATAATTCCAGCACAGGAAGCCGCAATCAGTCCGCCGTCAATCTCACATCCAGGGCGGAAGCGTCGCAGGAAGAAATATATTGCAAGCACGAGGAATGTAGCATCGACCGCCGAAGGCAGCCGCGCAGCCCAGTCACTCACGCCAAAGATGCTGTAAGCAACCATGGCTTGCCAGTAATAAAGGGGAGGCTTTTCCAGCCACGGATGGCCGCCCAGCACGGGGGTGATCCAGTCGTGACGCTCCAGCATTTCGCGCGCCACCTGGGCATAGCGTGGCTCGTCGGCTCCGATCAGACCAAACTGGCCGAGACCGTAGAAAAATAAAAACGCACAAAAGCCCGCGAGCAGGAGCGAGTCAGTGCGAGTGCGGTTCGTCATGGAAAAGGTTCCGGGGTCGGCGCGCGACATTCGCAAATTGTTGATTGATGATTGCTGATTGTTGATTGACAGGCGTTAAGGGCCAAACTCTCTTCAAATCAGCAATCAAAAATCATCAATCAGCAATAAGATTATTGTACGGAAGAACCACGGCGCAGAATTTCCAGAATCAGGCGGACCGCATGGGCCAGCGGACCGTCAACCGAGCAACCGCTGGCGCATTCGTGGCCTCCACCGCCGAAACCCTCGGCCACGCGCGCCACATCAAGCTTGCCTTTGCTGCGCAGGCTTACGCGGAAACGTCCGTCGGGAAGTTCACGGAAGAACGCCGCCACTTCTACTTCTCCGATGGAGAGCACGTAATTCACCAAGCCTTCGCAGTCCTCTTCCTTCGCCCCGCAACGCTCCATTTGCTCCTGCGATACCCAAGTCCAGCCGACATGGGCCTCGGTATTGAGATTTCGCAATGCTTCCCCCAGCAGCCTCATCTTGGCGACGGAGTGCGCAAAATAAATACTGCGGGCGCAATGGGAAGGGTCGGCTCCGGCCAGCACCAGTTCGCGCGCCAGAGCGAACGTGTGTTCGTTCGTCCCCTGAAACATGAACGATCCTGTATCGGTCATCAGGGCGGTGTAGAGGCAGGTTGCAATCTCCGGAGAAAAAGGAGTCCCCGCTTCGCGCGCCAAGCGAAACACCATTTCTCCGGTGGCCACGGCATGCGGATCGATCCAGTTCACGTGCGCAAACGGCCGGCCGCTGACGTGATGATCGATGCTGATCAGAAAGCGGCCCTCGAGTCCCTCCAGCCTGGTGCGATGGATGCTGTCGCACTCCAGAATGATCGCCGCTTCATAATTCCCACCGACACGGTCAGCTTTCAGCACCTGGTCGGCAAACGGCAGCGTGCGATAGATGCGCGGAACTCCATCATGCAGCACGACATCCGCCTGCTTGCCCATCGCGCGGAGAACCTGGCAGCACGCCAGCGCCGATCCAATGGCGTCACCATCGGGCCGGGCGTGCGAAGTGAGCACGAACCGGTCACGCTGCTCGATCTGATGGAGAACATCCCTCAACATCTGCCAAACCTTTCCCGTTATATCTTTCCCGCGCCCGGCTTGGCGCCAGTCTTCATCCTCTTTTTTGCCCGGGCTAACAATTCTTCCACTCGCGCTTTTTCCCGCTCCGAGCGGTCCAGCCGGAAATACAATTCCGGAGCGCGCCGGAGCCGCAAGCGCTCCACCAATTCATGCCGTATATATTCTTTGGCTGCGAGCAAGCCTTCGAGACTTCGCTCCGCTTCCTGGTCATCGCCGTCCACATCCACCAGGACCTGCGCCGACCTGCCATCATCGGCAACCAGGACGGCAGTCACGCCAACGAGTCCGATGCGGGGATCCGCCAGTTCTCCTTCCACAAGCGTCTCGATCTCCTCACGCAAGGCCTCGCCTAACCGTCCGCGATGGTACTTTACCGCACGCTTCTCCACCTTTCACCTCGAAGTAAAACGCATGAGAATATCAGAAAATCGTCCGCAGGTGTTGGCCCTCCAGTGCTATTGTCGCGCACCTTGGTGGGCTATAGGTAAGTACAGAGGTAACAAGGCGGCGGTGGGGATAAAATCGTCGTTAGCCCTTGGTCGTTAGTCGTTAGCAAAACGCTTTGACGCACGGTTGGACGAACGACTAACGACACACGACCAACGACGGCCCTACAGATACTCCACAAACGCATCGGCAATCTCCGCCCCGTGGTTATTGGCGATGCGCGTGGCCGCCCGCTCCACATTCTTCATCAATCCATCGAGATAGTCGCGCGAATCAGAGATGCCGACCACGCCGATGGTCGCCCGATTCCACAGACTGCTGGGATCGAGTTCCGCAACAGAAACGTTGAAACTACCGCGCAGACGGTCTTTCAGGCTGCGCAGCACCTGCCGTTTGTCCTTGAGCGATTGTGCCGCTTCGATGTGAAGTTCGAGGGTGAGGAAGGCAATCATCAGTGGTCAGTGGCTAGTGATCAGTGGCCAGTAAAACCAAAACCCGTTCGGGTTTAACTGGCCACCAATCACTGACCACTGGCCACTGTTCTTAAGCTATTACTTCCGCGGCAATTCTCTCTGTGGCGAAAGCCTCGATCACATCGCCGATTTTGATGTCGCCGTAGTTGGAGATCGAAATGCCGCACTCCATTCCGTTTGTCACTTCTTTAGCGTCATCCTTGAAGCGCCGCAGCGATCCCACTTTGCCCTTGAACACCTGCACGTTGTCGCGCAGCAGGCGCACTTCGGAGTCGCGCTTGATCAGGCCATCGCTGACGCGGCAGCCGGCGACCGTCCCGACTTTCGGGATGCGGAACACGTTGAGCACTTCGGCGCGTCCCTGATAGTGTTCCTTGAAGGTAGGCTCGAGCAGGCCACTCATGGCCCGCTTGATCTCGTCCTGCAGTTCGTAAATGATGGAGTGCAGGCGGATATCGACTTTCTCCTGCTCGGCAATCTCTTGCGCTTTACGCTCCGGCCGCACGTTAAAGCCGATGATGACGGCGTTCGACGCCGAGGCCAGGAGAACGTCGGTCTCCGTAATCGCTCCAACACCGGAGCGCAGCAGTTTCAGGCGAACTTTGTCGTTCGAAAGCTTCGTCAGCAGGTCAGTGATTACTTCAACCGAGCCCTGCACGTCACCCTTGAGAATGACGTTCAATTCCTTGGTGCCCGCAGCCTTAATCTGCTCAGCCAATCCTTCGAGCGATACGCGAGAACTCTTGGCCAGCGCGGCTTCTCGCGACTTCTGTTCGCGGTATTCGGAAATCCCGCGGGCCTTGTCGCGATCGGCCACCACCACGAACTGATCGCCCGCCTGGGGCAGGGCTTCCATGCCGATGATCTCCACCGGAGTGGACGGCGGCGCCGTCTTCAGTTGCGCTCCGCGATCGTCGAACATGGCGCGCACTTTGCCGTAGACGTTGCCGACCACAAAATTGTCGCCGGCGTTCAAAGTTCCGTTCTGCACCAGCACCGTGGCGACCGGGCCGCGTCCGCGATCCAGTTTGGCTTCGAGCACAACGCCAGTCGCGGCGCGCTCGGGAGTAGCTTTCAACTCACCCAAATCCGCGACCAGGCAAATCATTTCCATCAGCAGATTCAGATTCGTTTTCTTCTTCGCCGAAACATCCACGAACACGGTCTTGCCGCCCCACTCTTCCGGCACCAATCCGCGATCGGCCAGTTGCTTCTTGACGCGGTCGGGCAAAGCGTCCGGCTTATCGATCTTGTTCACCGCAACGATGATGGGAACTTCAGCGGCGTGTGCGTGATCGATGGCTTCCAAAGTTTGCGGCATCACGCCATCGTCAGCGGCCACCACCAGGACCACGATGTCGGTGGCCTTCGCCCCGCGGGACCGCATGCGCGTGAAAGCTTCGTGACCGGGGGTATCGAGAAACACAATCTCGCGTCCGAACGCCGGAGATTCCTTGTCGGTAATCCGCACCTTGTAGGCGCCGATGTGCTGCGTAATGCCTCCCGCTTCTCCTCCCGCCACATTCGTGATTCGGATGGAGTCGAGCAGCGTCGTCTTGCCATGATCGACGTGTCCCATGATCGTCACTACGGGCGGACGTATCCCGGTTTCCGGGACCAACTCTTCGCTGGCTGCGGCGGCATCAATTTCTTTTGCCGTCTGTTCTTCGAACGTGATCACGTTCGTGTCCGCGCCGAAGAAGCGCGCCATTTCGCTGGCCAGTTCCGCGTCGAGCGTCTGGTTGATGGTGGCGAAAACGCCTTTCGACAACAGACGCGAGATTAGATCCTTGGCGCGAATATCCAACTTCTCCGCCAGATCCTTTACGCTGATGCCTTCCGTGATGGTGATGCTGCGCGTGATCGGCTGGGGCTCATTGGACACCACCATGCGCGGTGGCGGCGTGTAGCCCTTCATCGGACCTTCCTTCACGCCGCGCGGAACATAGCGCTGGCCAGGACGCCGTGCTGGGCCGCCCGGACGGCTGCCCGGCCGGGTCGTGCCCGGAGGCGGAAGAGCGGGACCTACTCCCAGCGGACGCGCACCCGCAGGCGCTTGCCGCGTGGGATGCATGGGACGACGTTCGCCGGGACGAAGCGGCGGACGCGGCGCGCCCGGAGTTCCACCCGGCGCGGGCGGACGCCGCTGAAAAATCGGTTGGCCGGGAACGGGGCGTCCGGGAGCGGCACGCATGGCGCCGCCAATCGGGACTCCGGGTTGCACCGGGGGCGGACCCGGGCGCACTGGGGCTTTATATACAGGTCGCGGCCCGGTCTGCGGAACGATCATACGGGGCGCTGGTTGCGGCGGCGTCACTGGCTTTGCTGTGACCGGAGTCGCTGGAGCAGCGCTCGCTGAAACCACCGGAGGCGCTGCCGCTGGGGGAGCGGGCACCGCTGGCGATGTCGCCGAACGCACCGGAGGCGCAGACACTGGCGAAGATGCGGCCGGCTGCGACGGAACGGGCAGTCCCGCAGGTCGCGTAGAAGTAACGGGAGCAGAGGGTGATGCACTTACGGAGGCCGGTGCCGCTTCCGCCGCTGGCTTGACGACAGGCGGCGCAACCGTTGTGGGACGACTCACCGCGGCCGGAGGTGCTGCCGCTGGTTTCTCTGCCGGAGGCTGCGCAACTGGCGCATGAGTCACGGGCTGCGGACGAGGTGCGACCGGCGGGGCAACCGCTTCTCTCTGCTGCGTAATCGCCTTCAGCACATCTCCAGGACGCGATATCTGCGACAGATCAATTTTGGTTTTGATTTCTTCTTCGCCGCGAACCGGGCGGGAGCTGGATTTGCCGGTCGACGAGGAACCTTCCGCGGCGGAGCGGATGTACACACGTACCTTTTCCGCTTCGTGCTCCTCCAGCGAACTGGAATGCGTCTTCTTCTCGGTCACCCCGACCAGCGGTAGCGTGTCCAGAATAGCTCTGCTCTTGACTTCCAGTTCCCTGGCAAGATCGTTGATTCGAACCTTACTCATCCGGCCTTTCGTTTCTCCGCGTTGTAGTTAGGTCTTCATCGCGACCTCACGGAGTCAGCTTCTTCAGTTCCACGCCGTCGAACGTATGCCAGCGTGTCATCATTGTTCTCTACTCTCGGAAGCAGATTCCGCTTCCGGCTCAGGCTCAGGCTCGCCGGAAGGCGCGACCTGCCCTTCTTGCTCATCCGCGGCCAGCGTCTCTGCTTCGACAGTGCCTTCTTCGGTCGCCGCAGGAACTTCCGCAGTAACATCTTCCGCACCCGGCTCGGAAGGCTCCAACGCAGTAGCCTCGCCCTCCGCCGCCACCTCGCCTTCAGGCGCACCTTCGACAGCCGCACCCGGCTCCAGGCTGGCAAAGTAATTATTCACCGCAAGACTGATTTTTTCCACCGTCTTCGGCCCAATGCCTTCGATCGCCTCAAGCTGCTCGGGAGTCATGTCGGCCAAGGCTTCCACGGTGGTGACGCCCGCAGCGCCCAACTTCTCCACCAACCCATCGCCCAAGCCGGGCACTTTCTCCAGCGGCGTAGCCGTCTGCGGCACCATGTCCG
>Ga0307479_10002408_pt1 | contig 17002 bp, 16 predicted proteins | sample atmos_gasesECM4C_FD_203743 | JGI IMG/M metagenome (GOLD analysis project Ga0307479, IMG submission 203743) | Hardwood forest soil microbial communities from Morgan-Monroe State Forest, Indiana, United States - atmos_gasesECM4C_515 | ecosystem: Environmental > Terrestrial > Soil > Temperate... | reverse complement strand
TGTAGTGGCCAGTCTTTAGACTGGCCCGCCAGGAGCGACCGAAGACCGGTCTAAAGACCGGCCACTACAGCATGTCGCCCAACGAATCGTCCTCGGCCAAACGCGCGCCCGTCCCCACCCGGGGACCGCAGGCGCCGCGCTTCATCGTCATCGAGGGGCCGCTGCGCGTAGGCAAGAGCACGCTGGCCAAGATCCTCGCCGAGCGCCTGCACGCCCGCCGCGTCTACGACTGCGAAGACAATCCCTTCCTCGCCGACTTCTACAAGGAAAAGCCCGGCTCGGCCCTGCGCGCCCAGATGTATTTCCTGATGGACCGCCAAAGGCGCCTGCGCGAGGCGCTGGCCGTTGAAGCGCCCGGCCCGGTCATCTCCGATTTCCTGATGGAGAAGGACCGCATCTTCGCCAATCTCAATCTCAATGACGAAGAGCTGAAGCTCTACGAGCGCTACTACGAAGCGCTCGCCGCCGAGCTTCCCGCGCCCGATCTGGTCATCTACCTCCAGGCCAAGCCGGAGGTGCTGCGCGCGCGCATCGCCAAAAAGGCCTCCCGCGAAGAAACGCAAATCTCCCTCGAGTACATCGAGGAAGTCGCCCGCGCCTACGAACATTTCTTCTTCCGCTACGCCGCCTCCGACCTCCTCGTAATCAACACCTCCGATATCGACTTCGTAGAACGCAGCGCCGACCTCCAGCAGCTCCTCCGCCGCCTCCAAGACCCCGTCAAGGGCACGCAGTATTTCCTCCCGTTAGGCCCCTCGGAATAGGCCCCCCTCCCGCTGTTTTGCGTAAGTGTTCATTCTAAAGATAGTTAAAGTCCTTTGTTTTGATACACTTTTGCAAGTGTTGATTCTAAAGGTAGTTAGAGGGGAGTGAGTCGTGAGTAGTGGGTAGTGAGCAGTGCGTGGCTGAAGCGGAATCGAGGTACCCCACCCGGGTGTTTTGGGAAAAGAGGCTGCAAATTGTTGAAAACAAAGGCCAGGCGTTGCGGAGAGAAGGCCAAGAGGCTGCAAATGATTGACAGGTCGGGAGTTAGGGGTGGAACGACGGGAGGGGCAAGGGAGGTTTCGTCGAGATAACACGCGAAACCATATCACGGATTTGGTAATTTGTCAATACTAAACTTTAAGGGCAATAGAATCAGCGCAATAGCGCGGCGGGTCGACGCGGCCTGAGGGTCCCTGGTGGGTGAGTATGATGCTCTACACCCAGCTGGCGGCCGTTACTGGTTCAGGATGAGCACGGCGAATTTCCAAGAGCCGTCGCTCTGCCGCCTCAGCACACGGAGCCCCGTGCCGTGCCAACTTTGCGGCGGGTCGTCTGGAGACAATTTGAAATTAGCATCACTTGCGAACCACTCGCATGCTAAGCCGTCCTCAATTTGAAGGCTTTTGAATTTGGGCGCGTAGCTCAACACCCTAAGACCCGGGTTCGCGGCGCGGCCTTTCTCATTGTCAGCCGCGATAGCCTGCTTGCCCAGCACAGGCGGGTTTCCCTGTATGAAGCGCACCGCATCTTCCGTCCAAATGTCGATCAGCCCGTGCGGGTCTTGGGACAGAGTGACTTCAATGTCTTTTTGGCGGAGTTTTTCGATGCCGGCTAAGTCGGCCGCGTGCGTTACCCCTCGCGGAAGCGCGCTCATGGCGCCTCGGGCGAAATAGCCGATGCCGAGGCCCGCGATAAACACGATCGTGGTAAGTAGAGAGCGTCTCATGGAGCCTCCTTAGCCCGTGCACTTGTCACGACGAGAGAGCGCTTGTCAACAACGAATTAGGGCTACTTGAACGACAGCTCACCGCGACCCACTTGCGGCGGGGGAAACTCGTAGGCCAAGTGGCCGGCGGAGGGATGATTCACTTTCGAGCGCCTGCCATCCTTTTGCAGGCGTTGGCAGGCTTCCGGCCAGGTTGGCGATGCGGCGTTGTCCTGGGTCCAATGGACCACCGCGGCTTCGTCGCACCACTCGACGAGCTTGCGCATGGCCTTGCCGTGGGTACCGGAGGTCATGAAGTGCTTCATGGCCGCTTCGCCGGTCCAAAGTGTGATGGTCCAGAAGGTGTTCCGCCGCTCCCGGAGCAGCTTCGCGGCGAGATTCCCTTCGGCGCGGGCCGCCTGCCAGGCGGAGCGCAGGGCGTACCAGGCAAACATCGGCAAGAAGCGCCAGGAGCGCAGGCGCAGCCGGGTAATGGACACGAGAGTCATGTCGCCATCTTAGCGTAGAGGTCTTGCTTACGTTCAGCTAAGAAAAGGAGACAAGTGAAAATGGATTGCGGACACCTTTGAATAACGGGAGAAGTCAGAACCCGCACGCTTGAAAGGCACAAGCATCGCGAAGAAAATGCCCTACTCTTTGCGAGAAACAGAAGCGCAAGGGGTCGGCTACTCAAGATATCTAGGGTCAAAGGCGCGGCCACCGTCAGCTCGTTGCGTCCAGACTGGGAGAAGCGTTAGGATTCGCACATCGGAGGTCCAAATCAGGAATTCCCGCTTGACCCACCTGCTGACGAAAGGAGAAAAAGATGACGGACATTCGCAAGGAAACCGACAGCCTCGGCGAAGTAGATGTTCCTGCTGACAAACTCTGGGGCGCGCAGACTCAGCGCTCGCTCGAGCACTTCAGCATCGGCAAGGATTTGATTCCCCGTGAAATGATCACCGCCTATGCCACCCTGAAAAAAGCCGCAGCCAATGCCAACTATGCAAGCAAGCGGCTCGACGAGAAACGCCACAATTTGATCGCTCAAGTCTGCGACGAGATCCTCGCGGGGCAGCATCACGACATGTTCCCGTTGCATGTATGGATGACGGGCAGCGGGACGCAGTTCAACATGAACGTGAACGAGGTCGTTTCCAACCGCTGCTGCCAGATCGCCGGCACGCCGCTCGGTAGCAAGACGCCCGTTCACCCCAACGACCACGTCAACATGGCACAGTCCTCCAACGACTCGTTTCCCTCCGCAATGAACATCGCGGCGGCAGTCAATGTGAAGCAACGGCTGATCCCGGCGGTAAAGGCGCTGCGCGATGCGATCGCTGAGAAGGTTGAGCAGTGGAAGGACGTCATCAAGATCGGCCGCACGCACATGCAAGACGCCACGCCACTCACTCTCGGGCAAGAGTGGTCGGGCTATGAGGGCGTGCTCGCGGACGATCTCGATCGGATCGAAGATGCGCTGAAGGGTGTCTACCGTCTCGCGCTCGGCGGCACCGCGGTGGGTACGGGCATCAACTCGGCGCCCGGCTTCGCTGAGGCGGCTGCGGCCGAGATCGCCAAGCTCACTGGATTACCCTTCGTCAGCGCGCCGAACAAGTTCACGGTACAGGGCGCTCACGACGCTCAGGTGCAGCTCTCCGGCACACTACGCACACTGGCCGTCTCACTTTACAAGATCGCTAACGACATCCGACTAATGTCCTGCGGCCCGCGGGCCGGCTTCGCCGAGCTGGTGATACCGGAGAACGAGCCGGGTTCGTCGATCATGCCGGGGAAAGTGAACCCGACTCAGGCCGAAGCCCTCACGATGATCGCTGTCCAAGTGATGGCGGACGACGTGGCGGTGGGCTTCGGTGGCGCCGGTGGTTACCTCGAAATGAATGTCTACAAACCCTTGATCATCTCCAACGTTACTCACTCCATCACCATCATGACTGATGGGTGCACGAACTTCCGCAAATTCCTGGTCGAGGGAACGAAGCCCAATTTGAAGAAGATCAACGAATACGTCGAGCGTTCGCTGATGCTCGTAACGGCGCTCTCACCCGTCATTGGCTACGACAAGGCTTCGAAGATTGCGCACTACGCAATGGACAACGACCTCACGCTGAAGCAAGCCGCACTGAAGCTCGGCTTCGTGACGGAGGCCGAATTCGATCGCGTTGTCGATCCGAAAAAAATGGTTAAACCCTACGTGGCAACCGCCGCCGCCTAGGCCATGGGCCCGCATTAAACGTCGACACTTCTGAGGCTGGAGCCGGCCTGGGTCAATTCAGGTCGGCTCCATTTTGCCGGTGTGACGCTTTTGGATCAGATTGTGAGGCGCCCAAATGACGTTGCAGGAGCGTTCCAATCTTGTCTTAGCCTTCGCCCGTGTCCTGTACCTCAATGGTCAAGCCACGGACCAGACCTTGGACGCGGCTGAGCGCCTCGGCAACACTCTGGGAGTGCGCGCCAAGCTCATGCCGCGCTGGGGAGAGCTGCAACTTCAGGCCGAGGACAGAGACGCCAGACTGATTTCCGCATTGGCGGCCGATCCTGCCGGCGTGGACATGGATCGCGTGGCTTCCACTATGCTCGCAATAGAGGACCTCGGCGCGGGTCGGCTTGCGCCAGCCGCGGCAACCGAGGCGATCGCCAAGATATCAAAGACGCCGCCGACGCCGGCGTGGCTGTTCACGCTCGCGGCGGCTGCGGGCGCCGTAGCGTTAGCGGTGATCTTCGGTGTCCAACATCTAGCCGCGGCAGCGCTCATCTTCGTGAGCGCGGGGGCCGGCGCCATTTTGCGCCGCAGCTTAGCCAAGCACAGCGCAAACGTCTTCCTGCAACCATTCTGCGCGTCGTTGCTCGCCGGCCTTATCGGTGCGCTGGCGGTTCGGTACCAGTTGAGCTCGTCCCTGCGCCTTGTGGCGGTTTGTCCATGCATGATTCTGGTACCGGGGCCACATGTGCTCAATGGCGCGTTGGACCTCCTCAGGGACCGCATCCATCTCGGCGCCGCTCGCCTGATCTATGCAGGGCTCGTGATCGTGGCGATCTCGACTGGACTGCTGCTTGGACTCGCACTCCTTGGTGTCTCCTTTCCGGTAGACCCGGCCGGCAGGGCCGTGCCCCTATGGGTCGACACGATCGCCGCCGGGGTCGCTGTTTTCGCGTACAGCATCTTCTTCTCCACGCCGCTCCATATGCTGGCTTGGCCGGTGGCAGTCGGAATGTTGGCCCATGCACTAAGGTGGGGCGCGATTACCGTGCTTGGCTCCAGCGCCGCGACCGGCGCCTTGGTGGCTTGTCTCATCGTCGGGCTGATCCTCACGCCGGTCTCGCGCCGGTGGCACATGCCGTTTGCGGCCATCGGATTCGCTTCGGTGGTGTCGATGATTCCGGGCGTCTTCCTATTCAGGATGGCGAGCGGCCTTGTGCAACTTGCCGAGAGCTCGCATACGACGCTGGAGCTCATAAGCGCGACAACCGCCGACGGCATGATCGCCGTCACGATTATTTTAGCGATGAGCTTCGGTCTCATCGTTCCGAAGTTAGCCATCGATCACTTCAGCGACAGAGCGACGCAAGCGAGGCCTTGACGGGCGAAGGAATATGCCGATGTCCACCACAGATTCCGGCGCCACGCATCCTTGGCCCCACCCATCGGACGACGCTTCGACGCTGTCGCAATTGGAGAAGCGGCTTCCGACTTTGCTCAGCGTCATCGCGGGCATGGTTGACCTCACTGGCTTTTTGACTCTCGGCAATATCTTCACCGCCCACATCACCGGCAACCTTGTTTTAGTTGCGGCTCTGGTGGTGCGTGGCGGAAGGATGAACCCGGTACAAGTCCTGGCTATTCCCGTTTTCATTATTGGCGTTGCCGCCATATGGCTGCTCGCAAAAGCATCGGGCCGGCGCGGTCCGGGCCTGGCGCGGTTGCTTCTACTGGTTCAGTTTCTGCTGCTGGTTGGCGTTTTGATTCTCAGTGCCATCACCAAACCGTCCGCCAATCCACACGGCTTGATGGCCGTCATCACCGCTATGGTCGCGGTCTCTGCCATGGCGTGTCAGTTTGCTCTATTGCGCTTGGCCCTGCCGGTCGCTCCTTCAACAGCCGTCATGACCGGCAATTTGACGAACACTGTTCTGTCGCTGATGGACAGGCAGTCGCGAGCTCAGCCGTTAATGGCGGGCGACACCGAACGATTAAGAGGCTCCCTCCATCTCCTCATCGGCTTCTTCGGAGGCTGCATTATGGCCGCCGCCGCCGTCACGTATCTAGGAGACTGGGCATGGTCATTTCCAGTCGCGCTGGCCGGCGTGGCGGTCGCGTTGCGGTAGGAAGACGAGGAATCTAACGATCACAAGTGATGAGAGGGTTCCGCATGTACGGCCGACAACCGCGGTTTCTATCTCTATTGTTGTGCGCCCTTTGTGTATTTGTATTTTCGGCCCGCTCCCAGACTGTCCAAGTGGACCCGCAGGAACCGCTCCCCGGCCCGGACAGTCACGAAACGGGCCATGGCCCGCACGGTCACCTTTTCGGGGACTGGGGCGGCGAGCGGACACGCCTGCAAGAGCGTGGAGTGAACTTTGATTTTCAGTACGTCAGCGATTCTCTCTGGAATCTCAAGAGCGAGCAGAAAGAGCGATTTGCGAGTTGGAACCGATTCCGGGGAACGGTGGACATCGATTTTGGCGCGTTGATCGGTCAGCAGGGGTTGTATTTCCATGCGACAGCGCTCTGGCAGGGTGGCGGCAATCTCGGAGCATATCTGGGGCTTTTGACCAGTCCCAGCGGGATGTCCAGCGCGAATACATGTCGCCTCGATTCGTGGTGGATCGAGAAGAGATGGCTGGACGAACGTATTACTGCACGCGTGGGCCAGTTCGCGGGTCAAGATTTCTACGGAGCCCAGCACTACGCGGCGTCCTTCATCTTCGAGCCGATGGGCTATGCGTTGGGCAATTTATTTACGACCTTAGAGTCCTTCGATCCTCCCTCAACGCCGGCAATGGAAATCCGCGTCGTACCGCTCGACAACCTTTATCTGAAATCGATGGTGCTGGCCGCGGTCCCCTCACCTTTTTCACAAAACCCAGCCGGCCTGGTTCCCCAGTTCAATGGAACTGCAATGAGCGTTTCGGAGATTGGGTTTACTCCGGGCAAGAAGGCGTCATCGGTGCGGGCCTTTGACAACGTCGAGAACCGAAAAGGATATTCCGGCCTGTATAAGTTCGGCGCCTCCTACAATCCCGGAAAGTTTACGTTGCCGACGAGTGCGACGCCGCGGTCGGGTAACTACCTCTTGTACTGGATGGCGAGCCAGGCCCTCTGGCGCGTGGACCCGAAAGAGGCAAAGGGTTTGGATGGGACGATTGCGTACGACTGGAGTCCTCCGAGCGTCAACCGCAACAACTCACTGCTCACAGCGGGGCTGCGCTTCAACGAGCCGCTGCCTCTGCACATTCACAACACGATGTCGCTGGGCTATGTGCGAAACAGTCTGAGCCCACAATTTCTTCCGTCCGGCAGTCCTAACTGGAAGAACGAGCAGGGCGTTGAGTTCAACGCTCTTTTGGATGTTTTACCAATGCTCCTCCTACAGCCTGTAGTCCAGTACTACGCGAACGTGGGAGGAGGCACGCAGCGCGCTGTCGTTTTCGGATTCAGGACAAAGGTGGAGTTTTAGCTTAATTCTCCCGACCAGGGACAGTGTTTGTCGCGCGGGAAAAAGGCGGGGGGAAACAAAAACGGGCGGGCCGCCTGCCAGGCGGAGCGCAAGGCGTACCACGCAAACATCGGGAAGAAGCGCCAGGACCGCAGCCGCAGGCGAGTGATGGAGACCAGAGCCATCTCGCGATTGTAGCAAGTCAAACCCGCACGCTTGAAACTGCGCTTATGCTACGGGCGCCTGATGGGTGTCGAGCCACCTACGAATATTCGAGACGGTGTCCTCGTAGAAAGTCTTATAGAGACCATGCGATACGTAGCCGATATGCGGGGTTGCCAGTAGGTTGTCCAGCGTCCGGAAGGGGTGAGACGGAGGCAGCGGCTCAATGTCGAATACGTCGATCGCCGCGCCGGCGATTTGCTTGTTCTTCAACACGCTGATCAAAGCTTGCTCTTCGACGATCGGCCCGCGCGACGCGTTGATCAACCAGGCTGTTGGCTTCATTCTCTCCAGCTCTGCAGCTCCCACCAGGCCGCGCGTACGGCTGCTCAACACCAAATGGATCGTCAGGATGTCGGCCCGCTCGAACAGCTGGTCCTTGGAAACCAGGATTGCGCCCACGGCTTTGGCGGCCTCGGGCGTCATGTTCTGGCTCCAGGCAATCAAATTCATTCCAAAAGCCCTCCCAATCCGCGCGACCTGTGATCCAACCCGCCCAAGTCCCAGAACACCCAGAGTCTTTCCACCGAGATCCGTGCCCACTGTTTGCTGCCAGCCGCCGGATCGGACGGAGTTGCTCTCCGTCACGATATGTCGCGCGGAGGCCAGGATCAGCGCCCAGGTGAATTCGATCGTCGGGTCCGACCTATACCGGGTGTGAACCACTGCGATCCCATGATCGCCCGCGGCGGCGACATCGATCGACGAGTTTCCAGATCCCGTCGAGGCAATGAGCTTGAGATTGGGAAGGCGCTCAATGACGTTGCGGGGCAGCGGGGTCCGCTCGCGCATAACACAAACGACATCAAAAGGCAGCAACCGCTCAATCAGGGCGTCCGTAACGGCGAGGTGGTTCTGAAATACGGCGATGTCCGCTCGATCACGGAGCACCGACCAATCGGCGCTCTCAAGCGCCACATTTTGGTAATCGTCCAGAACAGCAATCTTGTACTTCTTCATTGGCATCCATCCCGCGGTGATTGATTCCCTTCGCATCCTGCGACGAAGGCTCGGTCTACCACATCGCGAGTTTGTTTGTCAGGGTTTAACATTGGCCTTCGCGCCCCGTTCGAGTGCCAAGAGCAAGTCGGCGGATGGGAATCTTTCCTTCATGGTGTTGATAAAGCTGTCCGAATCTTTCGCTTTTTTGAGTTCTTCCTCAAAAGCTAACAAATAGTTTTCCGTAAAATCTACGGCGGTACTCGCGTCAATGGGAGCTCCAACCTTGCTATGTCCAGGAATAACAACCGAAGGTTTTAATTCTCTGATTTTATTTAATGAGTTCAACCATCTCGCTCTGGCCTTACTGTCCGTTTCTGCGGTGTAAACGTGCATGCTATTGAACACAACATCGCCGGCAATGAGAATCCTCTGGCCCGGAATCCAAAGCATCGTGTTTTCATCGGTGTCGCCTTGGATGTTTTTGAGGACCTCTATTCTTGAGTTCTCAAATTGAATAAAGTTGCCGTCGAATTTTTCGATAGCAACAACGCGAGAGCTTCCACCTGAGCCCAAGATCTTTTGCCATTTATCTATTTTCTCTTGATAAACTCGGTTGATTCGGTCCACTACCGCGGAATTCGCAATAATTCTCGCTTTCGGGTATGCCTCCCCAAAAACCTCCAGACCAAGAAAGTGATCAGCGTGCTCATGGGTGATGTAGATGATAGACAGCGGTTTTCTAGTTTCTCTGATTTCCTGTAATACTCTTTCCGCATTGGTTTTTGTCAGCTGCGCATCGACTAACATGACTTCATGGGTTCCCTCGATAATCACGGAGTTAGCCCAAAACTGATCGTCGGGAGAGGTGAACACCTTGATTGAAAAATCGTGCTGAGCACGCGCAAATGCAGATGGCCACGAAATTAGAAACAAGAGACTGATCACGGCTGAACCAACAGCGAGACGCTCCATAAATTCTCCTATCTTGATTATTCGCCGATGATGGGTACGAATTTGAGGGTCACGAAATGCATGCGGGCGTTCGGTGCTAGGGCATTGATGAACGCGGGCAAGTCGAGAGGGACTTTGGCCATCCCCAATTCCGATGACGGCTTCACCTATCGGCTTGCCCGCAGCATCACTATTTCTCGTCCCATCGATCGGTAAAAACAACCGGCACCCAGCTATACCCGCTCCCCTCCTTGCGCAAGCGGCCCAGGGGAGGAAATACCGACGAATGCGGACTCGCGATCAAAACATCCCCGCCCGCGAGCTTAGGCAGCAATTGATTCCGCGTCGCCGCAGCCGCAGTCTGGTCGATGTCGAAAATCGCGGTGACCTCGGGATGCTGCAGCTGGACGCGCTGTGCATGGATAGTGTCGCCCCAAAAGAGGATTTTTTGTCCCTTTGACGAAAATTCATAGCCGGTATGTCCCGGGGTATGACCAGGCAGCGAGACGATTTGCATGCCGTCGACGATTGGCTCGGAGCCACTGAACGTGTGCCACTTATCGGCCTTGATGTACGGCGCTGCGATGGATTGCGCACTCTGGAAGAAAGGTTGCGCATCCTTCGGTGGCTTGGCAGCGATTTCCGGCGACAGCCAAAAGTCGCTTTCGGCCTTCGCGACGTAAACATCGGCATTAGGAAAGACGCGCTTTCCGTCCTGCGTGGTTAGGCCGCCGACGTGATCGGAATGGAGGTGCGTGACCAAAACGATGTCGACTTCTTCCGGCGTGTAGCCTGCGCTGCGGAGGCTGCCAGCCAAGCGCCCGAGTGCTGCCCCACCCCACCAGGTGCCGGCGCCCGCATCCACGAGGATTAGTCGCTTGCCCGTGTTGACTAGGAAGCCCGTGTCAACAACATCCAGCGTGTGCGGATCTTCCTGCAGTGCCTTGACAACACCATCCATCGTCGCCTTCGTTCCGTTCAGCCAGTGGGGATCGAATACGCCGGTGCCATCGTATAGGGCCGTCACTTCGAGGTCGCCGACTTTCAGCCGGTAGAACCCCGGCTGCTGATCATGGTGCTGGGGTGCGGGAGCCAGAGCTGCGTTCGGACCGGCGAAAAAGCTGGCGAGCAGCGCCAGCAAAACGGCGGCGAAGCTTATCGAAGTTTTCTTGAGGACGTTTCTCGTCGTCTGTGCGGGGAATCCCCCTGATTTGTCTATACTTTTCATCGTTGTGCAGCTCTCCTTTGCGCTTCAATGCTGGTTGCATGATGCAACCACTGATAGGATGCCCGAATCTGGTATAATGGTGCAACCAGATTTTCTGGCGATTAGCTACGAGGAGCTATGCGACACAAATCCTTCAAAGCCAACGCGTGCCCTGTGGCACGCTCGCTTGATACCATCGGCGAATGGTGGTCTCTGCTCATCGTTCGTGACGCCCTCACTGGCACACGACGCTTCTCCGATTTTCAGAAGAGCTTGGGATTGGCAAAGAACGTCCTGAGCGCGCGCCTTAAGAAGTTGGTTGCGTGCGGAATCATGGAACAGGTGCCGGCTTCGGACGGCAGTGCCTACCAGGAATATACCCTAACCCAAAAGGGCCGGGAATTGTTCCCGGTCATCGTTGCCTTGCGCCAGTGGGGAGAAAGTTATCTCTTCTCCCGCGGCGAGAAACGTTTTCAGGTTCTGGACAAACGCACGCGAAAACCCCTGCGCAGACTGGAAGTGCAAAACGCGAAAGGGGAAATCCTTACGGCGAACGATCTGGAACTGGTTACTGTTACGGATTAAACGGACGTTTACGCGCCCAACCTTCCTTCTAGCACCTGAAGGAACCGACTCTCGCGCAGGCAGAGGTCTCCCACATCAGGTTTTGGTGGGGCCCGTTCTTCTGAGTCTTTGGGCTTCATCAGGGTGGAAATGTACAGGGTCACGGCGCGTCGTTCTTCCTCGGTGTTGTCGCGGAGGCGGCCGCTCCCCGCTCGGGCGATCTGCTCGCTGGAAAGGCCGCGCTGGTTCAGGGGAGGGCCGGTTTTGAGGGGCTTGTCGCCGCGCTCGTCGTGGCAGCGGGCGCAGCGTGCCACGACGCCCGCGGAAAAGCTGGCCCCCTCACATGCCTGCGGCGGACAAGCCAATACGGAGAGATTTCATCCCGCAAAAAACGCTGGATGGAGCGGCGGTCTCCTTTTGCGTCGAAATGACGAGATGAACCTAAAGGTAGGCAGAAAAACAAAAACGGGCGGCGCGAAGGAACGTGAAGATTACTTAGGGTGCGGTGGTCCAGAGAATGCGAACGTGGCGCTCGACGCGGGCGAAGTCTTTGTCGCTCGTGGCGAGGGAGGCCTTGCGGGCGGCGGCGAGGGCGGCGGCGAAACCGTCGACGTAAGGGAGATTGAAGTTGGCTTTGAATTCGGCAGCGTGGCGCGCGAGATCGACATCCGCCGGAACCAAAAGGATCGGCAGTTGGGCCATCTGCGCGAGAATATGCCGAGCGAATCCCGGGCCCCGGTCGCGCCAGACAGAGTAGTACACCTCGCCCCAATTGACGACGCACATGAGGAGTTCGCGCTTGCGATCGAGGGCGAGCTGAATGAGTTGCTCGACCTTTTCGGCGCCGGGACGGTTAGCCGAAAAGGTCATGACGGCGCTGGCGTCGAGAACGATACGTTTCATAGTTCGGGGGCGCTTCCGGATCTTGGGCGCTTTACAGTTTTCGCTCTCTGCGGCGCTCCTCGAGGAGGATTTCTGGAGCCTTGGAGTCTTTGCCGAGGCAGCCGCGCAGACTGCGGATAAATTCCGGAGTGAGCGGCTGGAGGATAAGGCGATTTTCCTCTTCGAGGAAGGCCACTTGCGTGCCCTTGCGAATGGCGTATTTACGGCGCAGCTTGGAAGGGATGACCAGCTGACCCTTGGTGGTGACGGTAGAGACTTCGGTTTTCATAGAAGGCCTCCTAGGAGGAAGCGAGAGGAAAGTATACCTTTGTAAGCGGAGTAAGTCAAATGGAGCAATGGCTTACATCATGGCTTATGTACTACGCTAGGGGCAAGCTGAGGCGAGCAGGCATCAGTTAGGAACTGGTTGATAGTCTGGCGAGCGCACCTGACCAATGAAGCGCGGAAACGAATACTCTCTCAGAGGAAAGCCGCAGCGGGCTTTAGGCGGTTTGGTTCTTGCTTGACGTCATCGACTTAGACGTCACGGGCTGGTGTAACCGCTGCCCGAGGTTTTTTTTCATCTGCGGGAAGCCCATCGCGTTGAGCGTAACCTTGCAATCGTGTCCGAACCCAAGCATCCAGTACCGCAGCACTGCCCGCGAGCCCATCGCGTTAAGCGTAACCTTGCAATCGTGTCCGAACCCAAGCATCCAGTACCGCAGCACTGCCCGCGAGCCCATCGCGTTGAGCGTAACCTTGCAATCGTGTCCGAACCCAAGCATCCAGTGCCGCAGCACTGCCCGGACGGCAGCCATCGTTTTTCGCGTCGTCCGAAGAACCCCCGCGGGAACGCGCGTTGCCATGGAAATCGCCGGCCGGAGGCGAGTCCCCAGGGAACTCCACCAGGCCTTCCATGGAAGATACAACTGGTGCATCCAGCGGCGGCCTGAATTAAGGAGCATCCGGTCCATGCTATCGAGTGAGAGTCCGCAGTTCACTGTGGCTGTCGCCTGGTTACACATCAATGCGAGTGACTCTTCGCTCGCAACCTTCGAGAACTCCCGCTGTGGCCCTGGAGCCGATGACTCCGCCGCGAGGAGTCCTATCATGGCCACAAGTTCAGCGGCGCAATCTGACTGGGCGGCGCTGGAGTTCAAGGCAAGTTCGCTTTCGACTTGCTGTGTCGCAAACTCTGGCGACGCGGGAGGCAGATCCAGCACGGAGACGGATGTGATCAAGTGCTCTTCCGAATCCGCACTATCTCCTTCAGGAACGGTGGCAACCATGGTGTTTCCCGCGCTGGGCCCGCGCTCCTCCTCCGCAAATCCAACCACAGCCGCAGGCGTTTCCGCGCCGGTTGCTTCCAGCGAACAGCCTGCCTCCTCCCGAAAGGATCGCCCCAGCTCCCTCGCGAATTCCGAATGCGTGACGCTGAGTTCGCTGTCTATGCGCGAAGCCATGACAGGGTAGGTAGGGAGCGGCCGGAACTCCTCCATCAAGAAGTCCCGTGCGGCTTCTTCGACCATTTGCGGCGGAACCGGATTGAGTTCCTCGACGTAAGCGTTAATGAGCGCGTGCTCGCACAGAAGATTCATCACCCGGGGGATCCCGCGCGAATAATAGTGCAGCGCTTCCACGGCGTCGGACTCGAAGACCGGCTGGCGCGTTGCGCCCGCGATGCGCAGCCGGTCCGCAATGTATCCGTGGGACTCCGCCCGGGTGAGTGGCGCGGTCTTGCAACGGAGCTCAATCCGTTGTCGAAGCTGCCGCATTTCCGGCCGTTTGAGCTTATCTTCGAGCTCCGGCTGGCCCACAAGCACGATCTGCAGAAGTTTTTCGGAAGCAGTCTCCAGATTGAGGAGAAGGCGGATCTCCTCCAACAATTTGAAAGAGAGGCCCTGGGCTTCGTCCACGATCAAAACGGGGGTTGAGCCCGCGCGGAAGCGTTCGAGCAACCATTGGTTCAACTGCAGGAGCATATTGCTCTCGGGCCGGAAATCCGTGGAAATCCCGAAATCGTTGAGAATGAAATCAAAGAGATGGTCGACCTTCAAGTGAGAATTGAAAATGAACGCCGTCGGCGTTTTCTGCTGGCGCAGCCAATCGAGGAGGTAGTTGATCAGCGTGGTCTTACCGGTTCCGACTTCCCCGGTCAGAAGAATAAGTCCCTTACGGTTCTGAACGCCATAAGTCAGCTGATCCAGCGCGTCTTGAATTTGTGGGGTCAAGTACAGGAATCGAGGGTCGGGGTTTACGTTAAAGGGATTCTCGTGAAGTCCGAAGAAATTCTTATACATGGCTGCTCAATCAAAACTCCGAGCGACGTTGATTCTGACCGATTGCTTCGCTTCCAATGTTTCCCGTGAAGACTACGGCCTGTGAAAAAGGGTGTCTGTTCCCTTTTGAACACCTCTGCGGAGACCTTGTTGGATGAGGGGCGGCCGCAAATGAGTCGAGTGCAGGTTCTTAGTATGGCGGGTGCGCGGAGCTTGCCTGCTGGTTCCTGTTTTGCTGGGTTTGCTCGAGTAAAGCTCTGGCTTGTTTGCTGTCCGGGCTGTGGCGGTCGAGCTTCAGATACGCTTGCAGGTCTTCCGCAAGCGCAGGCGAGTTGTTTTGCCGCTGGTGGATTTTGGCGAGCAAAAAATAAGCTTGGGGGAAATTGGCCCGGCGCAAAAGTGCCTGTCGCAAACTGCGCTCCGCCTCGTCTAAATGGTTCAAGCCGAATTGCGCCAAGCCCAGGAAGTATTTCCCGGTCGCAGAGCCGGGCTCTAAATCGAGTCCCCTCTGAATGACTGTCTCCGCCTGTTCTAATTCTTGCTTCTCGCAAAGAACCATGCCCATCCCGAACTCCGGCGGCGCATACCCTCCTCCGGTCAGGTTGATGGACTTTTGGAAGGCCTGCTCGGCTTCGACGGTGTGGCCGAGACGGAAGTGCGCGATGCCTAGGTCATAAAAGGCCTTATAGAAGCCAGGAAATTCTGCAATCGCTTGATCAAAATAAGCAAGGCTTGCCGCGGCGTCTCCCTTTCCCAGTAGCGCGGCGCCTTTCGCGAATGCCTTGCGTCCTTTGTCGGACATTCTCAGTTCTTGCACTGAAACGATGTCTTCGTTCCTCGGCGCGGCTGATTCTTTCGTTCCTGCAGTGAATTGCGATTGCGCCAGGCACGCGACGGGTGAAATCAGAAGGATCATTACAAATAGTGTGGTGAATCGCGAAATGCTCATCGACTTACCTTTGGGCAGGGCGGGTTGCAGGAAGTCAACCCTGAATAATTCTTATACGGGGTTTGATGCGATCTGTCTGTCTGGTTCAAGACAAGCCGAAGGATATTCAGCAGTGTCGTTAATTGGACAGGAATCTAAGCTTTCACTGACGAGGGACTGGCGCAGTTGGGTTATGGATAGGCGCCAATCGGGAGATTCATCCCGCTAAACCCGCGGGATGGTGCAGAGTTGGCGTTACTGGGGCGGAGAAACAAAAACGGGCGGGACGCTTGCGCGTGTCCCCGCCATCGACCTGACAGCGCAAGGAGCCGATTTGGTTTTGCCAGCCTACTGTGGAAACTTTGCTGGAATTCCCGGTCTGTTGGCTGTCCAAATGGCCGATTATAGATTGTAGAAGTCCTTACCTGCGGAGCCCGGTCGGCACCTGAAACCTCATGTCCACTTGGGAGTGACTTGAGCCTCGACGATAAGCAAAGCGTGGATCTGGCGATCCCGGCCGTTGGGTATGGGGGCGGCGGCCGGCTGCGTGTTCTTGCTGTGGACGATTCACCGTTCTCGCGCAAGTTGCTGGAGCATGCACTGCACGGCCAGCCGTACGAGGTCGCCTTTGCGAAGGATGGGCAGCAGGCTCTGGCGTCCATCTCGCAGCTTCGTCCGCATATCGTTATTACCGATTGGATGCTGCCGGATTTGTCCGGCCCGGAGCTGTGCCGAAGAATCCGGGGCGAGTCGAAGGCGGGATATACGTACGTAATTCTACTTACGAGCAACGTCGAAAAAGAGAGCATTGTGGAAGGCCTCGCGGCGGGCGCGGACGACTATTTGACGAAGCCATTTCATGAGAAGGAATTGGTGGCGCGGGTTGGTGTGGGCCGCAGAATCATCGAGATGCACCGCGAGATTGAGGAAAAGAACGAACTGCTGGAGGCGGCGGCGCGGACGGATTTCCTTACGGGTTTGCCGAATCGGCGAGCGGTCGAGGAATACGCGGCCAAGCAACTGGGAGGGGCGATCCGGCACGGGTTTCCGTTGTGGGTGATGCTGGCGGACCTGAACAAATTCAAGATGGTGAACGACCAGTACGGCCACCTGGCGGGCGATGAAGTGCTCAAGCGATTTGCGGCGATTCTGAAGAAAAACACGCGTTCGTCGGACATCTGCGGGCGGCTGGGCGGGGATGAGTTCATTCTGGTGGTCACCCACGTTCCGGTGGGGCATATCACAAATCTGGCCGAGAGGCTGGGGGCGACCTTTACGATCGAAGAGTTCACGTTTGAGGGGCAAAACGTGCAAATTACGGCGAGCTTTGGAGTGGGTGGATTTGAGCATCCGGACCGGCCAGAGTTCCGTCACTTGCTGGCCCGCGCAGACTCCGCATTGTATGAGGCAAAGACAGATGGACGAGTGCGGGTGAACAGTAAGTAAGGGCATGAAAGCGGACGCTGATGGCCGCCAATCGGGAGATTCATCGCGCTGCACCCGCGGGATGGTGCAGAGTTGGCGTTCCTGAGGCAGAGAAACAAAAACGGGCGGGACGCTTGCGCGTGCCGCCCGGAATTTGTGTGTGAAGTGGTGCGCCCGGCGAACCGGGAGCACACCTACTTAGAGGGGTTGGACGTTCGAGGCCTGCAGGCCCTT
>Ga0307479_10002407_pt1 | contig 17004 bp, 19 predicted proteins | sample atmos_gasesECM4C_FD_203743 | JGI IMG/M metagenome (GOLD analysis project Ga0307479, IMG submission 203743) | Hardwood forest soil microbial communities from Morgan-Monroe State Forest, Indiana, United States - atmos_gasesECM4C_515 | ecosystem: Environmental > Terrestrial > Soil > Temperate... | reverse complement strand
CATCATCGCCATCTCGAACACCGCCATCAGCTCTCCACCTTCGATCCCAAGCACGGTGGCCCCCAGGATCTGTTCCGTCTCGGCATCGACAATCGCCTTCATAAAGCCGCGGCTCTCATCCATCTCCAGCGCCCGAGCAACGTAGTTCATCGCCATCTTCGCCACGCGAATTTCCCGTCCCAGCTTGCGCGCCTCTGCTTCATTCAGCCCGATATGCCCCAGTTGCGGGTCGGTGAACAGCACATACGGCACCATCCGGCCATCGATGGTGGCGTTCTTCTTCTCGATCACATTCGAGCGAATGATGCGAAAGTCGTCGTAAGAAATATGCGTGAACGCGGGCCCACCCTTGATGTCGCCCAGCGCGTAGACACCTGCAACGTTGGTCTCCAGCCGGTTATTCGTCTTGATAAATCCCTTGGCGTCGGTCTCGATGCCCGCAGCCGGCAAGTTCAAAGTATCCGAGTTCGGAGTGCGCCCGATCGCTACCAGCAGATGCGAACCCTCGATCATCTTCTTCTGTCCGCCGTTGCTGACTTCCAACTGAATCCGCCCATTCCTCAAGCTCACTTGTTCCGTCCGGGTTTTCAGCAGCACCTCAATCCCGTCCTGCTGCAGAAGCCTCGCCACCTCTTCCGCCACATCCCCATCCTCTCGGACCAGCAGCTGCGCAGCCGACTGCACCAGCGTCACCTGGCTTCCGAACCTCCGAAACATCTGCCCGAACTCCAGCCCGATGTATCCTCCGCCCAGCACCAGCAGACGCTCAGGCACCGCGTCCAATTCCATGATGGAAGCGTTGTCGAGAAACGGAACCTGCTCCAACCCTTCCAGCGGAGGTCGCAGGCTTCGCGTTCCCGCATTAATGAAGATCTTCTCCGCCTGAAGCGTCCGTTCACTGCCATCCTTCGCACGCACCAGCAAACTCTTCGGCCCCGTGAAACTCGCCGTCCCAAAGATCAAATCCAGATTTGCCGTCTTCTCAATCCGCCCCTGGCTCCCATTCCGGAAGCTGTTCACAATATCCCGCTTGCGCTGTCGCACCCGCGTTAGGTCCACTGTGACCGGACCGGTCTCCACCCCGTAGTCCGCCCCGCGCCGTGCCAGGTACGCCACCCGCGCGCTGGCCACCATCGTCTTAGTGGGTGTGCAGCCTTCATTCACGCAGGTTCCACCTACGTGCTCCCGCTCCACCAGGGCGGTGTGCATGCCCGACTCTGCCAGCGCTCGGCACAGCGGTGTCCCAGCTTGTCCCGCGCCCACCACAGTCGCGTCGTAAAGTTCCGCACCCACGAAGGCGCCCCCGTTCGTGTGATTCGACCACCACCCAGAGGTTTCAAAGTATGTCACAGGACTGACGCGACAACGATGTCGAATCGAACCTCGACCTCTGCGAATCTGATCGGCATGGCTCCGATGCGACTGGTTTCCGTAAATGTTGGACAGCCCAGGCAAGTGACCTGGAAACATGCGCAGGTTACGACCTCAATCTTCAAGCACCCGGTCTCGGGCCCCGTCGAGGCAAAGAAGCTGAACCTCCATGGCGATCAGCAATCCGATCTCACCGTCCACGGCGGACCGAACAAGGCGATCTACGCCTACCCGTCGGAACATTACGCCTACTGGCGCGCCGAGCTTCCCGAACTTGACTTCCCTTGGGGCAGCTTCGGCGAGAACTTGACCACCGAAGGCCTGTTCGAAGACGCGCTGCACATCGGGGACCGGTTAGGCATTGGCACCGCTCTGTTCGTCGTTACCCAGCCCCGCGTGCCCTGCTACAAACTCACGATTCGTTTCGACCGCGACGACATGATCAAGCGCTTCATCGCCAGCCACACCTCCGGCTTCTACTTGGCTGTGCTGGAAGAAGGAGAGCTCGAAGCCGGATCACCCATCGAAATCGTCCATCGCGACCCCGCCGCCGTATCCGTCGCCGACATCAACCAGCTCTACTACGGAGACTCCGACGACGCCGGGCTTCTGCGCCGGGCCGTCAGCGTCGAAGCCTTGCCCCAGGGATGGCGGGATCATCTCTGGCAAAAGGTGCGCTAACAGTTTCTATCTCTTCCCGGGCGCAAGGATTCTCCTTCGCGAAGTGCGGGGCCGTTGCGATCTCAGGGGTTAAAAGCTTTCCCTCTTCGTCCTGCCACTTTTGATTTTTGTGCAATCATCGGGCAAGCTCAGGCCAAGCTGCCCACATGCGATCTCGCCCAAAGCCCCGCCGCAAATCGTACATCCACATCATCAACCTCGAATCCGGCATGCCCCTGGTCCGCGACGCGTTGGCCCAACTCGACCGCGAACTCAGTGGCGCTCGCCGACCGCGCGACCCGGTCGTGAAGCTGATTCACGGCTACGGTTCCACCGGCGCTGGAGGCGACATCCGCATCGCTGTGCAAAAGCGGCTGCGTGAGCTTGAGGATCAGGGTGCCATTCGCGGCTTCATTTTCGGCGAGAACTGGACTGCCTCCGACTCGCAAACCTGGGACCTCATGAAACTCCACCCGGCTCTCAAGCACGATCCCGACCTCGGACGCGGCAACCGCGGCATCACCATCGTTCTACTTTGACCTGGCCAGGCGTGCCGCTCAGTCCCACCGTGCCACCAGGAAAGGCACCACCCATCCATAACCGCATAGCTCCTGGGGCGCCCATCTCCTGAACTGTCATCCCGAGCGAAGTGAGGCGCCAGCCGAACGCAGTCGAGGGACCTTGTGTCTTCTCTCGAACCCCGGTCCCATAGACGCTTTTTGTCGGTTACGCCCGTAACGTTGCCTCAGAGCCTGCGCGACGATACGCTGGCCGCGAGGTCCCTTTTCGCGGCACATGAACAAGACCAGTTTCATTTCGGAGTCCCACCCTGCTCTCACCCCCGGGGTGACTGAAAGCCTCTTGCGGCAGGGGGAATCCTGCCGATGAGTGCCGGCACCGCTCCTGCTCTCGCCCCAAAGTTCGCTGCCACGCGAAAAGTGCCGCGCTACAAGCTGGCAGTCCCGGCAGCACTCACCGTCTTGCGGTCCGGCGTGCCTGACAGCATTCCCGGACAGACCCACGAAATCGGGGAAGGCGGGCTGGGCGTGGTCGCCGCCTCTGAACTTCTGCTGGGTGAGGCCGTCCGCGTCGAGTTCCTGCTCCCGCACATGACCACGCCTGTGCGCGCCACGGCCGTGGTGCGCTATCAGCACGAGAGTCGTTTTGGCCTCCAGTTCCTGCGCTTGTCGGACGAGCAGCAGTCGACCATCCGCTACTGGACCCGCCGCGAAGCCGACATCCTTTTAGTGGCCCCAAAGCCCCACACCGCTCCACCGGCCACCACGTTATCAGGCGCCACTTCGAATGACGCGGCCACCCAATCGGGAGACCTAGCCGGTAGCCCGACCCCGTTTTCCAGCCTCGAGAACTACGGGGACTCGAACTCCACCTTCAGCGTCCGGCGCGTGCTCGGGTTTGGCGCTACTATGCTCGTGATCGTTGGCCTGTTGGGATTGTGGCGCTGGCAGCAAGGCTGGATGGAACTGGAAGCGCAGGTTCCCAGGCAAGAAACCGCGCCGGTGGTACCACAACGGCAAGTGCCGCCCGAGACCATGCAGCAGCGGGTCACCCACAAAGTTATGCCCGAGTACCCCGAGAGCGCCCGCCGCGTCGGTTTGCAGGGCACAGTCGTTCTCGACGCCGTGGTGAATGCAGAAGGCGTGGTAATCCAACTAAAGGTAGTGAGTGGCCCCGAAGCTCTCTCACTCGCCGCTCTGGACGCCGTGCGCTGGTGGCGTTACGAGCCCTACCTCGTCAATGGTCAACCCGCAACGGTCGAGACCACCGTAGCCGTGGAGTTCCGGCTCGCGAACTAGGTCCGTTTGCACAGACCACGAAGGGTCCCATTGGAGAAGCTCACCACAGAGAGGAGCAACTGGCTCGTCCTTGAATACCGGGGCAGGGCCGTTCTGGTTGGAGTGGTGGATCACACCCAGGAAAGGCTTGGCTTCGGGATCGTAAGTCACCGTGATGCTGCCTCACGCGACACCCCAACACCTGCAATATTTGGCGGATTATGACTCAGCGCTGGCCCTCCGTGCAGACTCAACTGCCCCAGCCGACACAGGTTGATCGCATCTCCCAGAATTCGCAAGGCCTCCTGCGGCGCGTGGAAACCCATCGAGTTCTCCGACATCACGAAGTCGATCATGAACTGTCCCCGTCGCTGGTAATCGCGAGCCTGGGCCAGTTGCGCTTCCGAAACTCATCGACCCCTCGCATTGTTGGTGTCCCCGATCAGATCGATCAGCGCGTCCAGCGCCGTATTGCGCAGGCTGAAGAAGCGGTCCTGAATGTCTTCCACCCGTGCCTTCAATTCCTCTTCCGGGAAGTGATGGCAAGTCTGGCACGAGCGGTTGATCTTCAACAACGGGCTGTTGATCTGGTGATCGCTGATCTTCAACCCGCCCTGCCGCATGTAGGGCATGTGGCAGTCGGCGCAGGCCACGCCCGAGCGCGCATGCACGCCCTGGTTCCACATCTCGAACTCCGGATGCCGCGCCTTGATCAGAGAAGCTCCACTCGCTGGATGCGTCCACTCGCTGATCTTCTGCTCCCCCTCGACGGCGATGATGTCCTCAACCTTGAGACCCTTCGCCCACGGGAAGGTCAATCGCTTGTTGGGCGGCTGGAAGTAGTACGTCACGTGACACTGCCCGCAGACGTAGGAGCGCATCTCCTGCCGTGTGGCCATCGTATTCACGTCGTAGTTCAGGGTCCCTGGCGTCGCTTTCAGCGCCCGAATGCCTTCAATGAACGCCGGTCGTGTCACCCGCAACTGCACCGTCTTCGGATCGTGACAATCTACGCACGACACCGGATGCTTTACCGTCTGCCGGACCTGCGGATAGGTCATGTGTGAATCGCTAATCACGTTGAACCCCTTCATTATGTCGCCGTTGCCGAGTTTCAGGTAGGTGGGCACCATCGACGCGTGACAGTTGATGCACATCGCCGGCGGCGCGAACTTCTGCCGCTCGGTGAACGTCTGGTCCTCAAGCACGTACGCATGACCGCGCCGTTCACGGTAGTCCGCCGAGAAGGAATATCCCGCCCACATCGTCTTCAGCCGCGGATCTTCTTCGAGTTTCGAGCGTGCACCACCGACCGCGGGTCGGCCTGCGTCGGCGAATGCGGCATGGCTTCGCTCCCGCCGCACTTGGTGCGCTGCATGTCCACAGTGCGCAGGTACAGGTCGTACTGCATGGGGAAGTTCTTCCCCCACACCGCTGGGTCGTCGGTCGTATCGTTCAACTCGACCACGCGATAGAACGGGTTCCTCGCCTCCTGCTTGCGCTCGAAAATATTGATAAGCAGCGCGGCGACGGCCACCGTAGCCACCGCCGCCAGGATCACCACCGCGGCCAGCATGCGCCGCGAAGGCGCGTTTCCGGAATCATTGCCCGTCGTATGCATGATTGCTCCCTACAAGTGCTGGCCGGCGCACCGAAGCCGCCGACTCAGAGTGTCCCACCGAACTGTGGCAGCGGGTGCATTCGAGGCCCTGCGCTGTTCCGTGGACCACGTTGCCGTCAATCGCCGCCGTGATGCTCTCGTGGCACCGCCGGCATGCGTTTTCAACCACCTTGTGATCAAACTTCGTGATCTCGATCGTGTCCGGGTACCAGCCCGTTGTGAAGTAAAACGAATGCCAGAAGCCATTGTTGGCTTTCACCGCGTACTTTCCGATCAGATTGTGAGGTGTGTGACAGTCGTTGCAAGTGGCAGCGATGCGATGGCTCGACTTCAGCCATGCCTCATATGGAGCTTGCGTGACGTGGCAGTTGGCGCACGCCGCCGGATTGTTGGTGAGATATGAATAGCCCTTGGCGTAAAGGAAGGTATAAGCGCCGAGCCCAAGGAATAGCCCGGCCAGCGCGCCTAGAAGAATCGTACCCGCGATCTGCGATTTCAAGAGAAATCCCAGGTGGCGTGGACATTCCTGCCACAGAGCCTCAGCAGGTTAGCGCTAGGATTGTTGCCTTGGCAAGAGTTCCGCGGCCGCGACATACGTCAACGTGGCACAAGAGATTCTTGTGAAAGTCGGCCCATCTGCGATGATCGCTCCGAATTGCGTAGGCCGATACTCGTTGTCGGAACCCGCGGGCACTGGTTCTTCATCCTCGAGCCGGATTCCTTCGGTCCGCAGCGGTGCGCTTATTTTCCCACCACCAGCACCTCGAACTGCCCGCCTTCCGCCGTTGATAGAAAAAGCTGGTGCGTCTTCGGATCCAGGGCCATGGTCTTTGCTCGCGGTACCGTCTTCACGGTCTCGACTACGGAGTACTTGTCCGGACTCTCCTGCCGGATCACGGTGACCGTTCCTTCGCCATTCGAATTGAAGATCAGCCCCGTCTCCCGGTCGAACGCCGTCGCGTCCACGTGGTCGCCGATGGGCAGCGTCGTGATTATCTCTCCCGTATCGGCATTCATCACCGCCATCACTTTGCTGCGGCACCCGAGAAACAGCCGTCGGTTCTGGCGATCCATCGCCATGCTCGACGGCGATTCGCACGGCGCGGTCTTCCAGCGCTGTTCCACCGTCATCTTGCGCGCATCGATCTTCAGCACCAGGCTTTCGTCTTCCAGGTTGTCAAACACATACCCGGTGCCGTCCGCGGCTGCGAACTCAGGCCCGCCGCCCAGGTCCACCGTCCCGGTCACTTTTCCCGACGCCGCGTCGATCACCGTGGCGCTTTTGCTGTCTCCATTGAACGCGAACACCCGCGATGTCGCCGGGTCAAAAATGATCGCGTCTGGCTTGTTCCCCGTCGGGAGCTCGCCAACCGTCTTCAAAGTCTTCAGATCGAAGATCGTTACCGTCGACGCCTGACCGTCACTCACAAACCCCCGCCCCAGCTCCGGAGCCACCGCAATTCCATGCACCCCCGGAGTCTTTTCAATCTTGCCCACAATCGCACCCGAGTCGACGTCCAGCACCTCCACCTGCGTGCCGTGTGAGACGTACAGCCGTCGCGCCCCTTCATCCACCGTGAGGTAGTCCCATCCGCCCTGGCCAGGGATGGGAATCTTCTTGGTGATTTGATAACCATCGGCTGTCCAGCCCGGCGCGACAAAGAACGAAACACAGAACACGAGAATCGCAATCGTTTTCAAGAAGTCCTCCAGCCAAACCAACCGCGCGTGTGCATCCCGGCTCAACATTCCAATCCCCGTCATCGCTTGTCATTCCGACGAGCGCAGCGAGGCATGAGGAATCTGCTGTCCATCGCCGGACGCGACTCCTCTAGTGGCAGCTGCCGCTGCCCGTGTCGATAAACGTCTTGCCCGCCTCCGGCACGAATTCCCAGTCGTATCCCGCCGCGTGCAAGGTCAATTTCAGAACCCCGAATGTATCGTCGTTCCGCACTTCACTGTTGACCTTGGCTTCGCCCATCTTCCGATGCGAGTTCTTGCCTCCAGAACCAACCACGAATTCGCGAATCCCCCGTGTCGCATCCGCGTGCCCTCCCGGATCCTGCGGCGCGAAGCGCTCGTAGTCGTGATCGTGTCCATTCAGGACCACGTCCGCTCCCGCCCCATACAACGTATCCCAGAGCGGCTTCATCTCGGGATCGCTCCCGTGCTTGCCTCCGGAACTGAACAGTGGCTTATGAAAATACGCGAGTGTGCAAGGCACAGCGTGCTTCGCAAGGTCCTCGCGCAGCCACTTACCCTGCGGCGATGCGGCATCGCATCCGCCCACCTCAGCGCACTCGCTGTTCAAGACCACGACGTGCCATGTCCCGAGTTCGTAGCTGTAATAGCCCTTGTCCGCATCGCCCGCCGCCGTGCCGAAGTAGCGCGCATACCCTGACGCCCCGCTCTTGTGATACTCGTGGTTTCCCGGCGCAGGACGCGTCCGGTCCTTGAACCGCCCCCAGGTAGGTCCGTAGCACTTGGCAAACTGCTCATCCGATCCATCCGGGTAGGCGAGATCCCCAGCCGCAAAAACCGTTCCAGGAATCTTGTCGATCAGCTTCGCGGTCGCCTCCGCCCCTGCGAGGTCATCGCAACTCGCGATGTCGCCCGCGCCCACCAGGACTGGGTCACCGCTCTGGGCCTTTGCCTTCGAGTGCTTCGCCGCGTTGGATCTCGGTATTCCGCTTTTTGTCTCGTCGCCGCCCAGCGCCGCGACAACCATCGCCGACAGGAAGAAAAACGCGGCGCCCGCAAGCAAACCTTGCTTCATGTACCCGACCTCGCGCGCAACTCTACGCAGCTAGTCTGAAATTTCTCTGAACTCCCGCGACCAATCCATCGGGCGAGTCCAAGGAGCAAGAGCATCCTCACTTCGACTCGCTCGCGAGGGTATAGCGCAGCCCGAACATGTAGCTCGTCTTGTAGTATTCGCGCTGAATCGGGTAGATCCCGCTGCCGTTGTAGAACCCGAATACTTCGTTGGTCAGATTCAATCCGGCGACGACGAACTCCAGCCCACGGTACATGCGGAAGCTCGCCTGCGCGTCCACCTGGGTGTGCCCGTACAAGTAGGTATCCCCGCCCGGCCCTTTAATACCAAGTGCCACAGGGCTGGGCGAGACCCCTGTAGGAGAAGTTGGGTCGGCCTGTAGGTTCTGGTAGGCATAGCTGAAAATGTTCGCATCGTTGTGCGAAATTCCCAGTCGTGCGGATATCCGCCACCGATCGTACGTTGGGCTGATGTTCCAGCTGTTTGGCGCTTGCCGTTGCAAGGGCGGCGTATCGGTTCTGAGAGGGACTCCCGTGGTTGAAGAGTGCGTGTACCCGTAATTCGCAGACATTCCGATCCCGGCCAGAGCGCCTGGAAGAAAGGTCAAATGCTGCAGGTAGGCAATTTCGAAACCATAAACTTGAGCGCTATTGCCGTTAATCGGTTGCGACACAAACCACTGGCCGTTGTTGTATTGGGGTCCGAATTCGTTTGTCGTGATTCCGATCTTCACCGACTCATAGATCGGATGGGTCAACTGCTTGTAAAAAAATCCCGCCTGCAACAATCCAAAGGGCTTCAAGTTCTGCTCGTATAGCAAATCGTAATTGTTCGCTCGGGAGGGCTTCAGGTTCGGATTGCCGATATCGATCTCGTTCGCCTTGTTCCCTTGAGTATTGACGAAGGGGGGGAGGTCACCGTAATTGGGACGGGAAATTCCGCGGCCGTAACTCGCCCGGATTGCTCCATCGTACGGTAAGCGAAAGCGCAGCTGTACGCTTGGCAGGGGGTCTAGATAGGAATCATCGCGCCGAACCGGAGCAATCGCACTTGTGAAATTGGTCGGGCAGCCGGGATCTGTAGGGTCAGGTGCGGTGCACAGGGCCCCGTTTGCATCAAAGAAAACCTGGTTTCCCACGACGCTCTCATTCGTGCCCTCGAAGCGCAGCCCGGTTTGCAGCCGGACTCGGCCCAGGTCAATCGTGTTCATCAAGTACCCAGCCGAGACCCGCTCCACAAGATCGTAGTTGTTCGGATAGGAGTTCTGGGCCGTCGCCGCGGGGTCTTCCTGGAAAAAATTAGGGTCCGCCCCGTGCGCTCCGAAATACGCTGTCACCTTGCTATAGTCCACGGTTGGCCCAAAAGTGTAGCGCTTGTCGTAGTAGTTCGGGTTTGTGAACGTTCCGAGGAAAGGGGGCATCGACGGATTATTCTGCGAGTTGAACACGGGATCGCTGGCATCTTCGAACTTGTGCGCGTTCCTCACCTTGGCGCCAAACTCGAACGTGCTGAAATGTCCGCCCAGCTCATAGCTTCGGCCCACGGAAAAACCACCCTGCAAATTTACCTGTGGACTATAGGTGCGGCCCACGTCCAGACCCGAGAGCGTGTACGTCGTGGGATCGAAAACATTGACACCGTTTTGCGGGACGAATCTTGGGGTGTTTGGGTTGGTCGTGTCGATCGCGAACTGAATGCCGCTCGGCCCATTAAAACTGGCCGTTGCGTAGCCGTGGTCCTCGGCACTGGAGCGGGCCACTGAGAGATCGTAGGCTAGCACCCACCGAGGCCAGACGTGCTTCCCGCCGGCAACCAGGCTCCCAATGACTTCCACAGGCCGGCGAATCTGAGCGTTGAAGGACATGCTGCCATTGTTGTCCGTGAGGCTCGGTGTGAGCCAGCCGCTGGAACTGGAAGTCGAATTGGTGCTTGGCGTGTACGCCCAGCGATCGCCGAAGTTGTCGAAATGCGAGTACAAGAACCGAACGTAAAGCCCCGAAATGTCTCCCAGCTTGTAATCTACCGCTCCGGTGAAGCCGTAGCGCGTCCGGTAATACCGGTATTCGCGCCAGTCTTGGGTGGAATAGGACGCGAAGGACGGCGCATTCGAGCTCGGACTCACACACCCCGCAGGTCCCGGATCGCACTGGATGGCAGTCGGCGACGGCTCCACGTCATCAATGCCTCGCCCGTTCCAATCGTAGCTTGACCCGAAGATGACTCCCAGCCGCTTGCTCTCTCCGAAGCGCTTTCCGACAGTCCCATCGATTTCATACAAAGACCGTCCGCCAACGATGGGTGTGTACCCGCCAATGCCGTTCAGGTACAGCGTGGGCTTCTCCTGCGCGCTCTTCGTGACCAGGTTCACCGACCCGGCCACCGCGTCACCATCCTGGTTCGCCGACAAGGTCTTGTTGATCTCAACCGAATCCACCAGGTTGGCCGGAATGATATCCAGCTTGATCTGACGGACGCCTGACTCTGGAGCTGGGACATTGACTCCGTCGATTGTGACGTTGGCTAGCCGCGGCTCCAATCCTCGAATCTGCACATATTTCCCCTCGCCCTCGTCCCGCTCCAGCGTCACGCTGGGCAACCGGCCTAACGCATCGGCAATGTTGGTATTTGGCAGGCTGGTGATGATCTCCACCGGCAACACCTGCAGGATGTTGTCCGAGGTGATCTCGCGGTTGATGGCTTCCACTTCTCCTGACTGGCGTCCGCCGTACACCGTGACTTCCTCTCCCGCCGACGCCACTTTGAGAGTCGCCTCCAGCCGTGCCACTTGCCCCGCCAGGACCGTCACTTCCTTGCTGAACGGCGCGAACCCGACGTAGGACACCTTTACCGTGTAGCTGCCCGGTATCAGGTCCGTGACGTTGAACTCGCCCTGGGTGTTCGTTGCCACGTAACCCACACGCTGCAGGAGTTCCACCTGCGCGCCCGGTAACACGGCTCCCGAGGCATCCATCACGCGCCCGCTGATCGCCCCTTTGCCGCCTTGCGCCCAGCCGGGCGTCGCCATCATGACAGCCGTCAGAACCGCGCCAAGTATGCACATCCACCCACGCACTCGCTGGAATGATCTCTCGTGCCGCATATAGCCTCCGGGAAAAGCAGATTGCGACGCCGAATCGTCGCCTTGCAAGAACTGACTCGATGGTCAGGTAAGGATTGACCCGCGATTCTAGGAAGCTTGTGTTACTACGAGATCAATAGAAGATTAAAGTTGTGTTTCAAACTTCTCGACCAGACTGACAGGGCAAAGAACTCCAGGGGCGAAACGCAGCTGCCGACGGAAATTCCTCCGGCACGTCTTCTTAACGAGGGCACAACTTCAGGTTGGTGGAAACTCAGGCTTTTACAGGGATGCCACCAGCGAAGCTGCCTGGCTAGAGACTCACCGCCGCCGCGCCGCCCGGTTGCCCCCACCGCCGAAGAAGCAGGCTAGCCCGAACAAGTAGCCGAAGTTGTACCAGGCTCCGTGGTTGTGGACCTCATAGATGTTGAGCTCGCTCTTGAACAGCGATGCCACAAACAAAAAGGCGCAATCAACCCCTGCCATAGGCCGATCCAGAAGCCCGCCACTCGGGCGTGCTCCGGGGCCGTTCCTGTCGACGGGTTGAGGCCCGGCGTGCACCCAGCCAGAATGCCCACCAACAGCAGGACGAGCACAAGCAAGGTCCAAGACGGTTTCATCGCAGTACGTCCTCATGTCCGTTTACGAACTACGGGCATGAAAAGTCTCTCAGACTGCAGCTCTTCAAATCAGAATCGTCGTTTGGTGAAATGGTGGGATTTGTGCCGGAAGACTCTCTGCGACCACTAGGCTGCGTGCTCGTTCGAAAACGGTCTGCATTTGGGGGATGTGACGGTTACTCCAACTACTCCTCCCAAATCGGGAAGAACGAGAAATATTCTGGGTTTTCCAGTGCTTTTCCACAGGACGTTCCAACTGGAACACTCGCAAGCACACTCCCTAAGCGTCCCAAACAAGATCCAAAGAAGGCCCTGGAAATTCTTAAAACCTGAACCCGAAACTCCGGCCTCACGCCTCCGACGCCTTCGCAATCCAGCCGCGCGTAGGCTCATTCTTCGGCAAGATATCCAGATAAATCACCGCATACCGGAACGCCATCACGACCGCCGTCAACACCATAGCGTCGCCGCGAACTCGCTCCACTTGGGCCCGTAATACACCCCCGCGCTGGCCTGCAGCCCGGTGATCGATACGTTCAGCCGGTTAGCCATGAACCCCATCACCACCAGGCTGCAAGTCCAGCACAGGAACTGAGGATTGTTCCGCATCTCCAGGCTCAGCAGCACCAGCGGCGCCCCCACGAACAATCCAATCTCCAGCCAGAACGACAGCGTCTCTTCCCGCCAGCGGAACCGGCAGGGCACCGCTCCATGCGTGACCAGGTCGACGCCGCGAAAGATTCCGTACGGCGCCAGCATCGGCGCAATCACCCGGCTCAGTTCCGTCAGAATCCCCGGATCGAGTTTCACGCTCAGCGACCGTACGCACAGGTAGAGCGCCATCACGGTGACCGCCAGCCCCGCCGGAATCGCCGACAGATAAAACAACGTGGTCAGCTACGGCGTGTACCACAGCGGATCGAGTTTCCCTTTGGTGAGCAGATAGAGCCCGCAACCGCGCGCGCAGCCCCTTCCAGGGAATTTTCTCAACCAGCGCCGGCGAGAACTCGAGCGTCAGCACGGTGGAATAGAGCATCACGCACCACGATACTTCGAACAGCATCGAGCGCCGGTTCCACATGAAGATCGGATGCCAGATCCGCCAGGGCAATCCCAGCTCATACATCATGCCCACGATGACGCTCATGTATCCGAGGAACGACGCCAGCACCCCCGTGCGCAGCACCGGCCGGTACCGTTCGAATCCCAGTAGGTACACGGCCGCCGCAATCCCGAATCCGCCGGCCGAAAGACCCACGCCGCACAGCGTTCCCAACCCCACCCACAGTCCCCAGGGCTGCGGATCCGTCAGGTGCGTGGCATGGCTGAACCCCAGCGCGAACCGCGCGTGGGTCGCGCCCAACCCCGCCGCAAAGATCACCGCGACGATTACCCGCAACAATGTGATTTTAGGAACCCGTATGCCCGTCATGACCGGCTCCCTTCCTTAAGGCTCGCGTGGGGACGGCCGTCCTCGGCCGTCCTGCCGGGCGCAAGCCCGGCGATCCTTACTGTCCTTCGTGGTTAACCGTCTTTCCTGACTGCTCCCGAGCCTCTGCCATAGCCACGTCATGGCGTCGTTCGGTGATCCAGTAAATCCCCGAGAGCAACGCCCCGCCCACCAGCACCACCGTGGGCACGTCTCCGAAAGCCGCCGCGCTCAAAGCCGGCATCGGTTGCCGGGGCGCCGCAACGAATCCGAGCTTGTCAAACGGCACATCCGAAATGAAGAACACCGAAGTCCCACCGGCCTCTTCGCTGCCATGGATGCGCTTCACGTACTTGGAATCGCCGAGAATCCGTCGCTTCGGCTTCTTCCAGAATCTCATCGCGCCAACCCACGATCGACGCACCCACCGGACACGCTTCGACGCACGCCGGTGCTTGTCCTTGTGCCTGCCGCGCGGCGCACATGTCGCACTTCTTCACGAACGGCACCAGCTTGGTCCACTCATAACTCGGCACGCTAAACGGGCAGGCCACCAGGCAGTAGCGGCACCCGATACACTTCGAGGCGTCGTAGGTCACCGGCCCGAGAGCCGTCTGCTTCAGCGCTCCCACCAGGCACGCCGACGCGCACGCCAGATCCCGGCAATGCATGCACATGCGCCGCACGTACTTATCGCCGTGCTCTTCGACAATCGTCAGCGCCGTCGGCGACAGTTTCAGCTCCGTCTCTTTCGGAAACCCGTGCATCTCCTGGCGCGCCTGCTCGCAACTCCGTCACCCGATGCACTTCGTGATGTTCACCAGGATTGCTTTTGTGCGCTCCATACCGTTCTCCTTCGTCCAGCCCAAGCTTGCGAACGATTCATATCAGGGCATCGCTTTAGCGATGCCGTAAACCGTGGCCCCTGGCGCCCCTTTTAGGAGCTGGTGCCGAACACGCTCCACGGCGACGCCGCTACGCCAGGAAAAATTCCTTCACCAGTTTCTCGCGCACGTCGGTCGGTACCCGTGGCAGCAGCCCCGCTACCGGCAACCCGCCGTCGGCGGCCATGGTCGGCGCGAGCTGCGTAACCATTCCGTTCAACCGGGTCACGCTGTTCTGTAGCCAGGCCGCGAGCATGCCGCCCTGCACCAGATTCTTCTGGTTCGTGGCCAGGTCGGGTGACTTCACCATCGCAATCCATCCGCCCTGATACGGGTCGCGTCCGATCACAGTGGAGTCTTCGATCGCATCGCGGTTGATCGACGTGATCACGCCCTCGACCGGCGAAACCAGCTCAAACGCCTCGTCCCCGATGCGAAACGCCGCCAACTTCTGTCCCTGCCGCACCCAGCGGTTCAGGCCGATGACATCCACGTGATCGATCTTGCCCAGGAGGTTTGCCGCGAAGCTGTCGATGCCGACCTGGGCGTTCTCTCCCCCTTCCTTCAGCACCCAGGTATGGCCCGGATAAAAGGCGTAGCCTTCGGGGATCGAGAAGCCGTACTCGGGCTGCGTACGTGGCGCCTGCGGACCGGCCCACGCGTCCGGCTGCGCCGCGACTTCGTGGCGCGTGCGGAAATAGCTGATTGACATCACCAGCAAGAACATCAGGAGCACGAATAAGATCGACATACCTACCTCCAAGCCGGCAGCCCGCTACACGCTCGACAGCGTCCAACCGGCTCCACCCTTCCTATGTGCACGCGAATGGCAAAACCGCGAAGCCTGCAAATAATGGCTGGCGAATGACTTATCGAACGCGCCGGAGGTTACCGAAGGTCGTGGCGCCACCTGCATTTTGCAGAGGCCACTGCGTTCTGCAGGGGTCATGGATATGGATTCGTGGCGGACGGAGTGATGTCGTTCAGCGATCTCCGACAGGGGAAGCCATCAGGTTCGCGCGGACTGCGCTTGTTCTCCGAATCCGCAGCCTCATTACAATGATTGCAGTGGCTAGCATCCCCATACGTCGGGCGGAGCTTCCAGATGTCGACGCCATCGTTCGCTTGGTAAATCAGGCCTTCGTGGCCGAGAGTCCGTACATTGAAGGCGAGCGCGTCAATTCCGCCGCCGTTCTCCAACTATTGTCGCAAGGAAAGTTTCTTCTGCTCGAACGAGAAGGAAAGCTGGTTGCGTGTATTTACATCGAAAGACGCGGCCCCAGAGCCCACCTCGGCCTGGTGTCCGTCGATCCCGGCCAGCAAAGAGCCGGTCTGGGTTCACAACTCATGGCCGCTGCCGAAGCCGACTGCCGGACCGCGGGCTACAACGAGATGGACCTCCGCTTCATCAACCACCGCGTTGAACTGCGCCGCTTCTACGAGCGCCTCGGATTCCTCGACACCGGGGTCCAGGAATTTCCCGACCCGGCGCGTATGAAGGTGCCATTTCACTTCGTCCGGATGGCGAAGCCGCTGCTCTGAGGGGCGTTATCTTCGGACTTTCAGCACCACGGCCGTAGTGTTGTGGTGCGCCCCGCCGCCCTGGGAGAATTCATGAATGCTCTCAAACATGTGGTCAATTGCTTCGTCGGCCGAGGTCGAGGAAGCATGAGCGATCCGGGAGGACCTTGAATCATCCGGCGCCGAAGCAGTCGGACCCAAGCATCATCAAGCCCCAACTTGACGCCGTGCTCGCCCCGTCCTATCCTCCCCGTGAGGTTGCGCCCATGCTCGGTAACCGCTCCTGGGACGACTGGATCGCGCGGTACTCCACCAGCCACCAGAACCCGGTCAATCGCGTCTGTCACACCATTGGCATCCCGCTGATCGTGTTCTCCGTCGCGGGGTTAGCCGGTTCCATCTTTCTCCATCGCCTCTGGACGGTTGCCCTTGGACTCTTCGTGGTGGGCTGGATCTTGCAGTTCGTCGGCCACGCCTTCGAAGGCAAGCCCCCCGAGTTCTTCTCCGACTGGCGATTCCTCCTCGTGGGCATGCGCTGGTGGGCCGCGAAAGTCCGCGGACGCGGGTAGCCCGCCTCTAGTCGGTCATCTGAGCGAAGTGAGGCGAAAGCCGAACGCAATCGAAAGCCTGCCCTGAGCGGAGTCGAAGGGGACCGCATGTTTGCTGGCGACACCGCGGTCCTCGCGCTTCTTCAGCCACAAACCCGTGACGGTTCATCTGTTGTGACACTGCAGAACAGGTATGCAGACAAAAGCAGGAGTGATGATTACGGGAACTGCGTCGCCCGCACGAACCAGTTCGTCCTCTGCGAATCCGTATGGGGCGATCCCACGTACGACAGTCCGGCAGGTTGCTGCTTTGGCACAGCTGACAGGGCCGCGCCCGGAATATTTACCGGCAAGTGACCCGGAATGGGGATCTCTCCAAACAGCGCGCGCACGGCGCTGATCTCCGAAACCGTGGCATTTGAGAAGGTGCAGATATAGTTCTCGATCCCGGGGAAGTCCTCCGTCAGGTACGGTGTTCCCATCGCCAGCACCGCCGTCTTCGTCGGAGCGCGGGTCAGAATGTGATCCAGTAACGCCGCCGTCGAGTCCGGCAAAGACGCGGAATTCTTCTGTCCGCGCGCCACCGTCCTCGTCCGCGCCGCGGAAGGCACAACATACACCGCGACGACCACCTGCTGTGCTTGTGCAACGGCCTTCAACACCGCATCCGATCGCGCCGCCGCTACCCGAGGATCCACG
>Ga0307479_10002406_pt1 | contig 17008 bp, 16 predicted proteins | sample atmos_gasesECM4C_FD_203743 | JGI IMG/M metagenome (GOLD analysis project Ga0307479, IMG submission 203743) | Hardwood forest soil microbial communities from Morgan-Monroe State Forest, Indiana, United States - atmos_gasesECM4C_515 | ecosystem: Environmental > Terrestrial > Soil > Temperate... | reverse complement strand
TCCGAGACCCACCATCGGCTGGTGAACACCGCGATACTCAGGACCGCGGCAAACACGATCTGAGCAAAACACGCATGTATCACCGGAAGCCAATAGTGCAGCAACTGCCTCACTACTTCGCCGCCCAAGATCGCTTGCACGACTACACCGGCCACGGCAATCACCCCGAACCAGCGCAGCCAGCGGCGATTGTCTTTGGCCCAAATCAGGATAGCCAGCGCAATCGTCAAAAAGCCCAAGCCAGCAGCAATCAGCCGGTGTGAGTGCTCGTAGCGAATGCCGCCCACCATCGGCGGCGTGAGACTTCCGTAGGATAGCGGCCAGTCGGGAACGGAAAGCGCGGCTTGGTTGGAGGTGACCAGGGCGCCTGCAATCAGCAGCAGAACCGTCCAAATCACGACAAAAACAGCGAACCGGTGAACACCTGGATTGTAGGCTGTGGTCATCCCGCGTGTCCGAGGCCGCGATTATAGCTCAAGAGCGGTTTTTCCCCTGCTTCTGAATAAAAACGGCCAAGTCTTTGCCGTAGGGATACTAGCTCGCTATCGACGAGGTCTGCGCCGTCGGCTGCTCCGCTTCCATTCCTACGGCGCGCAGCACCAGATCTTTCAGCGCGGCGATGAAAAGAGGCGAATCCCCCACGGCCGGCATCATCCTGAAGGTTTCGATGCCAACACCCTTGGCTTCGACGCGAGCCTCGATATTAATTTCATGCAAAGTTTCGATGTGCTCGGTGACAAAAGAGATAGGCACCACCAGCACTTCCTTGACGCCTTCGTGCCCCAGCCGCTCGATGGTCCCGGTCAGCGGTGGCTGCAGCCACTTCGCCGGTCCCACGCGGCTCTGATAGCACAGCAGATGCGTCCGCGGCCACCCCGTGTATTGCCGCGCGCCCAACTCGCACACCAGCCGCACCGTCGTTTCGATTTGCTTGGGGTACGGGTCGCCCTTCTCCACCAGGCTCATCGGCAAGCCGTGCGCACTGAACACCAGATGGATGCGCGAGCTATCCTGAAATTGCCGCAGCACCGAGCCAATCCGCTGCACCACGGCCTGAATGTAAAGGGGATGATCGTAAAATTGCCCGACCGTGTGCTCTTTGGCGCGCCCATTCAGAGGACCGTATACGCGCCGCCATTCCTTCAAGCTGCTCAGCGTGGTGGCAAAGGAAAAATGCGGATACAGCGGCAGCAGCACGATGTCGTCGAGCGGCTCCGCCTTCCGCAACGTCTCCGCGGCTTCTGCGCTCATCGGGTGCCAATAGCGCATGGCGGTCACCGCCAGCGCATCGATGTACGGCGACAGTGCCACAACCAACCGCACCCTCTGTCGTTCCGTCAGCAAACGAATCGGCGAGCGCCGGCCAATCTCCGCGTACTTGCCCGCAACCGGAATCGAGCGCCGCGAGGAAATCAGCTTCGCAATGGGCCGTCGCAGAATTCCCAGCGGGCCCAGCGGAATAATGTCCGGATCGAGAAACAGATTCAGTAGGAAGGGCTCGACAGCCTCCAGCGAATCCGGCCCCCCAAGTTGAAACAGCACAATTCCGACGCGCTTCTTCCCTGCCAAGCTATTTCCCTCGCGTCAATGTTTCCTTCAGCCGCTCCACGTCCTTGCGCAGGTCGGCAGTGCGGCGCGCCACAGTCACGAAATAAATAAAAAACACGCCCCAGCCAATCATGTATGCCACCATAACGCTGCCAAGATTCTTCACGCCGCCTCCGCTTCGCGCGCCAGAATTTGTGCTTCGGCTCGCACCGCTTCCAGTTCGTAACGCTGCCGGATCAGCAAAACCATCAGCGCCGTTAAGCTCAACCACGACAAATAGAAAATCTTCCGCATCTCCGGGTTTAATCCGCCGCTGGTGAACACCACCGGCTGCGGATGCTGTGTCCGCCACCACCAAATTGAGCCATAGACCAGCGGCACATCCAGGAAAATGAATACGCCGTAAAACGAGCTGATCAGCGCACGCCGGTCGGGGTCATCGACCATCGTTCGTAAAATCAGATACGAAAGATAGAGCAGCCACAGCACCAGCGTGGAGGTCAGGCGCGCATCCCACGCCCAATACACGCCCCACGCAGGCTTCGCCCAGATCGGCCCGGTAAGCAGCACCACGGTGCAAAACGCCAAACCCACTTCAGCGGAGGACACTCCCAGCCAATCCCATTTGGCTTCGCGCTTGAACAGATAACCCAAATTGCCCACGAAGGCCACCATAAACGCGGCCAGCGCGGTCATTCCGCAAGGCGCATGCAGATAAAAAATTCGCTGCACGATGCCCATGGTCAATTCATTAGGCGCCACAAAGAAAGCGCCATACGCCGATGCACCCAGAAGAAATACCACTGCCGCCGCGCCGAGGATCTTACTCATCATGGTTTTTCCGACCTACGCTGTTCATTGCCACTCGCCCCATCCGGAAGTGCTTTGTTTTGATACAGATTCCAACGGCTCTCTCGCAAACCCTTTGTTATCACACAGATTCCGAAAACCCGGGGGGAGGGGTGGTGCCCCCGCCAAACTGTCAGCTCCTATTCTTCCAACAGATATTCCCCGAAAAGCCATACCGCCGTCAAAAAAATGATGTCAAAAGCAATCAGGAAAGCCAGCCAATCCCAGCGCAGCACCGGCTCCTCCGCGAAGAGTGCGGCCGTCGCCTCCGTGCTGGCAATGAGCAACGGCGTCAGCAGCGGCAGCAAAAGCAGCGGGAGCAGCAGCTCACGCATGCGCGCCTGCGCGGAAATCGCGGACAAAGTCGTTCCTGTCACCGAAAGCCCCAGGCTGCCCAGGAATAGCACCAGCGCAAGCTGCGGCACAACCCCCAGCAGCGGAACGTTGTAGAGCACCGCGAAAATCGGGAGCATCAACAATTCCGTGATCAGCAGGAAAAGCGTGTTAGCACAGAGCTTCGACAGAAAAATCGCAAAGGGGTCGGAAACCGAAAGGCGCAAAGCGCTGAGCGTGTCGTTCGTTTGCTCGCGCAAAAAACCCGGCTGCAGCATTAGTGACGCTGCAAAGAGAAATGCCAGCCACAGCAGCCCAGGCCCGAAGCGCCGCGACTCTTCCCTGGTGGGATCAAACGTGAAGCTGAACAGCACCACCACCATCAGGATGAAGACAACGGTCGTCGTCAGCAGTTCGCGCGAGCGAAATTCCGTGCGCAGCTCTTTGCCGAGCAGAACCGTCGCGTTGGAGAGCAGGCTCATCTACGCACTCGCAAACGTCAGAATCGACCGCAAGCTGGCACCCGTTCGCGTGTCAGCAACCACAGCGCCGGCATCCAGGCGTATCCCGCGAGTCGCCAGGCCCGATATTTCCGATTCACCGTGAAGACTCATCAAAATTGTCGCGCCGGCGCCATGCAGCCGCCACAATGTCTCCGCCAGCCAGCTCAGGCCCTGCGGATCGAGCCCCGCACCGGGCTCATCGAGAAGCAGCACCGACGGTTGGTGGAGCAGCGCGCGAGCAATGGCTACGCGCTGGCGCATTCCGCGCGAAAACGTTCGTACCAGAGAATCGCGCCGATCGAGTAACCCGACATCGCGCAACAGCAAATCAACTCGCTTCGCAGGCTCCGTGATTTCCAGCAGCCGCGCAAACAGCAACAGGTTCTCCTCGGCGGTAAGCTCGTCGTAAACCATCGTGGCATGTGCCACAAAGCCCGTGTTTGTCACGGCCGGCCCCGTTTCTGTTTGCGCCGGCGAAAATGTCAGCTTCCCCGCCGACGGCCGCACCAACTGCGCCGCAACGCGCAGCAGCGTGGTCTTGCCGGAGCCGTTGCGCCCCGCCAGCGCCACGCACTCGCCGGGTGCAATCTCGAGCGAAACCCGTCGCAGCGCATAAAGCCCGCCGTATCTTTTGTCGATATTTTCGAAGCGAAGACCGATGCGACGCGTTTCCGCCTGCGTCACCGTGCGCCCTCACCCGCCCGACCTGCGCATCGCGAACACACGCTCAGCCTCGAACCAAATCGCGCAACACCTTTTCCGCGCGCGCTCGTTCCCGTGTGTACTCCTCCTCGGAAATCGTGCCCGCTTGTCTACGCAGCTCCAAGCGAAACATTTGATCTTTCAGAGCGTCGAGGCTCGTTCCCACCGGGGCGTCCACTTGCGAACGTGCCGCGGACGGTGGCGTAGGAGCTGGCGCAGGAGCCACCGTGGCACTCGCCGCAGGCGCACCGCCCGCGACGGCCACCACCGGCTTGCGCGCCAAGAGCCTTGCGCCCAGCGCAAAAATTACCCCGAAGCCCGCAATCAGCGGCCACTTCAGCACATCCAGCCGCCCGGGTATCGACTGTATGTTTGCCGCAGGTGCGGCGGCCTCCGCGTCCCGACCGCCTTGCCCGCCGCCACCGGACTCGGAGCCTCCGGACTGCAACGGCGGCGCTGTACCGGAGACGTTCACGGCCATCACGTTGTTGGCCGGGACATTCTCACGGCCATATACGTTCATGCCCTGCTCCTGGCCGCCGCTCTGCAATCCGTCGCCGCTGATCTGCAACGTCGGCGAAGCTACCACGAGGAGCCGCGCGGAGGGATACACAGTCGCCACCTTCACAGTGGTGGTGTCCCCGGGATAAGGCACTTCGTACGAGTAGCGCACGGTGCTCTGGCCGGGCCGCAGTGCGTACGCGATTGCGTACTTCCCTTTCGTCTTGTCAATCGGCGCCTGCACCACCGGCATACCGGCGGGCCCCGAGGCCGCAATCTGCTGCAGTTTCGCGTACTCCGGTATTACAAACTCGAAATTCCCATCGGCGCGAAAGTACGCTTGCGGCGGCTGCGAAGTATTTTGAATCGAATATTCCTCGGCCACGGTCAGGTTCGCGCCGTTGGGTTGAAAAAACACAATTCGTGAGGCCACGGAAATGATCTTGGGATCCTTGGAGGGCTCGAAAATGCTTACCTCCACGTCGCTGCGCCCGGGAGGCACCGGTTGATGGAAGTTGATCCCTTTGTAGACCGCGCGCACCAACATCGGCTGCGCGCCGAGCGACGGATTGTCAAATGAGAATTGCCCTTGCGCGTCGGTCTTGGAATTGGCCACCGGCTGCATGCCGCCTTGCAACTGAATCAGTATGACTTCGACGCCAGCGGCTGCCTTGCCCGTTGTTCCGTTTTTCACCGTGCCGTTAAGCACGCCGCCATGCGCGGAAACCACAAAGAGCAGCCATGATGCGAAAGCCACACAGAACTTCCGAAGCGGCCTCATCGCCGGCCACGCTCCGTCTCCACCGGTCGCGTCCCGCGCGCTCTGCGAACCTGCGATTCCGTCACCTGATCGATTTCGGTCAGCACCAGCGCCGCTTCGTTCTCAAGGGAAGTCTTCATCGCGTTGAAGTCGCCTTCGGCATATTTTCCGGAGCGAAACTCAAAACGCAAGTCTCGCAAATTGTCGTAAATGGTGTCGCGCCGCTCCATCAACTGGTCCAGCTTGGAGCGATGCGGCGCGAGGTCGGAGGCATCGGGTTGGATATAGAAAATAAAAAGCAGCGTGGCGGTGGCCAAAGCCAGGCATGCGCCAAGCACGGCGCCATCTGCCGACGAAATCAAAAACGCAGCCGCCAAGTTCAGGAGAACGCCAGCCATCAATCCTCGGTCTCTTGCGCCACGCGGCGCCGCGCACTCTCCAGGTCCTGCGCTGAAATCCCCGGCGCTCCGCCCACGGTCGCCGAGGGAACCATTGCGCGCATACGCCACCGCCAGATCACGAAAATCACCAGCAGCGTGCCCAGCAGCAGGTAAACGCTTGGCAGGCTCCACGCCACCAGGCTCAGCCCGGATTTCGGAGGCTCCGCGTACACTTTGGTCCCGAACTCTTGCACAAATGCCGATGTGATGACCGTCTCAGAATCTCCGCGCGCCACCCATCCGTCCAATTCCTTCAACATGCTTGCCGACGTCGTGCAGCCCACGTGATTGCACTGCGTAAGCACCTGGTTGCAGCCGCACATGCACATGAACTTGCCGCCGATTTGCTTGGCGCGATCGGCTTGCTGCGCCTGCGCGCGCGAGGCAAGCAGCGCTCCCGAGAATGCACTCAGCGCGATTACAAGAGAGAAAGCAGCTGCCTGCCGTTTAGTCATGCCCCTCCCTAAGCGCCACCGAGGGCGCTAGCCCTTGCGGCTGTTGCCCTGCGGCACGCTCTGGAGCGCCGGCCAAAACCAGCACGGCACGGCGGTTCGGTAGCAGCGTTACCAGCGTGCCCAGCACCACCACGAGGCCGCCGAGCCAAATCCACTTCACGAGGGGATTCAAGAACGCGTGAATCACAGGAGCCTGCGTTTCCGGATTCTGCCCCGCGTATACCACGTACAAGTCCTCGCGCAGCGTGGAATAGATCGCCACCATCGTTCCGGACTGCTCGTTGGTCTGGAAGAAGCGCCGCTCGGGATACAGCATCATCAGCGGCTTGTTGTCGCGCCATACTTCGACAATCATGCGCTCGGAGGTGTAGTTCTTTTCCGGCTTGGTATCAAAGCCTTGCAGCAGCAGCTTGTAACCGCCAATCTGCATGGTTGAGCCCGGCTGCATATCGTTCTGCACGTCTTTATTGAACGCCGCGCCAGCTAGCCCCACGAAAATCAGCACCATGCCCATGTGCACGATGTAGCCGCCGTACCGGCGCGTGTTGCGCATGGTCAGTTCCACCGCGGAGGCGAACAGCGACGCGCCAGAGCGTGAGCGAATGACGCGCGCGCCGCGAAAAAACTCCATGCCGATCGTGGTAGTCACAAAGACACAAAGCATCAGGCACACCAGAGAGAAGAACTCGCGGACTCCTAGCGCAAAAACTACGATCCCAGCTAGCAAACCAGCGATCAGCGGCCAACCGAAGTTGCGCTTCAAGCTCTCCGTGGAAGTCTTGCGCCAAGCCAATAACGGGCCCACGCCGGTGAGGAACAGCAGCAACAATCCGATGGGAATATTTACCTTGTTAAAGAACGGCGCGCCCACGCTGATGCGCGAACCCGAAAACCACTCCGAAAACACCGGAAACAAAGTTCCGGAAAGAACCGCGATGCAGGAAACCAGCAAAATCAAATTGTTGAAGAGAAAGCTCGATTCGCGCGACACCATCGAATCCAGTTGGTTCTCGCTCTTGAGGTAATCGCGATTTTTAACGTAAGCGCCAAAGCAGACCGCGAGCACCAGCACCAGGAAGCCCACAAAATAGTTTCCGATGCTCGACTGCGCAAAAGCGTGAACCGAACTCACAACGCCGCTGCGCGTCAGCAGCGTTCCGAGTATGCAGAGCATGAACGTGGAGAAAACCAGCCAGACGTTCCAGACCTTCATCATGCCGCGCTTCTCTTGCATCATTACGGAGTGCAGAAATGCCGTGCCCGTAAGCCACGGCAGCAGCGACGCGTTTTCCACCGGATCCCAGCCCCAGTAACCGCCCCAGCCCAGCACCGCATAGGCCCAGTGCGCGCCCAGCAAGATGCCGGCGGTCTGAAAGCACCATGCGATCATGGTCCACTTGCGAGTGAGGTGAATCCATTTTTCGCCCGGATAGCGCGCCAACAGCGCTCCCAGCGCAAACGCAAACGGAATCGTAAATCCAGTGTAACCGGAATAAAGATTCGGCGGATGAATCACCATTTCCGGATACTGCAGCAGCGGATTAAGTCCGTTGCCGTCGGCGCGAGTGAAAATCTCAAGCGCGCCATTCGCTCCGGGAGACGCCAGCACCTTGAACGGGCTGGCCACAAAATTATTCAGCGTGAGGAAGAAAATCTGCACGCCGGCCAGCACTACGCCGACGTACGGCATCAACTCCCCATTTTTGTTGCGGTATACCAGCAGGACGGAAAAAACGTAAATCGCCAGCAGAAAGCTCCAGAAAAGCAGCGAACCTTCCTGCCCTGACCACAGCGCCGCCACCTTGTAAAACGTGGAGAGGTCGCGGTTGCTGTGCGCCACTACGTAGGACACCCAGTAACTGTCGCTGAAAAAGAGATAAATGAGGCTTCCGGTGGCCAGGAAAATCAGCGCGCAGGTCGCAATCCCCGCTTGCCGTGCACTCTTGATGAGCAACGGATGCCGCGTGAGAATCGCGGCGATGCCGCCCACGAACGCATAGCCCGCGCACAAAAATGCAAGGAGCAGCGCGAAGGAACCAAAAACATCCATTGCGGTCCGCCTCCGCCATAGCGCTGGGCCGCGCTACGACTCTACATCGTGCTGGGTTTCGATGAATCCGCCTTGGCGTCGCCGCCGGGCGCTGCTTCATACTTCGACGCGCACTTGGCCTGCACGTGCTCGGCTACAAATCCGCCATTGCTCGCCAAAGTGCCTTCCACCAACGCTTGCGACTTGTCAACAAAGGTGTCTGGTAACGGCTCGTTGCCCACATAGGTCACTGGCAGCAGCTTCCCTTCTCCGGCCAAAACGAAATCCACGCGCCCAGAAAGCCGCTTGATTGTCCCCGGCTCAACCGTGCCGCCGACGCGGATGCGATGCGCGCGCGCCGTGCCGTGTAAGGTCTGCAGCTCCGCGATGGTGTGGTAGTACGTCTTGCTTTCGCCGTAGCCCAGCCAAGCGAGGAAACCCAACGACACGACGATAATCGCGATCCCGACCCCGAATTTTGCCTGCTTCTGCACAGTGGCTCCTAAGAGAGCGGGCAACTTCCTATACAAATTCTACCACACTGCAAAAGCCGCTTGCGGCAGCAATATCCCTATGGCCCGCTCGCATGGAAACTTTGTTTTGTGACGGCATCTCGGAGCCGTACCGCCGCTTCCGAGGCATCATCCCCGTCCAACGCGAATGGCTCGCCTTCGTCGAGCAGCATCTCGCCAGGCAATTCACTAGCGGTGAAAGCAGGTAAGAATTGCTCCAACCACTTTGAAATAGGCGCCAACCTCTTCGGTTTGAGCGAGCGGCGAATTCGCGCCAGCACAGCCGGAAGTCGATTGCCAATGAGCTCCAGAATCTCGCCGCCTGCGCCGTCTTCCAATGGGCACTCCAGCACGTGTGTCACCAAAAATCCGCGGCGTTGAAATTCCGCGAGCGTGGCCTCGCCAGACTTTCCTTCCAGTGTCGCACATACGGCGGCAAGCAACATTTTGGCCTCTCCGTCCCAGGCACTTGCAGGGAAATAAATAAACTCGGCGTCGCTTTGCGGTGCGACAGCTCCTAAGAGCAGCGTGCCGATATGCACTGGCCTGTAGCGCGTGGTCCACTCCAGCCTCTGTAAGCGCCTCGCAACATGTTCCGGGGACGCTGGCTGTCCACAGCCGTCACAACGCAAAGCCGTGCTGTTCATAGTCACAAGGAATCGTAGATGAGCCCGGGGCAGAGCGCAAATCGCTCAAGCGGGTGTGTCGAAGAAACGAAACGGGAATGAGATAGGGCAGCGGGCTACTTGGGAACCGCCAGATCCGAAGGCAGCTTCGACCGCAAACACCATTTCAGCTCCTGGCTCAGCTCCGTCACTTCCATACCTGGCATCACAATAAACTTGCAGCTCAGCATCTCGCGCGATTCATCGTCGTCCGGCAATTGGCACGAAACGCGGCAGTACTGGCATTCCTGGTTCCAGCAAAATCGTCCATACGGAATCGTTTCCGGGCTGATGAACTGGAAGCAGCGCAAAAGCGAATTGCGCTCCGGCACCTGAAACTTCTTGCCCAGAATGGTAATTTCCACCAACTTCTCGTACGGACGGAACGGTTCCGACATGAGCGAGCCCTGTTTTTCCGCGCACCAGCCGCTGCGATAAGAGCAGCGTTTACATGTACCAATGCGCCTAAGTAATTAGCGCAATCAGAGTAGAACGCCGATGCGCGTGCCACAACGAAACGTATATCCAGACGTTGCCAATGTGCTACGGGGTGCTTAGGCGAAGAGAAACGGAGGCTGGACTAACCCTAACGGTCAGCCGTGATCGAAGTATTGGCCCATGTTGCGGAATTTCTTGTAGCGCGCGTCGAGCAAATCCTTTACGGGCTCATTCGTCAGCTTCACCAACTGCCGGTCCAGGACGATATCGAGCAGCCGCGCCGCCGCTTCGTAATCGGTATGCGCGCCGGATTCCGGCTCGGCCACAATCTCATCAATAATGCCCAGCTCTTTCAAGTCTGTAGGGGTGATCTTCAGCGCCACCGCCGCCGTTTCCGCTTTCGTGGAGTCGCGCCACATGATGGCCGCGCAGCCTTCCGGCGAAATGACGGAATAAAAGCTGTTCTCCAGAATATTTACCCGGTCACCCACGGCGATTGCCAACGCTCCGCCGGATCCCCCTTCGCCGGTCACGGTCACGATGATGGGCACCGGCAAGCGCGCCATCTCGCGCAAGTTGAGCGCGATCGCCTCGGCTTGTCCCCGCTCCTCTGCGTCCAGCCCAGGGTAAGCGCCTTGCGTATCGATAAACGTAAAAATTGGCCGGCCGTATTTTGCCGCCAGCTTCATAACGCGCAAGGCTTTGCGATAACCCTCTGGCTTCGGCTGGCCGAAATTTCGCGCCAGCCGCTGCTTGGTGTCGCGGCCCTTCTGGTGACCAATCACCGCCACGGGCCGCCCGTGAAATTTCGCCAGTCCCGCGATGATGGCTTTGTCGTCGCCGTATCCGCGATCGCCGTGGAGCTCGACAAAATCGGTAAACAACAGCCCGATAAAATCCAGCGTGTACGGCCGCTGCGGATGGCGCGCGATTTGCGCGCGCTGCCACGGACCCAGATGATCGTAAAATTCGCGCCGCAGCTCCGCCACTTGCTGGCGAATACGCTCAAGCTCCGCTTCCCCATCGGCGCTTCCGGCAAGGTGGCGCAGCTCCTCGACATCTTTTTCCAGGCGATCGATCTCGCGCTCGCGGCTTCCCTGGGTCGGAGCTTTGCTTTTGGGCGTCATCACATCACCAGCTCGATGGCCTGCGCACCGCAAATCTGCCGCACCGATTCTATCAGGTCGGCGTTCACCGCCACGCGCTGTTGCGCCTGCACCACCGCCACCGAGCCGTCCGGCGAGTGCAGCTCGAATAGCACTGGGCTGGTGCCTGGCGACCCGGCAAACAATCCTTCCAATTGGTCAAGCGTGCCTTCGCTCAGTGACTCTATCTTCAGCCGAACGCGAAACTCCGGCGCCGCCTTGCGCTCCGCAACATCCTCCAGCCGCCGCGCTTCCTGCAAAGAAAGCCGTGTCCCGGCTTCCTCGATTTGTACGCGCGCCTTGAGCAACAGCGGCGTCCCCGGCTTCAGCACGTTCTCTAGCTTCGCGAAGCTTTCTGGAAAGGCCAGCAACTCCTGGACGCCAGTCATATCCTGCAGGGTGTAAATCGCCCAGCGCGCGCCTTTGCGCGAGCGCATCGGACGCACGCCGACGATTAGAACCGCCACGGCAACTTCCTTGCCGTTGCGCTGTCCGTCGATTTCCGCAAGCGAAACGGTCTTCAGCTCCTGCAAGCGCGAAGCGTATTTTGCAAGAGGGTGACCCGAAACGTAGAAGCCCAGCATGGCGTACTCGCTGGCCAGCCTCTCGTCTTCGCCCCAGGGCTCGGCGTCGCACATCTCGAACGCGACTGGCGCAGGCGCCGCTGCTGTGCCGAACAAGCCGTGCTGGCCCGATTCCCGCACCCGCGTAGCGCGCTGCAACGCCATTACCGCGTCGTCGACCGACGCCAGCATGCTCTCTCGCGCGCCCAGCGAATCCATCGCCCCGGATTTGATCAAGCTCTCGAAGACACGCTTGTTCAGAAAACGCGATTCGATGCGCTCGCAAAATTCGTACAGCGAGCGAAATTCGCCCTGATTCAAACGTGATTCGCGAATCGCCTTCGCGGTGTTCTCACCCACATTCTTTATCGCGGCAAGCCCGAACCGGATGGCCTCGCTAACCGGCGTGAAATACAAATCGCTCTCGTTCACGTCGGGCGGCAGGATGGAAATGCTCATTCCGCGGGCTTCGTTGATGTACTTCACGATCTTGTCCGAGTTTCCGGCTTCGGAGGTAAGCAGCGCGGCCATAAACTCAACGGGATAGTGCGTCTTCAAGTAGGCCGTCTGGTAGGCCAGCAAAGCGTACGCGCAGGAATGCGACTTGTTGAAGCCGTATCCCGCGAACTCAGCCATCAAATCGAAAATGCGCTCGGCCTTTTTCTCCGGAATTTTGTTGTTCGCGCAACCGGCCATGAACTTGGCGCGCTGCGCCGCCATCTCTTCTTTTTTCTTCTTGCCCATGATCCGGCGCAAAATGTCTGCTTCGCTTAGCGAAAAGCTCGCGAGGCGGTTGGCAATCTGCATCACCTGTTCCTGGTACAGAATCACGCCGTACGTCTCTTCGAGGATGTCTTTCAGTTGGGGCAGTTCGTAACTGACTTTGGTTGTTCCCTGCTTGCGCTTGATGAAGTCATCGATCATCCCGCCCTGAATCGGACCCGGGCGGTACAGCGCATTCAGCGCCGTTAGGTCCTCTATGTGGGCCGGCTGATAGCGCCGCAGGATGTCGCGCATTCCGTGCGATTCAAATTGGAAGATCGCGGTGGTGTCGCCGCGCGCAAATAGCTTGTAGGTGTCGGCATCGTCGAGCGCCAGGCTGTCCAGGTCGACCTTCACCCCGCGGTTTTGCTGGATCATGCGCACCGTGTCCTGCAGAACCGTCAGCGTCGTTAGCCCCAGAAAATCCATTTTCAGCAGGCCGATGCGCTCCAGCGCATTCATGTCATACTGCGTGGTGATTTCATCCCGGCTCGTCTTGTAGAGCGGGACGAGATCGGTGAGCGGCCGCGGCGAAATCACGACGCCTGCCGCATGTGTCGAAGCGTGCCGTGATAACCCTTCCAGCCGCAACGCGACTGCCATTAAATCTTTCAGCTTCTCATCGGCGTTCACGGCAGCCCTTAGCTGAGGAGTCTGCGCCAGCGCTGGCTCTAACTCGATGCCCAGTGTATTTGGCACAAGTTTGGCCAGGCGGTCGACCTCGGCATAGGGAATATCCATCGCGCGTCCCACGTCCTTGATCGCCGCTTTCGCCGCCATCGTCCCGAAAGTAATGATCTGCGCAACGTTTTCGCGGCCGTACTTCTGCGTCACGTAGTCGATCAATTCACCGCGGCGACGCATGCAGAAATCGATGTCGATGTCCGGCATCGAGATGCGTTCCGGATTCAGGAAACGCTCAAACAGCAGGTTGTATTGCAGCGGGTCCACGTCCGTGATGCGCAACGCATAGCTCACAAGGCTGCCGGCAGCCGACCCGCGGCCGGGCCCCACCGGCACATCCTGTGTGCGCGCGTAATGAATGAAATCCCAAACGATGAGGAAGTAGCCCTCGTAGCGCATCTTCTGGATCATCTCGATCTCAGAAGTAAGCCGCTTCTCATATTCGGCAAGCGGATTGCGCAGCATGCCTTGTTGCGCTTGCCGCTCCAGGATCGGCAGGCGCGACGCGAAGCCTTCGCGCACCACTTTCTTGAAGTAGCTTCCCGCAGTATGTCCCGCCGGCACTTTAAATTCGGGGAACGGGCTGGGAATGCGTTCGATTTTCACGTGGCAGCGGTGCGCGATGTCCACCGTTCGGCTGAGCGCGTCCGGCAATTCACCGAACACCTGCGCCATCTCCGCCGCCGTCTTGAAGTAAAACTGGTCGGTGGCAAACTTCATACGATGCGCGTCGCTCATGGTCTTGCCGGTCTGGATGCACAGCAAGACGTCTTGGGCATGCGCGTCGTCATGATGCAGGTAGTGGCAATCGTTGGTGGCGACGAGGGGGAGGCCCGTCTCTTTCGAGAGGCGCACCAGCTCGCGGTTTACGCCTTTTTCGATTTCTAGCCCCTGGTCCTGAACCTCGAGGAAGAAGTTCCCCTTACCGAAAACGTCGCGCAGGCGGTAGGCATTTTCTCGCGCGACATCATATTTCTCTTCGACCACGGCTTCGGTCACCGGTCCGCGCAAGCACGCCGAAAGAGCGATCAATCCTTTGCTGTGTTTGGAGAGCAGGTCGTAATCAATGCGCGGCTTGTAGTAAAAGCCCTCGAGAAATCCCGCGGACACCAACTTGATGAGATTGTGATAGCCTTCCAGCGATTCGCACAGCAGCACCAGGTGATTCGTGCCGCGCGATCCGGGTTCTGCTTCCCCGCGCTCCTGCCCGTTGCCGCCGTTTGTTTTCTCCCCGCGCTCGTGGCGGCTGCCCTTTGCCACGTACACTTCGCAGCCGATGATCGGCTTGACGTCGCGCTTGCTCGCTTCATAGAAAAAATTTGCAGCGGCGAACAGGTTGCCGTGGTCGGTGATCGCCACCGCCGGCATTTTCTGCCGCGACGCCTCATCCAACAGCTCGGAAGTTTCGCAAGCCCCGTCCAGCAGGCTGTAGTCGGTGTGAACGTGCAGGTGAACGAACTGCGGTTGACCCATGGACCTCAATTCTAAATCTTGCGTGCCGGAATTGCGACCGCCATTCTACGTTTCCCACAGGCGACTGGCACCTGCGCGTGCCCTACTTTCGTCCGCCGCTTTTCTTCGCTCCTGCGGCCTTGGCGCGCGTATGTGCCGCCGCTTTTGCTCCGTGCTTGCTGACGATGCGGTCCCGGTGGTGCGCTTTCGTCGCGGCTTTTGCTGCCGCGGCACTAGCGTCGGTGTGCTTCCCAGCCGCAGTGGCGTGCGCTTTCTCAGCACCCTTTGCGCCTTTCTTCTCTTTTTTCTTGGGAGGTTCCTTGATTCCGGACAGCTTGCGCAGAATCTTCACGCGCTCCTCGGGAGTCTTTCCCCGACCCGTCAATTGAATCGCGAAAACTTGCTCGACAATGGCATCGAATTTCGGACCGCGCGCCATGCCCAGCACTTCCAGCTCATTCGCCACGCCAGGAAGGCCGATGCGCATCGGTCGCCATTTGTTGAGGTACGCGCGAATCTTCGATAACGCCGCCGAATTGCGCGACTCGGCCAGCAGATACGCCACTTGATCCAGGGGCACCTTCTCCAGGAAGCGGTATGCATCAATCGGAGCATTCATCTTGCGGCCGGATAATTCTTTCGCCGCTGCGTCGGCCTCTTCGCCAAATCCGAGCACAGCGTCGGACTCGGCGGAGCGATAGCCGGCCTTGGACAGCACGGCAGCCTGCTCGCGGTCCTTCAGCCGGCCCAGAACCGCCAGCAGCATCGGCGCGGCCAGGCGCGGACGGAATCCCGCGGTGAACAAGTCCTCGCGCACCTTCATCAATCGCGTAATCGCGTCGTAATCGGGATGGCGCTTCGCGAGATTCGGATTGACCGCTTCCAGCAAATCGTGTTGCTCCCAAGCCTTCAGCACCACGGTCGGCCGCTCTTCCCGCGCGACCGCGCGCAGCTCGCCGCCGCCATCCTCTGGCGTAATGGTGTTCTGCAATTCGCGCTCGATGGCCAGGTCAAACCATTCCTGCGTGCGCCCCTCGAGCCTGAAGCCCATGCGCGCTGAAAATCGCAGTACGCGCAGCAAGCGCACCGGCTGGTTCGTGAAGCTGTGAATCGTCAGGGCGCGGACTTCCCCCCGCTCAATGTCCGACAAGCCGTTCGTGGGATCGAGCAGCAGTCCTCGCGAAGCCGGGTTCAACGAAATCGCAATCGCATTGAGCGAAAAATCGCGCCGCCGCAAGTCTTCCATGATGGTTGACCAGCGAATCTCCGGACGCGTCCCGGGCCGCACGTAATGGTCATCGCGCGCTCCCGAGATGCTGCCTTCCACGTCGCCTCCGAATAGCACCTCGATGTGCCGCAGCTTTTCGTCCTCGGAGAGGATCTTTGCCCCGCCCTTTTCCAGCTCGCGCGCAATCTTTGATGGATTGCCCTCGACCGTGAAATCCAAATCGCGCAGCGAAGCTCCAGTGATGAGGTCGCGCACCGTTCCGCCCGTCAAGTACAAGTTGAAGCCCATCGCCGCGGAAAGTTCCTGCACGCGCATCATCACGGCGCGCTGCTCCGGCGACAACCGGCTTTCCAGCAAGAACATGTAATCTGGCATCGCTCTCCTTAGCCTTGACGTGCGCTTGTCTCCGCGCACGTCCTCTCTCCATTTTCCGGGGTTCTGGCCGCCGGGCCCGCCTCCGCCGCGTTCGCCTCTGCTACGCCCGCGGGTGGTGGGCCTTGTAAATCTGCTTCAACCGCTCCTCGACAACATGGGTATAAATCTGGGTCGTGGAAATATCGGCGTGCCCGAGCATGAGCTGCACCGAGCGCAAATCCGCGCCGCGCTCCAGCAAATGCGTCGCAAAGCTGTGCCGCAGCATGTGCGGCGTCAGCGCCACACGCAGCCCCGCGCGTCGTCCGTAGGCTGACAAAATCTTCCACACACCCACGCGGCTCAGCGCCACTCCCCGCCGATTCACAAAGAGCGCCGGCCCAGAACTCGCTCGCGCGTTGCGCAGCAACTGCGGACGCCCCTCCCGAAGATACTTATCCACCATGCTCAAGGCCTTTTTACCGACGGGAACGATGCGTTCCTTGTCCCCCTTGCCGATGCACCGCACGCAACCCACCTTGGCATCCAAATCGCTTACGCCCAGGCCGATCAACTCCGAGACGCGCAAGCCCGTGGAATACAGCACCTCCAACATCGCCCGATCGCGCAATCCCGTCGGCGTCTTGGAGTCCGGCTGTTCCAGCAGCTTCTCCACTTCCTCCAGCCGCAGATATCCCGGCAAATGGCGCCGGATCTTCGGCGACTCCAGGTTGATCGACGGGTCTTCGGATATCAAATCCTGGACTTGCGCGAACCTGAAAAAATTCCGCAGGGTCACCAATTGCCGCGCGACCGTCCGGCTCTCCAGCTTTTGCCGGTACAAGCCGGCCAGAAAATCCACCAGGTCATCCCGGCCCACGCTCTCCAAGGTCAGCTTGCGTTTCCGCGCAAAGCCCTCAAATTTTTCTAAATCTCGCTTGTACGCGGAAATAGTGTTCGCGGAAAGGCCCTTCTCCACTCGCACGTGCATCAAGAACGACGATATGACCGCCGAAAGTTCCATCAGGTTTCCACGTATGCCGCGCCGTCACGTCCCCGCCGCAGCGCGATTCCATAAACTTCTTCGA
>Ga0307479_10002405_pt1 | contig 17010 bp, 8 predicted proteins | sample atmos_gasesECM4C_FD_203743 | JGI IMG/M metagenome (GOLD analysis project Ga0307479, IMG submission 203743) | Hardwood forest soil microbial communities from Morgan-Monroe State Forest, Indiana, United States - atmos_gasesECM4C_515 | ecosystem: Environmental > Terrestrial > Soil > Temperate... | reverse complement strand
GAGCGTGACGCCCTTGCGAAGGCGTCCGAAGACAATCACAGAATGATCCTCGCGGTGCAACTGGGCGCGGTCGAGGGCCATGGGCATCCAGACGTCGAACTGGCGGCTGGTGCCGAAGAGCGAAAAGCCGCGAGGAAGAACGCCGACAACGGTGAATGGTTTTTCGTCGAGCAAAATATTTTTGCCGACGATCGTGGGGTCGCCGCCGAAACGGCGTTGCCACAAACCGTAGGTGATAATCGCGACCTGATCGTGGCCAACCTGATCTTCTTCGGGGATGAAATCGCGGCCGAGGATGGGCTTAACGCCGAACAGGCGAAGGAAATTTGCCGAAGCGTGGACGCCGAAGACCTGTTCGGGTTCATCGGTGCCGGTGAGGTTGTAAAACCAGGAGCGCCAGGCGGAAAGTTCTTCGAAGGAGTGGTTCTGGTCGCGCCAGTCGAGAAATTCGGCGGGTGAAGCGACGCCGCGGAAAACGTTGCGGTTGGGATCCGTGTTCCACACGAAAACGATTCGCTGCGCGTCGGGAAATGGAAGCGGACGGAGCAGCACGGTATTAATCACGCTGAACATGGCGGCGTTCGCGCCAATGCCGATGGCGAGCGTAAGGATAGCGACCAGCGAGAAGCCGGGGCTTCGCCGTAACATGCGCCAACCGTATTGCAGGTCCAGCCAAATGGTTCCCATAGATTCGCCCCTGAGGGATGGTAGGAAGAGCAGCTATATTACTGCTTAACTGCCTCGTGTCCACCTCTCAGGAATTATTCGTAACGCAATGCAAACATCGGGTCGGCGCGCATGGCCCGCCTTGCCGGAACGTAACACGCCAACAGCGCAACCGCGGCCAGAAGCAGCGCGACAGCGGCAAAAGTGATTGGGTCGGTGGCGCGCACTTCGAACAGCAAACTTGAAAGCAGGCGAGTGAGCGCCAGCGCTCCCGCCAGTCCAATCGCGATGCCCGCGAGCGCGAGCCTTGCTCCGCTGCCGACAATGAGCTGCCAGATATCGCGCGGTTGTGCGCCGAGAGCCATGCGGATGCCGATTTCGTTGATGCGGAGACTGACGACGTAGCTCATCACGCCGTAAATTCCGACCGCAGCAAGTATGAGCGCGAGAAGAGCGAAAGCGCCGAGCAGGATGGTGGAAAAACGGCGCGGGGCGACTGTTTCGTCGAGCAAGCCATCGAGAGTGGTCACATGGACGACCGGAAGATTGGGATCGCTCTTGTGAATTTCATCCGCTGCGGCGTGGGCGATTGAAATGGGATCGGAACTGGTGCGGATTACGAAATTTGGCGTCCAGCCGCCGGGGCCGTAGACGTCAAATGTGGGAGCCGCGTCGAGGCCAAACTGATGAATGCTGCCGACGACGCCAACGACCGGCAACCAGCACGGCTGCGGATTGAGCGAACACAGGTTGATGCGTTTGCCGATGGGATCTGCGCTGGGCCAGAATCGGTTCGCGAGCGCGTCATTGATGATTATGTTGGAGCCGCCGAGGTCGGCGGGCGTGAAGAGGCGACCTTTGACGAGCGGGATGCCCATCGCTTCGAAGTAGCCGAGGTTTGTGTTGCGCGTTTGTGCGACGGGGCGAGCGCCGGCTTCTGGAACGGGCTGGCCTTCTATGAGGAAGCGCGATGCGGAATGGAGCGCGGTGGCGAGGGGAAGGACGTTGATGCCGCCGACGGCTTTGACGCCGGGGAGGCTCTGGATGCGGTCGGCCATTTGCTGGAATTGGAGCGATTGCTTTCGAGCTAGCGCGGCCTGCTGATCGTTCGAGAGTTTGTTCAGTTCGGCGAGGGGGATTGCGGGTTGCTGAACTTCCATTGCAAGGATGTGATCCGGGCGGAAGCCTGGATCGACGCTTAGCAGGCGATGGAAGCTGCGAATCAGCAGGCCTGCGCCGACGAGCGGGATCAGAGCGAGCGCGATTTGAGAGACGACTAGAACGCTGCGTAAATTATTGCCGCTGGAATTGGCGGAGGTGCGGCCGCCCTCTTTCAACACTGCGTGAATATCTTGACTCAATGTTTGAATCGCAGGGGCGAGACCGCAGACGATACCGGAGAGGAAACAGAGGGCGATCGTGAATGCGAGGACGTTGGCGTTGAGACCTATTGACTTCACGATTGCGAGCTCCGGCGGAGCGAGCGCATTGATCGCGCCGAGCCCGGCGCTTGCGAGCAAGATTCCGGCGGCGCCGCCGAGTAGCGAGAGTAGAACGCTTTCAGTGAGCAATTGCGCGATGAGGCGCGCGCGGCTGGCGCCGAGCGCGATGCGAAGAGCAATTTCTTTTTGACGAGCAGCGTTGCGCGCGAGGAGCAGGTTGACGATATTCGCGCAGGCGATCAGGAGAACCAGCCCCACCGCTGCGAACAACACGAACAGCGCGACACGCAGCTTGGCTGCGGCGGGATCCTGCATATGCTGAATCGCTATGCCCCAATTTTTGTGCGTGTCGGGGAAGGCTTGCTCTTCCTGGTGATTCAGCGCAACCAGCTCGGCGCTTGCTTGCGCCAGCTTAACGCCGGGCTTCAGTCGCGCGAGCACGCTGTAGGGATGATGAATATGGCCGGTTAGATCGTCTTGATATTGGCCGACCGGGAGCCAAACGTCAGCCCAGGGGGAAAGTTCGACGCTCGCAGGAAGTACGCCGAGGATTGTGTAGCCGGCGCCATCGAGCGTGACGGTGCGTCCTACGGCTGCGGGATCGGAGCCGAAATGGCTTTGCCAGAAGCGATGGGTGAGAAGCGCTGCGGGGGCGCTGCCTGGTTTGTCATGCTCGGGTGCAAATGTGCGGCCCGCGATTGGCAGAATGCCGAGCATCGGAAAAAGACTGGAATCGGCGTAGGCGGCCTGAATGCGCTCCGGGTCGCCTAGCCCGGTTAAGTTGAAGCCCTGCGGGATGTCAATGTACGCCGCCATTTCTGAAAAGCTCTGCGCCTGGCGCTGGAAATCCTGAAAATCTCCTGGCGAGAGACCAAGCTGCGGCCACGCGGGGAAATACGTGTTGAAAATTTGAACTAGAGATTCAGGCTGCTGGTAGGGCGGCAATCGAAGCAAGACGCGCTGCACGACGCTGAAAATTGCGGTGTTGGCGCCGATGCCGAGAGCGAGCGTGAGAATGGCGACGATCGCGAAACCGGGATTTTTCGCGAGCATGCGGACGCCGTAACGAACGTCTTGAAAGAATGCGCTCAACATTTTCTCGTCATGCGCCCCAACTAAATCGCGGCCGCCGCTTTCGGCTTGGGATTTTTTACGCCGGTCTTGAGCTTGTTCGTCACTTCGCGCAACACGATCGCGGGCAGCACATCTTTACGAGCTGCGAGATAGTCCCGCACGGCGCGCGGGTCGCGCTTGGCAAGCTCGCGCAGAGCCCAGGACATCGCTTTCGTGACCATCGGATCGCGGTCGGGCTCGAGCAGCCGGCAGACTTGCAGGGTGCGATAGGTATCGCCCGCGCCGCCCTGCGATTTGCTGTTGAGCGGAACCGTGCTGACGAGCGCCGCGCGCCGCCACCAGCGATCTGCCGAGCGGGCCCAGCCGTGAATCAAGCTATTGGGAATGCGCCGGTCGCGCCACACAGGGCCGGAGAGATAAACCGCGAAGCAATCCACCGCCCCCCAGCTGGCGATGCCGCGGCCGAGCTGTTCAAGTTGCCAGGCGTTCAGGTGAGAGAGCGCGGCCGGATGATGATGGATCAACTCGTAGGCGATGAAGCGGTAGGCCGTCTGCGGCACGTCGATCAGAAGATCCGCGAGTTCGAGTACGACGTGCGGAGCCGCATCCTTGAGCCGATGCGTGAATTCGCGTCGGACTTCGCGCAGTTCGGCTGTGGCGGCACCGCCGGCGAGACTCGAGAGCCGCTCATCGATTTCTTCCGCGAGCGCCGGCACTCCGGCGGGAACCGGTTCTTCGGCAGGCCGGTTAGACTTCTTCATTTTTCGTACCACCAATGCCCCTTGCTGCCCTTGCTGATTGATCGCGAAGCCGAAGCCCCGCGCCGGTGAGTTTTTCGAAAGTTGACGAGCGCCTGAGCTGCTGCGTTTGCGCTGCGCCTGGACACATCCCCGTAAGTCTCGAAAACTTAGACGCGAATGCAGCGACAACGGCGTGTCCAGTTCAACGGTTACTATTTTTCGTACTTCTCCCGAAAGCAGCGACTCGACGGACTTCCCCGCTGCGAATGCGCAAGGCTGGGTGCATTTGACGTCGAACGAGAAACTCGACATCGATTCTGCCCAGGAGTGCAATTAGGCAGCGCCCGCTTGCGTTTGCCCGTCGACGATCCAGCCATCAGCCAACTGAATGATGCGGTTGCCGTAGGCGGCCCATGCATCGTTGTGCGTCACTTGAATAATTGTGGTGCCGTCGTCGTTGAGGCGCTTGAGCAGGTCCATGATCATTTTTCCCTGACTGGAGTGCAGGCTGCCGGTAGGCTCGTCGGCGAGAATCAGCTTGGGCTTGCCAATTACGGCGCGCGCGACGGCAACGAGCTGCTGCTGTCCGCCGGAAAGCTGATTCGGGTAGAGCGATTTTTTGCCGACGATCTGGAAGCGGTCGAGAATATCGGCCACCATCCCTTCGCGCTCGGCTTTCTTGATGTCGCGATAGGAAAGCGGCAGGTCGAGATTTTCCGCGACGGTGAGATTATCCAGCAGGTGATACTGCTGGAAGACGAAGCCGATATATTTTTTGTGCAACTCGACGCGGCGGCGATTGTCGAGTTTGTGGACGGGATTTTCGAGAAGGTAATATTCGCCCTTCCAGGCGCCATCCAGCATCCCGACGATACCCATGAGCGTCGACTTGCCCGCGCCCGATGGGCCCATGATGGTGATGAAGTCGCCCTCGGCAATATCGAGATTGATCCGGCGGAGCACCCACGTCTTCCCCGCTCCGGATTCGTATGCTTTTTCCACATTCACTAGCTTGATCACGTTGCCTCGCTCTCTTTCGAGTCTGAGTCGCGCGCCTATTCGACGCTGAGCACGATCAGTGTCGCGTCGTCCTCCCAATTGCCGCCGCAGAATTGCTCGACTGTGCTGAATATTTTCTCCTGCGCGATCTGTGGATCCGTATCAAGGCAATCTCGCAGAACGTCGATCAGGCGCGAATCTCCAAACTCGATGCCTGCGCCGTCGCGCGCTTCCGTCACGCCGTCGGTATAGAGCACGATGCGATCGCCAGGCGCGAGTTGGAAACTCCCCGCTTCGAAAGATTGCTGTTTGAAAATGCCCAGCACCCCGCCGCCCATTTCAAGCCGCTCATGCGTGCCATCGCGATGGAGCACGATCGGGGCGTTGTGACCCGCATTCGCATAAGAGAGCCGGCGAGACGGTCCGTGGAGATGAGCATAGACAAACGTGATGAACCGGTCCGCCGCGATATTCCGGCATACCAGGTTATTCAGCTTTTCGCAGAGCGCGTCGGGCGACAGTGAAGACGAAGCAAATCCGCGAACACTGGCCTGAAAGTTCGACATCAGCATCGCGGCCGGCATTCCTTTGCCTGCGACATCCGCGATGCACAGCCCAACGGAGTCATCGTCAAACGGCAGAACGTCGTAGTAATCTCCGCCAACGATTCTCGCGGGCTGCCACGCGCCGGCAATCCGATAGCCCGGAATCTGCGGAATCTCCTGCGGCAAAAATCCCTGCTGAATTGCGCGCGCTTCTTCCACTTCGCGTTCGCGGCGCTGCAACTTCTGCGCGGCCTCGTCGAGCGCGTGACTTTTTTCGAGCGCCTGTTTTTTCGCCAGGCGCTTTTTCTCGCCGGCTTCAATCTGTTTTTTCAGAATTTCGAGCAGGCGTACGTTGGCCCACGGCTTTTCGACAAAATCACCCACACCGCGCTGCATCGCTTCCACCGCGAGGCCGACGCTGGCCCAGCCCGTCATCACGACAATCGGAGGCGTGCCTTCGTTCGCCTGCAACTGCGTGAGCAGATCGAGCCCTTCGCGACCGGACGTAGTGTCGCGCGCGTAGTTCAGATCCATCAGGATAAGGTCGAATTCTTTCTTGGCGAGAGATTCGATCAGAGCGGAAGGCGATGTGACCGACTCGGTGGAGTAACCGTGGCCTTTCAGCAGAAGCCGCAGCGCCTCGAGCACGTCCGGCTGGTCGTCGGCGATCAGAATTCGCGGCAGCCGCACATCGGTCCCGTTATTGAGCTCAAGCGCCATCGTAGCCATGGGTCGCGACTCCCGGCCTCAAACTCGAGGTCACATCGACTCGGAGTCTCCCAAATATGGGCAGGTCAGCTTCCAGCAGTAAAGTATTATAAGGCTATACCGTTCATAGAGTTACGGAAAATTCAAAGCCGTGCGGGCGCGCATCCTGACCAGTTGCGGGAATGACTGTCCCGAATTCGGACACCGGGGATTTGGCTAGCAGCGCTGCCTCTCCGCTCGCTAATTACTATTCATACCTCAACGCCACCATCGGGTCTACGCTCATCGCGCGCCGGGCGGGAACGTAGCACGCCAGCAGTACCACCGCAAGGAGGGTTACAACTACGATGGCGAAAGAAAGGGGATCCGTAGCCGTGACGCCGAACAACAGACTTGAAAGAAAACGCGTGAACACGAATGCCGCGATGAGTCCCAGCCCCACTCCAAACAGCGCCAGACGAACTCCCTGCCCCACGACCAGGCGCATCATTTCGCCGGGTTGCGCCCCCAGAGCTATGCGAATGCCAATCTCGTGCGTTCGCTGCGCGACGGAGTAAGAAATCACGCCGAAGAGCCCGATGGCCGTGAGGACAAGCGCGAGGCCGGCAAAGATTCCGAGCAGCAAAGTGTTGAAGCGAGGAATCGCGACCGTTCCGTCGAGATATTCCTCGACCGTCTTGACGTTATAGGTTGGGAGATCCGGATCGATGGAGTGGACAGTTTCTGCCAGCGGGCGAGCCAGAGCATCGGGATTCCCAGCGGAGCGAATGACGACGGTGAGACGGCCAATCGGAATCTGCGCCTGCGGAACATAGTACGTGGGCGTCCATTCCGAGGTGAGATTTTTGATTTTCACGTCGGCCACAACACCGACAATTTCGCGCATGCGCGACGGCTTCTCGTCCACGGAAATGCCCGGGCGGATACGCTTGCCGATCGGATTTTCGCCGGGGAAGAACTGCCGCGCGAGCGATTCATTCACGATGACGACCGGAGCGGTGTCCGGACCATCCTGAGGCGTGAAATCGCGGCCCTTCAACAAGGCAATTTTCATGGTGCGAAAATAATCCGGAGTCACCGAGAAAAGGTTGGAGTGTGGCTCCTCGCTTTCGGGCACAGGGCGACCTTCAATCGTAACGTTCGTTTGCAGTTCCGCGCCTGCCATCGGCAGGGGAAAGACTCCCGCCACGGATTCCGCGCCCGGAAGTGCAGCCAGCTTCCGCATCAATTCGCGCGCGAATTGATCCTGCTTCGCGTTGGTATATTTCTGGTCCGGCAAGTCAACATCCGCCGCCAGAACATTGTGCGCATCGAAGCCAGGATTCACGTTCTGCAGCCGCGTCAGGCTCCGGATCAAAAGGCCCGAACTTACCAGCAGAACGAGCGCAACCGCCATTTCGACAACCACGAGCGAGCTTCTCAAGTGATGGCGCAGGCTGCCCGCGGTCGTGCTGAGCGACCCTTCCTTCAGTGCGTCCACCAAGTTCGAGCGCGAGATCTGGAGCGCCGGCGCCAGGCCGAAGACGAGGCCAGTGAGCAGTGAAATCCCCGCCGTGAAAGCGAGCACCGAGCTGTCCGTTTGAATTTCGCCGGAGCGAGTAAGATCCTGCGGGACTAGACGAGCGAGTAACCCGTTGCCCCACGCTGCAATCAACACACCGAAGCAGCCGGCGAGCCCCGCCAGCAGCATGCTCTCGGTTAAAAGCTGCTGCACTACGCGCTTACGTCCCGCGCCCAGAGCCGAGCGAATCGCAATTTCGCGTCCGCGCGTGGTAGCTCGCGCGAGGAGAAGATTCGCAACGTTCACGCAGGCGATGAGCAAAACCAGCCCTACCGCAGCCATGAGTATCAGCAGAGCAGGACGGATGGCGCCGGTAATTTTCTCGCGTTCGAATTCCAGCTGTACTCCGAAGTATTTATCGGTATCCGGGAATTGCTTTGCAAGGCCGTTGCTGATGACGTCCATCGCCGCCTGCGCCTGCGCAATCGAAACTCCGGGTTTCAATCGCGCAATTACTTTAAGCCAATGAGCACCCCGCTGTTTCGTGAGCGGCGGGGTGTTGTCATCTGTTGACTGGTCAGCCGAAAACGTGGTCCATAAGGAGACAGGCTTACGTTGGAGCGGGAATTCAAAACCGGCCGGCATCACTCCTACAACTGTGTACGCCCTATTGTTGAGCAATATCGTGTGGCCGATTATTCCCGGGTCGCCGCCAAACTGCTGCTTCCAGAATTGGTGTTCCAGTATCGCGACATTGTGGCCCGCTTCATCTTCGACCGGCAAAAATGTCCTGCCGAGTTTGGGAGTGACGCCCAGAAGCGTGAAGAGATCGGCGGAAACAACCTCGCCTTCCAGGTGAGCCGGGTTTTCGACGCCCGTCAGCGTGAGTTTGTTGTCATAATAGGCAGCGATTTTTTCGAAGACCTGATTCTGCGAGCGCCAGTCCTCGAAATCGGGGTAATCAGCGTTGCCGGATTTCCAGCCGGTGCGCGAGTTGGTGACGTCCACGCTCACGAGCCGGCCCGGATCATGGAAGGGAAGCGGGCGAAGCAGCTCGGCGTTCACCACCGAGAAAATCGCCGTATTCGCGCCGATTCCCAGGGCGAGAGTCAGCACCGCAATGGCGGTGAAACCGGCGTTCTTGGTGAGCATGCGCACGCCATAGCGAATATCCTGCAGCAGAGATTGCATTCACGCCTCCGGCACTACTTACTCGTACCGCAGAGCCACCATTGGGTCCACGTTCATTGCGCGCCGCGCCGGGATGTAGCACGCGAGTAGCGCCACTAGAGCTAATAGAGCCGACACAGTGATGTAGGTGAGCGGATCTGTCGCGCTCACGATCAGGAATTGGCCCATCACGCGCGAAGCTGCGAGTACAGCCGCGAGTCCGACAGCCAATCCGATGCCCACGATCAGCAACCCCTGGCCGAAAATCATTTTCAGCACGTCCCAGCGCTGCGCTCCCAGCGCCATACGAACTCCAATCTCATGCGTTTTCTGGCTGGCTGCAAACGAAATCACGCCATAAACGCCCACGAGTGCAAGGATCAATCCGAGGATTCCCAACGCAGCCGCAAGCACCGCGCCGATTTGAAAAATCAAGAGCCCGTTTAGCGTATCGAGAGCCTCCGTCATCGTCTTCACATCGAACACCGGCAATTCCGGCGCCATCGACTGGATCACTCGTTCGACCTCCGGAATCATGGATTCGGGCGCAGCGGCCGTCCGCACCTGGAGCGCTGCGAAGGTATTGACCGCGAAGTGCTGCGAAACAGGAACGTAGAAATATGGATTGATCGGGCCTGTCATGCCCTGATAGCGGGCGTCTTTCGCTACGCCGACCACTCTGATCGAATGTCCGGGCTCGGCGCCGATCTTGAAGTACCTTCCAATCGGATCTTCATTCGGCCAGTATTTCTTGGCCATAGCATCATTCACAATCGCTACGAACTGCGCTTTCTGATCATCGGCGTCAGTGAACACGCGCCCTTGAAGCATTGGGATACCGAGAGTCTGGAAGTAGTCAGGCGAGATTGTGTTGTAGACCAAAACCGGGGTAGGCTGCCCGGCCGGCAATTCGTAGCCCTCCACGATCACAGCGTCGCCGTTATTGACGTAGCCCAGAGGAATGGAATTCGCGGTGCTCGCCGATGTCACGCCGGGTAGTGCACGGACGCGGGCCAGCAGAGTCTTGTAGAATTCGCGCCCCTGCGCTTCGTTGTAACCGATTTCATTGGGATCCATGAAGAAATTCACTAGATGATTTGGATCGAATCCGAGGTTCGTTCGCTGCGCTTCGCCCAAGCTTCTCGTGAAGAGCCCCGCAATGATGAGCAGCATCAGGGAACCTGCCACTTGCGCCACAACAAGCGCATTGCGCACCCGGTGTCGCCCTCCCACCAGACCGCGTCCGCCTTCGTGCAGGATTTGCGCGAGATTTCCCCGCGACGCACGGATTGCCGGCACGATCCCTACAATAATGCCGGTGAGCAGCGCTGCCACAAACGCAAATTCAAACACCCTCCAATCGAATTGAAAGTCCAAGTGCACAGGTAGATCGGTGCCAAGGCTCACGTGGCCCAGCGCGGAGCTGCCCCAATAGCCAAGCGCAATCCCCGCTAACCCGCCGCAAACTGCCAGCAAAATACTTTCCGTCAGAAGCTGGCGGATGAGCCTGATGCGGCCTGCACCCAGAGCAGCACGAATAGCCATTTCGCGTTCGCGCACGGTCGCACGCACAAGCAAAATATTTCCTACGTTGACGCAGGCTAGCAGCAACACCAGTGACGAAAGGCCAAGAAAGAGAGTTGAGATCACCACGATTGTGTTTTTCGGATCAGGGCTAGGCCGGGAGCGAAGCTCCGGAAAAACCTGAATGCTCAGGTCCTTGTCATCTTTAGGATTTTCCTGGGAGAGCCTTTGTGAAACCACATCAAGCGAAGCTTGCGCCTGTTTGATGCTCACTGCGGGCCGTAGCCGTCCAAACACGAAGTAGTTGCGGAATCCCCGATTTGTGGTGAAGTCGCTCGGATTGCCGGCGATCGTCGCCAATCCCATCGGCAAATATCCCTGCATTTCCGCCAATGGGAACAACCCATAGAATCCCTCGGGCGCAACTCCGACGACGGTTACCGGGTGGCCGTTGACCGAGATTTTTTTCCCCACAACCTGCGAATCGCCGCCAAATCGAGTCATCCAGTACGAATAGTCGAGCACAAGTACAGGAGCGGCGGTTTCTTCTTCCGACGGCAAAATGAATCGTCCCAGCGCCGGCTTGATTCCCAGCGTGGAGAAGAAATCGCCGCCGACGTAGCAGGTTACGATCCGCTCGGCTTTTCCGTTCACACTCATGCCATCGAGGCTGATCTGATAGGTGAATAATGATGAGAAGACGTTGGTTGTTTGTTCGCGGATATCGCGATAGTCGGGCACTGAGAAAATGTTGATCAGCTGGCCGCCCTTCAGTTGATAGGCGAGCGTGGTGATCTGCTGGGGGTCTTTCACCGGCAGAGGACGGAGCAGAAAAGCGTCCACAAGGCTGAAAATCGCAGTGTTTGCGCCGATGCCCAGCGCCAGCGTCAAGATCGCGACGGCCGTGAACCCAGGGTTCTTTCGCAGTGTACGCATGCCGTAGTGAATGTCTTGCAGCAGTGATCCCATTTTCGGCTCCTGCACTTTAGATCTTGAGACCTAATCTTGAATCCGAACCTGCCCGAGAAGATTTTCACTCGTACCGTAGCGCGACCATCGGGTCGACGCTTGCCGCTTTGCGCGCTGGCAGCCATCCAGCAAGCATTGCTACACTCGCAAGCGCAGCCGCTGTTGCAACGAAAACGAGCGGATCGCTCGCCTTCACTCCGAACAACTGCGATTCGACAAGCCTGCCCACGCCATACGCCAACGGCAATCCGATCGCGAGCCCGATCCCGGACATCAGCACCACTTCGCGCAAAATCAGCCAGCCAACATTTTCCCGAGTCGCGCCGAGCGCCATCCGGATTCCGATTTCCCGAGTGCGCCGTGCCACCACGTAGGCCATCACTCCGTAGAGTCCCACCGCTGCCAGCAGCGCAGCCAGCGAGCCCAGGCACGCCGAGAAGAACATCAGCAACCGGTCGTCGAACTCGGTGTCAGCCACCTGCGTCGCCAGCGCCCTCATATCGAACACCGGCAGATTCGAATCGAAGCCGGCGACCACCGCCCTCACGGGATTGGCCAGCGCGTCAGGATCTTGTCCCGTCCGCGCAAAAAAGGTCACGCTTCCGAGGGCCGGATCCTGCGTATATGGCAAATAAACCATCGGGCGAAGCTTCTCGTGCACGTCGGCCGTCTTGCTGTCTTTCACGAATCCCACGATCTCGATGTCGGGATGGTTCTTATCCTGTTTGGGCCCGATTCCGATGTGCATGCCGACAGGATTGCGGCCGCCGAAAAATCGCCGCGCAATTCCTTCGCTGACGATCGCCACCTTCGGAGTCGTCGCCGTGTCGCTGGCGGTGAATTCGCGCCCGGATAGCAACGGAATTCCCATCGTCGAGAAATAGCCCTCTCCGATCCAATCCTCGTTCACGTGTGTGTCTTCCGATTCCTGCGGAACATAGCTCTCCGCCGCCATGTCCGAACCCGCGCTGTTACCCGCAAGAAGCGCCATTCGCGAAACACTCACCGAGCGGACGCCCGGCAGCGCCGCCACCTGATCGCGGATCTTTTTCACGAGCGCAGCCGTTTGCACCGGCGAATACAAATTCAGGTCCGGCGATACGGCAAACTGCAGCACGTGGTCGGTGCGCAATCCCAGATCCTGGTTTTTCAGGTTCACCAGGCTCTTCGTGAAAAATCCGGCTCCCGCCAGCAGAATCACCGTTAGCGCCACCTGCGAGACGAGCAGCCATTTGCGCAATCGCACGTTGGCCGTGCCTCCGGAAACATTCGCTCCTTGATCCTTCAGCGTGCTCTGCAAATCGGTGTGAGTGGCGCGCAGTGCAGGCGCCAACCCAAACAGCACTCCCGTAACGATCGTCAGCGCGATCGCAAAGCCCAGCACGCGATAATCAAGAGTCGCTTCGAGTCCGAAAATCCCTTCGCTCTTCGGAATCGAGCCAACGAGCGCGCTGAGAGTCCAGGCCGCCAGCGCCAGCCCTGCCGCTCCTCCGGCGATCGAAAGCATCAGGCTCTCGGTGAGAAGCTGTTTCACCAGACGCCAACGGCTCGCGCCCATCGTGAGCCGCACCGCAATTTCGCGCTGCCTCGCTTCGCCGCGCGCCACCAGCAAACTGGCCAGATTCACGCATGCAATCAACAGTACGAGCGCCACCATCGCCGTGAGGATCAGCAGCGGCTTTCCCGTACCCTGCTGCACGATCTGCCTGCCGTTCGACGCAGAATCAACCAGCAACTTTTTATCGAGAAATTTCTGCCGGCTCTTTTCCGTTCCCTGGATCAAATGAAGATCCGACTCGAGAATCGCGTGGTAAGTGGGCGCCAGCGCCACCTGCGCCTTAGCCCGGTTGAATCCCGGCTTCAGCCGTCCGAGAACAGCGATCCAATAATCTTTGCGGTCGTCGAGCCCGTTCCAGCCCGGCGTCATCTGCGCTTTCATCGTGATCGGAATGAAAAGGTCGGGGAGCTGCCCGATCTGAATTCCGGTGAAGCCCGCGCGCGCGACGCCCACCACCGTCAAAGAAGTACCGTTCACCGCAATCTGCTTGTTGAGAATCCCCGGATCGCTTCCGAAGTGGCGCGCCCAGTAGCCATAACTCAGTACCGCCAGCGTGTTCGCGCCCGGTGCGGTTTCGTCGCTCTCGCTGAAGACGCGCCCCAGCGCCGGTTTCACTCCGAGCATCTCGAAATAATTTCCCGACACAAGTTCGGCCTGCGCCAGTTCCGTCGAGCCTTGGCCGGAGACGCTCACTGAACTTGGAAATCGCGCCAGCAAATTGGAAAAAACCTGGTTGCGGTCGCGCAGGTCCTTATATACAGGGTAGGAAAACATTCCCGAGTCGTCAGCGCTGTCGCTCCACACGTGTCCCTGATTCGAGCCGGTTGTCCGCAGCGACACGAGCTGTTCCGGATTTCGCACCGGCAGACGCCGCAATAAAATCTGATCAGTGAGCGAAAATATCGCTGTGTTCGCGCCAATGCCGAGCGCCAGCGTCAGCACCGCAACGGCGCTGAATGCCGGATTGCGCGCTGGCGTTCTCAATCCGTAGCGAATGTCTTGTAGAAGGGATCCCATTGATTCCTCACTCGTATCGCAACGCCACCATTGGATCCACGCGCATCGCACGCCGCGCCGGGATGTAGCAGGCAAAAAGCGCCACTCCTACCAAAATGATCGCAACACCCGTAAAAGTGAGCGGGTCGGTCGCGCTGATCGCATAAAGTTGGCTCGCCATCAGCCGCGTGAGAACCAGCGCCAGGGCAACGCCAATGGCAACGCCGACAACCGCCATCCTCATTCCTTCGCCCAGCATCAGGCGCAACACAGTGGAGCGCTGCGCGCCCAGCGCTATTCGAATGCCGATCTCGCGGGTGCGCTGCGCCACCACATAAGAAAGCACGCCGTAGATGCCGATGCTCGACAACAGAAGCGCAATCACCGCGAAAACACTGAGGAGAATCATCGAAAATCGTTGTCCAGCCAGCGATTCGCCTACAATTTCTTCCATCGGCTTGGCGTCATAGACCACGTTCTCAGCATTCAGGTTCCGAACAGCATCGCGAACTGCCGGCACGAGGGCGGCCGGCGATCCCTTGGTCCGTGCAACCACTTCCGCTCCCGGTGCCCCCGTCCAGAGCCGATCGGGAAGTTGCATTAGAGGCAGGTAGGCTTGAGCGCGGATGGGATGTTTCGCGTCTCCATCCAGGCCGAGACCCCAGTGCTTCACATGCCCGACGATGCCGACAATCTGCGGATCCATTTCGACGATGCCGACGTGAATGCGTTTGCCAATGGGATCCTGATTCGGAAAATATTCACGCGCAAAACTTTCATCGATCACGATAACCTGCGGCGAATTTTCGTTGTCATCGGCGTTAAAAAATCGCCCGCTGCGCAGAGAAATCCCCATCGTCCTCAGATATCCGGGCTGCGTGAGGTAAAACAGCGACTGATGCAGTTCGCTCTCATGCGCCGGCCGCGGCAGGTCTTCCGGCCAAAAAGGAAGTTCGTCATCGCCGTACATCGGCAAAGCGCCGGTCGTGGGTGCAACCGCTTCTATCCCCGGTACGCCTTTCAATTGTTCTTCCAAGGAACGAATCGCAGCGCGGCTCGACGCCGGAGTTGATCCCAGAGAAGGAGACATCGCCACTCCAAAGGTCAACACGCCCTGTGGATTAAAACCCGGCTGCACATTCCACAGGTCCACCAGGCTGCGAATCATTAGTCCTGCTCCAACCAGGAGGACCAGCGCCATGGCCATCTCGATCGCCACGAAAGTCCCTTGCGCCCTATGCCGCGTCCCGCTCCCCCCGCGACCGCTTTCGCGCAATGTGTCCTGCAAATTCGGCTGCGACGTTCTCAGCGCGGGCGCCAGTCCAAACAGAATTCCGGCCGCTACGGACGCTACCAGCGTGAAGATTAGAACCCGCCCATCGATCCCGATATCCTGCGATCGGGGCAGTGTTTCGGGGATCAATCGAATCGCCGCTTGCGTGCCCCATGCAGCCAGGCACAAACCGAGAGCGCCGCCGGCCAACGCCAGCAGAATACTTTCCGTCAGCAATTGCCGAATCACGCGCGATTGCGTCGCTCCTAGCGCAGCTCGAATGGCAAATTCTCGGGCCCGAGTCGTTGCTCGTGAGAGTTGCAGGTTGGCCACGTTTACGCAGGCAATCAGCAGAACAAATCCAACTGCGCCCAGGAGTATCAGCAGGAATGGCTTCACTTCCTGGACAATGGAGTCGCGGAGGAACGATATGCGGATGCCTGCGCCTTTATCGGCATCGGGATAGGCTGCGGCGAGATCGCTCGCAATTCGATCCATATCGGCGCGAGCCGCTGCTAGCGTCGCGCCCGGTTTCAGACGCGCTATCGCGCGCATACCTTCGTGCACGTCGCGCTGCTGAAACAGCGGATCCGCGTACTGGCCGATGGGAATGTAGATGTCTTTGATCTCGTCGAAATTCACGCCGTCGAGACGAAAATTCCGGGGAATGATGCCCACCACTGTGTAGCCATCGCCGTTAACATTGAGTGTCTTTCCAAGTACGTCAGGCGAAGAGCCGAACTTGCGCTGCCACAATCCCCCACCGATGAGCGCCACTTTAGCGGTGCCGAGGCGGTCTTCCTCCACTGTGAACAATCGCCCGTGAACCGGATGGACGCCCAAAATCTCGAAGAATTCGTGAGAGACCATCCCGACGCGCACCCGCTCTGTTTCGCCGCTCCCAGTGAGGCTGTAATCATCCTGGCGGTAGGCCGCCATGGCTGAGAACGACGTGTTCTGGCGCTGCCAATCCAAGAAATTCGGGTAAGAGATCGACGAACTCTCGAAGTTCGCCGTCTTTTCCGAAAGCGCTATCAACTTGTTGGGCTCGGGGTAAGGAAGAGGCCTGAGGAGGACACCGCTAACCACGGAAAAAATAGCCGTGTTCGCGCCAATTCCAAGCGCGAGAGTCAACACCGCGATGATCGTGAAGCCCGGATTTTTTGCCAGCATCCGGATCGCATATCGAATATCCTGCAGCAGGGTTCCCATTTTCTTTTTTCCCCGATTTAACTCGCCTTCATTCGTGCCGCAGCGCGACTATTGGATCAACCGCCATTGCTCTTCGCGCCGGGATGAAGCAGGCGACTAATGCCACCGCGCAAAGCGTGGCCATCACGACGGCAAAAGTGATTGGATCGTTTGCTGTGACTCCGTACAGCAAGGTGCCCAGCAAATGCATTGTCGCGAGCGCTGCGACTAATCCAAGTCCCACCCCGAGCAGTGTGAGCCGCATTCCTTGCCCGACTACTAGGCCGAGCACGTTTCGCTGATCGGCCCCCAGCGCCATGCGAATGCCGATTTCATGTGAGCGCTGGCTTACTGAATACGAAAGCACGCCATAGATTCCGATGGCCGCAAGAAGCAGGCCGAGGCCGCCGAGTACGGCAGCGAGCGCTGCTGCTGTGCGGTAGGCGAAGAGCGAAACGGACAAAAGATTCGACACGGAGTCGCTTTCAAGGACGGCGACCCCCGAGTCGAGTGCACGAACCTGTTCGCGGACCTGTGGCAGGAGCTTCAACGGATCGCCCGAAGTTCGGATCAGAACATTCGCATCGGCGCCGGTGTCCTGCCAGAACGGGAAATAGAGGAAGGGCTGCGGCGCTTCACTCAGCCTGTGGTACT
>Ga0307479_10002404_pt1 | contig 17013 bp, 20 predicted proteins | sample atmos_gasesECM4C_FD_203743 | JGI IMG/M metagenome (GOLD analysis project Ga0307479, IMG submission 203743) | Hardwood forest soil microbial communities from Morgan-Monroe State Forest, Indiana, United States - atmos_gasesECM4C_515 | ecosystem: Environmental > Terrestrial > Soil > Temperate... | reverse complement strand
GTACTGTACTAACGGACAGGTGTCAAGACCCGGATGTGTTCAAAACGCTAACGGGCGGTTCTCATGCGGGCGGCACGTTCGGCGGGGTGGTCGTGGTCATCACGGGCGCCGTTTTGACCACCTCGATGAACTTGGCGATGAATTCGGTCAGCCGCGGATTCTGCGGCACCTGCATCAAAATGGGCCGCGTCTGGAAAAGATTCAAGATGGCGGCTTCGCCAGACGACGCTACGTTATCCGGCATGCCTGGCACGAGGTCTTCCATCATGGCCGCCGCGCGGTGCGCGGCTTCTTCGATCGTGTAACTCTGGTTCGTGAGGATCCGCGTCAATGCCATCTCGATCAGCCGGATGTCTACTTGCACGGGCGGTTCCGCTGGTGCTGTGGCGGCGGCATTGTTGGTCGCAGGCGCTGCCGCCGCGTTGTTCACCGGGGGCGGCGCAGGAGCCGCCGGCGTGGGACGCACGTCGATCGGCGCGGCGCCGCGCTGCAAGGCGAGGATGCGGGCCTCGGATTCTCTCGCCAGGTGCCAGTGCTCCAAACCTTTCACGCCTTCGGTGATCGCTACCGGCAGCGCACGCAGCCCTTCGAGCGCAATCTGCGCAGCGACGTTCGACGTGCCGCCTTTCCCGAAATCCAAGCCTTTGAGCGCCGACAGCATCGCGGCAAACTTCGCGATCTCATCGGGAGGATTCAGCATGCGCTGAATCATGGCGCGGCGGAATTCCTTGTCGAGATCGTCTTCCTGGCTTTTGTTTCCCGCAAGGTGCGAGAGCGTGCCGGTCGCCGCCGTCGTTGCCGCTTCGAAAACTTTTCCGGTGAGCGCCACGGCATTCTGTACGGCGGTCGTGCTGGCACCGGAGCCGGTCGCCACGTCCAGTTTCGTTTCCATTTGCGCGAGACGCCGATCCATGATGGCGATCAACTGCGTCAGCGGGTCGTTCGACGCCTGCGTGTGGCCGTTCGAGGAAGCCGAAGCGCCGACTGTGGACGTATTCGGCGCGCCGTCGATGCGTAAAAGTTTTTTGTCCCGGAGTTGCCGACCGCCCGGCGGAATCTTGAACCAAAGCGTGTAATCCCCGCCGCCCCAGCGGCGAGAAATTTCCTGCGGCGTCAGCTTCTCGAAAAAATCACCGATGTAGATGCGGTCTTCCGACTTCATGTCGGGCCGCCCGCGCTCGACCGTGAAACGGTAACCGCCGCTGGCCCAATCCGCATCGGTGAGCGATTCGACGTATTCCCACATTGTCGGCCTGGCGTCCGGATCTTCCGATTTCTTTCCTGATTGCTCGATGCGTGTGCGGATTTCTTTGACTTCTACTTCCCCTGGCGCGGTGCGTACCGTCATTTTTTGGGCTCCGTTCGGCGGTTCAGCCGGGGGAATTGGCTGTCTGTGCTTAAAAAGTATTGTCCCAAAAAACGCGCACTGTCAAGGAATGTCCCCGGCATTCGAGCTGTATTCAGGTGCACAACGCCGCTGTTGCACCAAGCGTCAGGTGAAATTTCTCTTGACAGGCGCGCTAGTCGAATAAATTCTGGCACACGGTAGAGGAAACGGCGGCAGCGTACTTCCGGGAGCTGACACCCCTGGGGGAAAGGTACGCTGCCCACATTTTCCTTCTCGAATGCTAAGCCTGCAAAATTTTTCTGGCGTTCTTCGCATGCCGCTGCCGAAAGGCGACGATGGAGTCGCGCGCACGATCCGCCTGATCCGCGACTTGATGGACGCGGCCGTCACCGACGCGCAAGTCAACGAAGCGGCCATTTCGATTTTGCGAAACGCGGGCGTCGAGAACTTCGACCGCGCGGCGAAACTTCGCGCGCTCTACGATTTCGTTTCCTGGCCAAATTTTCTTTACGTCGAGGATCCCGTCGGGCCGTTCGGCCCGAAAGAGACCGTGCGCACGGTTCGGACTTTGCTCCGCGTGCGCGCAGGCGATTGCGACGACTACACGCTCTTGCTCGCGAGCCTCGCGGGCACCGTCGGGATCGCCACGCGCGCCGTAACCGTGGCTTCCGATCCGTCGATGCCGCAGGATTTTTCGCACATCTATCCCGAAGCGGAGCTGACGCCGGGAAAAGGCGACTTCGTTCCGATGGATGCCGCGCGGCCTGGTGCGCAGTTTGGCTTACCGGCGCAGCGGTATTTCCGCAAGCGCATCTGGTCGCTCACCGATTCCTCGTACAAAGACGTTTCGGGGCAGCGCGTTTCTAGTCTTCACGGCTACGTCATGCTTGGACAAGATTCGAACGTCGCGGCGCAGGATATTTCGGCGGCCACGGGCGGCATCGCCAACATCATCGCCGCGTCGAAAGGTTCGCCCTACGGTTCGTTCGTCACGCCGTACACGCCGGTTTCGCCGCCTGCCGGTTACGGCACGCCCGGCTATCCAGGCGGAGCGCCAGGGGCTTCACTTTCATTAACGGGAATTTCGCCCGTGTGGATCATCATCGGTTTAGGCGTCGCGATCGTAGCGGCGAGGAAATTATAATGGGCCGCGTCTTCTTTCCCACTTACCGGTCGAACGTGCTCGGCGTGCGCGACGTCGGAAGTTTTCCTACGCTCGGCTCGATGGATGGCGCGATCGTGGTGCCGCGCGCGCCCGCGGAACCTTATCCGCGCGCTTCGAACAATCCCACCGGCCCGATGCTCGGTCTCATCATGGCGAACGGCGGCGGCGCAGGTTATTCGGAAATCGTGCGGCGGCCTGGAGTGATTACTTATGTACCGCCCGCGCCTGGGCCAGCGCAGCAAATCCCTCAGCCGCCGCCGCTGACAATAGCGCCGAATTTTCCGCCAGTGGATCGCCCACCGAGTCCTATCACACCGACGCCAGGCGCCCCGTACACTCCGCCCGTTGCAGCTCCGCCGGTTTCCCAGCAAACTTCGCCGACTCCCACGGTCACCGTGCCGCAGCAGCCGCAAACCGGCGCCGTGCTGGTTTCCAGCGGCGGAGGGACGGCCGCGCCCTCGACCGCTCCGATCACCATTCAAACCGGTTCCGACACGACCGGCGCGATCACTTCGTGGCTTTCCGGCTCGACCGTGATTTTTTCCTATCCCGTGCCGAACGCTCTTCTGGCTGCGGGCGTGATTTTGCTATTCGCGATGCTGACGGGAGGGAAGAAAAGGTGAATTATCTTTTCAGGCCGACGCCCGTCGCCGTTCTCGGCCGTGATCGCGGCCAGGACACGGTTCCGCTCGTGAAATCTCCCGCCGGAATGATGGGCGGCTCTCCGCACGCAAGTTCGCATCCGTCTCGGTCTCTCGCGACGCAGGGCGCGCCGTGGCTTGTCCGTAGCGGCACGATGGCGAGTTTCGGCACGCTCGGCAACGTTCCGGGCGGATGGTCCCCGACCGGGGACGCCTGGTATCCGTACTTAACACGGATGGACGCTCTTTGGCCGGGAAGACGATGCACCGGCTTAGGACAGGCCGACATTCCGATGGACGTGTCGAGCGGGATCGATTTTTCCACGATCGACATTCCGGATACCGGAAGCGGTTTCGACTATTCGACGCTGCCGCCGAATCTGCCGATCGAAGCGCTGCCCGCCGTGCCGACTCCGCCGCCCGATATTTTCGGTGCTGGGGTGCCGATTCCACCTGGGGGTTTGCCGCCGTTTCTGCCAGTGCCGTACGCGGCGCCGCCGTCGCTCGCGCCAGCCGGGGGAGCTGGGCCGACCGGGCGAAGCATCCCCGGCACGCAGCCGGTGAATCCGATGCCAGCGATTTCTGCCGGGACGGGACTGCTCACGAGCATCGCGAATTTTTTCAAGCCCACGACCGCCGCGGCAAGCACCGTGCGTCTGCCCGGCGTGGGCGTGAATCCGAACATACCCGCGCCTTCGTTTTGGACGACCAGTTCGATTCTGCCGGGCACGCCGAATTCAACCGTCGTGCTGGGCGGAGCGGCCATCGTGGTTTTGCTGATCGTGCTCGGCATGGGAGGAAAGTCGGGCCGGTAAGGCCCGCCAGAAGTACGAATGGCCAACACCATCATGCCGACGGTTTTCGCAAGCGGCACGCGCCGCCTGCGCGTGCTTTCCGGCTGGCCCATGCTCGGCGCTTCGCCCGACATCGTGGCGGGCATGATCGCCGAAGGCTACGACCCGAGCGTGATCAATTCGCTCGCGGCCGCCGGGGCGACCGATGCGCAGTTGCAGCGGGTTTGGGACGCGACGGCCGCGGGCTCGCAAGAATTCGCCGTGATGGCCAATCAACTCTTGACCGGCCTTACGCAAGGGCCGGGCGGCGCGGCTTCCGCTCCCGACTATCCGCAGGCGGCCGTGCCCACGACAATTTCCACGGCTTTCGGCGTCTACGACTTGACGCAGGACGCGGCATGGAACGCGATCGCCGGGCTTTTCGTGGACACGCAGAAAAATCTCAATTCGATAGGCCGCGCGGCGCCGAAAGACGCCGACGTGATCGACATGGTGACGCAGTTCAATTCGCTGGTCGGGCAGTACGCGAGTTACTACCAGCAAGCCTTCGGCAGCGCGCCTTCGAGCGTTCCTCTCGCGAGCCTCGGCAGCCTCGGCGTCGTGCAAGTCGCCGTCGTCGTGCTCGGCTACATCGCCGTAGGCATGGCGGCGCTGCTCGGCACGCTTTATTTGCTGAATCAGCGGGCGCTCGCGAAAGCTGCGGTGATCAACGCGCAAGGCGCGAGTCAAACGACGGCGAACGTGGGGACGCTCACGAATACCTACGCGCAGCAGGTCCAGGCGGCGCAAGCCGCGTATGCCGCCGGGAACAAAGCGCTCGGCGATCAGCTCTCGACGCAGGCCCAGCAGACGGCGGCCGCGATTCAGAAAGTGGGCGCCGCGCCTTCGACGAGCGGGGCGCCGGTGAATTTCACCGTGTGGTTGCAGCAAAACGTGGGCTGGCTGGCGCTGGGCGTGGGCGGTTTCGTGCTCGTGAGTTTGGCGCTGAAAAGAAAGTGAGGAAATAAAAATGGCAAGGAAAGGCAGCAGAAAAGAAGTCGGAACCGATCATTACGGGAATCCGGTTTACGAGGGCCAGGTGCAGGTCAAGGATGCGCACGGCAACCGCGTGTACCAGGATCCCGAAGTCGGCACCGGGCCGGACCATCACCGGGACAAGCACAAGGACCGTAAGGGAAGTGTCAACACCGGCAAAAAGGACGCCCACGGAAACGAAATTTGGGCGAATCCGGCCGACGAATCGGCAGCGGCCGCCGCGGAAGAGTAATGCGTAAGCCGTTTTCCAAGGCGCAGCAGATTCGCGGGCTGCGCAAGGCACTGAAGAATCCGCGAACGCCGAAGGCGTTTCTTCCGTCGATGAAGAAACGCCTGGAGAAGTTGACGCGATGAGCGAATACCGGATCGAGCACGTGGCGACCGTCCCGCACGGCTGGAAAGTGCGGACGGTCGTCGCCCGCCGTCACCGCGTGCGCGTGGCTTTTCCGCCTGGCCCGCGCGTGAAAGGCGCGGGGATGGTCGTCGAAGTCTTGCATCCGCGCGGCGAAAATCCCTGCCCGAATCCGGCGGAGCTGGTTTTGATGGGCGGCAATCCGGCGGGCGGGCCTTACGACCGGCTCAGCCGCACCGAGAAGCTGGCTTTCGGCCGTCTCGGGCTGGGGAAGAAGAAACTGCAAACGGAGAGCGACATCGCGAAAGCCCGCGCCGAAGTCGCGCAAGTCAACCGGCTGCGCAACCGGCTGCCGAATCCCGGCCAGGCGGCGAGCGAAGACCAGGCCCGCGAACTGGCGGCCGATTTCAAGCATGCCGCGAGCGACGAATACGAAGTCTACGATGAACCGCACGTGCCTCGCGGAAACTACGCGCGGCTCGGAAAATTTATCGGCATCGCCGTGAAACCGGACTTGTCGCAGTCCGCTCAGGTGCAAGAGATCAGCTTTCCCGGCAGGGAAGTGGTGTTGATTGCCGCGGCGCCCCGTCCGCTCTACGTGATCGGCGAGCAGGATTTGACGGACGAAGAAATCGGCGTGTTCACGCAAGCCGTCGCGAGCGAAGTGCTGCTTGGCGAAGCACGCGGGATCAGTTACCGCGCGACGAAATGGCACCCGCAGATTGCAGACAGCTACCGCGGTAAGAATCTCGTGTACGAGCACCGTTTCGGCGAGGAAGGCGGCCGCAAGCCCGAGGTTTGGTACAGCCGCACGATGCACCGTCTTTTGATTCGCGGCGGCGAGTACACCGTCGAGGGGCTGGGGATCCGGAATTGAAAACGAAAATCAAACCCGAGCTGAAGAGCTGCTCCTGCTGCACCGTGTTTTTCCGCTCGGACGTCTGCCCGCAATGCTACGTTGCAGGCTGTATCCACCGCGGCAAAGGCCAACCCTGCCGTTTGAATGCGAGCGCCCGCGGACTTCAGGAAATGCCGGAACTTCAGGTACGCGAAGCGTACGCGAAACTTCTCGATGAACACAAAAAGCTGACCGAAGAAGCGCAAAGGCTCGTGCGCATCATCTACCAGAAAGACCCTTCGCTGCTTGAAGGCGGAGTAACGGTTGAATTTTACAGCCGGGCAGTTCGTCAAGCTATACCTGGCCAAATTTTGAACGCTGAATTTCCCCCTCAGCCTTCGCTAACCGAAAGCCCGAGGGGAGAAACTCAGCATGGCTAGTCCCGCACGCGCTCTTGCTCCGCATCCGATCCGGCCGAAGCCGGTTTGCCTGGCCGACAAAATCGAACGCCAACTGCACGCGATCCAGAACCGGAAAGTAGCGGACCTCGGTCTCGTGAGCCGCGTCCAGCTCGGGATCGCCGACGATTCAGCTTATTTCCAAGCCCAAGCGAACGACTACCTAAAAGAAATCACGAAGTTGCAAGGGCTGACGTTCGAGTGGAACCAAAGCTGCCGGCCGAAAATTTCTGAAATTCAGGACGGGCTGAACGTGCGCGGCGGTCGGCAATTCGTTTTCCCTGACCTGTGGGCGCAGCTCCCGCATATTCCGGACCCGCGTTACCGCAAACTGCACGTCGCGGATCCGGAACCGCCGAAGATCCTTCAGAACCTCGAATTTTTCGCGAGTGGCCTGGTCATTCACCGCAGCGGCACGAAATTTTTGTGTATCCAGCCGGTGCTGCAAATCGCCATCCAGCCCTTCGGCGTCGCGACGTTTCTTCTGCTGCACGGCCGCGCGAATCCGTGGGACGGAAAATATCCGGCGCTGCTGGTAGAAAAACGCCGCAGCGGGCACGTGATGGCATTTCTCGTGGGAGGGCATCTCGACTTTGCTTAGCGCGACCAATTCGGGTCTCCGGGGTTATGTGGTGCTTGGCAGGTCCGGCTGGGGGCCGCTGCTCGGCGCCCTAACCCCGGACCAGGCCGCAGAAATGATCTTCCCGCTCGCGCGGGTGACCAGTAGCGCAGGCCACAACAAAGCGTTGCGCGATCAGATGGTCGCGTCGGCCGGAGCCGGGCAAGTGGTGAACGCGCAAGGCGCGCCGGACTACATACCGGGCACGTCGCAATGTTCGGCTTCCGGCGTAAGCAAGAACATTCAGCTCGGGCAAATCGGCGGCCAGCTCGCGCTTACCGGCGTGAACATCGGCGCGCTTTCGAGTCCCGCTTTTGCCGCGGCTCTCGGCGGCACGGCGATCCTGGGCGCCGCGACGCTCGGGATCGGCGCGATCATCGGCTTGCTGCCGATTTTCCTCGGGCACCACGCCGCGGCGGTCAAGAAAGAACAGAACGTGCTCTGTTCGCTGATCCCCGCGGTCAACAACTATCTGCTGGTGATCGACCAGGCCGTGCGCACGGGTAAAGCCACGCCGCAGCAAGGAATCGACGCGCTGAATTCCCTGGTGAACGATTTCCAGCCACAGGTCGCCTCGATCATCCACGGAAGCGATCCGATGTCGGCTGGCGAATGCAACGCGGCTTGCGCGGAGCTTTCGAAACTCCGCGCGATCGTCGCGCGCATGCAGAGTCAATATCAGGATTTGATCGCCGCGACGCCGCCGGTTCCAGCTTCTTCTGGTCCGTCGATGGCGCCGCCGGTTTCGAGTGGCGGCGGAGTCTTGACGCTGCCCGTGGCGCCCACGCCTGCGCAGATCGCCGCGGCAAGCGGCGCGCCTGGTTTTCAGCCGAGCATCGTCGGCACGCCGGTGGTTCCAGGAACGGTTCCGGCTGCTCCTGCGGCAAGTGCGCCAGGGACGCCTGGAACAACGAACTATTTGCCGATCATGGCGCTGATCGTCGTCGCGCTACTGCTAACGAAAGGCTTTTAGCGCTATGGCACAAATTCGCGTTTGGAATCCGCTTCCGCCTGAAAGGGGAAGCAGAAAGGAGGGGCACAGAATGGCACATCACAAAAAGTACCACGTGCATCACCATCGCCGGAATCCGCTCGGAGTCAGCGGGTCGGACGTCGGCGAGATCGTGTGGGTCAGCGCGGGCTACGTCGCGGGCCGGGCGGTGCCTGCCATGCTGCTTTCCGGTTACAACTCGGGCATGGTCGGCTATCTGCTCAATGCGGCGACGGGCGTCGCGTTGAAGATGGTCGTGGGCGGAACGGTCGGTCACGCTTTGCTGATCGGCGGAATCGCTTCGGCAATCACGCGGTTCGTCAGCGATCAGTTCGGCGCGAACATCAAAGGGCTTTCCGGTGATCCGGCTTTTACGCTCGGAGCGTACTGGAATAGCTTCTTTGCGATTCCAACCGTCAGCGATCCGTACGGCCGCGTAGCGGCTTCGCCGTATCCTGCGGCCGTGATAGCGGCACCGGCAACGGTGAAAGGCTACATGGGCGCAGCCGGTGCAAGGGCTGCGACGACGTTCAACCGTTTCGCCGGGCGCTTCCAGTGAGACAACCCTTAGCCTCTAGTTCGAGAGACTAGAGCAATTCGGATATTACGCAACTAAAGGGGGTGAGATTCAAAATGGAAACGTTGCATAGCAGAAATTCGGATCGTTTCGCACCGCGCTTTCCCGTTCATCTCCGGGTGATGGAAGAAAGCGAAGTCGGACGGCCGCATGGTCGCCAGCGCGTGAAGAACATCGTGCAGGGGCAAATGGACGCTCGCGTCCAGCCCATCTACGACATCGTTCAAGTGGCGGTCAACACGGCCGTTGTCTTCTCGCAGATCTTCACCATCCCGTTCGGGCAGTCGTTCACGCCCACGGGCGGCGCGGCGACGGTCAAAACGCTCTGGCACACGAACCTCAAAGCATCGGGGGCGCTGCCTTCGCCGGAAAAATTCCTGGTGAAGAACATCGCCGTGATGCCGCGGCCCGATATGTCTGTCCTCGACACGAACGCGCTAGTCGGTCAGTACCTGGCGAAGTTCAACACCTTGGGGAAGGACTTCTGGATCGGGCATGCGCAGCGGTTGCCGGGCGGAGCGGGCACATTTGCTTCGGGCGTCGCGACGTTCACGGCGCCGCAGGCGCAAGTGGCGACCGCGAACGGCTGGCCATCGGGGCAGAACACCGCACCGATCACCGATCCCGTGCCGGACATTCCCGGCTATCCACCGATCACGCCGATCACCGGCGTGCTGCTCGAACAAGCGCAACCGTTCGAGTTTTCGATGGATCCGACGCTCACCGGCGCGACCGTGTTCACGACGCAGAACAGCACGACGACCGTGCCCGGTTATACGTCGGTGGGCATCATCGCGTGGGTGGTGTTCGACGGCATACGCCTGGTCGCGATCGTTTAGGCGCGTAATTACGTAATTACAAAAAATCCGCCCGCCTCGGGTTGGCTTCCGCTGATACGGCAGCGCTTTCAGTTCCGCAAATGGAAAAAACTCCGCCCGGTCGAACCGGGTGAAAGGCTAGGGAGACTATGGGCGGTTATGGTGGTCTCACACTCGGTGCCGCCGCTGACACGGGCAGCGGCTTGCTGAAGATTCCTCGCGTGCTGGTGGGCGATTTGGTCGTGCCGCTCAACACGCAGTTGCCGCTGGTGCTGAACAACCAGGCCGACGGCGACTTCGAAATGTGGTTTCTCTCGATCTTCCGCACGAACGCGCTCCTGAAGATGCTGTGGGAAGAGGGCGGCTCGACCCGGCGGTTCGTCTATTCGGGCGCGCAGCCGATCACGGCGCAGTTCAACGGCGTGCTGGTGGACAACCTCGCGGGCCTGGTCGCGAACAACGGAGCGTTTCCGATCGCCGTGCCGTACGTGTTTCCGGCCAACCGGAACATGACGTTTACGCTGACCGATTCGAGCGGCGCGCAGAACACGTTCGAAATCGCGCTGCACGGCTACGTGCTGCTGCCCGTCTCGACGGGGGGATAGTCTTGCCTAACCTTTGGGACACTCTTTTCGGGGCAGCGGGCGCGCCCCCGCCGGGCACGCCAGGCGGGCCGCCGCGGCAGTTGACCTTGCCGCGCTTGATGAACTTGATGGTGAATCCTTTCGCCATTCGCGGGGGCTCGGCCGGGAACTTCCAGAAAGACGTCTACGAATACGGTTCCGGCGCCATCCTGCGGAACGGTTACAAAGACCCGTTCCCGATTTGGATGGTCGCCGACTTGTCGCTCGGCGCGATGAAGACGGCGCGCGGGCACTTCCCGATCCCCAGGAATTTTTATCTGCTGAGTTTGTTCGCGAGTTCCAGCTCGAACGTCAAAGGCGGCTACAAAGTCGTGGCCTATGACACGACCCGCCGGATGCCGTTCATGCTGCGGCCGGGGAATTTCAACACGCTCGCGGGCAACGGCAGCTCGCCGCTGTTTATGAAAGTTCCGTATCCGATCGACGGCAAGGAACCGAAAATCAAGTGGACGGTCGCGAGCCTCGAATCGGTCACCAACAACGTCCAGTTTGGTTTGTACGGCTTCCAGGTCAGCCAGAGCAACGATCACAGGGGATACTAATGCCTTCCTCCTACGGTGGACCGCAATCGATTCCCACGACGATTTTCCTGGCGCTCAACAAACAGCTGCCGCGGGGCGGAGGGAACGACGGGGAAATCAACGCCGCCGGGACGTATTTCCTGCCGCCGTGGATCTATCCACCTTCGGAATCCGAGCCGATCGACGACATCGCCTACGTCACGCTGCCCGCGATCGGGGCGTCAGCGGTGATTCTCCAGCGCACGATCGAAGCCGGTTTCAACTCTGTGCTCCTGGCCTACGGCAACAACTTCGTGGGCGGCGGCTGGACGGAAGGTTCGGGCTCGGTCACCTGGCAGATCTTGATCGACGGGCGGGCCGTCCCCGGCTACGACTTGATTCCCGCTTCGCTCGGGTCGCCCGCGAATCCGCCGCGGCATCCGTGCGGCTTCCGGGTGCTCGAAAGCCAGACCGTGCAGTTGATCGTCACCAACAATTCCGTGGTCGTCGCGGGGCAGCTCTCGGGCGGGCGCTGGCAGGGTTACTTCTACCCGAAAGAGTACGAAGATCCGAGCTACGGAGGACAGTAAAGTGCTACAGTCGAGGCTCATGGATAACCCTCCGTCCAAGGGAGGGTGCTTAAAACACGGGCGGGCGGTTGCCTTTGGTGCTGTGAGCATCGCGGCCGCCTGCCTCTTCTTTTTCGTCCTTCCACTGCGCAGCCAATACCTCGGGCAAGTTTCGATCCAAACCGTCAACACGACTCTTTTCGCTGCCGGGACGGCTTGCACCGGTACGCCGCAGACGGCCGTCGTGCCGAACCTCGGCCAGACCAGTCACCAGCTCTATCTCACGGCTGGCGGCGTATCGATGACTTCCGTGCAGTATTTCCTCGAAGGCTCGAACGACGGCACGGTTTTCACCCGGCTTTCGGATGAGACCGACGGATCGGTGAACGGCAATCTTTCCGCTTCCAACTACTTTACCGTGGTGCGCGCGAACATCACTTGTCTTCCGGCCAGCACGGCGAACTTCACGCTGACTTATTCCGGTTCGGGCGTTCCCGCAACGCAACCGCAAGGCGATGCCCTGCGCTCGCAGATGGAAAAAGTTTTGGTGGTGAACACCAACGCGGCCACGGACCAGAACGGCGCTTTCCGCACCCCCTACGGAAATCTTTCCGGGCTCTTGAAAGTGAACGTGGGAACCGCTGCCGGTTCGCCTATCCTCACGATCACTTGCCAGTTCGCCGCGTTGGTTTTCAACTCCGTGCAAACGTTCAATCTCTCGACGGGAGTCAACAGTATTTCCGTGGCTGCGACTCCGTGCGCGGTCGCTACTTGGTCGTACTCCCACGGCACTTCGTCGGGAACTTTCAGCCTTGAATACGTTTTCAGCGCAGGCTTTTCGGGCGCCTCGGGGACCGGTGCTGCGGGGACCGCCGGGTGCGTGGCGGATGGCACGGCTCCCTGCAACCCGCTGGTTGTCGCGGGCGTGACCTCGCCGGGGAGTTCGGTGCCTGGCGTGACGCGCTACGTGACGGCGCTCGCGGAAAACGCGAACGATCTCAGCGTGGGCAACTTGAACGTCCGTGGCCTCGCGATCGGCGCGGGGAACATCAACCCGCAAGGACAAACCACCGGCACGACGCTGCCGAACGTCGGCCCGATCGGCGCGGCAGTCACCGGCGTGCGCACGGATCTCTCGACGGGCACGAACAACCCGCTGAGTTCGACGCCTGCCGCGGGTTTTTCCTATGGCGTGAATAGCCAAGGTCAAGCCAACAATAGCGGGCCGGGCTTGCTGACCAATCAAAACGGCTTTTCGATTCTGACCACGCCTGCGTCCGTCACCGCCAACGGGAACCAGAACGTCACGAATTTTCCGGCCTGGGACGTCGGGACCTTTGATTCCTGCTACGTCACCGTGACGACCGGCACGCCCACGGGCACCGCGCCCACGCTCGACGTCCATTTCCAGAGTTCGACCGACGGCACGAACTTTACCGATCGCATCCACTTCACGCAGATCACGACGACGGCTTCGACGCAAAAGCAAGTGGCGGGGATTGTGCCAGGCACCGCAGGGATCGTGCCCACGGCGATCAGCAACGGCCAGGAGCTAGCCGCCGGATCGATTCTCAACGGCCCGATCGGAGCGTGGCTGCGCTTTCAGTTCGTGATCGGCGGTTCGGCCAGCCCCACGTTTCCGACCACGCAGTTCGGCGTGGTTTGCCATTGAAACATGAAAAAACTGTTACTGCTCGTTCTCGGGCTTCCCTTTCCTCTTTTCGCGCAATCTCCCACGATCGTGACCGGCACGGTCAAAGACTTGAACGGCCTGCCGTATTCGAACGCTACCGTGAGCGCGCAGCTCGTGCCCTCGACCAGCAGCCCGACGATTACCGTGGGCGGAGTGCAGCAAGTGATCGTCGGCCAGGTGCAGACCGGCACCGACCCTTCCGGAAATTTCAACTTTAGCTTGTTCTGCAACACCGCCGCGGGCGGCTGCACGGTGATTTCGCCAGGCGGCACGCAGTGGCAGTTTACCGTCAGCACGCCGGGCGTCCAGCCGCCCATTGGCACCGGCCCGCAAGCCTGCACCGCGACGGTCACGATCAGCGGGGCGTCGCAGTCGCTTTCCGGAAGTTTCGCCGCCTGCCCGGCGCTCAGCCAGATCACCGGCGGCGGGGCGCCCGTCACGTTTCAGACGAACGGCGTCAACAACGGGTCGCAAACCGCGCTGAATCTGGTCACGAGCGCGGCGACGAACGGCTTGACGCTCAGCCAGACGAATACCGGCGGCGGGAACGTCCAGCTCGGCCTGAGCGGCATGCTGACCGTGCCAGGCGGCGGCACGGGGCTCGGGACGCTCACTGCACACGATCTCTACGTGGGCAACGGCACCGGAAACCCGAATCCAGTGGCCGCGGGCAACCCCGGCCAGGTTTTGCTTTCGAACGGCGGCGCGGCCGGCAGCCCTCAGCGCAGAATCTAGTTCTGCGCGGCACGGCGCAGGGAATCGACGTCAATCTAAGCGCGGCGATCGCCGCGACCGCGCAGGCGCAATTCACGATCGAGTGGACGGAGGAATAAAGCCAATGCCGCAAAGCACGAAACCCTTCGCGACGATGACCGCCCAGGTCAAGGGAGACGGCGCGACAACCGTTTTCACTTTTGATCTTCTGACCAGCCCGGTCGGTCTACAGATTGCCGGGCTTTCAAGTTCCGGAGATATTCCGTTTTTGCTCACAGCAACCAATCTTCCCTCGGGAGTAGACAGCCCGTTTTCTCAGGACGGCCAAACACCGACGGTTGATTTCGGCCTTACGCATCAATTTGTCAAGTTCACCGTGCCTGTAGCTATTCCGGACGGGCAAGCCAACTATTTCCAGTGCAGTTTGTATTTCTGAGGTTAGACATGGCAAAAAAACTTCTAGCTTTGGGTTTCTCGCTGTTCGCCGCGGCCGTGGCTTCGGCGCAGACGCCGACGGTGGTCACCGGCACGGTCAAAGATACGAACGGCGTGGCCTACAGTTTCGCGAAGGTCTCGGCGCAACTGATTCCCACGACGGCAAGCCCTACCGTCATCGTGAACGGCATTCCCACGGCGATCGGCGGGCAGCAGAACGCCAACGCCGACGTGAACGGCACGTTTTCCATGAACTTGTTCTGTAACACGTCAAGCGGCGGGTGTTCCGTGATTTCCCCGAGCGGCACGCAATGGCAGATCACCGTCAACGTCAACGGAGCCCCTCCGCCGCTGGGGACTGGCCCGCAGGCTTGCTCGGCTACGTTGACGATCACGGGAGCGTCGCAGTCGGTTTCGAGCAGTTTCAGCGCGTGTCCGGCGGTGAGTGCAAGCGGAGTCGGCGGCGGCGGCAGCACGCAGGTGAATCCAACTTGTGCCTCATCCATGACGTTTACGATAGCCCCCACTTTCATCACCGACTTCTTCGTCAATCTGAATTGCAACGTGACCAGCAGCACGATGGCTGGGCCATTTGTGGCTGGTACAGAAGCCGTTTTCACACTTACTCAGGACAACACTGGCGGAAGAACTTTTGCTTGGCCAACAGGCTTCTTGAATACTCCGTTGCTAGGTACTGCAGCTGGAGCCTCAACGGTAGTTACATTTCAATACTGTGGTCCGGTAGGAAGCGGCAATGCTTGCCCCGCAAACAGTTGGCAAAACACGGATGTGGGACCGGTCGGCTCTGGTACTGGGATTGGGCCGGTGTTCAATGTCAAGAATTCACCTTACGGGGCGCTCGGCACAGCGCAATGCGTCACCGATGCCGTGACCAATAACACGACCACAATCACGTCAGCAAGTGCACATTTTCAAACTGGGGCTATACCCGCCCAAGTCGGCTGGCTTGTGTGGGCTTATTCGCCTGGAGGGGCTACCCCGCCGTGCAATGATTTCTCATCTGGCGGACTTGCGGGGACTTTGCGCTGCGGTTCGGCGACTGCGGGAACTGTTTCAACAATCGCATCCATTAACTCGGATTCCTCGATTACGATCACGCCATCAGCTTGCACGGGTTCCAATTCCGGCCTGACTCTGGTTTACGGGCCTAACGATTTTACAGCCATCTCGGCCGCCTGTACTGCGGTCCCAACAAACGGCGGGATAGTTTATCTACCTAGGAGTTTCTACGTCGTTGACAACTCTGCTGCTGGCGGCAACAATCCGACTTGTTCTTTGCCGTCCACGATCATTGGCTCAGCTACAGTCCTCGGCGATGGGGAAAGCCAAACAGTGATCCTTCCGGCTCCGTGGTATCGGCACACGTTCAACTTCGGGAGCGTAATCGCCAACTATGCATCGCGTAGCTTCCTACGGGATTTCACAATAGATATGGGCGGGATCGCGCAAGCTCCAGGGGCGAACACGATTGTCGATGTGTACAATCCCGCCGTTGAGCGCATTTCCGTTTTGGGAGCGAATCAAACAAGCGGCACAAATGAGTCCATCTACGCTGCATCGGGAACTGGCAACCTGGACAACTACATCAGTAACAGCACGTTCACCGCCGTGAACAGTGCGGGAATTGCCGTCAGTGGGCCATATTCAATCACGTTGCACAACAACTACGTCACCTCGCAGAAAAATGCGTTTGAGACAAGTTCGAATGCTGGAAATTCGAGCACGTTCATCAGCGGTGGTTTTTATTATGGGACAGCCTCGGGCAGCAACGCGATCACTTTCAACCAAGGTGGTGGAACCCCTCACGGAATGAGATTGGCCATCACGGGGGCAACAATCTGCGCAAACGCGAGCACAGCGATTCTTGTAGACCAAACGACTGCCGATGCCATCGTGACGATAGACGGAGCAAGAATCAACGACCAGCAGGGAACCGGTAGCACCGGCTCATGCGCTTCTCTGATTAACGCTCCCGCGACCGGCATCAGCAACACAGGTGGAACGGTCCACATCAGCAAGTCGATAGTCCAGGGATTCGGCGCTGGAAACACCGTCAGCAATACGAGCAACTTCTTCGATGACGGCGGGAACACTTTTGTTGGCGGCGCTGGATTCACCGGAGCGGGCCAGTGGAGCATGTCTTGCAATTCGTTCCCCGTTCCGCTCACGGCAGGGCTGACCGGCTTCGGCACGTCTCCATCGGTTACGAGCGGCGGGAACGCTTGCACTTTTCGCGTGAACGTCGGCACAGGTGGAGTTGCGACGACAGGAACGATCACCTTTCCAACCGCCGCGCCGAACGGATGGAATTGCACCATCACCGACTTCACCACTAACGCGAAAACGACGTTTCAAAGCGGCGTGTCAACGACAACGTGCGGGTTGACAGCGACAGCGGCGTGGGTAGCAAGCGATATTTTACTAGTGCAGGCGGCACCGTACTGATGCCACACCTCTTCTCTTGGCACTTGGAGGCTTGGCTATGAAACTTTTCTTAATTCTCTTTCTCCTCGCCGGACTGCCCTGCTCCGCGCAGACCGCGCATATTGATTCGGCTGGCACTATTGGCCATGAAAAAGACGTGATTTCGTTCACAGTTCAGCCACCGATTAAAAAGCACTACGGTGGATTTTATCGCCTCGTACATAAACGGAAGGTTCCTCGGAGGCTGTAAGCGTGTGGGTGAAATCCTCGTCAAACTCATGGAGTCGCCCGTCGCTCCGCTGGTGCTCTTGCTGCTCTTCTGGCTGGCCTATCAGAGCCTGAAAAAACAGATCAACGGCGTGGGGCGGCATGGCCGC
>Ga0307479_10002403_pt1 | contig 17014 bp, 11 predicted proteins | sample atmos_gasesECM4C_FD_203743 | JGI IMG/M metagenome (GOLD analysis project Ga0307479, IMG submission 203743) | Hardwood forest soil microbial communities from Morgan-Monroe State Forest, Indiana, United States - atmos_gasesECM4C_515 | ecosystem: Environmental > Terrestrial > Soil > Temperate... | reverse complement strand
TCGGGCGTTGCACGGGTGGGGCTCCAATTTCATGGTCGCCATCGTGCTGATCCACATGGTGCAGGTTTTTCTATTTGGTGCGTACAAGTTCCCACGCGAACTGACCTGGATCGTCGGTGTTTTTCTCCTGCTCATGACGCTCGGCATGGCGTTCAGCGGCCAGGTTTTGCGATTCGATCAGGACGCGTACTGGGGACTGGGCATCGGAGCATCGATTGCGAGTCACGTGCCCGTGATTGGACCGGCAGCGGTAAAAATAATGCTCGGCGGCCCAATCATTGCGGGGGCGACACTGTCGCGCTTCTTCGCTTTACACGTTTTCGTGATCCCGGTGACGCTCGTCGCATTGGTGGGCCTGCACCTTCTGATGGTCTTGAAACTAGGAATCAACGAATGGCCGATGCCGGGGCGCTTGGTTGGCAAGTCGACGTATGAGACCGAATACCACGAGCTGACGAAGAAAGACGGGGCACCCTTTTTTCCGTACGCGATCTGGAAGGATATCTTTTTTGCAGCATTCATTTTGGCGGCAGTCGCAGTTTGCGCTTGGTTTTTTGGTCCCTTCGGGCCCACGGGCCGACCGGACCCCACAATCATCCAAACTGCCCCGCGGCCGGACTATTTCTTCCTGTGGTTGTATGCGTTGCTCTCGCTCTTGCCGCCTTCGCTTGAAACGCCGGCTTTGTTGATTGGTCCAGTGCTCGTCATGGCGGCGCTAATTCTGCTGCCTTTTATTTCAGGAGAAGGAGAAAAGAGCTGGCGGCGAAGACCCATCGCAGTGCTCACGGTGTTGCTCACCGCGGTGGCGCTTGGAACGCTCACCCATCTTTCGGGATTCACGCCGTGGAGTCCGCATATGAATGCCTGGAGCGGCGACCCGGTTCCAAGAGAGTTCTTGCACGGGCGTACGGCGCTCGAGCGAACCGGCGCTCTCGTTTTTCAAGAGAAGCAATGTCGCAACTGTCATTCACTCGGTCAGGCGGGAGGCCAGAGGGGACCGGCGCTCGACCGCGTGGCTACACGTCTCACGCCAGACCAACTGGTTCGGCAGGTCATTCAGGGAGGCGGAAACATGCCGGCCTATGGCAAGAACCTGAGTCCAGCGGAAACGACGGCGTTGGTGGCATTCCTCTCGACGCTTCATCCTTCGGGTCAGGAGCCGGCCCGGGACGCATCGCGTGATTTGGCAACCGGCCAAACGTCCGAGCATGAATCGCTTCCGGCCACTCATCCATGACCGGGCCAGGTTCAACGCTGACACCACTGACCGTAGTGAGCGTTGTAGCTTCAATTGTGTATTTTCGTGGATGGCAAAAGCTGCGCGCCCACCCCGGCGGTTCCGTTCCTCTGTGGCGTTGCATCTGCTTTCCGTGCGGCCTACTACTCATCTGGTTCGCGACGAACTCGACGCTCGCGACACTCGATGATGAACTGCTGACGGCGCACATGGTGCAGCACCTGTTGTTGATGAGTATTGCGCCGTTTTTTATTTTGTGGAGCAGGCCGAAACTGCCTCTGTTACTCGGTCTGCCGGTGAGTTTCGTGCGCTTCGTCGTCGGGCCAATCTCTCGCAGCCGGTTTCCGCATTTCATTTCGAGCCTGTGGAGACGTCCCGTATTTTGCTGGGTCGTTTCGATCGGCATTTTAATTTTCTGGCATGTTCCGTTTTTCTTTACCGCCGCTCTTAATTTCGAATTCTGGCATTTGGTGGAACACGGCTCCTTTTTGGCAGCCGGTTTTCTTTTTTGGTCGCCTCTCGTTCCATCGGACAACCGGCACGAATCGAAGACGTGGTCGCTCGTTCTTTATCTCTTTCTCGCGACATTGCCATGCGACATCCTTTCCGGCTTTCTCGTGTTCTGCGATCGCGTCGTGTACGCGGTATATCTTCCGCGGCGGCATTTCGCGGACTGGACCGCACTTGCCGATCAGCAGTGCGCCGGGGCGTTGATGTGGACTTGCATTACCATCCTTTACCTGCTTCCCGCGGCCGCGCTGACCATCCGACTACTCGGTGGCAAAGATGCCACTTCGGAAGATCTGCTCGGGTCGAAAGCGGAGGGGTGCTAAGGTGACCAAATACATTTGATTCTAAGAGGCAAGACGCCAAGGAAAGCGAAGATGTCTCGGCGCTTAAATCCGTTGCGAAGCCCATTGAATTATCTGGCGCAGACGGACATTGCAGAAGTGAAGTCCACTGACATCATGTTGTGTGGAGGAATCGACTACCCATGAGAAAGGGGCTGATGTTGTTTCTAGCAGTGGGCTTTGGATTTACGGCATGCTCTTGCAGGACAGTATCCTCTGACGCGTCACGGAAAGGAACGGACGAGGCTCAGACACCGAGTACGCGGAATTCCTTGAGTGATACGGGGGCACAGGAACTGCATGCCCTCATCGAAAGCGGGCGCCTCGCGGATCTGCCGTGGCCAAATTTTTCCGATCGCGCCGACGCCGTGCGGGAATTCTACGCTCAGGCCGGCAACAAACTGGCATGGAGCCAAGCTGGAAAGCCAACGGCGCAGGCCACTCAATTGATCGCTATCTTGGAAGACGCCGACCAAAAAGGGCTCGACAAAAAGGACTACGATGGCGAGCGGTGGCCAGAGCGCCTGAAGACACTGGAGATCCCATCCACGGCAGCGGAATCCGCATTGATAAAGTTTGATGTGGCCCTCACTGTTTCCGCGATCCGTTATGGGCTTGACTTGCACCTGGGAAAGGTGGATCCCAAAGCTCTTCACAAAGATTTCGATCCGGACACCCACACACATGATCCCGGAGCGTACCTCTGGAAAAACGTCGCAGGAGCACAAAGCGTGAAGGAAGCCCTGGCGCCGATCGAGTCTTCGTACCCTCGTTATCAACGCACGCTGGTGGTGCTGCAGAAATATATGCAGATGGAGGCGGAAGAAGTACCTGATCCTTTATCGCAGGCGAAGAAACCGATCACGGCAGGCCAGCAGTACGAGGACACCGCGAAGCTGGTGCGCAGGCTGCAATTCCTGGGCGACCTGCCTCAATCGGTGTCGGTGCCCGACAATTCGCTGGATTATTCGGGAGCGGTGGCGGAAGGCGTGAAAAACTTTCAGCTCCGCCATGGATTGAACGCCTCGGGCAAACTCGGACCCGAGACCATCGCGGCGCTGAATCGACCAATGAGTGATCGGGTCGAACAGTTACGGATGATGCTGGAGCGGTTCCGCTGGATGCCGCACCATTTTGCGCAGCCTCCGATTATCGTGAATATCCCGGAATTTGTTCTGCGCGCATACGACTCGTCGTTGCACCCTGAGCTGGTCATGCCTGTGGTGGTAGGGCGTGCTGTGCGCACCGAAACGCCAGTACTCGAAAAAGAAATGAAATACCTAATCTTTTGGCCGTATTGGAATGTGCCGCCCAGCATTTTGCACACCGAGTTCGTCCCGAAAATCGCTAAGGACCCGGAATATCTGCAAGAAAACGACTTTGAAGTGACCACCTACTCCGGCGAAGTGGTCACCGGCGGCGTAGTCAGCGAAGAAGTGCTCGCACAATTGCGCGCGAGCAAGCTCATGGTCCGGCAGAAACCAGGAACCAAGAACGCGCTCGGCCTCATCAAGTTCGCTTTTCCCAACGCCGACAACATCTATTTGCACTCGACCCCTTCCCAAGCGGCTTTCGGTGAGAGCCGGCGCGATTTCAGCCACGGCTGCATTCGAGTTGCGGATCCCAGGGCGCTAGCTACGTGGGTGCTCCGAAATAATCCCGGTTGGACGCGGGAGCGGGTGGAAGGGGCGTTTCACGCGGAGAAGCAGGAACAAGTGAATCTGGCCCACGAGATTCCTGTGTTGATCCTGTATGGCACAGCGATAGCCAACGAAGACGGCCGGGTTTTCTTTCTCGAAGACATCTACGGGCACGACAATGCTCTGGCTAAACTGCTCGCCCAAGCCTACGCGTCAAAACAGTGAATCGCTGTGGCGACCTATGCCGCACACACGTCTCAACGAACGAAAGCGCGTGGTCAGCCAAAATGCAGCGTAATCGACTCCAGTAATGCTTTGATCCCATTCCAGGTTATTTGTACCCCAATACAAACTAGAAAAAATGACGACAATTGTGTGATCACCGTCATTCCCGTTGCTCCCAGGACTCGCGCCAGCGGGTCGGCAAATCCATAGCAGAGCAAGATGCTGATCGCGATCAGAGCTAATCCAACGAGTGCCGCCAAAATACTCAAAGGACGGTACAAGTGATGGTGAGCTGCGTTCGCGCCCAACGTGATCGCCACCGAGATTGATCCAGGACCTACGGTCAGCGGCATCGTCAAGGGATAGAATGCTTGGCGGAATGTGTCCTGTGGCTGGACGGTTCTGTGTACGTCGTGTTTTTCGTCGTCTCGCTGCTTCAGGAGCGTCCACCCTGTAGCAATTACGATCAGGCCGCCGCCGACCTGCACCACTGGCAGCGAAATCCCAAAAAAGGCGAGCACGTAAGTCCCAACAAAATACGACCCAAGCAGCAAGAAGAAACTGTTCATGGCAATGCGCCATGACAATGCTTTTCGCGCTTCCGGTGCGTATTCCCTGGTCAACGCCAGAAAGAATGGGCTGCCCCCGAGCGGATCCACGATAGGAAAGAGCGCAACGAGAACCAGGAGTAGATTTTTCGCCGCCTCTTGCATGGTTTCGGTAACTTTTCTCCCTGAGTGTAGCAGTTTCAGCGCGGTTCACTTCTGCGTTCCGCCGAAGAAACGCGAGGTCCAAGATCCAGCCGAGCTTATTTGGCGGTCGAGCTTTTGAAGTGATTCTTGTCTATCTTCAGGGACCGAATCTTCGATTCTAGCGTCGATCGTGGAATCCCCAGCTTCGCAGCTGCGCCCGAAGGGCCCGATACTCGCCCACGACTTTCTCGCAGGGCCGCCTCGATCGCACGTTTCGCCTGCGCCTGTTTTGCGGTAAGTTCGCTGTCGTTGTTTGGTTCTATTGGTATCGAATCTTTAGGGAGCCAGCTTTCATTGACAGAAAGAACTTCAGATTCGCAAAGGATAACCGAGCGCTCAATGACATTCTGCAATTCGCGTATGTTCCCAGGCCAATCGTACGACTCAAGCAATTGAAGCGTTTTCTTCTCCACACTCGTTATGTTCTTTCCAGCTTTTCGTGCATAGCGATCGATAAAATACTCAACGAGCAGCGGAATATCTTGTCTTCGTTCTCGAAGGGGTGGAATTTCAACGGGGAAAACATTCAACCGGTAAAACAGATCTCTGCGGAAGGAGCCGCCGCTGATGGCAGCCTGCAAGTCTCGGTTTGTGGCGGCAATGATTCGAACATCGGCGTGGATGCGACGAGTGCCCCCGACACGTTCGAACTCGCGCTCCTGCAATACACGTAAGAGGGCAATCTGGGTTTCGATCGGAAGTTCTCCGACCTCATCGAGGAAAATTGTGCCTCCGTTTGCTAATTCAAAACGGCCCAGCCGTTGGCGTGTCGCGCCCGTAAACGCTCCTTGTTCGTGACCGAACAGTTCCGAAGCGACCAGGTCCCGGGGTATCGCGGCACAATTCACGCTCACAAACGGGCGTAGGGCACGGACTGACCTCCGGTGAATTGCGCGTGCTACGAGTTCTTTGCCCGTTCCTGTCTCACCAAAGATGAGAACGGTCGAGTCGATGGGCGCAACCTTGGAAATATGGGACAGTACCGTTTTCAAGGCGGGAGATGTTCCTACGATCTCTTCGAACATCGAAGTTTTATCGATTTCTTCCCGAAGAGCTACGTTCTCGCGCTGAAGCCTATCTTCAGCCTGCTTTCGATCCTCGATGTCCGTCCCAGTAACATACCAACGTGCAATCTGTCCCCGTTCGTCACGCAATGGGTTATAACGATACAGGATCCACCGGCAGAGGCCGTCGTTCCCTACCGTTCTTGCTTCGATTTCAAACGGGTTATTCGCCGAAAGTCCACGTTCGCGAACCGCTCGCATCCTCTCGATATCGTCGGGATGGATTACTCGAGCAATTACGTCCACTGACCGATATTCGTCAAGAGTCAGGCCGGTGTAATCCCTAGCCACACGGTTTGCGTAGGTAATCTTGCCGTTTGGCAACAACACCGTAATGATATGGCGAACGAAATCAACAAGCTGTTGAAGTTCTTCCTCGGCCGTCTTGTGCTCAGTGATGTCGGTACCGGCAACATACCATCTCATGACCTGCCCTTTGTTGTCGCACACAGGGTTGTACCGAACGAGAAACCAACGATAACTTCCATCCGCTTTGCGTAGCCGAACCTCCAACTCACAAGCGGCGCCAATAGAACGAGCTCGGTCAAAAAAGGCGCGCATCCGGTCCCCGTCATCGGGGTGAACGAACCGACACATGTCCTGTATTTGCCGCCACTCTTCTAGGCTGACACCCAGATAGTCAAGCCCCGTGCGGTTGGCATAAATACGTTCGTGGTCGGGTCCGAATACGCGGACGAGTTGCGGCACAAAGTCCAATATCTGCCGCAACTCCGCTTCCTGTTCCCGGATCTTTTCTTCAGCTCGCTTCAGAGCCACGTTTTCGTGGCGAAGGCTGTCTTGCGCTTGCTTCTGGTCTTCTATATCCGTACACGCAACGTACCATCGGATAACCTGCCCCCCTTCATCTCGCACGGGGTTGTAACGAGCCAGAAACCAGCGATAACTTCCATCCGCTTTTCGCAGCCGCACCTCTAGGCCGGAGGCAAGGCCGTCTGACATGGCACGATCCGCGAGAGTCTTAAGGCGGTCCACATCCCCGGGATGGACTTCGGAGCTGAAACTTCTTACTCGCCATTCATCGAGACTGATGCCAAAGTAGTCGAGGGCGGCGCGGTTTAGGAGGAGACGTTCGCGGTTAGGACCGAAAACCGCGACGAGCAGAGGCGCGGAGTCCAACATCTGCCGAAGCTCGAATTCGGACTCTGGCATGTTTTCTGTAACTCGCTTTAGCTCGCTCGAATCGACATCTAGCTTTCTATGTCCTACCTTGTTCGAGCGCCGCGCATCCGGTAGTCCATCGGCTGCCTTGAGCAAGTCGGCCTCGGTTCCGGCGAATCGTCGACAATCGGCGGGATCCAGGACCAGGGAGCAATTCTCAGTGCGAATGGTTAGGAAGTCCTTCGGAAATTCTCAAGAAAGGTCAAAAACTCTCAATTGCCCGTTAAGCTAGCCAGATTCCTATGAGCAAATCGTACAGTTTCGGTCAGTTTGCGCTGGATCCCGGCAGGCGCACTCTGTCGCGGGCGAGTTCAAGTATTTTTCTAACCCCAAAAGCTTTCGACATCCTGCTTTTCCTTGTGCAAAACCCCAAGCGCGTGATCACCAGAGAGGAATTGCTGCAAGCCGTGTGGGGCGACGTGTTCGTCGAAGAGGGGAGTCTGACGCAACATATCTCCGTTCTACGCAAGGCCCTAGGGGATGACTCGGATGACGCCCGCTTGATCGTGACGATCGCTCGAAAGGGCTACCAGTTCGCGGTGGATGTCACGGTTGCCGAAGAAGGGCAAGCCACGGCCCTAGTCTCGACTGCCGAAGGTTCGCTCGCCCAAACGCAATCCCCTATAGAGGCTCGCGCAGATATGGCGATTTCAAAAGCGCCAAAGCCTTGGCGGAAGATTGCGTTTCTGGTCGCATCGACTCTCATTTTGGTGGCAGTTGCCTATGCTTCTTGGCGGCATTTTGCCGCCGGGCCGCCACCCAGTTCGCAAAAAATCATACTCGCCGTGCTGCCGTTTGAGAATCTTACTGGCGATCCCGGTAAGGAATATCTTGCGGACGGTCTGACCGAGGAAACGATTTCACAGCTAAGTCGCCTTAACCCGGAACGGCTGGGAGTGATTTCGCGAACGTCGGTGATGGGGTACAAGCACAAGGACGAACGCCCGGACCAGATTGGGCGCGATCTTTCCGCGCAGTATTTGCTGGAAAACAGCCTCCGCGAAAGCGGAAATCACATGCGTCTGACCATTCAGCTGATTCAGGTGAAGGACCAAACGCACTTGTGGTCACACGACTACGACTATCCGGTGAAAGACATTCTTAATATCGAAGAAGATGTAGCCAAGGCGGTTGCGAACGAAATGCGGCTCCGTTTGACTTCGAAACAGCAAATAGAGTTGGCCCAGTCGCACGCAGTCAATCCGGAAGCCTTTGATGCCTACTTGCAGGGATACTACTTCTTTCAGCGGAACACCGACAAAGACACGGATATGGCAGCAAAGTCTTACGAGCGGGCTACCCAGCTTGATCCCTCTTATGCCTTGGCGTGGGCCGGATTGTCTCGGGCGCGCAAGTGGCAGGCCGTCAGGGGTCTCATCCCCAAAGAGCAGGGCTATCGGGCTGCACGTGAAGCAGTTGAGCGGGCTCTAGCGTTGGACCCGAACCTGGCAGCGGCCCACACCCAAATGGGACGAATTAAACAGCAAGTCGATTTCGATTGGGCTGGGGCGGATGCTTCGTTTCGGCGGGCAGTTACTGTGGAGCCGGGAAATCCTGAAGCTGCAAGATTGGCGGCTGGCTCGGCACAAAGACTCGGCCGTTTTGACGAAGCTCTTCAATTGGCCCGCAGAGCCGTTGCCTTGGATCCGCTCAATGCAGATAGCTGGCAGTCCCTTGGAGACGCCGAGTATTACGCCGGGCAGCTAGACGAATCCGCAACGGACTACGAAAAGGCGCTTGAACTGAACCCAGATGTTTTTCCCGGCAATATCTCGTTGAGCCGCACTTACATAGTCCAAGGACGGGCTCAGGATGCCCTGTCTGAAATCGAGCTAATACGCTATGACCCCGAACGTGCGTCTATGCATGCGATTGCCTACTACGCGCTTGGTCGGAAAAAAGACGCGGACGCCGCATTGAGTGAGTTAATTGCGAAATATCATGCAAGCTATGCGTACGAAATCGCCGAGGTCTATGCTTTCCGGAACCAGTCTGACGAAGCGTTCGAGTGGCTGGACCGAGCTTATGTCCAACATGACGACGATCTAATCGTAACGAAAGTGGACCCCTTCCTGAAGAAGCTGCACCCTGACCCGCGATACACTGCGCTCTTGAAGAAGCTCAACTTCCCGAACTGACGTTCTCTCTTAGAAACAATTAGCGCGGTCTAAGGCCGGCACGTTTCGTCATCTTTGAACCAAATCTGAAATCTGTCAGTACAGATGACGTTGAACCGGGATGCGATATCCGCATTGTTCCTTCAAAGATAATTTGGACATTAAGTTCTTTAGCTGCGGCGGGAAGGTTGAGACCTTGTGCGACCAAGCCCTCGACAAGGAAATCGCTCAACGCGCGAGCTGTGTCCACACGATTGCGATTCTTGCGCTGCAGCCGAAACACAGGTGCATAGCCTCCGGGACGATAGTAGATAAAAACGAAATCGTCCTTACCGACAGATTCGTAGTATTGCTTCAATTTATTGCGGAGCCTTCGCGCCTCGCTGCGAACAATGGAGTCCACACTCGGATGGTAGGGTGGCTTGCGGTCATAGACCTCTGTGCCGATCAGATATTCCTTCAGAGTGTCTGCTTGACCTGCCAATGTCGTCTCAACGGTGAAGCGAAGGAATCGGCTGAGACGATGCGAATTTACAAAGACCGGGCTTTCCAGCATCCGTAAGAGCTGTTCACGAATCGCGAACTCGGGAACGTCGCTTTCCGCTTTGGGTGCGGTCACAACCAAATTCACACTCATGAGATACCTCGCTCCCGGACGAATGCAGTACCTCAGCGCGGAAACCCTCTCATCGTTTCGCCGACATCGTTGCTCCCTTGACTTGCTCCATCCACTTTCGAATATAGCCAGGACATCGTTGAAGCCTGATGTTATTGGCTTCGCAACGAGCGAGAAACTCAACGCCGCTTTGGTTGACCAGCGTCACGTCCTTCAAATCCAATACAACATCCATCGTCCCGGTCTCTTTGGCCAGCTGTTGCTGGATCTCAGCTAGATCATCGGCCTCGATTCGACCGCTAAGAGTGAAGACGACCTGCCCGTTCCCGCTCTTTCGAATTCTGAACATGCGAGCTCCAGGAAACGTCCGACCGAGACTTCACCGAAAGCCTAGGGCGCTGCGCCAACGGTGACGTTGCGAGATGCTTTATGCCGGTCCACCTGTTGAACCACGCACGTTATGATGTGGCAAGCTTACGGCCAATTCTGATTGCTGAAAGCATTCAGTTTAGTGCCGCAGCTGCTGTCCAGAATGGCGAACTGTCGAACAATTGACGAGACTTCTCGGCATCCTGCCAAACGCCAGCTGGTATTGACCGTCTTGAAATCACCGTGAGGTAGCTGTTCCTCACGTTCTCCAGCTGCTGTCACGCGTGCGAACGCGCTCTCGAGGCTCCCTAGACCGTTGTAGCTACCGTACCTGCTTGGCAGCCAGGTGCGCTGACGCTCTTTTGTGTTGAGATGAATGCCACATACGCCCTGCCGATCTCTCTTGCCGTTCGCGAGAGACCCATGTTACATACTCTAGGCACTTATTTAGATCTGCCGAGGCTTTGGTACACTGTTCCCGAGGGCATAATGCAAAACTCGAAAGCCGAAAAGCTCCGCAAGGTGGCGTCGAAGCGCCAGATCGTAAGGGCCAAAGACGCCGGGGAACTTGGTATTCCCCGAACGTATCTCCCGCGGCTGGCGCACCGGGGGGACCTGGAGAAGGTCGGCCGCGGTCTCTATTCCTCTCGGGATTTCTCCGGAACTGAGAACACCTCCCTCATCGAAGCGGCTTACCAAATCCGCTACCAAAGATCTGACCCCTTTTGCGGCGGTTTTGGGATTTTCCTGCCCACCTGTGCGCCCTGATTTGCAGTTCTTAAGCCGACAACTAAATCTTGAATCGATTCTTATTGATATTTAACGAGCGGATCTTCGATTCCAGCGTAGACCGTGGTATTCCCAGTTTGACCGCAGCTCCCTTAGGCCCTGACACACGGCCAAGGGTATCTTTCAGTGCGGCCTCAATCATCTCCTGCTCTTGCGTGAGTAGTCTCTCAGGGAGCTCAACTCGCCGTTTTGAATCTGGCGTCAGAGACTGCGGTAACCAGTTTTCGTCGATCGAGAAAATGTCTGACTCGCAAAGGATTACGGAACGTTCGATGACATTCTGCAACTCGCGGATGTTTCCCGGCCAAAGATACGACTGAAGCAATTCGAGCGTGCTCTTCTCCAGGTGCCTTATGGTTTTACCGGCCTTGCGCGCGTAACGATCGATGAAGTACTCGACCAACAAAGGAATGTCTGCTCGTCTGTCTCGCAGAGGCGGATTCTCAATCGGGAAAACATTCAGACGGTAAAACAAGTCGCTACGAAATGACCCGGCGTGAACGGCTGCCTGCAGATCACGGTTTGTGGCAGCGATCACCCGAACGTCAGCGCGGATTCGACGACTGCCGCCGACGCGTTCAAACTCGCGTTCCTGCAAGACACGAAGAAGGGAAATCTGAGTTTCGGTTGGAAGTTCTCCGACTTCATCCAGGAACAGCGTACCGCCATTTGCTAATTCAAACCTGCCTAGGCGCCGCTGCGTCGCGCCCGTGAAGGCACCCTTCTCATGCCCAAACAACTCCGAGGCGATCAGATCGCGGGGGATTGCTGCGCAGTTCACGCTGACAAACGGGCGCGAGACCCGACCTGACCGTCGGTGGATCGCTCGTGCAACCAGCTCTTTTCCCGTCCCCGTTTCGCCCGTGATGAGGACTGTAGAGTCACTCGCCGCGACCTTGGAAATGTGCGACAGTACCGCTTTCAAAGCGGGAGAGGTTCCCACGATCTCTTCAAACATTGAAGCTTTATCGATCTCTTCGCGAAGGGCGGCGTTTTCCTCCCGCAGTCTTTCCTCAGCTCGTTTGCGGTCTTCGATGTCGGTAAAAGCAACATACCAACGCGCAACCCGTCCTAGTTCGTCGTGGACCGGGTTGTAACGGGCCAGAAACCAACGGTAACTTCCGTCACCTTTGCGTACTCGATACTCCAGCTGGTAAGCAGAGCCAATGGAAAGGGCACGGTTAAAAAAGACGCGCATCTGGTCCCCGTCATCAGGATGGACGAAGACACGCATGTCGCGTGTTTGCCGCCACTCTTGTAGGCTAACGCCTAGGTAATCGAGCCCCATGCGGTTGGCATAAATACGTTCGTGCTCGGGTCCGAATACAGCGACGAGTTGAGGAACGAGGTCCAGCATCTGCCGGAGCTCCGCTTCCTGCCCCCGGATCCTTTCTTCGGCAGCCTTGCGCTCGGTGACGTCCATCGAGATGCCGATGAACTGTACGAGTTCTCCCGCTGTGCTCAAGACGGGATGACCCACAGATTGAATCCACTTGATCGTTCCGTCAGGCAGCAGAATGCGAAACTCTACTTGGTAATCCGACGTCTCTTGAATCGCACGTTCGATTGTTTCTTGCCACGTGCTTCGATCCTCCGGATGCACCCGCTCCAGCCGTTCCTTCCACACTGGCATCCCTAGTCTCGGATCAAATCCGTATATGCGGTACCATTCCTCTGAAAGATGCCGCGCGTCTTTTCCCGCTACCTGCCAGACCCAACTGCCCATGTGCGCAAGCCGCTGTGCTTCCGCGAGATGCGCTTCACTGCTTTGTATCTGCCGATAAAGCTCTCGCAATTTGGCGGTTGTTTCATTGAAGACAGTCCCGAGGTGAGCGAGTTCATCATTTCCTGTTAGCTGCACTTGGTAGTCGAAATCTCCCCGCGCCAAAGCGGTTGATCCCAGGAGCAGTTGGCGAAGTGAAGCGCTAATGCTCTGCGTGATTGCGAAGCCGAGGAGGGCCGATATTAGTAATGTAACGAAGGTTGTAAGCGGAAGAATCAGAAGGATTCGGCTTTGGACTTGTTGAGCTTGCGCAACAGACTGTGAGAGCTGGTCAGTAACTTGCTGTTCCACACTGCGAACCAGATTCGAGGCACTAGCTTCCAGTGGTTTCTTTTCATTTGCCAGACGAAGACGCGCCGCATTCCAGTCGGAGGCCGCACCTAACGCAATTACGGCGTCGAGTTGCGGTGGCAATGTGATCTCAACGGCTTCCACAGTAGGCAGGATCGCCCTATCCCGAGGCACATCAGACGGTAGACGAATCAACGCATTTCTGACAGCTTCGGTATCGGCAAGAAGAACGGATCGTAAACGTCCGGCTTCTTGTTTTAAGCCGTCGATGTCTTCAGATCCGGCTAGCGAGTCGAGTTTCGCGTCCAGCGATAGGACATCGGTCTGGAAGCGCGAAACGACAGCTAGCTCTCGTGCCAGGGCATCGACGCGATCCGATTGTTGGCGGACCAAATTGAATTGCCAAACGAGCAGGCTATTGCCTACTAACATCAGTAAGACAATCACGGCAAAACACAAGATGAGGCGCGGGGCGATCTTGAGTTTGTTAATGCGCGAAAGCATTGTTTTGCTTAGTGAATGACAGCAGTCCCAATAGGCCTTGGCCGGCTTGACACCGGATCAATCTCCCTTTAGAGGTGGTCCGGTTTTGAAGCCGGTAATCCCCACCAGTTTCTTCTCCAGCGCTGCTGCTGCTTGTGGAGCGGACTTCTCGCCGGTTAAGACGGAGTGCACCGCATCTATATAAGCTCTCGCAATCTGTTCATACTGTGATCCTGTCTCGGTGGACGGCCTGATTACCAACCTAGTTCGAACCGCCTCCTTGGGATTACGGTTTGCACTTGAAACGGAAGGCAGGCTCTGAAGGTCCGACTGATTGACGGCAGCGCTATCCTCAACCTGATTTGAATGAATCTGAGCGCGAATCAGAAATCGAATTAGCTCTATAGCCTCTTTGCGATGGGAGGAATGTTGTGAGACAGCTAGGCCCGATCCTCCCAATGTACTCGCCCAATCCAATGGTCCCCCAGGCATGCTCGTATAACCTGTCTTGCTCGGCGCCAGGGAATTTCGCCAATGCACTTGGCGAAATAGACCGATGCGCGTAATCGAGGCGCCACCCCAGACGCGAACAAATGCTGCTTCGCCTTGATCGAAAGCATTGATAGAATCAAGCTCCTGATAAGCGAGAACACTGGGTGGCGAGATCCAGCCGATCCAACGTTTGGCCCTTTGCCATGACCGTATCGATGCAGAATTATTCACGCTGATCGTCCGGTTGCTTTCAATGATCCTCCCCCCTCCTTGCGCAGCTTGCCACTCGATGGCGTTACAGGTGAGAGCTTCAGCGGCTGCCCCCTGCCAGACGTAGCCCCAAAAGGCTTTGTTGCCTTTAGCTCGCTCGCCAGTCTGAATCCGCGCGGCCATGGTCTCGAGCTCGTCCCACGTTCTTGGCGGATGCTGGTAACCGTATTCGCGGAGGAGATCGCTTCGATACTGAATGACACCAAGTTGAACGGTGTAAGGAATAGCGACGAGTTTTCCGTTAGCCGTGTAGCTCTGCAATAACTGTGGCTCGAGAGAGTTGATTTCGTCTGCCAACTCGTGTCGAAGGTCAACGAGGTCAGGTTCCAGAACTCCGGGCCAAATCACGTCAATGTTGAGCACATCTGGGCCTGAGCCAACCTGCTTCAGGAGCCTGCGAGAGAGTTCCAATTGGTCCAGAGTGGTTTCGGGAACGGGGAGATCGCGAACGCTGATTCCTGTTTCACGGGCAAACTGCAGCGGCAATGGTTCCGTCCCCGGCAGATCATCTGGTTGCGACCAGCCCAGACGCAAGTAACTCAAACTTCTGAGCTCTGGTTTCGAAGTGTGACACCCGTCCAGGATCAACGACAGGAGAAGAACCCCCAAAGCCACGCTGACTTTGGTATACGTGTGCCGCAGAAAGGCGAAGCGGGCCTCCGAGTGTCGCCAATTCGCCAGCATGCCATAGTGGGGTGCAACGCGATGGCCAACGTAATACGCTGAAAAACAATGGGTTACGAGGTTCGTGCGTGGCGAATTCTCGCCATATGTCGAAAAATCGCCAGCCCGTTCAAACCTTTACAATCCTAATTCTTGAAGCGATTCTTGTTGATTTTCAACGACCGAATCTTCGATTCCAGCGTAGACCGCGGTATGCCCAACTTGGCAGCAGCTCCCGTGGGTCCCGATACGCGTCCGCGAGTCTCTTTCAGGGCAGCCTCAATCATATTCTTCTCTTGCACGAGGAGTTTCGTAGGAAGCTCAACTTGGTGTTTGGGTTCCATGGGGAGAAGCGGTGATTGCGGTAACCAGCTTTCATCAATTGAGAAGATCTCGGTTTCGCAAAGGATGACCGAACGCTCGATAACGTTCTGCAGTTCGCGAATGTTTCCCGGCCAAGGATAGGACTGAAGCAGTTGGAGCGTCTTCTTGTTTACGCCACGGATGTCCTTTCCAGCTTTCCTCGCGTAGCGATCGATGAAGTACTCCACCAACAGGGGAATGTCCTCGCTTCTTTCGTGAAGAGAGGGAATCTCAATCGGGAAAACATTCAGGCGGTAAAACAAATCACTACGGAAAGACCCAGCGCTAATGGCGGCTTGCAAATCACGGTTGGTGGCTGCGATCACTCGGACGTCAGCGCGAATTCGCCGACTGCCGCCGACACGCTCAAACTCATGCTCCTGCAAAACGCGCAGAAGCGCGATCTGAGTCTCAACTGGAAGCTCTCCGACTTCGTCGAGGAAGATCGTGCCTCCATTTGCCAGTTCAAATCGACCCAGGCGCTGCTGAGTCGCGCCCGTAAACGCACCTCTCTCGTGGCCAAACAATTCCGAGGCGATAAGATCGCGGGGAATTGCCGCACAGTTCACACTAACGAATGGCCGCTGGCCGCGAGGAGATCTCCGATGAATCGCACGCGCAACAAGCTCTTTGCCTGTTCCCGTTTCGCCTGTGATAAGGACCGTAGAATCGCTCGGCGCGACTTTAGAGATGCGCGAGAGTACAGTTTTCAAGGCAGGAGACGCTCCGATAATCTCTTCAAACATCGAAGCCTTATCGATTTCTTCACGTAGGGCAACGTTTTCCTGTTGCAGTCTCTCTTCGGCTGTTTTGCGGTCGTGTATGTCAGTAGATGCGAGATACAGACGCGTCATTTGTCCGTTTTCGTCGCGCACCGGATTGCAACGAGACAGAAACCAGCGGAAACTTCCGTCACTCTTGCGGACGCGCTCTTCTATTTCCACAGCAGAGCCGGTTGATAAAGCTCGATCAAGCTCGAAAGTGACTCGCTCCAGGTCATCAGGATGAATCTCTTCGCCAATCTGCTTTCTTTGACGCCACTCATCTAGATTCATGCCGAGGTAATCAAGCGAGGCTCGGTTCGCGTAGATTGGGGTTCCATCAGCCTCAAGCACACCGAGATACTGCGGCGTGAAGTCCAACATCTGCCGCAGTTCTGATTCCTGTGCCCGGATTTTTTCTTCGGCTCGTTTAAGAGCAACGTTTTCGTGGCGAACCCTGTCTTCAGCCTGTTTGCGTTCTTCGATGTCCGTACAAGCGACATACCAACGTCTTATTTGCCCCTTGTCGTCGCGCACCGGATTGTAGCGAGCTAGAAACCAACGATAACTTCCATCCTTCTTGCGCAGGCGGAACTCCTGCTCGTAAGCAGAACCACTGGAAAGAGCACGATCGGTATACTCGCGCGCCCGTTTGCGATCGTCAGGATGAAGGACTCCACCGCGATCAGGCTCCTGGCACCACTCTTCAAGACTAAACCCTAGATAATCCAGCGCGCCGCGATTGGCATGAAGGCGTTCGCGGTTGGGTCCATATACCGCAATAAGCTGCGGAGCAAAGTCCAGCGTCTGCCGGAGCTCTGCTTCCTGTTCCCGGATCTTTTCTTCGACAGTTTTGCGCTCGGTGACGTCAGTCACAGCGCCGATAAATTCGATGTTGCCAGAACTATCAAGCTGCGAATGAGCTCGCACGTGGAGTTGCTTGATTGCCCCGCTCGGCATAAGCATACGATACTCAAGTTTGAAATCTGTGCCGGTATTGGTTGCTTGCTCGATGACCTGCAGTGTAAGTGCTCGGTCGTCGGGATGTACGCGGTTCAGCACCATGTCT
>Ga0307479_10002402_pt1 | contig 17021 bp, 18 predicted proteins | sample atmos_gasesECM4C_FD_203743 | JGI IMG/M metagenome (GOLD analysis project Ga0307479, IMG submission 203743) | Hardwood forest soil microbial communities from Morgan-Monroe State Forest, Indiana, United States - atmos_gasesECM4C_515 | ecosystem: Environmental > Terrestrial > Soil > Temperate... | reverse complement strand
CGCCGGCGCGAGTTCCGGCGTGGCCACGAACCACTTGCCGCCCACGCCCTGCCCGTACGCATCACCCGAATCGCCGTCCTTGATGTAGGTATACAGCGGGTGCCCGTTGTAAAGGACCTGATTGCCGTTTGGCCCGCCGATCACACTGAGCCTACCCGGCAGCGCCGGGCTGCTCGTCGGGGTCCCGGAAGGGGAGAGGAGGGGCGGCCAGTTGCTCGCGCAGCCGCCTGTGCAGGCGACCGTGGTGGAGGTGTCGGCGGTCAGATAGTAGAGCGTGAGCCCCTTGCCATTCTTCAGCACGGTTTCAGTCTTCCCCGCGACCTGGATCGAGGCGGTTTTGATCAGGGGAGCGCTGCTGGGTGAGGCCGCCGCGCCGCTACCGGTCGGGGTCGTGCTGCCACAGGCAGCCAGCGATATGGCGGCTACCCCTGTGACCAAGACGCCCGGAATGCGAATTGACAGCATGACGACCTCCTCGGCGCCAAGCCTCGCGCCAGAGATGAATACCTGGGTCGGTTACGTTCGGCCCTTGCCAAGCCGCCGGGCGCGTTGTACGATCCCGAGCACAATGTCGCGGCGCCTTCGATTTGCGTACTTTTACGCCTATCTCGGGCCGGCTCGGGTCCGGCTCGGGATGAGCTAGCGCCGCTCCTCCCCAGCATCACCCGACGACCGGCCCTCCTCCCAGCAGATCGATAACGTGGCGCACCCAGGAGGTAAGAGGAATGGCGGTTCGAGGGATCCGCGGCGCGACGACCACAGAGGAAGACAGCGAGGCGGCGATCATCCAGGCAACCACCGAGTTACTGGCGCAGATCGCCCGTGAAAATGCACTCGACCCGAACGACATTGCCGCGGCCTGGTTTACGACCACCCCTGATCTGACGTCGGAATTTCCGGCTGCCGCCGCCCGTCAGCTCGGCTGGGGCGATGTCCCGCTGATGTGCGCGCACGAGATGGCCGTGCCTGCCTCGAATCCTCGCAGTCTCCCTCGTTGCATCCGGGTGCTCCTGCTGGTGAACACAAGCGTTCCCGCGTCTTCGATTCGCTTCGTTTATCTGCGCCGCGCCGAAAAGCTGAGGGCGACGGCATGATCATCGTGATGCGGCACGATGCAACCTCGACGCAGGTGGCGGCGGTGGTCGCCCAGGTCGAGGCCCACGGTATGCGCACCCATCTCAGCGACGGCGACGAACGCACGGTGATCGGCGTCATCGGAACGAATCCATTCGCGCTGCGGGATCTGTTTATCGAGGCCCCGGGCGTGGCTGAGGTGGTCCCCATTACCAAGCCCTTCAAACTCTCCAACCGCGAGTTCCGCACCCGCGATACCCGCATTCGGGTCAACTCGCACGAAGTCGGCGGCGACCAGGTCTGGATCGTCGCCGGGCCGTGCTCGGTCGACAACGAGGAGCTTTACCTGGAAACCTGCCGGCTGGCGAAGGCGGCTGGTGCCCACGCGCTGCGCGGCGGCGTCTTCAAGCCGCGCACCTCGCCCTACAGCTTTCAGGGGCTGCGCGCCGGAGGCGTCGAGATCCTTCGGGAGGCGCGCCGGCAGACCGGTCTGCCGCTCGTGTGCGAGGTGCTGGCCCCTGGCGACATCGACACCCTGGCCGACCTCGCCGACGTGTTGCAGATCGGCGCCCGTAACATGCAGAACTTCTCGCTCCTATCTGAAGTTGGCCGGCTGCGAAAACCGATCCTGCTCAAGCGCGGCATGTCGGCGACGATCGAAGAGTGGCTGCTCTCGGCCGAGTACATCCTCAGCCAGGGCAACTACGAGGTCATCCTCTGCGAGCGCGGCATCCGCACCTTCGAGACCTACACCCGCAACACGCTCGACCTGAACGCGATCCCGCTGATCAAGGAGCTGAGCCACCTGCCGATCATCGTTGACCCGAGTCATGGCACCGGCCGGCGTTCGCTGGTCACCGCGATGGCGCTGGCAGGCGTCGCGGCGGGCGCGCACGGCTTGATGGTCGAAGTGCACGTGCAGCCGGAGGTGGCGCTCTCGGATGGGGCACAATCGCTCACGCCCGACGCCTTTGCGCAGCTGGTCGAGCAGGTGAATGCGGTCGCGGCCGCGCTGAAACGGCCGGTCGGGGTCGCCTGATGCGCGTCGGGATCGTCGGTCTGGGGTTGATCGGCGGCTCACTCGCCCTGGCGTTGCGCCGCCTGGGCCGCTCGATCGAAGTCACCGGCGTGACCAGGCGCGCGGAAAGCGCGGCCGAAGCGATCGAGCGCGGCGCCGTCGATCGCGCCTCAACCGAACTGGCCGATCTCTCGGACTGCGAGATCGTCGTGATCGCGACGCCTATCGAGGAAATCGGCGGGGTGATGGAACGCCTCGGCCCGATCGTTTCCGCTGGAACGCTCATCACCGACGTGGCGAGTGTGAAGCGGCCGGTGCTTGCCTGGGCCAAGCGCTTACCGAATCCGTCTCGTTTCCTCGGCGGTCACCCCGTGGCGGGCAAGACGCGCAGCGGCCTGGGCGAAATTGATGCCGATCTCTTTGATCACGAGCCCTGGATCTTCACGCCGGCCGAGGGTCAGGATGTCCGTCCGTTCGACACCTGGTTCGAGATGGTCCGGGCGATTGGCGGCACCGTCAGCTTCATGCGCGCTGACCTCCACGACCGGCAGATGGCCTATCTCAGCCACCTGGCGTTCGTGCTCAGTTCGGCGTTCGCCGAAACCGTCCAGAAGAGCGCCGACGCAGCGCTTGGTGGACCGGGCTATCGCAGTATGGTCCGCCTCGCCGGAGGGGATCCGGCGATGTACGAGGCGATCGCTCGAGAAAATCGCGATGCGTTAATCGATGCCATCGATCGGTTCGACGCCGTCCTCCACCGTTATCGCCAGCGAATCGACGGCGGCGCCCGGGTGAAGGAGCTCTTTGGCGGAGCCGTGCATGCTGGGCATTGACATCGACCAGATGGAGACCGTCCAACCATCAACTCGCGTTAGTGGCACGGTCCGGGTTCCCGGCGACAAGTCGATCGCGCACCGGGCGCTGATTCTCGGCGCGCTGGCGGATGGCGACTCCGTCGTCAGCGGGCTGCCGGATGGCGAAGACGTACGGGCCACGGTTGCCTGCCTCCGCAGCCTCGGTGTTGCTCTATCTCCGGTTTCGCCGTCGTCTACGGTTTCTCCCTCGCCCTTGTGGGGAGGGCAGGGGAGGGGCTACCGAATCTCGCCGGCCGCCTCGGGAGGTGGACCGGGTTGGGGTTTTGCCACCCCGCACGGCGCGCTCGACTGCGCAAACTCAGGGACGACCATGCGCCTGCTGACGGGACTCCTCGCTGGAAGCCGGGTGTCCACCACGCTGGATGGCGATGCATCCCTCCGGCGGCGTCCAATGGCGCGCGTCATCGAGCCGCTGCGCCGCATGGGCGCCTTGATTGATTCGAATGAGGGTCGCGCGCCGCTGATGGTGACCGGCACCGTGCTGCAGGGACGCCACCATGTTCTCCCGGTGGCGAGCGCGCAGGTCAAGAGTGCGATCCTGCTCGCCGGCCTGGCGGCGAGCGGCCCCACGACCATCGTCGAACCGGTCGCGACTCGTGACCACACCGAGCGTCTTCTGACCGCGATGGGCGCCGATCTGCGCGTCGACGCCGGGACCATCGAACTACGACCATCGCATCGGCCGCTGCGATCGATCGAATTGGAGGTGCCGGGCGATGTCTCTTCAGCGGCCTTCTGGATGGCGGCTGCCGCCATGCGGCCCGCCTGGTCGGTCACGATTCAGGGTGTGGGATTGAATCCAACCCGAACCGGCTTCCTACGCTTGCTCGAGGCGATGGGCGCTGAGGTCGTCGTCGAGCTCACCCCGGGCGGGATCGAACCGACCGGCTCCGTGACGGTCGTGGGTCGCGGGCTCCACGCGATCGAGCTCGGCGCCGGCGACGTCGCGGCCGCCATCGACGAGATTCCAGCGCTCCTTGCGGTCGCCACCCAAGCCGAGGGCGTCACTCGGATCGACGATGCCGCCGAACTTCGGGTTAAGGAGAGCGATCGGCTCGCCGGCATGGCCGAAGGCCTGCGCCGGATGGGCGCGGTGGTCGAGGAGCGGCCTGACGGCATCACTGTCCACGGGCCCTCGACATTACAGGGCGCGACGGTCAGCCCCAATGGCGACCATCGAATCGCGATGGCGCTGGCGATCGCCGGGCTCGTTGCATCCGGTCCGACGACGATCGAGGACGCGGACTGCGTCGCCGTCTCGTACCCCGATTTCTTCAATCAACTCCGCACCATCTCCCGGAGGGTCGGGGAGGGGGTATGAAAACCGTCCTTCTATTGGGCGACCCCGTGTCCCGCAGCCTCTCACCCGCGATGCAGAACGCCGCCTTCGAGGCGCTGCAGAGCGATTGCCACTACCAGGTTCGGCAGGTCGGACGCGACGGCCTTGCGGCGGCGATCGAGGACATTCGGGCGGACGCCAGAATCGTCGGCGCGAATGTGACCATCCCGGACAAAGAAGCGGTGATCCCTCTGCTCGATGAGCTCGATCCGCTGGCGCGTCGCATCGGCGCGGTCAACACCATCAGCCGGCAAGGCGGAAGCCTTAAAGGGTGGAACACCGACGTCGTGGGGTTCCAGCGCGCGCTCGCTGAGGTGACGAATAATTCCCTCCCCCGCTCGCGGGGGAGGGTCAGGGTGGGGGCCCCCGAGGGGTACGGCCGGGCCGCCATCATCGGAGCGGGGGGCGCCGCCCGCGCGGTTGCGGCGGCCCTCGAATCGACTAGCGAGGTCTGGGTGATCGCGCGCAACCTCGATCAGGCCAGCCGCCTCTGTCGTGACCTGGACATCGAGCGCGGCGGGCCGGTTGGCATCGACCGGATGCAGGCAACCATCGAAACCGCCGACCTGGTCGTCAACGCTACGCCCGCGGACCTGCCACCGGTCTCCTGGCTGGGACCGGACCAGCGTCTCTTCGACCTGCGGAGTCGTCGATCGACTGAGGGCAGGGCGATGCTGCTCCACCAGGGCGCGGCGTCGTTCGAGATCTGGACCGGCCAGGCGGCGCCGCTCGCCGTGATGCGGGCCGCGCTGGAGCGCTCGGCCGAGGGCGTGCTGGCATGACGCTCCGTTTTCTCACCGCCGGCGAATCACATGGCGAGCGCCTGACCGTCATCCTCGACGGCGTTCCGGCCGGCCTGACCCTGCGCGAAGAGGACCTGGTCGTTGATCTGCGACGGCGGCAGGGGGGACACGGGCGCGGCGGCCGGATGGCGATCGAGCAGGACGTCGCACACATCGTGGCCGGCGTTCGCGGAGGCCTGACACTCGGATCGCCGATCACCCTCGAGATTGCCAACCGCGACTGGGAGAACTGGCGGCAGGTGATGGCGGTCGACGCCGCCATCGTCAAGCGCAAACCGATCACCCGGGTGCGTCCTGGGCATGCGGACCTGGCCGGCATGCTGAAGTACGGCGCCGACGATGCTCGCGACGTGCTGGAGCGCGCCAGCGCCCGCGAGACCGCGGCCCGGGTCGCGGCGGGCGGAGTTGCCAAGCTGTTGCTCGGCGAGTTCGGATCGACGATCCGCAGCTATACCCGCTCGATCGGAACCATCGATGCCAGCATCCCCGCGTCGATCGACTGGACCGCGGTCGAATCGTCAGCGGTCCGCTCCCCGAATCCTGAAGCGGGCGCGGCCATGGTGGCGGCGATCGACGCGGCTCGCGAACGGGGGGACACGCTCGGCGGGATCTTCACCGTGATCGCCGAGGGCGTGCCGCCTGGACTCGGCAGCTACCGGCAGTGGGACACCCGCCTCGACGGCCTGCTCGCTCAGGCGATCGTCAGCATCCCGGCCTGCAAGGCGGTGTCGATCGGTGATGGCGCGGAGGCCGCGCACCGGCCGGGCTCCCAGGTGCACGACGTGCCGGTCTACGACGGCGGTCGCCTCCGCCACGAGACCAACCGCGCCGGTGGCCTGACGGGCGGCATCACCAATGGCGAGCCGCTGGTGGTGCACGGCTTCATGAAGCCCATCTCCACGCTCCTCAAACCGCTGGCCACCGTCGACCTCAAAACCAAGGAGCCGGCGCGTGCCCATTACGAACGCAGCGACATCTGTGTGGTCCCGGCGGCCGGCGTGGTTGGCGAAGCAATGGTCGCCCTCGTGCTGGCCGGCGCGCTGCTGGAAAAGTTCGGCGGCGACTCCATCACTGAGCTCCGACAAAATGTCGACGCCTATCTGCAGAAGGTCCGCCAGTGAACAACGTCGTGCTCGTTGGCTTCATGGGCAGCGGCAAGACCACCGTGGGGCGGCATCTGGCCGAGGAAATGCGGCGGCCGTTCGTCGATCTCGATGACGAGATCGCCGCCGAGGCCGGGCACTCGGTCGCGGAAATCTTCGCCGGCGAAGGTGAGGCCGGGTTTCGAGAGCGCGAGTCCGCGAGTCTCCGACGAACGCTGCAGCGGAATGACGTCGTGATCGCCGCCGGTGGCGGCGCGCCGCTACGCGCTGAGAACTGGCGTCAGATGCGAAGCGGCAATTGCGTGGTGGCTCTCCTGGCTGAGCCCGCTGAGCTGGTGCGCCGGCTGAATGGATCGGGCGGTCGCCCGCTGCTCCAGCCGGATGCAACGTCGGCGATCGCCACCCTGCTGCCGCAGCGGCAGGGCCGTTATCGCGAGGCTGACCTGCTGGTGCGAACGGATGGAAATGCCCCGACTGACCTTGCCAACCACATCCGCGACCAGCTGCCCTCCGGTGGTCTGCAGCGTATTCCTGTCGAGGTGCCGGACGCGCAGCACGAGGTGACCGTCGGATCCCGCCTCACCGGCCTGGTGCCGGCGGCGGTGCTTCGATTGGGTGTTTCCGGAACCGTCGTCGTCATCAGCGACCAGCAAGTCGCGCAACGGCACGTCGCTCCGCTCACTGAGGCCCTGGCATCGGCCGGCGTCCAGTCGTCAGTGCACCTGCTGCCGGCCGGCGAGCCCGCGAAGGAGCTGAGCGTACTGGCCGGGATCTACGACGCGCTCGGTAAGGCGCAGGTTGATCGGAAGGGTGCCTTGATTGCGCTCGGTGGCGGCACCGTGGGCGACGTCGCCGGCTTCGCGGCGGCAACCTGGATGCGCGGCATCCGCTACGTCCAGGTCCCGACGACACTCCTGGCGATGGTCGACAGCAGTATTGGCGGCAAGACCGGCATCAACCTGCCGGCGGGCAAAAACCTGGCCGGGGCGGTCCACCAGCCATCGGCCATCTTCTGCGACCTCGATTACCTTGCCACCCTTCCCGATGAGGAATACCGGACGGCGCTCGCCGAGGTCATCAAGGCGGCGGTGATCGCCGACCGGGCCTTCTTCGACTGGCTCTCGGTCAACCTCGCGGGCGTAATGCGCCGCGAACCGGCGGTGATGCGCGACGCCGTCGCCCGGGCCATCGGCATCAAGGCCGCCGTTGTGACGCGCGACCCGTACGAAAGCGGTGAGCGCGCCATCCTGAACTACGGGCACACGGTGGCGCACGCCATCGAGCGGGCGGCCGGCTTCGGACAGGTGCGCCACGGCGACGCCGTGGCCTGGGGAATGGCGGTCGCGGCCCGGCTGAGCGTGATGACGGAGAGCTGCCCGCCTTCGGCCGCCGAGTTACAGGACGCCATGCTGAGCGCCGCCGGCCTGCTGGCCGCGCGGCCCATGGTTCGGCGCGCCGATCTGCTCGAGGCGATGCGCCACGACAAGAAATCGCGTGACGGGGCGCCGCGATGGGTCCTGCTGCGCGAGATCGGCGAGGTGGCGTATGGCCGGCAAGTCGGTGCGGCCCTCGTCGAGGCCGCGCTCGCGGAGGTGATCGGCGCATGAGGGTTCTTGTCCTCAACGGTCCGAACCTCGGCTCGCTCGGACGTCGCGAACCCGAGGTCTATGGCACCCGGACCCTCGCCGACCTCGAGGCACTGCTGACGGCTCGCGCCGCCGAGCTCGGCATCCAGCTCCGCTGCCTCCAGTCCAACCACGAGGGCCAGCTGATCGACTGGATCGAGCGCGAGGCAGCGGGAACCGACGCCATCATCATCAACCCGGGGGCGCTCTCCCACACGAGCCTCGCCCTGGCAGATTCGCTGCGCGGCTCCGGAAAACCGGTCATCGAGGTGCACATCTCTAACGTTTTTGCCCGTGAGCCGGAGCGGCATCGAATGGTAACCGCCGGCGCGGCAAAGGGCGTGATCTCCGGCCTCGGGTTCGACGGCTACCTGGCGGCCCTCAACGTCGTCGCGACGTTCCAACCGTGAGCGTCCAGCTCGACGCGCTGGCCGCCGAGGTCTTCGAGGCCGCGGCTGCGCTTGACCTCCCTGCGCCGCCCGAGCTGCGCGCGGCTGCCGCTCTCGGTCCGAGCGTGGGCGCCCCGGGCGCGACTCAACGGCGGGTGGCGATGGTCCAGGTCTTCAACGAGATCCCCTCGCGTGCAGGTGGACCCCCAGCCGCGGGCTTCACGCTCGTCCCCGTTCGAGACGACTCCGCTTGGATGGCGTGTGCCGAGCTGATCCGGCTCGACGTTGCGGAGGCCGGTGGGACCGCCGAGATGACTGCCGGGCTCATCAGCTTGAATCGGTGGCGGGCCTCGAACACGCCGCCCGGTTTCTATCTCGCCTATCAGGGTGATCGCGCCGTGGCCTTCGTGGGCTTGTTCCAGCATCGGACGAGCGCCTATCTGCATTCGCTGTTCACCGAACCGAACGTTCGTAGTCGCGGCGCCGGCTCCTTTCTGACCAGGGCTATGAACGCGGAAGCGCGGTCGATCGGCTGCGAACGCGTCGTCCTCCAGTGCACGCCTGAATCCCGCCTGCCCGCCTTCTTCGAACGTCTCGGGTTCCGCGCCGTGGGGGAGCAGCAGGTCTGAACGAACCGCTCACGCCGGCCTGGACCGCCGAGTTTCCGCTGGTCGGCCCGGCGGGCGAGGCCATCGACCTTCGGCGCGTCTTCGTCTCGCACGGGATCGCCGACCTGCCGCCGATGCGGCTCGACCAGAAGACCTGGACGTTCGAGATCACGCTGCCCGTGGCGAGAGTAGGAGCGCGGACTGTCAGCCTTGCCCAGGCACGTCCCGGTCACGGCCTGATCTCGATCGTCGGTGAATCGCCAACGGCGCAGGTTGGCGCCGCGGTGGTCGGTCAGGTTCGGCATGTTCTCAGCCTCGACCTCGACCTGACGCCCTTCTACGCCGTGGCCGCCAGGGATCCCGACCTCGCCTGGGTGATCACCGGGGCGGGCCGAATGGTTCGCAGTCCGACCGTGTTCGAGGACGTGGTCAAGACGATCTGCACCACGAACACGTCGTGGGGCGGAACCACCCGAATGGTGAACGCGCTGGTGGAACACCTGGGCGAGAAAGCCCCGGAGGCGCCGCCGGAGAGTCCGTACGGGCGCGCCTTTCCGACTGCGGGGAGGATGGCGGCCGCGCCGCCATCCTTCTATAAGAAGGTTGCGGGCGCGGGCTACCGCGGTCCCTATCTGAAGGCGCTGGCGGTCGATGTGGCAAAGGGTCGCGTCGATCTCGAGGCGCTGGCGACCGCGTCGCGTGCCGATCTTCCCGACGACGAAGTGGCGAAGCGACTGCAGGCCCTTCCGGGCGTGGGCCCCTACGCCGCGGCCCACATCATGCTCATGCTCGGACGCTACGATCGGCTGATCCTCGATTCCTGGACCCGACCGAAATACGCGCAGTTAGTGGGCCGAAAGCGCCCGGTCAGCGACCGCGCGATCGTCCGCCGGTTCCAGGGCTACGGGCCGTATGCGGGCCTGGCCTTCTGGCTGTTTCTGACTCGAGATTGGATCGCGGACGACGCACCGGCCTAATCTTGGGTACAACCGTGACTGTGCCGGAGCTCCGGGTGCTGATCGTGTCCCCCAACCCGCTCGCGCGCGGCGGCCTTACCTCGCTGGTCGCGGGGATGGTCGGCGTCAAGGCGGTGGGCGCTGCGGGAATCGCCGAGGCGGCCTCGCTGGCGGGTCAGCTCCTTCCCGACGCCGTCCTGCTCGACGCCGGAGACGGGGAGCCGGAGGACCTGGACGGGGTGGCCCGCCTGGCCGCGGCGCAGCCCGGGTTGCCGATCGTGGCGCTGGCCAGCGACCAAAGTGCGATCGCGCAGGCGCTCGCCTTCGGGGCCTCGGCGCTGCTACCGGCTGGGATCGATGCCGAAACGCTGGCTGCCGCGTTGCTCGCGTCCGCGAGGGGCCTGGCCACCATCTCTCGACGCGACCTTGCGCTCCTGCTACCCGAGGAGGAGCGAATCGATCCCGCCGTCAAGGCGCCCACAGAAACGCTGACGCCTCGCGAGTTGGAGGTGCTCCAGCTGATGGCGCGTGGCCTGACCAATCGGCAGATCGCCCGGCGGCTGGAGATCAGTGAGCACACCGTCAAGTTCCATGCGGCCGCGATCCTTGGAAAATTGAGTGCGCGATCCCGCGCCGAAGCGGTGGCGCGTGCCATCGGATTAGGCTGGATCCTGGTCTAGCAATGGGAATCGACGCAGAGGGTTACGGCTTTCGACCGGGCGAGGAGGGTCTCGACCGACTCCTGCGCGACGCGCGGGTGCTCTCCCCGGCCGGGATCGAGCGGGCGGCCTGGGGTTGGGATCGGCACGAAGATCCGGCGTTGATGCAGCGCTTTCACGACGCCGAGCGCGCCGCCTTGCGTCTGCTCGAGCAGAACGATCGTGCGCAGGCCTGGGATGATGCCCGCAAGCGAATCCTCGACCTCACCGAAGGCCGCGTCTCGCTGGTCTCCTGGAAAGCGGAGCACGGCGATGTCGGCCACAAGGCGGAGCGCGCAATGCTGGGCGGTGCGCTCGGACTGCTGACCCGCGACAAGCTGAGTCACGAGCAGTACGTCACGCTGGTGCGACCGATGGCCGAGGCGCTCCCCTGGTTGCTGCCCGAAGCCCCGCCCGAGCCGCGCCGATGATCCTGACCCAGCGGATCGATCCCGCAACCGCCAAAGCGAAATTCGATTCGGGTGAGGCGGTCCCGCTCGACGTGACGAGCTCGCTGGTGTATCCCGCGATCAGCCACCGAATCCCGGGCGCTATCCGGATTCCGCCGGAGCCGATCATCCGCGGGCTCAATGCCGCCAGGCCGGTAGCGGACATCATGACCTACTTCGAGGGTGTGCCGGCCGATCGGGAGATCATCGCCTACTGCACTTGACCGGACGAGGGCACCAGCGCCCGTGTGGCGCAATTCCTTCAACAGCAGGGGCGCCGGGCGTCGGCGCTGAGGGGCGGGCTGGCGGCCTGGCGGGCCGCCCAATTTCCGATGGAATCGAAGCATGCCGGGCACGCGCCGGGCCCGGAAGAAGAATGCCCCGACTGCCACGAAGAAGTCGCGGCACACATCGCCTGATCGCCCAGCCGAGTTCGAAAGCGGTCGTAGCTGGGTAGGCTAAGCAGCATGTATTGGTGGCACCACGGGTTCCACGAGCCCGAGGCCGACGTCAAGCTGGAGTGGCCATTGCTGCGGCGCGTCTTCAGCTATTTCGTTCCCTACTGGTCACTCGCCCTGATCGTCCTCGCCTGCATCGGCGTGGCGGCCGCGCTCGGCCTGGTCCCGGCGCTGGTCACCCAGAACCTGATCAATTACCTGACCGGGCGCCATGGGCAGTTCGGTTTCGTCGCCCTGCTCATCGGGTTGCTGGTCGGCTCGTCACTGCTTGGCGGACTGATCGGGGTGGCCCAGTCGTACTTCAGCAACCGGATCAGCCAGAGCATCATGTTCGACCTTCGCAACCAGCTGTTCGACCGGGTGCTCAAGCAATCGATCGCGTTCTTCACCGCCACCCGAACCGGCGACGTCATGTCGCGGCTGAGCAACGATGTCAACGGCGTCCAGAGCGTCGTCTCGGACACCATCTTCAGCCTGGTCAACAACATCGTGATCCTGGTGAGCACGGTCGTGCTGATGTTCGCGCTGGACTGGAAGCTCACCGTTGCGGCGCTCCTCGTCCTGCCGGCGTTCCTGCTCCCGACGCGCCGGGTCGGCAAGGCGACCTTCCAGGCACGCAAGGCGACCCAGGGAAAGCTGGCCGAGATGACCGCCTACATGCAGGAGACGCTCGGGATTTCCGGGATGCAGCTGGTCAAGGCCTTCGTCAAGCAGACCGCCGAGACGCTGCGGTTCCGCAAACTGAATGACGAACTCCGGGTGCTCAACATCCGGCAGTCGATGATCGGCCGCTGGTTCTTCATGCTGATGGGCGTGCTCGGCACCGCCGGGCCGGCCGTCCTCTGGCTCTTCGGCGGCTACCTGGTCGTGACCGGCCAGGAATCGCTCGGCACCGTGGTCACCTTCGCGACGGTGCTGTTGGCCCGGCTCTACGGTCCCGTGGGTTCGCTGGCCAACATGCAGGTCAACGTGGTCGGTTCGTTGGCCCTCTTCCAACGGATCTTCGAGTACATGGATCTGCCGGTCGAGATCGACGAGCGCCCGGGCGCCGTGAAGCTCGCGCAGGCCCGCGGCGCAGTGCAGTTCGACCATGTCACGTTCCGCTACCCGTCGGGCGACCGGCCGGCGCTCAAGGATGTCGCCTTCCGGATCGAACCGGGCCAGCTGGCCGCGATCGTCGGCCCGACCGGCGCCGGCAAGACCACGGTCACCAGCCTGTTGCCGCGCTTCTACGATCCGCAACTCGGCGCGGTCCGCCTGGACGGCTACGACGTTCGCGATCTCACCCTCGAGTCGATGGGCAAGCAGATCGGCATGGTCTTCCAGGACACCTTCCTCTTCCACGCCACCATCCGGGAGAACCTCCTTTACGCCAAGCCCGAAGCGACCGAGGCCGAGATGATCGCTGCGGCAAAAGCGGCCTACATCCACGACTTCATCGAGTCGCTACCGGAGGGCTACGACACGGTGGTGGGGGAGCGGGGTCACCGCCTGAGCGGAGGCGAGAAGCAGCGGGTGGCGATCGCCCGCGTCATCCTGAAGGACCCGCGAGTCCTGATCCTCGATGAGGCCACCTCGAATCTCGATTCGGAGTCGGAGCACCTGATCCAGGTCGCGCTGCGGCCACTGTTCGAGGGCCGCACCTCGCTGGTGATCGCGCACCGGCTCTCGACCATCCTGGCGGCTGACGTCATCCTGGTGATGGACCGGGGCGAGCTGGTCGAGCAGGGGCGGCACGCCGATCTGCTCAAGCAGGATGGACTGTACGCGAGACTGTATCACCGGCAATTCGAAGCAGCCGTCGAGCTGGCGACGCCCGCTTAACGGCGAGGAGGTAATCCACCATGGCCACGACGCAGGTCTGTACGCATCTCGATCAGATCAAGAACCCTAAGCCGAAATCGAAGGTCTGCGAGGAGTGCCTGAAGATGGGGGATACCTGGGTACACCTGCGGCTCTGCGAGAGCTGCGGAAACGTCGGATGTTGCGATTCGTCCAAGAACAAGCACGCCACCAAACACGCGCGGGCGACTGGCCACCCGGTCATCAAGTCCCTGGAACGCGGCGAGAACTGGCTGTATTGCTACGTCGACGACGTGATGTTCGAAATCGACTGAGAATCTCCCCCGTGGGGAGGGCTGGGTTTAGGCCGCCAGCGTTCCCTCGGATTCCGGGGTCTTGATTTCGATCACCTCGCCGAAGCGGTGCACGGTCTCGATGGCGTCCCAGAGGGGGACGGCCCGTTCCGCGGGGATGAGGTCGGTGATTTTCAGGTAATAGCTGCGTCCCTCGGGCCAAACGATGGTCGGCACGCCAAACACCCCGCGGCGGACCGCCTCGGCATGCTCCGGGGCCAGCGTCGAGAAGTCGACGGCCTTGAGGTCCTTGTCGAAGCGGGCGACATCCACCCTGGCGCGCTCGGCGGCCAGCCGGTGCGTCGTGAGCTGATCAACCGGTAGCCGGTCTTCGTGCCGGGCCCGCTGGAGGGCGAGCCGGAACCGGTCGCCAGCGGCGTCGCCCTGGGATCGGGCGGCGGTCGCGGCCAGGAAGGCGGGCAACCCTTTGGCCCGGGGGTCGCGTTCCCAGATTGCTGGCGCCGGAGCGCCCTCCCGCGCCTCGTGGTTCTGGCTGAGCGAGAAGAAGCGGTAGGTCGGGCGGATCCGACCGGCCTTCTCCACGTCCGCCAACCACATGGATCCGCGGTACGCCCAGGGACAGAGGAAGTCGATGTAGACGGTCGGCTCGCTCACAGTCATTGCATGGTCAAGTTTATGGTTTTTCCCTCCTCCGCTTGCGGAGAGGTAGGGTGGGGGCCATGCCAATCGAGGTCGCCTGCACCCCCGAAGGCGACGGGCATCGCTGCCGGGTTGGGGTAGTCGACCATGGCTCCAGCAGCCTTCACCTGGTTCGCGTGTCGGGCAGCGAGATGGAACGCTGGGCTCGCGGGCGGACCGTCGAACAACTCGTTCACGACAGTTTCAATTTCCTGCTCGAGCGAGAGCCGAAGGAGTCGATCCTCCGCGAGTTCGAGCTTTCCGTCATCAAGCGGTACTACCCTGACTTCGACGGCTAAGTCCTACGGGAAGACCCCGGCCTTGTAGTCGCTCAGGATTTCGTTAGCGGCCCGGGCACCCTCTTCCGCTCCGCCCTCCATAAACCCCTGGAAGTTGATGGAGCAGTGCTCGCCGGCAAAGTGGCAATTGTTCGACCGCTGCCGCTCGGCCCCGGAAAACAGCGTGTACTGCCCGACCTTCCAGAACGAGTAGGAGCCAAGCATGAATGGGTTGCCGGTCGGATAGTCGATGGTCGCCCGACCGTTCCACAGCGGGGTAATGCCAGGGAATACGGGTTCGAGATTGGCGAGGAACGCCTTCGCGTAGGTCAGGACTTTCGACGGGTTGCTCAGCGACGCGCCGTAATTTCCGCCGGAGTAATTAACGAGGATCCCGGTGGCGCCGTTCTGCGCGCGGGTGACATCCCAGCTGTTCTGGTAGCCGTCGTCGGTGAAGGTGTACCCGGTCGAGATTCCCCAGGGGCCCTGCGAATTCCAGAGCCGGCTGTCGAATTGGAGGTGCAGCTTGCTGTTCGTTCCGTAGCCGAGCTGCTGAATGGCGGTGGTCTTGACCTGGTTGAAGCCGGCGCCCTGATAGTTGAGGTTGCGCAGGGTTGAGAACGGGATGGCCATGATCACTCGGTCGACCGTCACGCTCGTGGTGCTCGATCCGCTGCGGAGGGTAAGCGCGTAGCTGCCGTCGGCATTGCGCGCGATCGCCGTCAGAGCGGTGTTCCGGACGAGGCTGCTCGACGGAAGGGCGGCCGCGATCGCGTTGGGCAGCCGCTCGTTCCCGCCGTGCAGGTGGTAACGCTCGTCGGACGAGCCGAAGATGCGGAAATTCCCGGGTACCGGTTGGTAGCCGAGCAAATAGATGAGGTTGAGGGAGCTCTGCACCGCCGTCTCGCCGCCGTACTCGGTGTTGTACGCGACGTCGAGCAGTCGGCCCATCGGCGAGCTGTGTCCGCCCGGTACGCGTCGCTCGATCCAGTCGTAGAGGCTCAGGTGATCGAGGGCGTAGCCGGCTGGCGTGTAGCTGTTGTACAAAGTCGGGAAGCCGGCCGCTCGGAGGTCTTCCTTCACGGCCGAGTAAACCGCCGCGAAGTCGGCGTTCGCCTGGTCATGCGTGTAGTAGCGATTGAAGAAATAGAAGGTGTCCGTCGACTGCGGCGGCTGGGCCGCCAGCAGATCGTTGACCTCGATGCCGAACCGCTGGGCGAGACCGAGGATCGTCTTGTGCCGGCTATCGATGAGTTCACCGCAGTGCTCGCTGACCTGTCCGTTCGCCCAGCTGCTGGTATCCGAATGCATCCGGCCGCCTACCCGGCCTGACGCCTCGTAGACCGTCGAGGCGTAGCCAGTATCGTGCAGCGTGAGCGCCGCGTTGAGCCCTGCAATGCCAGCGCCGATGATGGCGATTCGTGGCGCCCGGGCCTGGGGTTGAGGCGAGGCGGCCGCGAAAGCGGCCATCGGTCCGCTGGTAGCCGCCGCAGCAACCGTCGCACCCGTGGCTTTGATGAAGTCACGACGCGTCCAGCCGCGTCGACGGTCTTCCTGGATCTGCTCGACCGGTCTTCCCGATCGCTCGGCTTCGGCAAAGTCGCGATGGAGCGCCTGAAGCGTGCCCAGTAGCGGCGTCCGCGCCATCCGGTTCCCTCCTGCGTGCTACCGTGATCGGCAAAGCTGGCGGCCTATTTCGGTAAAGCTACACGAGCCGCGAGATCACGGCAAGCGGATTGACAAAGGGAGAGAGGTCGGGTAGTTTGCTGGCAAGCCAGCGCGATCAATCGATCTGTGAGTTTCGGGGGAAGAGGAGGGAGCGGTAGCCAGCCTTGCTGCAGTCGACGGCGACCCGCGCCCTGGATCCGCTGACGGCGGCTAGCCAGCCGCAACCCGCCCCCGCGGCCGCCGAAGTCCGGCTCGAGGGCATCCGAAAAACCTTCGGCGACATCGTTGCGGTCGATGGCGTCGACCTCGAAGTGCGCGAGGGCGAGTTCTTCTCCTTGCTGGGGCCCTCCGGATGCGGCAAGACCACCTGCCTGCGAATGATTGCCGGCTTTGAGGAGCCGACCGCCGGCCGGATCGTGCTACATGGTCGCGACGTGGCCGGACTACCGGCGTATGAGCGTGATGTCAACACCGTGTTCCAGGATTACGCACTGTTCCCGCACATGTCGGTCCGGGGGAACGTCGAATACGGGTTGCTGGTCAAAGGCATCGGCCGGTCCGAGCGCCGACGGCGGGTAACCGACGCCTTACGCATGATGCGGCTCGATCGCCTCGACGGGCGCAAACCAGGTGAGCTTTCAGGCGGCCAGCGGCAACGGGTGGCGTTGGCACGGGCCATCGTCAACCAGCCTCGGGTGCTGCTGCTCGACGAGCCGCTGGGGGCGTTGGACCTCAAGCTGCGGCAGGCGATGCAGATCGAGCTGAAGTCGATTCAGCAGCGGCTGTCGATGACGTTCATCTACGTTACCCACGACCAGGAGGAGGCGCTGACGATGAGCGACCGGCTGGCCGTGATGAATCAGGGAAAAGTGGAGCAGGTGGGGAGTCCTGCAGAGGTCTACGAGC